>Ga0307373_10005023_pt1 | contig 21919 bp, 21 predicted proteins | sample OX2MG_FD_202534 | JGI IMG/M metagenome (GOLD analysis project Ga0307373, IMG submission 202534) | Soil microbial communities from Risofladan, Vaasa, Finland - OX-2 | ecosystem: Environmental > Terrestrial > Soil > Coastal area > Acid sulfate soil | place: Finland: Risofladan, Vaasa | collected... | reverse complement strand
ACGAGAACGTGCCACCGTTGCTGTTCCCGGCGAAGGACGTCGAGGCGTAGCCAGGCCTACGCCGGCTTGCGCCAGCGGCCGAAGACGAGGCCGCCGAGGGTGAAGCCGAGCCCGAAGGTCCCGACGGCGAAGCCGCCGATGGCGATCGCCTTGCGCACCGTCGAGAGGCGCTGCCAGCGGCCGAGCGCTTCCTCCTCCTCGGTGGTCAGCGGTTCGCCGCGCCGCTGTTTGCGCAGCGCACCGCCGGCCCGCAAGCCGAGGTAGAGGTCGTCGAAGACTTCGGCCGACTCGTCGCTCATACCGGAATGGTAATGCTCGCAGGTGTCGGACACGGGATTGGTGTCTGACACCTGTCTGGAATACGCTCATTCGCCCGTGGCCGCACGCATCCTGCATGTTTCCGACCTCCACGTCGGTACGCGTGAAGACCCGCAGGTCGAGGCAGCGCTCATCCGGCTCGCCGGAGAGCTGCGGCCCGACGTGCTCGTCGCGTCCGGCGACCTCACGAACCGGGGCCGCCGAGACCAGCACGAGCGCGCCCGCAGTCTGCTGCAGTCCCTCGGCGCGCCGGTGGTCGCCGTCCCCGGAAACCACGATCTCCCGTACACGTTCCCGGCGCGGTTCACGGCGCCGTGGCGGGAGTTCGAGCGTGCCTGGGAGACGACAGAGCCGACGTACGCGTCGCCGTCGCTCCATGTCGTCGGACTCAACTCGGCACGGCCGTACCGTCACCAGGGCGGCAGCCTCAGCGATGCGCAGCTGCGCGGCGCAGCGGCGCGGCTGGAACAGGCGACGCCCGGCGCGTATCGCGTCGTTGCGCTCCATCACCACATGATCGGAGCGCCGTGGCGCGCCGCCCGCAAGCGCCCGCTCGCGCGCCGGGATCACGTGCTGAGCGAGCTCGTCACGGCCGGCGCGGATCTCATCGTCGCCGGCCACATCCACCAGGCGGCGGTGAGCGAGCGCCACGAGTTCGAGGTCCTCACCGGTGACGCGCGCGCGGTCGTCGTCTCGATCGCCCCCGGCCTCGGCCGGCCGCGACCGCGACGACTCGGCGAGGCGCGTGGTCTCCAGGTCTACGAGATCGACGCCGATGTGCTCACGGTCGAGACGCACATCTGGGACGGAGACGACTGGGCCCTGACGGCACGTCGAACCTTCAGCGGCTAGGACGGAGGTCGCTTCGCGCCGGGCCCGGTGATCGGGCGGTGCTGGACGAAGCGGCGGTGCAGATACAGCAACAGCGTCGAGCCGAGCAGGGCGAAGATCAGGCCGCCGGCGTGGCCGAGGAACAGATAGGCGACGATCCCGCCGAGGAACGTCCCGGCGATTCCGAGAGCGATCGTCATCGGGATGCTCATCGGGTCCGGGCCGGGAAGCGCGAGCCGCGCGAGGCCACCGACGATCAGGGCTTCGACGACGAGCGCGACGATGTACCAAAGGACCATGGCGTCCTCCTAGCTTCGCAGACTCTCGAGCAGCCGCGTCCGCGCGGCGTTGTATTCGTCGTCGTCGAGCACGCCCGCGTCGTGCAGTTCGTCGAGCAGGCGGATGAAGTGGGCCGGGTTCTCCGTCGGCGTCTCGCCGGCGGTGGCGGTGGGAGTCGCGGACGGCTGTTGCGGGGCCGCTGCGAACGGCGGTACCGCGGCTCCGATGCGGTCGGGGTCGATGCCCGCGCGATTGAGCCGCTCTCGATAGGTGTCGACGCCGATACCGCGCTCGGGGAAGCGATATGCATCCCGGCCGATGGCCGGCCGCCGCTGCACGAACCGCCTGTACGCCACGACGAGCGCGATCGCGACCGCGAACCCGACCGTGCTGATGACGTACGGGTTGCGTGAGCCCGCCGCGTAGGCGATGCCGCCCCCGCCGAGCGAGCCGCCGAGGCCGACGAGGATCGTGAGCCAGATGGGCATCGGGTCCGGGCCCGGCACTGCCAGGCGGGCGAGGCCGCCGGTGACGAATGCCGAGATGAGGACTCCGACGACGGTGCCGGCGGTGACGGCGCCGAGAATCACGCCGTCGCCTCGACCGCCAGCAGCTCGCGCCGAAGATCCTTGATCTCGTCGCGCAGCTTTGCGGCGTACTCGAACCTGAGCTCCTCGGCCGCGACGAGCATCTCCTCCTCGAGCGTGACCACGAGCTTCTCGAGCTCGCTGCGATCCATGCCCTCGATCTTCTTCGCGCCACGCCGGCGCCGTGCCGGAACGTGCGGCGAGTCGAGCGTGAGAAACTCGGCGATGTCGGAGACGGTCTTCGTGATCGTCGTCGGTGTGATCCCGTGCTCCTCGTTGTAGGCGAGCTGGATCGCGCGCCGGCGGTTCGTCTCGTCGATCGACTCCTTGATCGCCTCCGTCTGCTTGTCGGCGTACATGAGCACCTTGCCGTGGATGTTGCGCGCAGCGCGCCCGATCGTCTGGATCAGGGACGTCCGGCCGCGGAGGAATCCCTCCTTGTCCGCGTCGAGAATCGCGACGAGCGACACCTCCGGAAGATCCAGTCCTTCGCGCAGGAGGTTGACGCCGACGAGGACGTCGTACTCGCCCAGCCGCAGCTCCCGCACGATCTGGATGCGCTCGAGCGTGTCGATCTCGGAGTGGAGGTAGCGGGCCTTCACGCCCGATTCGAGCAGGTAGTCCGTGAGGTCTTCGGCCATCTTCTTGGTGAGGGTCGTGACGAGCGTCCTCTCTCCCACCGCCTCGCGCTGGCGGATCTCGCCGAGGAGATCGTCGATCTGGTTCCGTGTCGGGCGGAGCTCGACGTCGGGATCGACGACGCCCGTCGGCCGGATCAGTTGCTCCGCGACCTTCGTCGAGTGACGCTGCTCGTACGGCCCCGGAGTCGCGGACACGAAGACCATCTGGGGGACCTTGGCCAGGAACTCGTCGAACCGCAGCGGCCGGTTGTCGAGCGCGGACGGGAGGCGGAAGCCGAAGTCGACCAGCGTCTGCTTCCGCGAGCGGTCGCCCTCGTACATCCCGCCGACCTGTGGGACGGTCTGGTGCGACTCGTCGATGAACACGACGAAGTCGGACGGGAAATAATCGAGCAGCGTGTGCGGCGCGGACCCGGGCGGCCGACCGTCGAGGATCCGTGAGTAGTTTTCGATCCCGTTGCAGAACCCGAGCTCCTTCATCATCTCGAGGTCGTACTCGGTGCGCTGCCGGATCCGGTGCGCCTCGAGCATCTTCCCTTCCGCTTCGAACGCGCTGACCTGCTCCTCGAGCTCCTGCCGGATCTCGCCGAGCGCGCGGTCGATCGTCGGCTTCGACGTGACGTACTGCGTCGCGGGAAAGATGGTGATCGTGTCGTAACGCGAGAGCACCTCGCCCGTCAACGGATCGAAGTGCGAGATCTGCTCGACCTCGTCGCCGAAGAACGAAATGCGGTACGCGGTCTCCGAGTACGCCGGCTGGATCTCGACCACGTCCCCCTTCACGCGGAACTTCCCGCGACCGAGCAGGGTGTCGTTGCGGACGTACTGGATGTCGATGAGCTTCCGCAACATGAGATCGCGGTCCTGCTCCTCGCCGACGTTCACGAAGACGACTCGCTCCTTGTACTCCTCGGGCGAGCCGAGGCCGTAGATGCACGACACCGAGGCGACGATGACGACGTCGCGTCGGGAGAGGAGATTCGACGTGGCGGAGTGGCGCAGCCGGTCGATGTCGTCGTTCCTCGACGAGTCCTTCTCGATGTAGAGGTCGGCCTGCGGGACGTATGCCTCGGGCTGGTAGTAGTCGTAGTACGACACGAAGTAGTCCACCGAGTTGGCCGGGAAGAACTCCCGGAACTCGTTGCAGAGTTGTGCCGCCAGGGTCTTGTTGTGGGCGATGACGAGGGCCGGCCTCCCGACCTCCTCGATCGTCCACGCCATCGTCGCAGTCTTGCCGGTGCCGGTCGCGCCGATGAGCGTCTGGAACCGCTCGCCTGCTCGAAGCCCGGCCGAGAGCTCGCCGATCGCCCGCGGCTGATCGCCGGTCGGGCGGTAATCGACGGAAGTCTTCAGCTCGGCCATCGGAGACACAGGGTAACGACGGCTACCCCTTCAAACCCAGCTGGCTCGGGTACGTGCGGCGGTAAATGCCCTTCAGGCGCTCGACCCGCGAGACGTACGCGCGCGTCTCCGGGAACTGCACCGGCTCGCGTTTTGCGAGCCAGCGGTCGACGTTCTCCTGCCCCGCGTTGTACGCCGCCAGCGCCGTGCGCTCGTCGCCGTGGTACTTGTCGAGCAGGTGCCTGAGGTACCAGGCGCCGTAGCGGACGTTGATCTCCGGCTTGTAGAGATCGGAGACGACGAAGCGCGAGCCGCCCGTGTAGGTGGCGATGCCTTTCGCCGTGGTCGGCTGGAGCTGCATGAGGCCGAGCGCGCCGGTGGGTGAGCGCGCGTCGGCGTTGAACTTGCTCTCCTCCTCGATCACGGCCGCGAGCAGCGCGGGATTGAGGTGGTAGTTCGCAGCGTGGCCGCGGACGATCGATGCATACCGCAGCGGGAACCACAGGCGCGCCCACCACGGCGGTTCCGTTCGCTGGAGATAGAGAAACGCGCCGATGGCGGCGGCGGCGACGGCGCCTGCAAGTGTGAGCCGCCTCAGCGCACGCACAGTGCCTCGAAGACCTTCCCGACGAACGCGTCGAGATCCGCGAGCGACCCGTCGTTCACGAACGCGTAATCCGCGCGTCGAACCTTCTCGTCGTCCGGCAGGAGCCGCGCTTCACGCTCGGCGAGCCCCGCTCGCCGCTCCTCCCGCACGTCGGGCGGGGCAGTGACGACCACCACGGCGTCGAACCGGCTCTCGCCCCCGGTCTCGTACAGCAACGGCACCTCGACCACAGCGAGCGGCGCGTCGACGGACGCGAGCCAGGCGTCGGCCGCCGCCCGCGTCTTCGGATGGAGCAGTTGCTCGAGCCACTCGAGCTCGGCGCGGTCGCCGAAGACGATCTCGCCGATCCGGCCGCGGTCGTCGAGCGCAGCGTCGCCCCAGCGCTCCCGGATCGCCGCGCGAACCTCCGCGTCGTCGGCAAGCAGGTCGTGCACGATCTCGTCGGCGGACAGCGTGGCGGCGCCGTGCCGCGAGAACGCCGCGAGCGCCTCGCTCTTCCCTGCCGCGATGCCGCCGGTGATCGCGACCGCGAGCGGCCGCCGGGCCACTATTCGGCGGAGGGCTCGGCTTCCGAGTCGGCCTCGGCCGGCTCTGCCGATGCCTCGGGGACAGCCGTCTCATCCGCCGCCTCGACGGCGGCCGGCTCTTGCGGCGCCTCGACGGCGGCCGGCTCTTCCGGCGCCTCGACCGCAGCCGCCTCGTCCGTGAAGACGTCCTCGGAGAGATCGATCGCCGGCGGAGCGGCCTCTTCGCCGGGCTTCGGCTGGAGGGGCATGCCGTCCTCGACGCGCTTCAGCGACAGCGACAGCCGCCGCCGTTCCGCGTCGACCTCGAGAATGCGGACCTTGACGGTGTCGCCCTGCGACACGACCTCGCGCGGATTCTCGACGTGGTGCTGCGCGAGCTCGGAGATGTGCACGAGGCCCTCGACGCCCGGGAGGATCTCGACGAACGCGCCGAACGTGACCACCTTCGTCACCTTGCCCTCGACGACGTCTCCCTCCTGGTAGCTCTCGAGCACCTGCTGCCATGGGTCGGTCTGCGTCTGCTTGAGCCCGAGGGAGATCCGCTGGCGGTCGCGGTCGATGTCGAGCACCTTGACCTCGACCTTCTGGCCGATCTCGAGCACCTCGGACGGATGGTTGACGTGGCTCCACGACAGCTCGGAGATGTGGATGAGGCCGTCCATCCCCTCGAGGTCGACGAACGCGCCGAAGTCGACGATGTTCGAGATCGTCCCCTCGACGACGTCGCCCGGGTTGAGCCGGTCGAGGATCGCCTGCCGCATGTCCTTGCGCTCGTCCTCGAGGACGGCGCGGCGCGACAGCACGACGTTGTTGCGAGAGCGGTTGAGCTCGATCACCTTGCAGCGAAGCTCTTGCCCGAGATACTCGTCGAGATCCTGCACGCGGCGGATGTCGACGAGCGAGGCGGGCAGGAACCCGCGCACGCCGAGATCGAGGATGAGGCCGCCCTTGACGACCTCGATGACGCGGCCGTTGACCGGCTGGCCCTGCTCGTACGCTGCCTCGATCGCCTTCCAGGCGATCTCGAAGCGCGCGCGCTTCTTCGACAGGATCAGGCGCCCTTCGGCGTCCTCCTTCGTCATCACGAGCGCGGCGATCTCGTCGCCGACCGACACCTCGTCGGCCGGATTCACCGACCGGCGGATGGAGAGCTCGCTGACCGGTATGACGCCTTCCGACTTGTAACCGATATCGACGAGCACCTCGTCCTTGTCAACACGGACGACGGTGCCGTTCACGACCTCGCCCTCGTTGATGGTCGGGAAGGTCGACTCGTAATCGGGAATCAGCTCGCCGTCGGGACCGGTCGTCCAGACGCCTTCTTCGAGCCGCGGGTCGCTGATCGTGTCGTTTGCCATAGAAGGCGGGCAGTATAGCCCTAGCCTTGTAGACGCCTTCGGCCCTCCCTTGTTAGGTGTTGCAACACGGATACGCTGGAGCCGAGTGGACGAGCGCTATCCGATCGGAGACACGGAATCGGTGTCCGTCGCCGTCTTGCGACACGACGCCGGCGAGGGCTACCGGGGCTGGTCGGTCGCGGTCGGACTGCGCGGCGGAGAGGCCACCGTGCACGTGCCCGGCCACTACCCGGCCGTCCTGGCCGGGCGGCTTCGAGCCGCGGATGCGCGCTTCGCGGCGGGCGCGCGTCTCGGCCGCGACGAGTACCTCGACCTCACCGCGCTCGCGCGCGACGGCCAGGAGTCGCTGGCGCTGTCGTCGAGCGCCCGTTCGCCGGTTCGGGTCACGGTCGAGGTGCCGCGCGAGGAGCTCGACGCGCTGGCGCGGCTGCTGGACGAGGCGCAGCAGCTGATCGAGGAGCTCCGCCAAGGCCTCGGTCTTGTCCCTGATTCCGTGCCCGAGGCCTTCTGACGATGTCGTGACACCGACGTAACAGGGCCTGGCCCCAGACGTGGCTGTGTCGGACGAAACACCTGCAACGCCCGACAGCACTTGTGCCGGGCCCGGTTACGGAACGCGCCCTAGTCCTTGGCCTCGCGCCAGTTGTCGCCGGCGCCGACATCGACGGCAAGCGGCGGGTCGAGCGGGTAGGCGTCGCACATCTCCTTGCGCACGAGCTCCTTGATCGTCGAGACCTCCGCGTCCGGCGCCTCGACGAGCAGCTCGTCGTGGACCTGCAGGACGAGGCGCGAGCTGCGGCCTTCGTCGCGCAGCCGGCGGTGGATGTTCACCATCGCGATCTTGATGATGTCGGCCGCGGTCCCTTGCATGACCGAGTTGACCGCCAGGCGCTCGCCGAGCCCTCGCGTCTGACGGTTCGACGCGCGGATCTCCGGGACCGGACGTCGTCTGCCGAGCAGCGTCGTCACATAGCCGTCGCGTTCGGCCTGCTCGATCGTCCGCTGGATGAAGTCCTGCACGAGCGGGAAGCGCGCGAGATACGTGTCGATGTACGTCTGCGCCTCGTCCCGCGGAATCTCGAGGTTCTCCGACAGACCGAACGCAGAGATGCCGTAGATGATCCCGAAGTTCACCATCTTCGCGATGTTGCGCTCGTCCTTCGTCAGTGTCGCCTGGTCCTTGCCGAGTACCTCGGCCGCTGTCGCCGCATGGATGTCCTCGCCGCGCGCAAACGCTTCGCGCAGCTTCGGCTCCCCCGACACGTGCGCGAGGATCCGCAGCTCGACCTGCGAGTAGTCCGCCGACACGAGCCGGTGTCCGGGCTCGGCGACGAACGCGCTGCGAATCTCCCGGCCGAGCTCCGTGCGGATGGGGATCGCCTGGAGGTTGGGGTTCGAGGTGGAGAGCCGGCCGGTCGCGGCCACCGCCTGGTTGAAGTGCGTGTGCAAGCGGCCGTCGGCACCGATCAGCGTGGGCAGCGGGCCGAGGTACGTGTTGACGAGCTTCGTGAGCTCGCGCCAGTCCTCGATCACCTCGACGATCGGATGCTCGTCCCGGATGGTGCGCAGCACGCGCGTGTCGGTCGAATAGCCCGTCTTGCCCTTGCGCCCCGGCGTCAGCTTCAGCTCGTCGAAGAGCACGCGCGCGACCTGCTGCGTCGACCCGAGCATGAACTCCTCGCCCGCAAGCTCGTACGCACGCGACTCGAGCTCCTCGACCCGGTCGGAGAGCCGGGCGGTGATCTCGCCCATGCGATACGTGTCGATCTTGACGCCCGCGTCCTCCATCGCCGCGAGGACCGCCGTGAGCGGCAGCTCGATCCGGTCGTACAGCTCCTCGCTGCCACGCTCGCGCAGCCGCGCCCGGAGGAGCGGCGCAAGCCGGCGCGGAACTTCTGCGCTCCGCACGAGCGCAGCCGTCTCCTCCTCGGCCGCCGGCTCGGGGATCGCCTCCACGCCGTACTCGGCGGCGAGATCGTCGAGCTCGTATCCGGGCCGACCGGGCTCGATGAGGTAGGCGGCAATGAGCGTGTCCTCGGCAGGAAGCTGCGTCAGCTGCGGAAGGGCTTTGTAGTCGTGGGCTGTGACAACCGTGTCACGGAGCGCAACGGCGAGATCGGCAGGAAGCGGGGCGACGAGCACGGGTTCACCCTCACGGGCGACGGCAACGCGGTCGCCTCCGACCGCAACGGATATCGAGCCTGTGAGGCTCGGGAGCGCGTCGACTGTCTCCCAGGAAACGCTCGTGCCTGAAACGACCCGTACGGCTGCTGGAACTGCTTCGTCCAGGGTGTCGATGCGGTTGAGCAGGCCGCGGAACTCGAAGCGCCGGAACATCTCGCGCAGCTGCGACCGGTCGGGCGGGGCGAGAACGAGCTCGGCCGGATTGCAATCGAGCTCCAGGTCGCGGCGCATCGTCGCGAGCTCCTTCGACGTGCGCGCGTCGTCCTCGTGCTCGGTCAGGTTCTTCCGCCGTCCGGGCGAGAGCTCGTCGAGATGCTCGTAGACGCCCTCGAGCGACGCGTACTGCGCGACGAGCTGGCCTGCGGTCTTGTCGCCGATTCCCGGGACGCCCGGAATGTTGTCGGACGTGTCGCCCTTGAGCCCGATGAAGTCGGGGATCTGATCGGGCCTGATGCCGTAGCGCGCCTCAACGCGTTCGGGTGTGTAGACCTGCACATCGCTGACACCGCGCGGCGTCATCATCAGGCACACGTTGTCGGACACGAGCTGGAACGCGTCGCGATCTGTCGACACGACGCATGTGCGCACGCCCGCCTCGTCGGCGCGCGTCGCGAGCGTCGCAATCACGTCGTCTGCCTCCCACCCCTCGAACTCGAGGTTGCGATATCCGAAGGCCTCGACGATCGGCCGGAAGAACGGGAACTGCTCCCGCAAGAGGTCCGCCATCGGCCGTCGTCCCTCTTTGTAGACGACGTCGGCGGCCTCGGCGACGGCGGCGCGGTGGACCGGCCGCGTGTCCCACGCGACCGCGACGCCCTTCGGCTTGTAGTCGCTCAGGAGCTTGAACAGCATGTTCGTGAACCCGAGCAGCGCATTCGTCGGGAAGCCCTCGGTCGTCGCGAGCTCCTCGGGTAGCGCGAAGAAGGCCCTGTACGCGAGATTGTTGCCGTCGACGAGAAAGAGGTCGGACTCGTGCGCGGGGCCGTCGTCCAGCTCCAGCTCGAGCCCCGTGAGGGTCTTGGGCGACATACGTCGAGTCTAGAGTCCCCCGCCGATGCCCCGGATCCCGTTACTCGCAGGCACGAAGCTCGTCATCGCGGCCGCCCCGGACGACGCGATCGTCCTGCGGCCGCCGGCGCCGGGCGCGGGCGTCGCGGACGTCGGCGCCGCGGTGCGCGACGCCCTCCGCTTCCCGCTCGAAGGAGAGCCGCTCGAAGCGCTCGTGCGCCGACGCGGAAGAGCGACGATCGTCATCGAACCGCCCGCACTGCCGATCCCCGGTAGCGCGGCGGATCCGCGCCAGCTCGCGATCGGCGCGGTGATCGACGAGCTCGAGCGGCTCGGAATCCCGAGCGGCTACCAGACCATCCTCGTCGCATGCGGCCTTGCCCGGCGGACGACGCAGCGCGAGCTCGAAGGATTCGTCACGCGCGACCTCGCCCGCCGCTTCCACGGTCACGTCGTCATCCACGACGCCGAGGACCCCGAGCTCGCCATGCTCGACGACTCGTCTCACCCGGCGCTTCGGGTGAATCGTGCGCTCGTCGAGACGGAGCTCGTCCTCGTCGTGAGCGCCGCCGAGACGGTGCTGCACGGCGGCCCTGCCGCGCTGCTCGGAGCGGCGGATGCGCACGGACAACGTGCTGCAGGCGCGTATTCGCTTCTCGAGACGAGCGCGTCGCAGGGTTGGCACCTCGGCGTCGCGCTCGAGCGGGCGCTCGCCCGTCGGCTGCCGGTGATCGGCGTATCGCTCGTGCTCAACCATCCGCGCACGTCCGGCGCGCTCCGCGGCTATCCGTACGACCCGGAGGCGATCGACCGCGTGGCGGGATCGCCGCTCCGCCATGTCTTCGCCGCGCTGCCCGACCGTGCGCGGCGCGAGATTCTGCACACGCTCCAGACCGAGGTGACCGCCGCAGCGGCGTTCGCGGGACCGCCGTCCGTCGCGCACGCCGAAGCGCTCCTGCGCGCTGTCGAGCTTCGGCGCGCAGAGCTCGACGGCCCGCTCGACGCGATCGTCATCGGCGTGCCGGGAACAACGCCATACCTGCCGCGGGAAGGGCCGAACCCGTTGCTGGCGGCGTATCTCGGCCTGGGCCTCGCGTTGCGCCTGTGGCGGGATGCGTTTCCGGTGGTCGACGGCGGCACGGCGATTCTCACCCACCGTTTTACGCGCACGTTCGCGCACCCGACACAGACGCCGTATCGCCCGTTCTTCCATGCGGCGCGCATCGGCCGCGACCCGGAGATGCTCGCAGACGCCGAACGCGCCGCTGCGTGCAATCAGCGAGGCATTGCGGACTATCGCAGCGGCCGCACCGTGCACCCGCTGTTGCCGTTTCGCGACTGGAACGCGTGCCAGCCGGCGCTCGGCCGGCTCGGCGCGGTCCTCGTCGCCGGCGCGGCCGACGCCAGCGCCGTCCGCCAGCTCGGCTTCGTTCCGGTGCACGGCATCAGCGCCGCGCTCGACCTCGCCCGTGGACGTACGAGCGGCACGCCGCGCATCGGATTCCTCCTCAGCCCGCCGTACTTCCCGATCCGCGTCGGCAGAGCCTAGGTCTCGCCGAGATACGTCTTGCGGACCTGCGGGTTCTGCGCGAGCGCCTTCGCGTCGTCGGCGAGTGCGACTGTTCCCGTCTCGAGGACGTAGCCGCGATTTGCGACATGCAGCGCCATCAGCGCGTTCTGCTCGACGAGGAGGATCGACGTCCCCTGCTTGTTGACCTCGACGATCGTCTCGAAGATGCGCTCGACGAAGATCGGTGCCAGGCCCATCGACGGCTCGTCGAGCATGAGGAGCGTCGGCCTCGCCATGAGCGCGCGCCCGATGGCGCACATCTGCTGCTCGCCGCCGGACATCGTCCCCGCCTTCTGCGTCCGCCGTTCGGCCAGGCGCGGGAAGAGCGTGAAGACGCGCTCCATGTCCTCTCGAATTGCGCCGCGGTCGGAACGCTGGAACGCGCCCATCTCGAGGTTCTCGGTCACGCTCATGCGCGGGAAGAGCTTGCGGCCTTCCGGCGACTGCGCGATGCCTCTCTTGACGATCGAGTGCGGCGCGTCGTGCGTGATGTCGCGACCCTGGAACGAAATCGTTCCCTTGCGCGGATGGTTCAGCCCGTTGATCGACCGAAGCGTCGTCGACTTGCCCGCGCCGTTGGCGCCGATGAGCGTGACGATCTCACCCTCGCGCACGTCGATGGAGATCCCCTTCAACGCCTGGATGGAGCCGTAGTACGTTTCCACGCCCTTCAGTTCGAGCAGCGTGGCCGGCTGTGTGCTCACTTGAGACTCACCGCCGCGCTGCCGAGGTACGCCTCGATGACGCGGTCGTTCTTCTGGATCTCGGACGGCGTCCCCTCGGCGATCTTTTCACCGTAGTCGAGGACGGTGACGCGGTCGGAGACGCCCATGACCACACGCATGTCGTGCTCGATGAGGAGAACGGTCAGCCCGCGGTCCTCACGCAGCCGCGAGACGAACGACGTGAACTCCGCCGTCTCCTGCGGGTTCATCCCGGCCGTCGGCTCGTCGAGGAGTAGCAGCTTCGGCTCGGTCGCGAGCGCGCGCGCAACCTCGAGGCGGCGCTGATCGCCGTAGGAGAGGTTGCGGCCTACGACTCCATCCTTGCGCTGCAGACCGGAGTACTCGAGCAGCTCGCGCGCGTGTCCGCGTGCGCGCTCCTCCTCGCGGCGGATGCGCGGCGTGCGTGCGATGGCCTCGAACAGGTTGCCTTTGATCCGCGTGTGCATGCCGACGAGGACGTTCTCGAGAGCCGTCATGTTCTGGAAGAGCCGGATGTTCTGGAACGTGCGCCCGATCCCGCGATGCGTGAATGCGTGCGGCGGCTTTCCTGTCATGTCACGGCCCTCGAAGACGACGCGTCCCACGGTCGGCTTGTAGACGCCGGTCAGCATGTTGAAGAACGTCGTCTTGCCGGCGCCGTTCGGCCCGATGAGGCTGACGATCGCTCCGGCCGGCACGACGAAGTCGACGTCGTCGACCGCCACGAGGCCACCGAACTCCTTGCGCAGCGAGACCGTCTCGAGAAGCGCGTCGGCCATCAGACGGCCTCGACGTCGTAGAGGGGCTGGTCGTGCACGCCCTCTTCGAACTCCGCAGCGCGGCGCGAGCTCGGGATGAGGCCTTGCGGGCGGAAGAGCATGACCACGACGATGATCACGCCGTAGATCCCGAACTCGTATAGCGGCACGTCGAGCGTCTTGTGCCAGAGCGAGAAGTCCGAGCCGCCGGGACCAAAGTGCCCGTTGAGCCAGGCGCCGACGTTGTTCAGTCCCTCGAGGTCGAGATACTCGAGGAAGCATGCGCCGAAGATGACGCCCCAGATGTTGCCCATCCCGCCGAGAATGACCATGCAGAGGATGAACACGGAGATGTTGAAGAAGAACTGGTCGGGGAACGCGCCGGAGTTGTACGCGGCGTAGTACGCGCCGGCGACGCCGCCGAAGAAGGCGCCTGTCGCATACGCCCACGTCTTCGTCCGCATCAACGGAATACCCATCGCGGACGCGGCGACCTCGTCCTCACGGATCGCGATCCACGCGCGGCCGAGACGCGAGTCGCGCAGCCGCGAGCTGACGAAGACCGTGAGGAGGACAAGGATGAGCGCCGTCCAGAAGAACGCACGATCGGAGTTCGTCCCGAGCGTCAGGTAGTTCGCCGGGAGGCCGACGTGGTGGTGCAGCCAGTTCCCGAACCCGGGCGGGTCGATCGGCGTGATGCCGCCCGTACCATTCGTGAGGTTGAACCCGGTGCCGAACAGGTTGTCACCGTTGCGCGCGATCTGCGGCATGATCTCGCCGAATCCCAGCGTGACGATTGCGAGATAGTCGCCGCGCAGGCGTAGCGTCGGCAGGCCGATGAGCACGCCGATGATCGCCGTCGCGATGCCCGCCATCAACAGCACGAGCCAGATCGAGAAGTGGAAGCCGGTGAGGCCCGGCGTCACACCGATCGCGCCGATGAAGAGGTTCTGGTGCGCAAACTGCGAGGACGCGAACCAACCGGCGGTGTACGACCCCATCGCGTAGAACGCGACATATCCGAGATCGAGGAGGCCCGCGTAACCGACCACGAAGTTGAGACCGAGGGCCATCATCACGAAGACGGCCATCCCGACCATCGTGCTCATCTGCGGGAACGTCCCGAAGATCGGAAGCTGCGGAAGGCCCGGATTCACGGTGCCGTTCGAGCTCGCCCAGATGGGATAGGTCACGGCGATCGCGAGAACCGCCAACGGGATGATGAAACGGCCGACACGCCGGCCGCCGACTGTGACCCGGTCGTAGCGTGGGATGACGAGGAGCAGCACGACGGCGGCCATCGGGAGCGCGGACCACTTCCACACGCCGAGAAACCCGACGAGCAGCAACCCGATCGCGACCCAGGCGAACGTCTTCGTCGCGCGCCTGGTGAGGCGCGGCAGCCGTTGCCAGCGTGCACGGTCGAGCCCGCCGAGCCCGAGGAGCCTCCACCACAGAGCCGAGATTTCTGCGTTGGCGCGCCTGAGCATCGTCAGGTGCCTTCTGGTGTGCGTTCGCCGAGCAACCCTTCCGGCCGGAACACGAGCACGAGGATAAGGATCGAGAAGACGATCGACTCGGTCCAGTCGGAGCCGGGCGAGTGCCAGGTCAGCCCTTCGTTGAACGCCTGGATGAAGCCGATGACGAGGGCGCCGAGAACGGCGCCGGGAAGGTTGCCGATCCCACCGAAGACGGCGGCGGTGAACGCGATCAGCCCGAGCTGGAAGCCGGTGTCGTATCGAATCTGCCCGAAGTAGAGCGCGTAGACGAGGCCGCCCGCGCCTGCGAGGCCGCCGGCGAGGAGGAACGTGAACGAGATCGTCCGGTTCACGTCGATCCCCATCATCGCGGCGGCGTCGCGGTCCTGTGCGGTCGCGCGCATCGCCTTGCCCTGCCGCGTCTTCTGCACGAGCCACACGAGCAGCAGGAGGACCGGCACGGTGATCAGCACCACGATGAGCTTCTCCCACGTGTACGTGATGCCTGAGAACGAGAACACGGCACTGGTCGGAAGGACGCTCGGCACCGCGGTGTACCCGGGGCCTTTCCATGCGATGGCGATGTTCTCGAGGATGAACGACATCCCGATCGCGGTGATGAGCGGGGCGAGTCGCGGCGCTCCCCGCAACGGCCGGTAGGCGATGCGCTCGATCGTCGCGTTGAGGACGCCGCACGCGGCCATCGCGACGAGCAGCGAGCCGACGATGGCCACTACGAGCGTGCCGATCGACCCATGCGGCTTCAGGCCGAAAACCGAGACGATCATGGTTGCGGAGAACATCCCGCCGAGCATGAAGACGTCGCCGTGCGCGAAGTTGATGAGCTCGAGGATGCCGTAGACGAGCGTGTACCCGAGCGCGACGAGCGCGTAGACGGCGCCGTTCGTGAGACCGATGAACGCGATCGTCGTGAAGTACGCCGGCCCCTGAACGAAGTTGACGACGAGCCACGCGATCAGGATCCCGACGAGCAGGGTCGCGAAGAACGGCATCAGATACCGACTCAGGGAACGCCTGGTCCGGGGCCGGACTTCGCTATGGGCGTGCGTGGCCATCGGAATGGGGACGCCGGGGGAGCCACAACCTCCCCCGGCGTCGGTTCGAACGAGTGCTAGCCGCCTACTTCACAAGGCTCGCCGGTGGGACGAGAGTCGTCACCGGGTTGAGTGCCTTGCCCTGCTGCTTGTAGATGGTGATCGAGGTGCCGCTGGTGTCACCCTGGGCGTTGATGGTGAAGTTGCCCAGGATGCCGTTCGTGACCGTGAGGCCGAAGAGGCTCTTCGACGTCGCCGAGCGCTGCCCGCCACCCTTGGCGATCGCGCCCAGCATGACGTCCATCGACTCGGCGCCGTAGGCCGCGTACGGATTCGGCGTCGTGCCGATCTGCTTGCCGAAGCTCTTCACGAACGTCGCACCGGCTCCTGTCAGCTTCGTGGGCGGCTGCCCCGCAACGCTGATGTACGCACCGTTGCCGACCGCGCCGTTCGCGTTCGGATCGCTGAAGCCGTCCGGCATCTGCAGCTTGATCGAAGGATCGACGGCCTTGATGTCCTGCATGAGCTTCGCGCCGTTGTTGCACACGATGCCACCCAGGAACACCGCCTGGGCTCCGGTCTTCTTGATCTGGGTGGCGAGAGCCTCGTAGCTCGACGCCTTCGCATCCCAGCCCTGGAAGCCGGTCACCTTCAGACCGAGCTTGATCGCCGCATTCTTGTACGTGAGCGCGACGCCGTACCCGTAGGTCTGCTTGTCGTTCAGCACATAGACCTTCTTCACGCCGAGCGACTTGGTGAACATCGCGTCCGCCGGGCCCTGGAACTGGTCGTTGGCCACGACGCGCGCGTAGTTGCGAACCCCGGTCGGGTAGTACTTCTGCGGCTCACCCGGAGTCGCTCCCGGACCGGTGGTGGTGATGCCCGGGCTCGTGTTCGCGGGGCTGACCATCGCCAGCGCGTCGCGGTTGAGCACCGGGATCTCGATCTTCGCGCACCCGGAGTTGAACGTTCCGAGCACGCCGATGACGGATCTGTTGTTCGCGTAGAGATGCGCGTTCGTAGCGCACTTCGCCGTGTCCCAACCGCCCGTCTGCGCAGTCGAGTCGTCACACGACTGGTAGCCGATCTTGTACGAGCCCGCCTTCCAGCCCGCGTTCGCGAGCGCCCAGATCTCAGCGCGTGAGACCTGCACGGTCTGCTTGCGAATCGCACCCTGCAGCGGCAGGTCCGACGCGACGACGAAGTCCGGCGAACCGGACCCCTTGTAGACGACGGGGCCGCACGACGACGACGGCAGCGGTGTCACGCCGGCCGTCGCGCTGCGTGCAGTGCCCGTAGTTCCGGCGACGACGACGGCAAGGGCTGCCGCAACGCCGAGCACCAACAGCGAAAGCTTCTTACTCAACGCTCCCTCCTCCATTGTCCGACCCGATGTGTTCCAGCCGCGGGAAGAGCCTTATCCGCCCTCGGTCGTGCGTTGGGGGAGTATTTCGCGCCCTTGCCCGGGTTTCAAGCTTGGTCGGTCGCGTTTTCGGCAGGGCCTACAATGCTGGACGCCCGCGGCGGTGGCGCAACTGGTCGACGCGATGGCCTCAAAAGCCATTGTCCTTCGGGACGTGTGGGTTCGAGTCCCACCCGCCGCATCAAACCGTCGATTACAGACGCGGAGCCCGGTCCAAGCGGCTATGACTAGGGCCATGGCGAAGACGGTCGGCATGCTCACCGGCGGGGGCGACTGTCCCGGCCTGAACGCGGTCATTCGTGCCGTCGTCCGCAGCTCCGACGAGGCGGGCTGGGACGCCGTCGCCGTGCTCGAGGGCTGGCGCGGCCTCGTCGAGGGCCGCTTCCAGGACCTCGGCGTGCAGGAGGTGTCGGGAATCCTCCCGCGCGGGGGGACGATCATCGGCACGAGCCGTACGAACCCGTTCACGCTCGACGGCGGCGTCGAAAATGTCCTCCAGAACTTCCGCGACCGCGAGTTGGATGCGCTCGTCGCGATCGGCGGCGAGGACACGCTCGGCGTGGCGTCGCGGCTCTTCACCGAGTACGGGCTCCCCGTCGTCGGGGTCCCCAAGACGATCGACAACGACCTCTCCGGCACCGACTACACGTTCGGCTTCGACACCGCGGTGACGATCGCGACCGAGGCGATCGACCGGCTGCACACGACCGCCGAGTCGCACAACCGCGTCATGGTCGTCGAGGTGATGGGCCGCCACGCGGGCTGGATCGCCGTCATGAGCGGGATCGCCGGGGGCGCCGACGTGATCCTCATCCCCGAGCAACCGGTCGACTTCGACGAGGTCACGGAGTCGATCCGCAAGCGCCACGCGCGCGGGAAGAACTTCTCCATCGTCGTCATCTCCGAGGGGTGCGAGCTGCCGGGCCTGCAGGACAGCGGCGAGGTCGACCAGTTCGGCCACGTCGTCCTCGGCAACCGCGGCGTCGGCGAGGTGCTCGGCCGGGAGATCGAGCAGCGCACAGGGTTCGAGACGCGGGTGACGGTGCTCGGCCACGTGCAGCGCGGTGGCAGCCCGACGCCGCGCGACCGCGTGCTCGCCACCCGCTTCGGCTTGAAGGCGGCGGAACTGACGCGCGCGGGCGAGTTCGGGACGATGGCCGCGCTCCGCGGCGACGACATCGTCGCGGTACCGCTCGCCGAGGCGACCGCGGAGCTGAAGACCGTGCCGCCGGCGTGGTACGCAGTGGCGCAAGCCTTCTTCGGGTAGCAATACCCCGTGTGACCTGGGGACACGCGCACGAGGCGTTCTCGCAAGCGTGGCCTGCGTTCGCGCTCGTCGCCGGTCTGCTGCTCGTCGGCGCCGCCGCCGCGCGCGAAGGGCTCTTCTCCGAGCTCGGGGCCGTTGCGGCTCGGGCACCGGGCGGAGGACCGGCGCTTCTCGCCTCGTTGCTGCTCGTGACGGCGGCGGTCACCGCTGTTCTCAACCTCGACACGGCGGTTGTCTTTCTCACCCCAGTGCTCCTCCACGCGGCCCGGCATCGCGGCCTCGGCGAGGAGCCGTTTCTCTATGGAGCGGTGTTCATGGCGAACTCCGCATCGCTGCTCCTTCCCGGCTCCAACCTCACGAACCTGATCGTGCTCGCAAACAACCACGTGCCGGGATCGACGTTCGCCGCGCGCCTGTGGCCGGCGTGGGTCGTCGCGGTGGCCGTGACGATCGTCTTCCTCGGCGTCGTCTTCAGGCGCCACCTGCGACCGACGCTCGCACCCGCGATCGAGCGTCCCCCGTTCCGGCCGCGCGCCGGCTCGTCGGCAGTTGCCGTCGCGGTCGTCCTCGTGCTCGTGCTGACACAGCCTGCGCTGCCCGTGCTCGCGGTCGGCGCAGCGACCGTCCTCGCAGGCCGAGTCCCGCTGCGGGACTCGGTGCGCGCGGCGAACCCGCTGCTACTCGGCGGAGTCCTCGGCGTCGCCGTCCTCCTCGGGACACTGGCCCGTGCGATCCATGGCCTCGGTCATCTCGTTGCACACACGGGACGTTGGACGACCGCCTGGCTCGGCGTCGCAGCCGCCGTCCTCATCAACAACCTGCCCGCGGCCTCGGTCCTGTCTGCCCATCCACCCGCCCACCCGCGCGCGCTCCTCCTCGGCCTGGATCTCGGTCCGAACCTCGCTGTGTCGGGATCGCTCTCTGCCGTCCTCTGGCTCCAGGTTGCACGCGCAGCGGAGGCCAAGCCCTCCGTCGTTCGCTACAGCCTGCTCGGCCTCGCGCTCGTCCCGTTGTCACTGACGCTCGCGCTGCTGGCGGCGACGCACTTCTAAGGTCACAGCTCGACGAGCGGGAGCGAGCGGTGCCGACGCGGGGGCACGAGGAAGTTCTGGCGGTGCGTCGTCGTGAGCACGGAGTTGAAGCCGGCCGCGCGGTTCCTTGGCTGGACCGGGAGCTTCTTCCCGTCTGGGAAGACGCCGTCCATTGCCAGCCGGTTCCGCTCGAAGTCGTCCCCGGACGGGTTGAAAACGACGAAATGCACGCCGGCGGCGGGCTGGTTGCTGAGGCCGTCGCCTTTCGGGTCGGCCGAGAACGCGAAGGGATTGTCGAGCGTGTTGAAGTCCGCCCGCTGCGGAATCGCCGTTCCCTTCGGGTAGTGCGTGCCGTCCTCACCGATGGTGTCCTGCAGGAGACGAGACGTCGCCTGGATGGACGCGCTGTGGCCGAAGCGCCCCGTCTTGTGGAACTGGCGCACGAGCTCCGCCTCGGCTGAGACCGCGGCCGGTCCTTGCGGAACGGTCTGCATTCCCTGCCGGACGTTCGTCATGCCCGGCCGGAACGCCGTCAGCACGCGCTCGTCGAAGTCGAAGTTGAGATACCAGGCCTCGAGGTCCTCGCTGATGTGCGAGAGGTGCATGTGCGTGCCGTTGCGGAAATAGCCGGACCGAAGATCGACGTACCCCAGCGTCTCGTGATTCGCGATCGTCCCCGGGCCGAGGCCCGCTTTCTGCGTCGACGTGAAACCGAGGAAGAGCTCGGACCCGTCGGGGATGAGATCCGCGCCGGGAACGCCTGCCGCGACGGCCATCTTCTTGGGCAAGCTCTGGCCGCCGCCGAAGCCGCCGCCCGCGAAGCCGCGCCGGATGCTCGTCACGGTGAGGAACGGCAAGTCGAAGATCTCGTTCCGCGCGACCTCGATGTGCTCCACGCGATCGCTGCGGAAAAGAACGGCGACGTCGTTGGCTTCGAGGATCGCGTTGGCGGGGTCGCTCGGGAATCGCCGCGTCGGCACCAGCACCGACTTCTGCGCACGTCGGTCGTACGGAAGGTGCGCCTTCGCCTGCGTGGAGACGTACGTGTCGAAGTACGTCTGACTCCATGCGACTGTCACGCCGAGTCCGGCGGGCGTGAGCGCATACGTCGAGTCGATGCGCCGAAGAACGTCTTCGAGCTGCCGCTGCGCGCCGCGCAGGTCGGAGAGGTTGTCGAGGTTCGCGGTCACGACCACGCTGTGCAGCGGCGGAACGACGACCTCGACACCCTCGCTCTGCGTGGTCGCGAGGTCGAGGAGATGCTGCTCCAGGGGCATGCCGGCGGGCTCGGCGAGCGGCCGTGCGGGCGCAGACCCGAGCCGGTCGACGAGCTCGTAGATTCCGCCGCCGGCGACGGCTGCGGCCGCCGCACCGCCGAGAAGGGTGCGCCGTGTGATCCGCATCAACGGGCGGGCTGCACGAGCACGAGGCTGTTCAGCAGGTGCCGAAGATTCTGCTTCACCCGCGTGGCGCTGTCGTACGGGACGATCACATGCTGACTGACGGTGTACATCGTCCCGCTGTGATGCCACAGGAACAGGACATGCCACTGATCGGCGCCCTGATTCACCTGGTACACGGTTGCCCGGATTCCGTTCGCGGTCACGTGCCCGACCGGGTCCGCGAAGCACGGAACCGTCGCGTTACCGACCGGTCCCGGGCAGGTGGGGATCTTCGAGCGCCCCGGATAGCCGCGGAAGTTCACATGCACGTCGCCGCTCCCGAGGTCGCCGTGCTCGAGGAAGCTGACGAGGTAGCTGCGGTCCTTCCCGATCGAATAGATGTCTTGGTACTGGCCGCCGATCTGCGCGTCGAGCGGATTGGGCATCCACGTGGGGCAATAGACCGGTGCCCCGACCTTGTCAGCGAGCTTCTGCCATCCCCGCGCCCAGTTCGCCGGGCAGGCGGCCTTCGGCGCACCTACGGCGCCCTGCGCGAGAACGCCCAGCGCCAGCGCGACGAGACCCGCGGCCGCGGTCACCCTCATGTGGAACAGCGTAGCGCCCTATACGTCGGGCGGTGGCCCGCCGACGAGCGGCGAAACGTCGTGACCGTTGACGATGACGGCGTCGCATCCGGCGCGCTCCAGCTCCTGGACCTCTTCGCGGTTTGTCAGCTGCAGATCGGCGATGGCGAGCTTCCCGGCAGGCACGGCTGCGAGCATCTCCAGCACGACTTCGAGCGGCGTCTCGTCGTCGTCCCGTTCGACGGGCGAGAGCAAGAAGATCTCCGGGTCGACGCGCTCCAGGGCTTCCTCCAGCTCTTCCTCGTCCCGGACCTCGACGGCGCAGTCCAGCCCGAGCTCGAGTGCCTGCGCATGGAGCGCCTCGAGCCGACCGTCGTCCTCGTCGAGCGCATCGAACACGAGCAAGTACGCGTCTGCCGACGCCGACGCGCGCTCGAGCGAGACGTCGGCGCGCCAAAGGATCGGAAGGGAGCTCGCCTCGCGGACGGCACCTGGGTCGCCGCGCACGACGAGCGCTTCTGCGCGTTGCTCCTCCGCGGCGCGTGCTGAGTCCGGATCTTCGACGGCGGCGATGACGGAGATGCCGTCGCCCTCGGCGATGGCGTGACTGAAGCGGCGTTGCGCCATTCCTGCGCCCCTAGCGTATCGAGCCGTCATTGGCCGATCGGATGCCACACGGTCTTCAGCTCCAGGAAGCTCGCGATCTCCCACGGGCTCTGGACATCGACACCGCCGTGGACGACGCGCTTCACGTTCTCGGCGGCGAGCTGCTCGAGCTCTGCTGCTGCCCCGTTGGCTGCGCCGAGGTCGAGCGCGTTCACGTCCATGTGGGAGGCGAGGACAGGAGCGAGCTCGGAGCGGAAGCCGGTGAGCAGGTTGACGACGCCGCCGGGAAGGTCGCTCGTTGCGATCGCCTCCGCAAGCTCGATCGCCGCGAGGGGTCGCTGTTCCGAGGCGACGGCGACGACGGCGTTGCCGCCCACGAG
>Ga0307373_10005021_pt1 | contig 21920 bp, 17 predicted proteins | sample OX2MG_FD_202534 | JGI IMG/M metagenome (GOLD analysis project Ga0307373, IMG submission 202534) | Soil microbial communities from Risofladan, Vaasa, Finland - OX-2 | ecosystem: Environmental > Terrestrial > Soil > Coastal area > Acid sulfate soil | place: Finland: Risofladan, Vaasa | collected... | reverse complement strand
CCCGAGCTGACACGTGACGCCGTCGAAGCTCCCGGCTGCAAACGCCCGTAACGCCTGTGCGTCGTCGACAACATACGAGACATCGCAAGCAGGCGGAGACGCATGAAGTCGAGCACGTTCAACCATCGCACCGGACAGATCGACGCCGATGACCCTGCGTGCCCCAGCTTCGGCGAGCGCACGCGTCGCCAGCCCTTGGCCACAGGCAAGATCCAGGACCACGGCGTGGTCGAGTGGCGGCACGAGTTCGAGCAGGCAGCCGAGAGCTGTTTCGTGTGGGCCACTGCCAGCAGAGAGCAGGTCGTCGTACCAAGCAGCTATCTCGGACCAGGTCGGCCCCGCGTCGATGGAGTCCACCCGACCATTCTCGGCCATTCCCACCGCCTGGTTGCTTCACCCAGGGCCGGACGGCCGACGAGTGCCGCGAGCGCGCAGCCGAGGCGATCGCCGTCCATATCGGGGGGCTGGAGGCGGATGGCGAGCTCGTACTGGAAGGCGACACGCCTGAGATGCCCACCGTCACGGTCGCGGCCTGAGCGGTTCTCAGCCCTCCTGAATGCGGGAAGCAGGAGGGCTAACTCTACGTTGGGCCCTCCTATCCGACTCGCGAAATCCCTTGTAAAATGGTCGATATCGCGTCGTTGAGATCTACTTTGCCCCTTTCATTCTGGGAGCAGGGGGTCGCTGGTTCGAGTCCAGTCGCCCAGATCGACACTCACGGTATCCTTGCGTTGCACGCGAGTTGATCACTCTGGCGACACAAAGCCGGTAGTGTCTGGGCGCCTCTACGCGTGATGCCGCTCGCGGCGGCGGGAGTCCGCCCGGAAACGGCCCCCCTTCGTTTAGAAGGGTTGGATTGCCCCTAGAGGTGGACAGACCTGCTATCCTGCGGTACCTGATGGAAGGCTCCAAGGAGGGTCGGGACTCAAGATGATTCGAGCTGTACGGACTGCTCTCCTGGCCCCGCTCATGGTGGCTGGGGGCGTCCTCGTGACGACCCTGGGGAGCTCGAACGTCTTCGCCGCATCCTCAACGACGACCTCCACGCACCTCACAGCCAGCGCTGCGATTCCGCAGACCTCCTCGAGGCCGCATAAGCACGAGCGGGTCCAGTGCAGCCCTGGGCATGTTGCCGAGAAGCATGGCCAATGTGCGGTTACATTCTTCGACCCGAAGACTAAGGGTGAACCCAGCCCGATAGGCCGGAAGGTGTGCTTCAGCGTCAGTCCTTCCGATGCGGGACACGTCGGGACAGGCGCTGACGCTTGCGCATACGTGGGCAAGAACTACAAGGCATTGGGCACGTTCACTGCCAGTGGCAACTACTGTGGCAAGGCGGTCATTACGGCAGTCGAGGGTAAGGAGAAGCTAAGCCACCACACGACGATCACAATCGTCTGCGGCAAGACGACTGACGCGACCACAACGGCCGCGATGCTTCCTGCCGGTAGTCCACTCCCCCCGACAGGTGGTGGATGGCTGCTCGGTGTGATGGGCATCGGCGCTGCGCTGATCACCGGCTACGCACTTCGACCCCGACGTTGGCTCTCTCGAGGGAGGCTCGCGGCCAGCCAGTCTGCGTGAGGCCCCTTGGGTAGCAGGGGGGCGTCCCACCCAGGGCTTTTCCTGAGTCCTCGGCAGAAGCGGCGGCGCCTACGCTGGCCGCTGTCGAGGCGCTGGACGCTGGGCGTCCTGGGCGGCGTCGCGGTCGCCGTCGCTGCGGTGGTGGTGGTGCTCCTGGTTCGTTACCTCCCCGCCTACAACGCCCTGCAGCAGGGCCGCACCGACGTCCTCGGCGCCGAGGGGATCCTCAGGAGTGCGGGGCTCGATCCGACTTCTGATCAGCTCGCCGCCGCAAACGCACAGCTCGAGGACGCAAAGCTGGACTTCGGCGACCGCTCGTCGGTCATTGACAATGGCTGGATCTCAGGAGTCGTCGCGCACCTGCCCTGGTTCGATCGGCAGGTCACCGCGGTGCGCGCGCTCCGGCATGCGGGCGAGGACGGCACTAATCTGGCCCTCGATCTCATCCCACTCCTGAAGGACCTCCATAGTGGCTCAGCGACTGGCGGCTCCGGGGTGATCAAGGAACTCGCCTCGCTGGGCGACACGGAGCACGCCGCAATTACTCGCGCGCTCAGGGATCTCGCGTCGCTGGACAGCTCGGTGGCGGCTGTGCCAAGCGGCTCCCTGTTCGGACCGATTGATCATCTCCGCAGCGCTGCACAGCAGGCCGAGCAGCGCCTCAACGGCCCGGTGCGCGCCGGCCTGACCATCCTGCAAACGCTTCCGCGGGTCGTGGGGGCAGGCACCCATCGCTACCTCATCCTCCTGACCAACCCGGGGGAGGAGCGTGGCGGCGGCGGGTTCATCGGTGCCGTGGGGGTCGTTGTGTTCCAGGACGGCCAGCTGGTGAGTTCCAATTTCATGGATTCGCAGTTCTCTGATGCGCTCGTCACCGACATCCCTGCGCCGGCACCGATCGAGGAGATCACCGGAACCAATCTCGTCCTCTCGGACTCCGACTGGTCTCCCAACTATCCGACCTCCGCGGCGTTGGCGGCGGAGTTCTATACGAGGGCGACCGGCCAGGCCGTCGACGGCGTGATCAACGTGGATCCGATCGCGCTTTCGTACGTGCTCCAGGTGGTGGGCAGTGTTCAGGTCCCACCCTATCCGCAAGTCGTTGGTCCCACCAACACACTGCTCGAGCTCAACTACATCATCAACAAGGCGCGGCCCGGGGATCCTGGGAAGGCCTATCTCGCACCCTTTGGCCACGCCATGGTGGACGCCGCGCTCAAGACCCCAAGAGGGAAGTGGGTGGCTTTGGCGACCGCCCTCGAGCGCTGTGCCACCGAGCGGCACATCGTGCTCCACTTCAACGACGCGCAATTGGAGCAACTGGTGACGAATGCGGGACTTGGCGGTGTGCTTCCCGCGCACCCATCCGGAGACGCGCTGCTCGTCGCCGACTCGAATCTGTCGGGGACCAAGGGTGATCTGTTCGTCACCCGGCACTACGCTCTCCAGGCGACTGTTGATGCGCAAGGCGACGTGCAGGACCGGCTGACGCTGACCTATCACAACCCCGCTGAAACGGACCCGGCAAGTGCCGCGCTGCTGGTCGGCTCCGGCGGGCTGTATGAGGACTACATCAGGGTCTATCTCCCCCCGGCGGCGACCTTCGACGACATGCTGGTCAGCGAAGCCGGGGCAAGTCCACAGTCCGAGAGCCCCGAGGACTTCGGCGTGGAGGACAACCGCCCGTGGGTCTCCTACGACCTTATCCTTGAGGTCGGCGCGACCACCACGGTCACGTTTCTGTATCACGGCCCCTTTGCGAGCGTGTCCGGCGGAACGGTGACCTACCAACTGGCGTGGGAGCGGCAGATCAACGCGCTCACGTGGCCGATTAGTGTCGAGGTGAAACTGCCCGGCGGGCACAACTTTCAGTTTCAGAGCGATCTGAGTGTTGACCGCCAGTGGCAGGTAGGTGGCTAGGCCAACTCGGCCGAGGAGGATATCGCCTTTCTCATCACAACGTAGTCCTATGCCCAAGGAAGAACCGCAGACTGGATGAACATTGGAAGCATGAAGTTACGTAGCATGGTCCTGCGGACGATCTACCGCCGACTGCGGTGGCTAATTCCGTATCGGTTCACTGACGCGATGCGTCCCGTCAACGCGTCCATGAGCGCTGTAGTGATGCGCGCGCTGTACGCTTCCTCGCTGAATCCCTCCCTGACGAATGTGCGGCCATCGCTCGCCAGCTTTGCAGCGAGCGCCGGATCTTCGATGAGCCGTGAAATAGCCCGGCTAAGCGCGGCGCTATCACCTGGCTCGACGAGCAGTCCGTTATCTCCATCCAACACCAGATCTGCGAGACCTTGCACGCGGGACGCGATAACAGGTCGACCTACGGCCATTGCCTCCAAGGCTACGTTACCGAAAGGCTCAACGCGAGAAGGGACAAGTGCAATGCCGCAGGTATCGTATATAACACTCGGATCGGATAGATAGCCGTGAAACGACACTCGCTGGTCGACCGCGAGCTGGTCTGCCATCGCGCGCAGCTCGCTTTCGTACCACTCGTACCCGGGGAAGCAATCCCCGACGAGGTGGAGGTGTACGTCACGCCCCTGCCGAACCAGCTGGGCTAGGGCTTGTATCGCGACGTCCTGTCCCTTCCTCGGAGAGAGCCTCCCGACGAGCGCTAGGTTCTCGAGTGTGAGAACCGATAACTCGATGCCTTCGCCGTGCCGAGTGGGTACACCGTTTGCCACAACAACGCATCGAGAAGCGAGTCCCGCATGTGCTCGCGTGATGAAATCCTTAGTGGCTGCGCTATTGCACACGATTGCGTCGGCCAGGACAAGCGGCAAAGTCAGCAGTCGTTGTAGGGGGCGGCTGAGCGCAGTTTCGGCCTCATGTGCGTGGCATACCAATGCACCTCGGCACGCTCTTGCGGTCAGTAGCCAGATCGGTATCGTGATTGTGTTTACGAGGATTAGATCAGGGCGATAGGTGCGCAGCAGGCGAAGCTGCGGCTGTGTAGAAATCAGCGCAGAAACCGCTAAACGGACCACGCCTCGCGGCGACAATGAAGACTTCCGCAGCACGGGTGAGGGAATCAAGACATGGCGAAACTGCTCAGCCGCCAGCTGGTCGGAAAACGGACCCGGAACCGGTGTTGCCGTGAGCGTTTCCCAGCCAGCCTCTCGTGCAGCGCGTAGAGTTGCAAGGGCCATTCGATCTGACCCATACATGTCAGCACTAGGGTGGACGAGTAGCAGCCGCAGGGCTCTCGTAGTGGGAGCGTGTGATGTCAGCTGCTGACTGGGGGACTGCCGGCGGTTGCTGGACGGCACCGGATTGCTCAGATCGCCTGAAGCAGGAGCTTCCGCAGGCGTAGGCCCCGCCTGGTAAGGGCTGGCAGGGCGGGATCTGAACGCATACTCATCGAACAGTAGCGCTCCACTGCAGCCAGAGGTGGGCCGTCGTCCGGAGACAGGACTTGCGACAACGCCTTGACGAGGCGGCTCCTGAGACGCGGGACTACCCGATGATAACCACTCGAGAAGTAGCTTGCGCTCTGGATCTCATGATGACAGGCGTCCCAGCCCGCGGGACGAAGGCCGCAAAATTCCCAGTCAAAGACAGCAAGGCGGTTTCCGGGCATTAGTACACAGTTCCAGGGAGTGAAGTCGCCATGCGCGAGGGTCAGTCGAACGGAGCGATCGCTAAGGAGACGAGACGCTTCGGTGCAATCGAGAACTCCCGACCAACCTTTTAGACGCGTCAGGAATTGCAGTCGCCACGGATCGAGCGGAGCATCATTCCGAAAGTGGACACCATTTAGAGCCGTCACGGCGAGAGATGCGAACCCGCCATGCTCGTGGTAAGCCAAGACACGTGGCGTCGTAATAATCTCGGCACGGTCTAGCTGGTAAAGTACCTTCGTCTCGTAAGCTAGGCGGTGGACAGCCGTTGAGAATCGAACCGCATTGGTCTTTACGTAGGCCAACGCGTTGCCTCGCGCATCGCGTGCAGCGACAACTATCTTGCGCTGGGGCCCGGGCGCACCGGTCCAACCGTCGAAGTACGCGAGGTCTGCCTTAGGGACAACGTCACGTAGCAAATCGCAGCTGATCGCTAGAGGATTTGAGTAGTGTGCGACCGTAGACGCCTGATTGGCCGTTAGCCACGTCCCGCGTGAGTGAACCAGCACATATTGAAGGAGGCCCCGACCGAGTCGGCCTCGAATAGTGGTCGGTCGGTAGAAGTCGAAAGCTGTCGCGCGGCGCGTGACAGCCGACGGAAGGATGAGGCGCGGATGCCGCCGGGGAAACAAGACAAGATCTGTCTCAGGGTCAGATCGGCTCATCGACCCTGCCGAACCGTCTGCGACTAATCGCCCGAAGAGCCATCCCGTAGGCCAGCTCGATGTATCGACGCTTGGTATTCCAGTCGAACTCAGATGCTCGTTCGATCACCGGACCCGGATCCGCTCGGCTGGCCTGGAGTATGGCTTGAGCGAGACGAGCGGCGACGTCCCCGGCTGGGTTGTGCGGAACGATCACTCCAACATTGCCAACGAGTGTTGGGGGACCGCCTAGATCCAGAACGACGGGTCGAACACCGCGAGCCATAGCCTCGATCACCACAAAACCGCCCTCGTCATGTTGCGATGGGAAAAGGAGTACGTCGGCCCTATCGAGCTGTTTCAGGACGTCTGAGCGTGACATAGAGCCACAAAAGTCGACTGACCCTTCGACCTGGAGACGCCGGGCTAGACGGAGGCACCGCCGCTTGTCCACGCCAGCTCCGATTATCGATAGGTGCACCGACCCCTTCGGACCAAGTGCCACGGCCCTCAGCGCGGTGACCGTCCCTTTCCAGTGAACAAGTCTGCCGACGAAGACTACTTCGATCGGATCGACAGAATTCACCTTAGGCGCATCGCGCGATACCAGCACCTCTGATCGCGAAATGCCGACATTCGAACACACGTAGACGCGCCCGCGTACGCGCCGTCGCATGACCTTAGCTGTGTCTGGATTCTGAGTAAGCACGACTGTCGCACGCCGCCACGTGAGCCACACCATGGGATTGATCAGTGCGAGGCGTTGCAGGCAGGTGCGGCCTATCTCGTAAACAAGACCCCGGGCTCCGAAATCGCGCCAAAGAGGCCAGCAGGTTCGCACCCCGCCGCCGACTGGTCCCAGCACGAAGGGTACGGGCAGAATGGCCACTCCGGCCGGCATGGTCATCGTGGCCCATGTGAGATGATGAGCGAGATCAAATGGATGCTCACGGTGTAACCGATACGCCTTCATGGCGGCAAGGGCTTGCCACAAAAGATAGTAGGGCTGCGATCCACGCCCCGGTCTCTTGAAGAGCTTCCGCCACCATCGCGGCAAATCGATGTAGACATAGGTTACGTTTGTCGGCCGGTCCGCCGCTCCCGCGATCAACGCCGCGTTTGTCGACCGGGTTAGAACCGTGACTTCGCTCGCAATCAACGCAATCTGCTTGGTCCAGTTCCAGCCTACACCTGGCTCCGAGCCCAAGTCAGGTTCACATCCGTAGGCTGAGACGAGTACTCTCATTTCACGCTACCACCGATAAGGTCTTCAATGCAGGCAGCGAGGCTCGCTGATGGCTTCGTGGCATCGAGGAGGATTTTGTGCCGATATCCGATCTTCAGATCGCGCCACTCGCTGCACTGACGGTCGATTTCGAGCGCAGGTAGTTCCGTCTTTCTTTCCAGCGCTAGCTGCGACGGTATGTCAAGGACAGCAAGAAGGTCCACGGATGGAAGTAGGTGTGCCAGGAAACGGACCAGCCTTGGGCTGTTCAGGTGGTAGCGTTTCGGATCGACCGCCATATCCAACCAGCCGCGCTCAATGATGACGACCTTACCTCGAAGCGTAGCGGGCCAGACAAGGAACCAAGTACCAAGAACGAAATCACACCAGTAGTACATTACGCGAAACGTCGCGCGCATCGGACCATGCGCCACCGCACCGTGGGGATCAGGGTTCATTCCGAGCTCTCGTTGACCCGATAGTCGACGGAGGGACGGAAGGAGCCCGGGCCGCCAGTGGCGATGTATTGCACGTGAACCTAGGGAGCTACAGAGCTCTGCGGCCAGCGTCGACTTGCCGCTGCCGTCAGGGCCGACAATCACAACGTAGCATCCGGGTCGCTGGTGTTCGCTCAAGCTTCGGGCGGCCGAAATGTTGCTCTCCTGAGGCGATCTTCTCGAGCGCTCCGCGGCTCAAGCGTGGTCACGCGGTCGGGCCTCCTATGTTCATAAGTACTCTTCGAGTGTGTCGCGCCAACTCTCCGCTCAAGTATGTCTCGACATCTCTCGCGTCAGGGCAAACTATAGGGCGACCAGAAAGAGCGGATCTTGTACGCCGAACGGCACCGGAGCTGCACGATTGCCCGGCGCCGCCGCTGTTCAGGATGACCACGAGCCATCCTCGTGACTGCCGGGTGGCCAGCCACCAACGCCTCCCCAAGGCGGTGCGTTGCTCGGGTGCTCCTAGAGAAGTATGCCGTTCCCCGCGAAAGGCGACTTCTTGCACGTGGTACGCGGCTCGGCATTTGGTGGTGACGAGCAAAACGCCCGGAATCGCACGACCCTGTCGTGCAGCCCACGATTCGGCAGCGTCAACTTGCTCACAGGAGGTAACTTCGAGCCACGGAGTGGGCGGATGCCATCGCATGTTGATCTCGCGAAGACCGAAATGCGAAGCATTGCGAGTCGTTTTCAGCGGCTGCGTAAGGAGGGCACGGACGACGACGACTCTGCGCAAAGTGCGCGTCATCGCAAGCGAATCTTCCGGGCTCCCTCGTGCAGCCATTCGGAGCAGCGATATGCTTAGGCGCTTGCCAAAGATGCGACGGAGCACAATGACAAACTTCGCAGCGTCTGTCGAAGCCGCGCGTTGCAACGTGCCGGCATAGGTGGGTTTGAAAGTGGCTGACGAGAGCAACGGAGCGATCCAAGCCGCTACGGCCTCGTGAGCGATGCTTGGGTTCATCACGCCGTCCGAACCAACGGACGCATCGCGGATCATATCCGAGGCGCTGAGAAGTTCCACGCCGCGCCAGTGAACCCCGGCGAGAAGGTCAATCTCCCCCCATCCGTAGAAATAGGCGTGCACATAAGTGTGGCACTCAACACGGAGAGGCGTGCCTAGCGAAGCCGTAACGCTTCTTCCGGCAGCCGATAGATCGGTAACTACCAAGTCCCAGTCGCCTCCCCTTTCAAGGTTGGCCCACAGGCTAGGATTCTTAGCAACTACGTATCCAATCCTGCCTAGTCGGACAAGAAGGTCAGAAAGCGAGTGGACCAGTTCTGGTGACAGTGTCATGCAATTCGTCGATACATCTCTGCAAACCGCTCAGCAAGAGTCGGCCACGAGTATTCACGCAAGGCGAAGTCACGCCCGGCACCCGCCATCTGCCGTAACTCGGACTCGGTCGAACCCGCCAGGTCCATGAGACCTTGAGTGATACTTTGCACATTGGTTTCCACGGCCACACCAGCGCCTGCTCGGCGGACCTCACCCGCGAGATTCGTCCCGTTGGTTACAAGAACGGGACGACCCGAGGCCATGGCCTCCAGAACGGAAAGAGGTAGTCCTTCCCAACGTGACGTGTGGACAAAAACCGACGCCTCGGCTAAGTAGTCGCGTAACTGGGAGCGAGAACCTGCAGCGCGAAAGGCGACGTGGTCAGAGACGTCAAGACGGGTCGCCAAGTGTTGGAGTTGCGCTCTACCTCCGCGGAAATCTGGGCCGACGAGAATTAGATCGGGCATGCTGGGGCCAGCGAAGCGTCGCGCGCGGGCATATGACGCGACCAAGAGGTCGAGACCTTTCTGCCGCACCGCTATCCTCCCGGCGTAGAGGAACGGCCCGCGCGGAGAGAATGGGAGAGGGGCGAGCATTTCGCGGTCGATGCCGTTAGGAATGCAGGCTACCGGCACAGACGGCGCAATGCGACGCACGTCATTGCGCTCATTCTCAGAAACGATATGCACTAGGGTGGCCCCCGCTACGTAACGCGCCTCAAACAACTGTAGCATCGCTACTTTGCCAAGTCTGTTACGATCCGCGAGCGAGTGAGAACTGTAGCCGCCGTGGGGTGTGATGACATAGGTCCGAGCCGATCGCGAGAGCCAAAGATTCTCGGGTTGGAAAACTGAATGGAAATGAAACACATCGATCCTCGAGCGCGCGCTGGCAACCCAGGCTCTAGTGACTGGCGGCGCCCATCGGACTATCCGCCACACGGCCGAGGTACCGTGCAGAAACGCCAAGAACGGCAGCTGAACGACGGTGAGGTCGCCGTGTTGATACTCCACGGGATCAGTAACATGTCTTGTGAAGTGCCAAACCTCGGTGCTAATCCCCTGCGCCGGTAGATGCTGGGTCAAGGCGGCGACGGCGCGATGAACACCATTGGCGTTGTCTGGCCTGTAACTACTAACGTGGGCAACACGCACCGCGGTCACAGTACCTACTCTATCAGGCGCTCTGCGGATTCGCTGAGGTTGGTATCGGGCATGGGAAACGGCTGACGTTGCTGCCGACGTTCCTATTGGATCGTGGCGGTTTAGTGATGCGACCATCCAAGACAAAGGCACTAATACATTTACGAATGGGCGGGGTGGTGTGCGCAACAAGCGGTGAACTCGAAGTGTGCGGTCGTCCCTACGATTTGCCCGAATGCGCCGTGAGCACGGATCCATCGGTGTCGTGTTGGCCGCCTCCGTGCCTGTCATAAGGCCGTGCGTGCGGAAGCGCGACGTGGGCAGAGGAATGTGTCTCGACATCAAACGGCACTGCGATCAAGGGCAAGGACCTCGCACGACCGCCAGCTGGCCAAACTGAATCAGAGCGCGGCGCTTCGGTCAGGCGTGTGGTTCGATGCGCGCGCCGGTCCAGCAGCGCCTCACGGTGGGCTGGCGTAAGAAGCAGATTTGCAGGCGTGCCAAATTAGCAGCGCACTCAGGCTTGCGCCGGCCGCCGACGCAAGCGGAACCAGGCTCGGAGTTCCGAGTCGAAGCGCAGCGACAGTAGCCACCAGACCGATCATCGAGCCCGCCGTCCGATACCAGAACACCATCGCTGGGCGCTTGAGAACGAGCGCGACGGATCCATACGTATTACCAAATGCGACAGAAACGGCTACCAGCGCCCAGCCAAGGAGAGCGACCCGGTTGGGTGCGTACCCCGGCCCTGCTACCAAGTGAACGACGAATGAAGGTATCGCCAGAACGATCGCGGCATAAATGGCGGCGGTCAGGGCAAGAAGTGCGCAGGTCGCGCGCGCCCATTGCCGCAAATTCTCAGACGAGACCCGCCGCTGAATGGCGAAAGCAGGAAACATTAGGTTGCCTATCGCCTGCAAGAATGTGAACATCGGCGAAAACACCAATAGGGCTGCCTGCAGATTGCCCATCACGGCTGCTGAGGCGAGCCAGATCACGAGCCATCGTATCGCCGCTTGCGTAATGTTGCCAGCGCCGACCTGTGCAGCGCGCCAGGATCCGAAGGCCGCCACGCGGCTCAGCCCCGGCCCGCGAAGATCACGTAGCGAGAGTCGTTCGTGCGGGGCTACCACAAGCTGGCTCGTAGCGAACGCGAAGAGGGATGAAACTGCCATTGCTAGCATGTCTAAGCCAAGGCCGCCCCTGTGTAACGCGATGTTGATGAGGCTGAGACCTGCTAGGACGGAAACCAAGTACACGGCATCGTTTAGAGCCTGCCGGAGGAACTCAAGGCGGGCCATGAAGATGCGTCGCCCGTACTCCTCTAGCTGCCATGCCGCGACAAGAAGCCCATAGGCAAAGGCCGTGGCCGGACTAACCCTCGTCGTCAACAGAGCCAGTCCGATGCCGACCACAGCACCGCCGGCCGTCAAGGCGAGCTGCGTCACGTGTAACCCCCTACGGATGTCCGCATGCGAACGATCCAGGGCAGTGAGGGCATCGCCGACCCAACTCGTTTGGATACCGACCATGATTAGAAGCACGGCAATCAGAAACGAGAAGTAGCCGAACTCCGCTGGCCCAAGCACGCGCGCAATGAATATCGCAGCCACGAAATTCCCTGCCGAGTTGAGTCCTTCAGCAAGGACGGCTGAGGAGCCGAACCTGATCCAGCGAGCGCGGCGCCTGAGCCTATCTGGCCAGGCGAATGGCAGACGGCTCACGGGGTCAGGTAAGGCCCTGCAACGGCGGCTCGACCGAACTCATCGGTGCTGGCAGCCAACCTCAACATTCATCCAAATGTTGCGACATCCTTCTGGCGGTGCTAATACAAGGATCCGGCGACTGGGTCGGTCGCGCAGTCCAACGGGCGGAGTGTCTCGGTCGGCGACCAAGCCAGAATTGCGCTGCGGCATATTCAATTAGTAGACGCGAGCTAGCCGGTCGACATTTGAGGATCCAGAAGGGTCATTCCACCACATCATGCTCGCCCCTACCATAGATCGGGATCTAAACTGACGAATGTATCCGCCAGAGCCCAGTTTAAGCGCGGCGTGTTGAACTCCGCCGCGCCACCGAGCCATGCGGGCGAGCCGCGGATCTGTTGGCAGCCCATGCCGCCTCTGTAGGGCGAGCGTTTCATCTTTCGGGGTGGGCTTGTAGCTCTCCTGCAGCGGGTGGCGACGCATCACGCCGAGTGGTTTTGCGATATACAAGAACCGCGCCTTCCTTGCCGCTAAGGTCAGGTAGAGGTCCAAATCCATAAGCTTGACGGTTGAAGTATTCCAAGCCCGGGCGCCCAACATTGCACGACGAACGAAGAATGAGGGTGGGTAGATGTAGGGACCATAACGCCGCAACACCGAAAGGCTGTAGGGGTGTTGGGGAGCTAGTCGAAGGAAACGACCTGACGCGTCCACAAACACTGTATCGCCATAGAGCACATCTACTCGCTCGTCCGTGATGCTATCCAAGGCCTCCGAAACCCATGGTAAATAGAAGTCGTCTGCGTTCAACCAGCCCACCCATTCTCCGGATGCGCGCTCCAGAGCCGTGTTCAATGCTTCGGCGAGGCCAGCGTTTTGCTGCTCCAAATAGGTGATCTGCGAATCCCAAGAGCGAAGGTACTCACGGCTGCCATCGGTTGACTCGTCGTCGACAACCACGTGCTGAACGCGCCCGCCAAGTGCCTGTACGCTTTGAAGCGTGTCTTCAATGTATCGACGATAGTTGAAGGAGGCCGTTAGCACGGAGAGAAGATCAGGCACGAGTTCGGCTGTCAGCAAGCACGACGGCTCGGCTGCCTTATTGCAGTAGACATGACTGCGAGAGACACGCCAATGGCGATAGAGATGTGCGGGAAGTTGTCGATGGGACTTGCGGCTAGGTCCCAAGCGCCGTACCAGATTAGGAATTGTCCGCAAGGTTGGAGCGAGCGCGCAAGTAGTGACATGCTTAGGCCCCCTTTTAGAAAGATCAGACCCAGTAAGGCCGCAAGGGCGAGTCCGCCGATTCCAAAGTGGTACCAGAGGTTGGAAACGCCCGAGTGAAGGTCGACGCGCCCGTTGAACACCGTAGTCTCGTAGTAGGCGCCCGTGTAGCCCCCGGACGCGGATACCGCGTTGACCGCTACGTCTGCGACCCCGACGCTCGGTAGTGTCCCAATGCCGAAGCCCACCGCGCGGACCTGCATCAGTGCAAACGTGGCGTTGAACTCGGGCCTGCCGCCGAGGAGGAGGCTCTGACCTTGGCTTGTTTCCTGGATATCTAGCTGCTGCAATGAACTGCCAAGCCAGCCATTACCCATGGCTATCGCGAGAAACGTTGCACTGATAGTGGCGGCAATGATGACTCTCGGCGCCGCGGACCAGACCGAGGAGCCACGAACCTTGACGATGAGGGTCAATGCAGCCGCAACGATCAGAATCAGCCCCAGGCTGCGGGCGCTTGCTAGAAACGCTATCCCAGCGAGGCCGAGGGTGGCCAATATGGCGGCTGGTGGCCGGGAGCGCCCGATAAGCGCCAGCACAAGGGCCGACACCGGGTAGCCGAGGAGATACTTCCACGTGCTTGCGAGGTTCGACGTGAAGAGAGACGGCGTATAGAGAATCCCCCCGGCCAGCGCTCCGGCGGCGAGCGCCACGAGCCCCGGCCGTAAGTCGATCTGGCAGAGAGCGTACGCTACCGTGATCCCGAGGAGCGGAATCTCAACAATCCAGAGCGCTACCGCCAAGGCATTGAACAGATTGCCGCTACCTCCGAGGGAGAGCGGCACGGTCAACTCGAGCAGCACGCCGACGCAGACTGCCAAAAGGGTTAGCCCGATAAGTGGTCTGATAAAAGCGTTAGCCTTGAGCGAGTGGAACGCCCTGGGGAGCAGGAAAAGCGCCAGCGGGGTGGCCAACGGAAGCAGCCCTCCGTTTGGAACTCGAAACGACGCCAGGAATAGCAGAAGGTAGGCGAGGGAGTGTGGGATGGTTGCCTGTTTGCGGCTAACCGGAACTGCGCCTCGTCGTGCTCCCTGCGACCCGCTGGCCGTAAGTCGGGCGCTGATCTGCGGCTCAGCGCGCCGGACGTAAGACATCTTGGGCGCTGCCACCCACGTAGGGCGGAATCGGATCACCATGGTCGAGTCTGCCCGTTGTCAAGAGCTCCCGGTAACCCTCGCACACGCGCTCCCACCGATAGTACCTGGCGACTCGGTCAACTGCCCTGTCTCGCATTCCGTCGAGGTGGCCGTGATCGCTGATGACGGTCCCAAGCACTTCCGCTAGCGCGCGAGACTCTCGCCCGACGAAGAGACCGCCATCGCCTAGCACCTCGCGATTGAATTCGGAGTCAAAGGCCACCACGGGGGCGCGAAGACCCATGGCTTGGAGCAGCGCGGGGTTTGTGCCTCCGACGGAGTGGCCATGAAAGTACACGCCGCAGTGCGCCCAAAGGCAGTTAAGGAGATCCTGATCTGCCATGTGTCCGAGCCACCGAAAATTTGGCCGCTTCGAGCGCAGATCTTCGAGCCTGTGAGTGTCGCAACTGGAGTAGTTCGAGTCGCCGACGACGACCACTGGTGTCTGAACGGGAAGTCGTTCCAGTGCATCGAGAAATAGGCCGATATTGTTTTCTGGGACAATCCTCGCTACAAAGAGGAGGTAGCCGGGCCGTAGTCCGAATTCGGCTAGTCGGGTTGCTGGGTAATCGAGGATAACGTCAGCGCCATAGGGGAGATATACCATAGACCTATGGAAGTTCGCTTCCCAATGACGAGCGATACCCCCTGAGTCCGCGACTAGGACGTCAGCGTGCCGCGCAGCTACGGTGGCCCCTACACGAAATACACTCTTTGCAAGGCCACCCCACTTGCCGCGTTGCCACTCTAGCCCGTCGACATTCACGACAGTCCGGATGCCGGCGCTCCTAAGTTGTGACAAGAAGAACCCGTTTGCCACATTTAGAACAAGCGCTGCGCGACAATTCTGCTTGCGTAGGTCCCAAGACGCGGTCAGGCCATGGGTTAGGGTCGAGGCCGACTTTGTATCGATGCCGGGGGTAAAGATGACCGAAATACCCGCTTCCGCGTCGACGCGGCGGCGCGTTCTGCGGATCCCCCCGCGAGCGTAGACGCTGACACACAGGTCGTGTCGTCGAAGGTAAGGTGCCAACCGGCGGACTAGCGTCTCGAATCCACCGTAAGTACTCGGGTAACCGCGGCTTCCCAAGATCGCGACGGAGTCGCTGGAACGGATCCCTCTAAAGGACGTCATGCGAATTCCCCAGTGCCTCGCCGGCGATCCGATCACCCGGAACAGCGACAGTGCCGACCTTCTGGGCACGCGCGACATAGCGCGCGTAGCCGATGCGAGAGTAGTAGCTGACACCTACTCGGCTCGACATCTTGTTGACTGTGACGCCGATCACGTTAGCGCCAACTTCGCGCATTGCGTTAGTGCCCCTGCGGCCTGTGACGCTTTGGTGTTTTCCTGCCTCGACAATCAGGATAGCAGGAGAAGCTATGACAGCAATGGTTAGCGCGTCAATGATGATACCAGCAGGCGCGTTACCGATCACGTTCAAATCCTGACGCGGATCACTTAACTGCAGCAGGTTGGGCGGAACCCTGCCGTCTCCCGAGTCGAGATCGCTGCGGTGACGCTTGCGGCTCATACGACTCGACCAGGGGAGCGATCGGGGCGTCACGCAGGCGGAGCTCCTTGCGCCTTGACCCGTACCGCTGGCACCGTCGCGATTGCCCCTGGGTCTGGCACTGTCACACTCCCTTGGCTCACGCGCCCAGTAGGTGAGCATGCCGAGCATAAGGTCCGGCGTCTCGTATATAGCCTACCCTCCCGACATCCTCCTTGCAGAAGGTATGAATGTACACGATTAGGCCGACCCATGAGGCAGCCCTGGCCGCACTATGGCTCAAGGCCTGGTGTCGCTCGCCACCGCTTCGCGATGCTCAGCGGTCGGCACAACCTCGGCGTCGCCGGCTATCAGATCGCTAGCCGTCGCAGACTTGTCGCCCGCCCGCTTGCCCGGGCCGTAACCCGGGTAGCCGTATCTGCCGTAATAGCCGAATCCGGCACGGCGCGAACTCTTGTTGAGAACGACGCCGATCACGTTAGCGCCCACCTCGCGCAATGCATCGATGGTTCCGGCTGCCTGTGACGCCGTGGTCTTCCCAGCCTCCACGACGAGAATCGTGGCGGAGGCTCCGGTGGCAATGCTGAGGGCATCGGTCACCAGCCCGGCCGGGGCGGTGTCGATGACAATCAGATCCTCCCCGGGGCCAATGGAGTCCAGCAGCGCGATGGCGCGCTTGGATGCGAGTAACTCTGCAGGGTTTGCGGGGACGACCCCGCTCGTCAGCAGCGAGAGATTCGCGAACTCAGTCTGCCGAAAGCCATTCACTTGCACTCTCGCGGCAGTCGGCCTCTTGAGGATCAGCTCGCTCAGGCCGCCTTCGACTGTTGTCCCGAACAATCGATGCTGGTCGGGCTTACGAAGATCTGCGTCAATCAACAAGACCCGCCGCTCGGAGCTCGCAAGCGCGACCGCCAGGTTGGCTGCCGTGCACGTCTTGCCTTCTCCGGCACGCACCGACGTGATGACGACGCTTCTCAGGTTTTCGTCGGGTGTGGCAAACAGCAGGTTGACCCGAAGTCGTCGGTAGGCTTCTCGGACAGCCTCGTCGTGGCGATGGTTCGGCTCGTGCGACTTCCCCCGTCCGGGGATGTGACGGAACTTGGGGATGACGCCAAGGCAAGGGAGCCCCAATCGATCGCGGACGTCTTCAGCGCGGCGAAGCCCTTGATCGAGGAACTCAATCAAGTAGGCGATCCCCGCGGCGAGCACCAAAGCCACCAGCCCCCCCGCCACCGTGTTGAGCAGCACCTTTGGCGAGGCCGGACTGCTTGGGACCGCCGCAGCCTCGCCAACGGTGACCGAGTTGAGCGATTGTTGCTCGGTCACCTGGAACTGGCCGTAACTGGAATTCAGCTGGGTGAGCAGCGAAGTGGTCGCCGACATTGCGGCGCGCGTTGCGGTCGTATCCTGGCCCGCCTTGGCTTCGGAGCTGAGCGATGCCAACTCCTGGTCGAGCGTTGTCTGTGTAGCCTTGATCTGGGCCTGGAGAATGCTGCCAGCCTGATCTATCCGTAGCTGGTTCGCCTTGGTCACCTGGGTCGAGTACGCGTTCATTAAGGTGTTCGCGATCTCCGCTGCGCGCACGGGCGATGGATCACTCACCGTGACGTCCACGAGCTCGGTGTTGGTCTCCGCGGTGGCCGAAACGTCCTTGGACAGGTTGTCCACACTGGTGTGCAGGTGTAAGGCGTTGATGACCTGCTGAAGAAGTGCAGGCTCAGTAAGCAGTGATGCGGCCGTGCTTGTCGCCTCAGTGGAGTTGATGTTGATGGTCCCAGCACCGGAACTGCCTGGAGCGGCGACGACAAGGACCCGGCCAGTCGCCTGATACGTGGGCGTCAGTCGATGGCTGACCAAATATGAGGCAGCTGCCCCGAGGATCGTCACGACGATGATTGGAATCGCCCACTTGCGGGTGAGCTTGCGAAGTTGGTCTGGTTGCATGCCTCTACTGGGGGGTCGCGGCCCTTTCCTTACCTGACCTCTCCGTCTGTCTTCCGCCGAGGCGAGGATTTCGCCATTGTAGTGGAGATGTTCACTCGCCGATCCCCTACCGTTCGCGTCATTCCGGGTCTTTCGATGGGATCGGCCGCTTCTGTCCGCCATGCCGCTCGCTTGGCGCGGAGCGGGATCGACTGCGTTGTCGATTTGCGCGAGGAAGGATCGGACGTCGGCCATTGGCCCTCTGAGGTCCTGATCAGGCATGTCCCTCTAGAGGACCACGGTACGCCTTCGATTGGCCAGCTTCGAGATGCAGCCGTGACCGTCTCCTCACTGGTCAATCAGGGCCACGACGTGCTGGTTCACTGCCACGCCGGGATCGAACGGACCCCGACGGTCGTGTGCGCTGCCCTGTTACTGATGGGCTGGTCGCTGCCGGAGGCGTATCAGCGTGTCGTTGCCGTGCGGCCTGAGGCGGCTCCGACGGAAGGCCAGCTCGCGGCTCTACGGGCCTTTGCAACCGAGGTCTCGAGGCGGACAAACCCCGAATCAACTTCGACGTAGCTTGGCGGCGGGATCGCAGGCGGGTGGAGCGGACTCCCGCCACAGCGGCGCCGGCCGCCGATCGTCGCGGCTGTCGCCGACGGAGGAGCCTCACACCCACGAGCTGATCGGCACCGGCGGTGCAGCGTGGATGGTCGCACCACCCCGACTGACGTCTCAGTCGGCTCCCTTGGAGTGCCTTATCACCCGAAGCGTCTTCCACAGCAACGCGAAGTCGAGCCACATCGACCAGTTCTCGATGTAATAGAGGTCGAGGTGGACACGCTCGTCCCAAGGGAGTTCGGAGCGCCCGCTCACCTGCCAGAGCCCGGTCATTCCCGGTGCCACGAGCAGACGGAGCTGAGCACCGTGACCGCAGCTGTCCGCATCGTCAGGGACGAGTGGGCGGGGTCCCACCAGGGACATCGTGCCAGCGAAGACGTTGAACAGTTGCGGCAGCTCGTCCAGCGAATAGACCCGCAGGAATCTCCCCACCCTGGTCAGCCGATCATCGTCGGGCTGCGGCTTCTGGCGCACCTGGGCATTCCCTGATTGCGTCGCAACGATTTGGAAGCGCGGAGCCGCATCGACACACATGGTGCGGAATTTCCAGATGCGGAACTCTTTGCCGTCCTTGCCGATGCGGCTTTGGCGATAGAACACAGGACCGCCGTCGCACAATCTAACGGCAACGGCAATCGAGAGCAGGAGAGGGCTCATGAGCATGAGGAGCACGAGGCTTCCGACCCGGTCGAACATGGACTTCATCAGCCGCCCGCCTCCCGTCAACTCGGGCTCGCGAATCTCCAGGAGTGGTAGTCCCTCAACCGGATTGACCTCGATGCGCGGTCCGGCAATGTCCGCCAGATCCGGGACCACGAGCAAACCGATACCCGACCCCTGAAGGGCCCAGGAGAGCCGGCGCAGCTCACGGGTGCGGAAGCGTCCCGTCCCGACGAAGGCGATGGTGTCGGCCTCGGCGCAGCGGACATCCGTAACCAATTGGTCAACGTCCAGAGACGTTTCAGCTGACGGATCGGTCGCAACCGTTCCCACCAGGGCGAATCCGGCGTGACCATTCCGCGCGACGTAGGTTCGCAGCTGTTCCGTTTCGGCAAATCCGCCGACGGCGACGACGCGGTGCATGGCCGCGCCCCGGTCGAATCTCTTCCTGAGGATCGCTCGTGCTTCCCACCGGCCGAGCAGGGTCAGCACCGTAGCGACCGGGATAGTGATCGCCACGAACACCCTCGAGTAGTCAGCGCGCAGCACGAAGGACGCAAACGCAACGATGCCGAGGACCCACATGGCTGAGTTGGCGACACGGCGGAATTGCTCAGCCCCGGCCGCGAGATAACGGCGGTCATAAGACCGCCCAAGGAACATCGCCCCCACCCACAGAACGGGAAGGGTCGCCGTCAGCGCCAGATACATCGGTCCGTGGAGCAGCTGCGCCGGTGTATCACCGAAACGCGCGAAGCCCCCGATCAGCGTCGCGAGCAACGCGATGCAACCGTCAAGGAGCATGAGCACGATCGTCCACACTCGAGTCGACACGACGCGAGACTTGGGGCCGACGCGTCGGTACATCCCCGCTCGCCACCGGGCGGCCTGCGACTGCACCGATGCGTTGCGTCCGTTACCGTACGGTGGAGCGAGCGGTTGCCTAACGCCCTCGAGTTCTGTGGACGGCTCGTGCACGTCCACGCCGCGAGGGTGATCGCCCACAGCGATTTGTGGGTTTCTGGTCACTCGCTCCGCCATTAGCCCTTCCTCCCCAATCCGCCCCTAGCGCACCAGTGTAGCCGATCGGAGCGAGCGCCGACATGAGTCCTGCTCGCTACCGGAAGGGAGTCGCGATACCCGGCACTCGGCTCGCCTCGGGGGTCGGTGCACGGTCGTTCGACAACGCCCGGTCCGCGTGCGGCGGCAGGAGATCATCCGCCGATGCTGCATTGTTTGCGAGTGATCTTGACCATCGCGCGAATGGCCGTACTGATACGCGAATGGCCGTACTGATACGCGAATGGCCGTACTGATACGGGGCTTGGCGCGTACTCCGAGGTCGAGGTCCAAAACTGGGAGTTCGGCGGCCGGCGCTGAACGGTCCTGCTATTCGCACGATTGGCAGCGGAGAGGCGCGGTGCAAATGACCCCTTTGACGTGATACAACTGATGGACGGGTTGGGGAACTCTTGGGGGGATTTCAGGTGGCAGTACAGGGAGCGGTCGACGGTCGCAAGGCACGGCAATGGCTGGCGGACGTCTCGGAAGATCTCGAGGTCATCCGCTATCCAACGCGTCGCAGCCTTCTCGAGATGATCGATGAGGCGGCGCGGCGAGCGCAGAGCCGGGCGCGCCTGGAGTACGCACTGCTGACCCTGCGGTAGGCGAGGACAGCGTCAGAGCGCCGTCCGGTGGGTCCAGTGGCCGGCGACCATCGTCGCGGCCACGGGCATCGCGCGGAGATCTGCCGGCGAGGCCGAAAACGGGTCGGCATCCAACACCATGAGATCGGCCGGGTGACCGACGCGGATCGTGAGGCTCCTCCGCGTGGTCGGCATGGATGCGAGGAGCGCCTCCTCGATCGTGATCTCCTGCTCGGGATGCCAGGGCTCGCGGTCATCCCGTGTCCGATGCACAGCCGCGGCGATCGCGATCCATGGGTCCAGCGGCGCGACCGGGGCGTCGGAGCCGAGCGCGAGGACGGCGCCCGCGTCGAGGAGCGAGCGAAGGACGAACGCGCGCCGCGTCCGTCCCGCCCAGAGGCGATCGGCCACGTCACGGTCGTCCATCGCGTGCTCCGGCTGGACGCTCGCGACCACGCCGAGCTGCGCAAAGCGAGGGACGTCGGCGTCGTCGAGTAACTGCGCATGCTCGATGCTCCCGCGCGCGCCGGATTCCGCAAATGCCCGTAGCGCAATGCTGTTGGCGCGATCCCCGATGGCGTGGATCGCACACGACAGTCCGGCGTTCGTCGCCCGCTGCATGCGCCGCACCAGATCGTGCTCGGGCACGAGTGACAGGCCGAATCGGTCGGCGCCGTCCTGCGCACCCTCGTAGGGGTCATGACAGTAGCCGGTGCGTGTGTTGAGCGATCCGTCGGTGATGACCTTCAGGGGACCGACGGTCAGCAAGCCCGATGTGTCATCCACGACGTCGCCGGTGCGCATTCCCTGCTCGATGACCATGTCGACGCACTCGGACCAGACGCTGCTGACGACTCGCAGGGAACGCTGCCCCGCGGCGATCCGCCGGCGCCACGAGGGGAGCGGCCATGGCTTCTCCATGTCCACGATGCCGACAACGCCTCGCCCTGCCGCGGCATGCGCCGCGCCGGCCGCCAGCGCGTCGCCGGTGTCCTGCGCAACGACGGCCACCTCGCCGGCAACGCGCATGGCGGCCTCCTCGCGCAGCAGCCCCGTCTGCTCGGTGTCCTCGCCGAACCGCCGCAGCGCAGCGGTGTTGAGCCACGCGGAGTGCAGGTCCGCGCCGATGAGCACGACGGGCACGTCGCCGGCGACGTCATCGAGCAGGCCGCGGTGCGGGACGTCGGGCCACAGCGCGTCGCGAAACCCATACCCCACGAGCGGCGTCGCAGGGTCGCGACCACGATGGTCGAGATGCTGTGCCACCAGGCGCGCTGCACCGGCAGCACTGCGTGCCGGTGACAGATCGAGCCGCGCCCGGACCTGCGCCCACTGGTCGAAGTGCACGTGGTGATCCCAGAGGCCGGGGAGCACGAAGCGACCGCCGGCGCGAACCTCGTCGATGCCGTTCG
>Ga0307373_10005020_pt1 | contig 21924 bp, 11 predicted proteins | sample OX2MG_FD_202534 | JGI IMG/M metagenome (GOLD analysis project Ga0307373, IMG submission 202534) | Soil microbial communities from Risofladan, Vaasa, Finland - OX-2 | ecosystem: Environmental > Terrestrial > Soil > Coastal area > Acid sulfate soil | place: Finland: Risofladan, Vaasa | collected... | reverse complement strand
CAGCTGCGTGGCCTGGGTGACGAGCTCCATGTCCACGCGCGTCACCTGGCTGAGCACGACGACGATGTTGTCGCGCATCTGCGGCTGGAACCCGATGCGGCGCACGGTGACGGAGTAGTTGCTGCCTACGTCGAGTCCGGGCACCGTGTAGCGGCCATCGGACCTGGTGGTGACGCGGCTGGAGAAGCCGGTGACGCGGTTCGTGACCTGGATCTGGGCGTTCTCCACGGGCTGGTGCTGATCGTTCGTAATGGTGCCAGCGATGGCACCCGTCGTCACGCCCTGTGCGACGGCGGTAGCCGGCATCGCGAACGCGAGTGCGACGGCCAATAATCCGCCGAGCGTCCAACGTGAAATCTTCATAGGGGTCCCTGAGATGAAGTTGGGCGCCGCGAGTGGCGCCGAACATGCGCAGCGGGCGATCGGGAGTGATCGCATCCGAGCGTAGCAATCTCCACGCGCGCGACCTGGATGCGGAGAAACACGGCGTAACGAGCACGTAAACTCCACACGGGGAGCCTCCGGGGTTCCAGGCCTGCGTTCGCGCCCCATAATGTAGGAATCGGGCCCGCAGAAGGCGAGCGGTTGTAGCGGGGGGAAATTGGATAAAATCCGAACGCCGGCTGGTACCTCAATGGGCCGATCCGGGTTGAACTGATCGGCACGCCCGGGTTAGGTTTGTAGGCTTGCGGCCAGGTAGCTCAGTTGGTAGAGCAGCGGACTGAAAATCCGCGTGTCGGCGGTTCGATTCCGCCCCTGGCCACTCAACGGACGACAATAGGGGGGCCCGCGGTGTGCGTCCGCGGGCCCCCATTGCGTGTGGGGGGGCCGAAGCACCGCGCTTGCCGTGGGAGGCCTTCGGACGTATAGGTAGATCAGTAGACGAGGCCCCCTCCTTCCCCTGCCTCGGGCGCCCCCCGCCGGCCCCCAGTGATCCCACGCCCCGCCCGCAACCCGTCCGATCTGGATCTCGTGGTCCGCCATGCTGAGCAACTGGCGGTGCAGCGGGTGCGGGAAGGGGACGCCCTGGCGCTCGAGATGATCTTCACGGCATTTCGCGCGGAGCTGTTGGCGCTGGCCGAAGGGATCTCCGGGTCGCATGACGGCGCCGAAGACGTGCTCCAGGAGGTGTTCCTGTCCATCTGGAAAGGGCGGGACCGATGGCGGGTGACCGTGTCGTTGCGGGGATACCTGCGGCGGGCGGTGCAGAACAGCGCGGCGCGGTGGCACTCGTCGCGAACCCGGGGCGGCGAAGCTGGGGTGAGCCTCGAGGCCTGGGAATCGACGGGGCTGGAGTTGGTGGACCCCTCCCCGTCGCCGGCGGACGAAACGGCATACGGGGAGCTGGCGTCGGCGGTGGATGCTGCGACGTCCGCGCTGCCGCCCCGCGCGCGCGACGTATTCACCCTGAGCCGGGACGAGCAGCTGTCCAACCGCGAGATCGCGGATCGTCTGGGCGTGTCGGTGAAGACGGTGGAGACGCACATGACGCGCGCCCTGCGGGTCCTGCGGCGGCGTCTGGGGCGCTGGCGGGACGACGGATAGCCCCCGCGCCGAAGAAGGCATTCAGGGTAAACGCGGGGTCTCCACCTCTATAAGGGTATGAGGGACGATCGCGACGAACCCATCAGCCGGTTTCCGGCATTCCGCGGGATGGAACTGAGCGCATTGCGCCGGTACATCGTGGGGGACAGCCCTGCCGCGGAGCAGCGGCGCGTGGAAGCGTGGGCGGAGCAATCGGCCGAACGGCGTCGGTATCTGGATTCGTTGCGACGGTTGCATCACCGGGGGCCGCGCGAGCAGGCAGCCGAGACCACGGCGGCGTGGCAGCGCATCCTGCGTCAGCTGGAGCCGCCGTCGGACGAGGCGGCGCCGAGTTTCCGGGCCCCATGGGACGAACAGGCGGTGCGCGTGAACGTACGATCGCGGCGCCGCGCGCGGGTGCTGCGGGGGGCGTTCCACCGTGAGCGTTCTCCGTGGACGGTGCTCGTGGCGGGGGCGGCGGCGATCCTGTTGGTGGCGTCGGGAGTTCACCTGTCGGGCGTGCGGGCGACGCAGGCCACCACCGTGGCGACGGCGCCCACCATGCGCACGGTGACGACGACGCGGGGCCAGCGCGCCGAGATCCGGCTGGACGACGGCACGCGAGTGGTGCTGGGCGTGGACAGCCGGATCGTGTTGGCGTCGGACTTCGGCATGCATTCGCGCAACGTGTATCTGGACGGGACGGCGTACTTCGAGGTGGTGCACGACAGCCTGCGGCCGTTCGTGGTGCACACCGTGAACGCGGTGGCGCGGGACGTGGGCACGAAGTTCGTGGTGCGCGCGTACCCCGGAGACCGCAGCACGCAGGTGGTGGTGACCCAGGGCTCGGTGGCGCTGGGCGCGCCTGGTGCGGCGCCGGCCCGTGAAGCGGTACTGACGCGCGATCAACTGGGACTGCTGGCGGCGGGGCAGTCGCGGCCTGCGGTGCACGCGGTGGATCCGTCGCGGTACACGGCCTGGATGCAGGGCGACCTGGTGTTCCACGACACCCCGCTCGCCGTCGTGGCCAGGGAACTGCAGCGCTGGTACAACATCGACGTGCGAATCGGCGACGCCTCGCTGGCGCGCCTGCCGTTCAGCGCGTCGTTCGACGCCGAGTCGTTCCGCGAGGCCCTCTCAACCATCACCACCGTGCTGCCGCTGCGCGCGGTGCGCAAGGGAAGTGTCGTCACGCTGTATCGCCGGTAGGACCTCCCCGCGACCCCGCGGGGACCACACAGCAGGAGCATTCGCGAGGAGATTGCCATGCGTCAATGGATGAAATCGCTGATCGGAGTAGTGGCGGTGGCGGCGGCCGCACAGGTGGCGTCGGCCGAGCCGTCGCAATTCCCGGGCGGGCCGTCGGCGGATCTGCACGACAGCGCGCCCCGATTCCTCATCACCGCGGCGTCCGTACGGGTGCCGGTGGACGTGGCGCGCACCCCGGTGCTGAACCAGCGCATCGGGCTGCACCTGCGCAACGCGACGATCGCCGAGGCGCTGCGGACGATCGGCGACTCCACGGGGTTGCGGTTCGCATACAGCCGGTCGGAAGTGCCGGTGGGACGGACGGTGCGGCTGGACGCCAAAGACATCACGGTGGCGGCGGCGCTGACGGAGGTGCTGCTGGGAACGTCGGTGGACGTGGTGTTCACCGACCGCGGGCAGGCGATGCTGGTGAAACGGCCGCCTCCCCCGCCGCCGGTGGCGCTGGGCACGGTGACGGGCATCGTGAAGGACTCGACCACCGGCGAGGTGCTGCAGGGCGCGTCGGTGTCGCTGGTGGGCACGCGGAGGGGCTCGCTGGCGGGCGCCGATGGGCGGTACACCTTCACGGCGCCGCCAGGCCGGTATCTGCTCCGGGCGCGGCTGCTGGGCTACCTGGCGGTGTCGGACAGCATCGTGGTGGAGGACGGCCAGACGCTGACGCACGACTTCACGCTGCCGCGCACGGTGGGAACGCTGAACGCGGTGGTGGTGACGGGCACGCGCCAGCCCAACCGCACGGCGGTGGACGCACCGGCGCCGGTGGACGTGTTCACGGCGCAGCAGATCCAGCAGAGCGGACGCACGGAGACCAGCCAGATCATCGAAATGCTCGCGCCGTCGTTCAACTTCCCGCGTCCATCGGTGACGGACGGCACGGACCACATCCGGCCGGCGACGCTGCGGGGGCTGAACTCCGACCAGGTGCTGGTGCTGATCAACGGCAAGCGGCGGCACAACAGTGCGCTGGTGAACATCAACGGCAGCGTGGGACGCGGCGCGATGGCGGTGGATCTGAATGCCATTCCGCCGTCGGCCATCGACCACATCGAAATCCTGCGTGACGGGGCCGCGGCACAGTACGGGTCGGACGCGATTGCGGGCGTGATCAACATCATCCTCAAGACCGACGCGCCGTCGAACTTCTCGATCCAGGCGGGGCAGACGGCGATGGCGGACGGCAGGTCGGTGGTGGGCGACGGGAGCTACAGCTTCACGATGCCCAACGGCGGCTACCTGAACCTGAGCGGGGAACTGCGGAACCGCGACAGCACCAATCACACGGGGCCCGACACGCGGCAGCAGTATTTCACGGGCGATCCGCGCAACAGCGACCCCGGCCTGAACAACCGCATCGACAGCTGGGTGGGCGACCCGTCGATGAAGGGCGGCGCGGGGATGTACAACCTCGGGCTGCCGATGAGCAACGGCATGCAGTTCTACTCGTTCGGCGGCGTGAACTACTCGCGCGGGCTGGCGGCAGGGTTCTTCCGCCGGGCGCTGGACGACCGCACGCTGCGCGCGTTCTATCCCAACGGCTACCTGCCGCTCATCGGCAGCCATATCTGGGATGTGTCGGGCGCGGCGGGCGTCAAGGGCACGACGAACAACTGGAATTGGGATCTGGGCAGCGTGTTCGGGCGGAACAGCTTCGGGTACGACGTGGACAACAGCGTGAACGTGTCGATGGGGCTGGCGAGTCCGAAGACGTTCAACTCGGGCACGATGTTGTTCGACCAGTGGACGACCACGCTGGACGTGCAGCGCTCATTCAACATCGGCTGGGCGCAGCCGCTGAGCGTGGCGTGGGGCGGCGAGCTGCGCCGCGACCACTATGGGATCCAGGCGGGCGACAGTGCGTCCTGGATGAACGGTGGCGTCCCGATCCTGGACGGGCCCGACAAGGGCCACGCCGCAGCGGCGGGAGCGCAGGTGTTCCCCGGCTTCCGACCGTCGGACGCGCAGGACGCGTCGCGAACGAACGCGGCGGGCTACGTGGACCTGGCCAGCAATCCGATCCAGTCGCTGCTGATCGACGTGGCCGGTCGGGCGGAGCACTACTCGGATTTCGGTAGCACGACGACCGGCAAACTCTCCGTACGGTGGGAGCCGATCAAGCACTACGCGTTGCGCGGTTCGTTGAGCAACGGATTCCGGGCGCCATCGCTGGGACAGGAGTACTTCTCGACGACGTCCACGAACTTCATCGCAGTGAACGGGGTGGCCACGCCGTTCGACATCCGCACGTTCCCGGTAACGAGCCCCGAGGCGAAGGCGTTGGGCGCGCAGCCACTGCGTCCGGAGTCGTCGCGCAACTACGGGCTGGGCATCGCCATGCAGCCCACGCCGAACGTGTCGTTCACCACGGACTACTACAAGATCGACATCTCGCACCGCATCGTACTTTCGGGGAACTTCATCGGAACGGCGATCCAGACGCTGCTCACGAACGCCGGATTCCCCGGGGTGCAGGGCGGCCGGTTCTTCACCAACGCGATTGACACGCGCACCGAAGGCGTGGACGTCGTTCTGCAAGCGGGCAAGGATCTGGGGTACGCGGGGATGTTGCGCTTCACGGGCGGCTACAACCACAACTACACGCACGTGACGCACATCGACCCGACACCGCCGCAGCTCGCGGCCTTCCAGTCGGTGCTGTTCGATCGGACGGAAGTAGGGCTCACGACAGTGGCGCAGCCCCACGACAATCTGCGACTGAACGCCGACTGGGAGTGGAACAAGCTGGGGGTCAATCTGGGCCAATCCTGGTATGGTGGGGTGACCAGTGTTGCGTCCACGCCGGCGAACGACCAGACCTACAGCGGGAAGTGGATCACTGATCTGTCCCTGTCGTACCGGCTCTGGGACCAGTTGACGGTGCGCGGCGGGGCTGACAATCTCTTCAACATCTATCCCGACCGCACGATCGCGGCCAACTCGAGTGGTGGCATCTTCCTGTACAGTGGGCTGTCGCCGTTCGGGTACGACGGGGCGTTCTACTACCTCAGACTCTCGGTGGGCATGTGAACCGGACACTTCTCGTTGCAGCACTGTGCGCAGCCGCCGTTGGCGGCTGCGCCAAGAGCACCCCGCCGGCCGTCACTCGGCCGGCGGGGTTCCCCGCGGATTGGACCGTGGGCGCCGGCAAGCAGGCGACCACGGCGCCGCACGCCATGATCTCGAGCAACAGCCGGCTGGCCAGCGAGGCCGGCGTGGAGATCCTGAAAAAGGGCGGCAACGCGGTGGACGCGGCGGTGGCCACGGGATTCGCCATGGCCGTGACGTATCCGCAGGCCGGTAACATCGGCGGGGGCGGATTCATGGTGATCCACATGGCCGACGGCCGTTCGGCGGCGATGGACTACCGGGAAATGGCGCCGCTGGCGGCCACGCGGAACATGTACGTGGATGCGCACGGCAAGCTCACCGACAAGGGACGGATCGGGGCGCTGTCGGTGGGCGTGCCGGGCGCCGTGGCGGGAATGGCGGAGGCGCTCAAGAAGTACGGCACGATGTCGCTGAGCGAGGTGATGCAGCCGGCCATTCGCATGGCCCGGGACGGCTTCGTGGTGGACAGCGCGCTCAGTCAGGCGGTGGCGGCGGGCGAGAAGCTGATCTCGCCGTACGAAGGCAACGCGCTGTTCTTCCCGGGAGGCAAGGCGATCGCGCCGGGCACGAAGCTGGTGCAACCGCAGCTGGCGCGGACGCTCCAGGCGATCGCGGCGCAGGGGCCGGACGCCTTCTACAAGGGATGGATCGCCGACAGCCTGGTGGCCGAGATGCACCGCGACCACGGCATCATCACCAAGCAGGACCTGGCCAAATACACGCCGGTGTGGCGCGATCCGATCAAGGGCACGTACCGCGGCGATACCGTGTATTCGATGCCGCCGTCGTCGAGTGGTGGGGTGATCGAGGTGGAGATCCTCAACATCCTGGAGACGTGGCCCAAGCTGCCGCCCTACGGCAGCACGATGTACGTGCACGACGTGGCGGAAGCGTTCCGCCGGGCGTTCATCGATCGCAACACGGAGCTGGGCGATCCGGCGTTCGTGCAGAATCCGATCGACCGGCTCACGAGCAAGGCGTACGCGCGCACGCTGCGCGATTCGATCCTTCCCGACCGGGCGTCGAAGACGCCGGCGTTCGCGCAGCTGGCCAAGGAGCCGATGCACACCACGCACTATTCGGTGGTGGATTCGGCGGGGAACGCGGTGTCCACGACGACGACGCTGAACAGCCTGTTCGGGTCGGGCAACTACGTGGGCGGCGCGGGATTCTTTCTCAACAACGAAATGGACGACTTCGCGTCGCAGCCCGGGTCGCCCAATCAGTTCGGGCTGGTGCAGGGCGAGGCGAACGCGATCGCGCCGGGCAAGCGAATGCTGAGCGCGATGGCGCCGTCGATCGTGGTGGACAGCACGGGCAAGGTGCTGCTGGTGGTGGGGGCGGCGGGTGGCCCGACGATCATCACGGTGACGACGCAGATCATCCTCAACGTGATCGACGGTCACATGTCACTGGCCGACGCGATGTCGGCGCCGCGCATCCATCAGCAGGCGTGGCCGGACAAGCTGGTCTATGAGAAGGGCGGGCTGATGCCGGCGGTGGCCGATTCGCTGACGGCGATGGGATACGAGCTGTCGCCGGTGGGGCACCTGGCGAACGCGAACGCCGTGCTGCGGGTGGCGGGCGGGTGGGAGGGGATGGTGGAGCCGCGGGCGACGGGGGGCGCGGTGGGATACTGAAAAGATGGTAGGGGGGTAGGACGGTAGGGGGGTAGGACAACTGCGAACTACTAACTACTTAACTACTTAACTACTTAACTACTTAACTACCAACCACTAGCCACTAACCGCGCGCACGGCTCACTCGGCCATGCGCGCGGACTCGTTTCAGCGGGTGTTGCTCGGTGCTGCTCGGCGGGCGCGGCGGGCGCGGAGGGCGAAGAAGAGCATGACGAGCCCGAAAACCAGGAGGACGAGTCCCCACCACAGGTTCACATTGATCCCGAGTGAGCGGGAGTAGATATCGGTGGGTGAGACGAGTCCGTAGAACATGAGCATCGCGCCCAGGGCGGTGAACATCAGCCCGATCGGCATTCGCACGTCGAGTTTCATCGGCTCCTTACCAGAAGATCACGTTGAGAACGGCCGTCATGGCGAGCACGGCGATGCCGAGCGTGGCCGGCTTCTTGTACCAGGGAACGTCGCGCTCGGTGATGCGGGGCGTGAGCGCATATACGAGTCCGGTGAGATCCTCGTCGGACTTCTTCTGCCGCGTGGCGAGCGAGATCAGGATCGTGGCCACGAAGCAGGCACTCCAGGCGATGATGGCGGTCCAGAAGTTCTGGGCCATCTCGCTGGGATAGGTATGGAGGACGGCCCCCAGATAGCCGCCCTTGATGCCTGCCACGGCTCCCATGGGCAAGACGAGACCGTCGTGGATGGCCGCGGCAGTCGTCCCGATGATGAGCCCCCAGAAGGCGCCGTGGCCCGTGGTCCGTCGCCAGAACATGCCCAGCAGGAAGGTGGCGAACAGCGGCGCGTTCACGAAAGCGAACACGAGCTGCAGCATGTCCATGATGTTGTTGAACCGGGTCGTGGCGTAGGCGGCGGCCATGCTGAGCAGGATGCCGACCACGGTCGCGACGTGGCCCATCTTGAGGTAGTGGCGGTCGGACTTTCCAGGCCGGATGTAGCTCTGGTACAGATCGTAGGTCCACACGGTGTTGAACGCCGTGACATTGCCGGCCATGCCCGACATGAACGACGCCATGAGGGCGGTGAGCCCGAGTCCCAACAGGCCGGTGGGCAGGTAGTGGGCGAGCATCATCGGCACGGCCAGGTTGTAGTTGGGCGTGCCGTCGCTGCCCATGGGGATGAGCGGCCCGCTCTTGGTGGTGACGACGATGGCGATCATGCCGGGCAGGATGACCAGCGCCGGGAAGAGCATCTTGGGCAGGGCGGCGATGAGCGGGGTGCGCCGCGCGGCGGTCATGTCCTTGGCGGCCATGGCGCGCTGGATGACGAGGAAGTCGGTGCACCAGTAGCCGAACGACAGCACGAAGCCGAGGCCCATGGCCATGCTGTACCACTCGACCCCCATCGGATTGGCGCTTGCAGAGCCGAGGTAGCGCCAGGAATGCGTGAATGCTCCGGGGGCGAATCCGGCGTGGGTCGAGACGCCCTGCAGCTTGGCGACGAGGCCATCCCAGCCGCCGACGTCCTTGAGCCCGATGAGGACGAGCGGGAGGAAGCCGAGGACGATGAGAAAGAACTGGAGGACCTCATTATAGATGGCCGAGGTGAGGCCCCCGAAAAAGATGTAGATCAGGACGATTGCCGCCGACAGCACGATGCTCGTGTTGAAGTTCCAGCCGAGCACCAGCTCGAGCAGCTTGGCGAGCGCGTACATCGAGATCCCCGACGAGAAGACGGTCATGACCGCGAAGGTCAGGGCGTTGAAAGCCCGGGTCTTCTCGTCGAATCGCAACTTTAGGTACTCCGGGACCGAACGGGCGCGGGAGCCGTAGTAGAACGGCATCATGAAGACGCCGACGAACACCATGGCCGGAATGGCGCCCAGCCAATAGAAGTGGCTGGTCATGATGCCGTACTTGGCACCGGAGGCGCCCATGCCGATCACTTCCTGGGCCCCGAGATTGGCCGAGACGAAGGCGAGTCCGGCCACCCAGGCCGGCATGGACCGGCCGGACAGGAAGAAGTCGTCGCTGCTGTGGACGAATCGCCTCAGGACCCAGCCGATGCCGAGCACAAAGGCGAAGTAAACGATCAGAATCGCGTAGTCGATCGCGCCGAGGTGGATGTGTGGCACGGAAGGTGCTCTCGGAAGACGGCTAAGAATCGGATGGCGCCGGGCAACGGCGGCGCGGCTTCTCGGGCGCTCGGGGAGCACCGCGGACTGAGACACTTACAGGAATTACCAAGCTGCCGCAAGGACCGTCCGTTCGTCGCCGACCGGACACGGGGCTTGCATGTGGCGCAAAGCCGGGCATTATAAACTCTTGTCCAAGCCGGACGAGCAGGTCACTCATCAGAGTTCGGCTCGATAATTCACCTTGGCTCGCGCGGCGATGTTGCGCTGCGACGTCGAGACAATCCCGAGGGCGTTAGGAGATACGCATGAAACAACTTCGGTATATCACCATGGTGCTGTCGGTCATGTTCGCGGGCACGGTACCGCTTGGCGCGCAACAGGCCGACGGCACGGTGCGCGGACACGTCACCGACCAGGGGACGCAGCAGCCGATATCGGGCGCCACGGTCACGATCGGAAAGCGTGGAGCGCTGACGCAGGCGGATGGGCGCTATTCGATCACGCTCCCGGCAGGCACGTACACCCTGCACGCCCGTACGATCGGGTACGCGCCGTTCGAGCGCTCGGTGACGGTGGTCGCCGGCCAGACGGCGGACGTTGACGTCGCCTTGACGGCGCAGGCCATCAGCCTGTCGGCGATCATCGTGACCGGCTACGGGTCGCAGCGGGCAGGCGACGTGACCGGCGCCGTGACGCAGGTGACGGCGTCCCAGTTCAATCAAGGCCGGATCGTGAGTCCGGAGCAACTGATCCAGGGCAAGGTGGCCGGCGTGCAGGTGGTGGGCAGCAACGAACCGGGCGGCGGCATCTCGATCCGGATTCGCGGCGCCACGTCGGTGAACGCGAGCAGCGATCCGCTCTACGTGGTGGACGGCATGCCGCTGGGCACGGGCGCCGGCCCGGGCATCTCGGCCGGTCGCGACGCACTAAACTTTCTGAATCCCAACGACATCGAGAGCATCACGGTGCTGAAGGGCGCTTCGGCGGCGGCGATCTACGGAGCGAACGCCGCCAACGGCGTCATCCTGATCCAGACCAAGTCCGGGTCGCGGGGTCCGCAGCTCGAGTATTCCACGAGCGTCTCGACGTCGACCATTGACCGCGTGCCGCAGATGCTGAACGCGGATCAGTTCCGCAGCGCCGTGCAGCAGTACTCCCCGCAGAGCGTGAGTCAGCTGGGCAGCGCGAACACCGACTGGTTCGGGCTGGTGGAGCGCAACGGCGTGGGACAGGAGCACAACCTGTCGGTCTCGGGCGCTGGCTCGTCGATGAACTATCGGATGTCGCTGGGCTATCTGAACCAGGCCGGCGTGATCGACGGCACGAACACGCAGCGAACCTCGCTGGCGCTGAACTACGACCAGCGGCTGTTCAACGACCGGCTCGATGTGCGCACCAACCTGATGGGTTCGCAAGCCGTGGACCAGTTCACGCCTGGCGGCGTGCTCAGCAACGCGGCGCAGATGGGGCCCACGCAGCCGGTGCGCGATCCGAGCAACGTGACCGGATACTATGAATGGCCCAACAACACCCTGCAGTCGGCGGACAACCCGGTGGCCATCCTGGCGCTGGGCGCGGACAAGGGGACCACGTACCGCAGCCTGGGCAACGTCCAGGCCGAATACCACATGCCGTTCATGGACGCCCTCAAGGCGCACGTGAACCTGGGGTACGACGTCACGGAAGCCCAGCGGCAGAGTTTCAGCCCGAGCGACATGCACAGCCAATTGAAGGCGGGCACGGGCGGCACGCTGTATCGCTCGAACCCGTTCATGGCGAATACCGTCCTCGAGAGCTACCTGAACTACAACGCGCCGGTGAACGTCCTGCCGGGCACCATCGATCTCACGGGCGGCTACTCGTACACGCAATCGCACGCCGAGTATCCGTGGTTCCAGGAGACGGGACTCAGCACCAACCTCCTGGGCACCAACGGCATTCCCGCCGCGCAGGTGGTGCAGAACCAGCAGGACATCGAGGACAGCCGCCTGATCTCGTTCTTCGGGCGGGCGAACTACAACATCGACGACCGCTATCTGCTCGCGGCGAGCATCCGTCGCGACGGGTCGTCACGGTTCGGGCCGAGCAACGCGTGGGGCGTGTTCCCATCGGTGGCGCTGGCATGGCGCATCTCGCAAGAGTCGTTCATGAAGCGCTTCACCTCCCTCTCGGACCTCAAGCTGCGCTGGTCGTGGGGCAAGACCGGCAACCAGGCGTTCGCCAACTACCAGCAGTACGCCAACTTCCTGGTGGGCAACGCCCAGGCGCAGGCCCAGTTCGGCAACCAGTACATCACGACGATCCGCCCGAGCGCGGTGGACCCGAACATCAAATGGGAATCCACCGGCTCGTACGACATGGGCCTGGACTACGGGTTCTTCAATCAGCGCATCAACGGCGCCATCGACTGGTACAGCAAGAACACGAGCGACCTGATCTTCACGGTCCCCGTGGCGGCGGGCACCAACCTGTCGAACTACCTGACCACGAACATCGGCAGCATGAAGAATACCGGCGTGGAATTCAGCGTCAGCGCCGACGTGCTGCAGGGAGGCACCAACGGCCTGAGCTGGACGGCGGACTTCACGGCCTCCCACAACACCAACAAGCTGACCTCCATCAACCCGGTGCTCACCGGGGCCGCGGCCAGCCAGCAGCAGATCCTCACGGGGGGCGTTGCCGGCGGGGTAGGCACGCTCATCCAGGTGCTGGAGCCGGGCCAGCCGATCAATTCGTTCTTCGTGTACAAGCAGAACTACGACGCCAACGGGAAGCCGATCGAGGGGAGCTACGCGAACCTGAACGGCGACACGACGTCGAGCGGCGGTCCGCTGATCAACGGCTCCGATCGCCGGGCGTACCACAATCCGGCGCCGGACTGGATCCTGGGCCACACGTCGAGCCTCACGTACGGTCACTTCGACCTGAGCTTCACCGTGCGGGCGTATCTCGGGAACTACGTTTACAACAACGTGGCGTCCAACCTGGGCGACTACCAGGAGCTCACGCGCGCGTCGCCGTACAACCTGCAGGCCTCGGTGTTGACGACCGGGTTCAAGACGCCGCAGTACCTGTCGGACTACTACGTGCAGAACGCGTCGTTCCTGCGGATGGACAACGCCACCATCGGCTACCGGTTCAAGTATCAGGCCCGGCCGCTGCGGGTGTTCGCGACGCTGCAGAACGCGTTCACGGTGAGCCCCTACAGCGGCGTGGATCCGAGCGCCGGGCTGAACGGCATCGACAACAACATCTATCCTCGCTCGCGCACGTTCAGCGGCGGCTTCAACATCGTGTTCTGACCGCGTGATCCTACATTCGACGACTCGAGAACGGACGGAATATATGAAAATCAGAAATCGAGCGATCGCCCTGGCCGCCGTCGCGCTGCTCGTCAGCGCGGCGGGATGTACGGACACGATCGTGCAGCCCAAGAGCACCATCACCAGCGCCAACGTCTTCAACGACCCGAACTCGTACCAGGCCTTCCTAGCCAAGGTCTACGCGGGCCTGGCGGTGAGCGGCCAGCAGGGTCCCGCCGGCCAGCCCGACATCGCGGGCATCGACGAGGGATTCTCGCAGTACCTGCGTCTGTACTGGGAATCGGAGGAACTCCCGACCGACGAAGCGGCGATCGCCTGGAACGACGTGGGCCTCCCCGAGATGAATACCCAACTCTGGGCGGCATCCAATTCGTTCGTGGTCGCGATGTACTACCGGATCTATTTCCAGATCGGGATGGCCAACGAGTTCCTGCGCGAGACGAGCGACGCCGCCCTGTCGGCGCGCGGCGCGAGCCCGGCGCTCAAGGCCCAGGTGGCCCAGTACCGCGCCGAGGCCCGCTTCCTGCGCGCGTTCAGCTACTGGAACGGCATCGACATGTTCGGCAACATCCCGCTGGTGACCGAGAAGGATTCGCTCGGCTCCACGCCGCCCAAGCAGGCGTCGCGCGCCGATATCTACAACTACATCGTGAGCGAGTTGAAGGCCATCCAGGGCTCGCTGCCCCAGCCCGGTCCGAGCACGTACGGGCGGGCCACGGGTCCGGCGGCGTCGATGCTGCTGGCGAATCTCTACCTGAACGCCGGCGTCTACACCGGCACGCCGGACTATGCCGACGCGTTGACGGCCGCGCAGAGCGTCATCAGCTCGGGCGCGTACCAGCTCGACCCCAACTACCGGCACATGTTCATGGCCGACAACAACACGTCGCCCGAGATCATCTTCGCCATTCCGCAGGACGGCGTGCATGAGCAGACCTGGGGCGGCGTGTCGTTCCTGGTGCACGCCGAGTGCGGCGGCAACATGAACAACGCCACCTACGGCGTGGACGGCTGCTGGTGGGGCATCCGCCTGAAGCCGGAGGCGTACAACTTCTACAGCGCCGGCGACCAGCGGGCCTCGTACTTCTTCACCAACGGCCAGACGGTGGCGATGAACAGCATCCCCAACTTCCAGGCGGGGATCGCGGCGCCCAAGTTCACGAACATGACGTCCACCGGTCAGGCGGGATCGAACGCGACGTTCGTGGATACGGATTTCCCGGTGTTCCGGTTGGCCGACGCGTACCTCATCTACGCCGAGGCGGTGCTGCGCGGCGGCGGCGGCTCGCGGACACAAGCGCTGGCGTACGTGAACGCGTTGCGCGAGCGCGCGTACGGGAACACCAGCGGCGACATCACGGACTCGCAACTCACGCTGCCGTTCATCCTGGCCGAACGGGGACGCGAGCTGCTGTGGGAGGCCCACCGCCGCACCGATCTCATCCGGTTCGGGGAGTTCACGGGCGGGCAGTACCTTTGGGCGTGGAAGGGCGGCGTGCAGGGCGGCACGGCTACCGAGTCGTTCCGCGATCTGTACCCGATCCCGGCGTCGGAGCTGGTGGCGAACCCCAACCTGAAACAGAATCCGGGGTATTGAGCAGCGCGCCCACCGAGTAGCCGACTCACGTCGTTTCTCGAACTCCGCATCCGGCGTAGAACATTCCGGATCTATCCGCTGGCCAGCCTCCTGTTGGGGCTGGCCAGCGGAGCGTGCGCGGGTCACCCGGTGGCTCCACTCGTCACCGCTCTGCCTTCCTCGGGCCGGCCGGCGCTGGATCCCACCTATCGTCCCAGCGGGCACATGGCCGCCGGCGACGTGTTCGTGCAGCTCTTCGAGTGGAAGTGGACCGACATCGCAAACGAATGCCAGCAGGTGCTCGGCCCGGCGGGCTACAAGGCGGTGCAGATCTCGCCGCCCGAGGAGCACGCGATGCAGGACAGCCACACCTGGAGCGAGCGCTACCAGCCGGTGAGCTATAGCATCGCCCGCAGCCGCTCGGGCGACAGCACCGAGTTCGTGAACATGGTGCAGCGTTGCAAGGCGGCGGGTGTGGACATCTACGTGGACGCCGTGATCAACCACATGGCTGTCACGCCCAGCCCGGGCGTGGGCAGCAACGGCACGCCCTACTCGAAGTACAACTACCAGCCGCTCTACGGGCCCACCGACTTCCACACGCCGTGCACGGTGAGCAACTACGCCGACGCCGCGAACGTGCAGGACTGCGAACTGTTCGGGCTGCCGGATCTCAACACGGGACTGCCGTCGGTGCGGCAGAAGATCGCCGGCTATCTGATCATGCTCGCGCGCCTGGGCGTGGCGGGCTTCCGCGTGGACGCGGCCAAGCACATCCAGCAGGTGGAACTGGACGACATCTTCACGATCGTCGATTCCACGATGCGTGCCGAGGGTCGAGCGATTCCGTACTACCTGCTCGAGGTGAGCAGCGGGCCGGGCGAGGCGCTCACCCCGCACGACTTCTTTGGCGAAGGGTACGGGAGCGGCGCGGCGGCCGACATCACCGAGTTCACCTTCCAGGGAGTGGGCGACAAATTCCTGGGCACGGGCGGCCAGCACCTCTCGCAGCTCAACCCCAACGGCCCGCAGGGCAGCCAGTTCTCGGCGGCCGCGTGGGGGCTCATGCCGTCGGACAAGGCCGTGGTGTTCCTCGAGAATCACGACACGCAACACGACGTGGGCCGGATCAGCTATCGCGACGGCCAGACGTTCCGGCTGGCCAATGTCTGGATGCTCGCCCAGCCGTACGGATATCCGGTGATCCTGTCGAGCTACGCCTTCAACCGGCCGCTGGAGAACAGCATGGGGCCGCCGTCGGATGCCAGTGGCAATACCAACGACGTTACCTGCGCCACGAGCCTCGAAACGGCCACGGACGGCCAGTGGGTGTGCGAGCACCGCGACCCGATGATCGCCGGCATGGTGGCGTTTCGCCGTCTCGTGGCCGGCACCGCCATCGCCAACTGGTGGGACGACGGCGCCAACGCCATCGCCTTCTCGCGCGGCAACAAGGGCTTCGTGGCCATCAGCCGGGAGGCCGTGCCGGTGGACACGGCGATCGCCACCGGCATGCCACCGGGCAGCTACTGCGACGTGCTCACCGGCGGTCTCGCGGGCACGGCATGCGCCGGCGCCGGCATCACCGTAGACTCCACGGGAACGGTGCAACTTCATCTCGCGGCCAATTCGGCCATCGCCATCGATGCCGCGACACGGAGGTGAGTGGGTGAAGCTCCACAGGATGCTCCAGGCGGTGTTCGCGGCGTGCGTGATCAGCGCGGCCCCCGGCCAAGCGGCCGCCCAGGCGGCATCGCCGGCAAAGGCCACGCCCGCGCCCGCGTGGACGCGCGGCGCCACCTGCTATGAAGTGTTCCTGCGGTCGTTCAAGGACAGCAACGGCGACGGGATCGGCGACCTGAACGGGCTGATCCGCAAGCTGGACTACATCAACGACGGCAACCCCGCATCGAAGACCGATCTGGGAGCGTCGTGCATCTGGCTGATGCCGGTGGCCGAATCGCCCAGCTACCACGGGTACGACGTCACCAACTACTATCGCGTGAATCCGGACTACGGCACCAACGCGGACTTCCGGCGGCTGGTGGCGGCCGCGCACCGGCGCGGGATCAAGGTGATCGTGGACATGGTGCTCAATCACACGTCCAATCGGGATCCGCACTTCCAGGCGGCGCTCCACGACACCGCGTCGCCCTATCGGTCGTGGTACCGCTTTGCCCCCAAGCCGCTGAACGCCAAGGGCCCATGGGGCGAGGTGGTGTGGCATAAGTCTCCGGTGCGCGACGAGTACTACTACGGCGTGTTCTCGCGCGAGATGCCGGATCTGAACTACGACACGCCCGCAGTGCGCCAGGAAGCCAACAAGATCGCCAGGTACTGGCTGGACTCGATGGGCGTGGACGGCTTCCGCCTGGACGCGGTGCAGTATCTGGTGGAGGAAGGGAACTGCCTCAAGGATTGCGTCGGTACGCATGCGGTGCTCCGCGGGTACGCCGCGTACATCCACACGGTCAATCCACAGGGCTACACGATCGGCGAGGTGTGGGACCCGCTGGATACCCTGCTCACGTATTATCCCGACCAGCTCACGTCGTACTTCACGTTCGATCTGGCCGATTCGCTCCGGACGGCGGTGAATCGGGGGTCGCCGGGCGGATTGTTCGCGGAGTACCTGCAACTGCAAGCCGCGCTCCCGTCGTATCGCTGGTCTCCGCTACTGAGCAACCACGACGGCACGCGGATCATGACCACGCTCGGTGGCAACGTGGCGGCCGCGAAGCAGGCGGCCACGCTCCTGCTCACCCTTCCGGGACTGCCGTACATCTACTACGGCGAAGAGATCGGGATGACGGGCGACAAGCCGGATCCGCGGCTGCGGACGCCCATGCAGTGGGCGCCCAGGGCAGGGGTGGGGTTCACGACGGGCAAATCATGGGAGAGCGCCCAGCCCGACTCGATGACGACGAACGTGGCGGACGAAACCGCGGACCCCGGGTCGCTGCTCAACCGCTATCGGCAACTGATCCATCTGCGCAAGACCAACGCCGCGCTGGCGTCGGGCAAGCTGGCGCCGCTCACCGCCAACAACCCGCACGTGGCGGCCTACCTGCGCCGCGCGGGCACCGCCGCGGTGCTGGTGGTGGCGAATCTCGACACCGTAGCGGCGTCCGGCGTGACGATCAACTCGGGCGCGAGCGAGCTGCCCGCTGGGCGCTACGCGGCGCGGAACCTGCTGGGCGGCGTGGATGGCGCCGTCCTGCACGTAGGCACGAACGGAATGATCGCGGGCTATGTACCGAGCGCAACCATCGGCGCGCACGAAAGCCTCGTGTTGAACCTCGAACGAACGGGAGAACAATGACGCGATATAAGTGGTCCGGCCTGGTGGCGCTGTGCGGTGTGCTGGCGACGTCAACGCCGCTGCTCGGACAGACGGCGCCCGGCGGCCCGGGCGCGCTGCCCTCATGGACCCCGGCCAGCAAGGACGGCCTCGGCACGTCGCTGACCACGGCGTCGAAAGTGTGGTTCACGCTGGAAGGGGGCATCCTCACCGAGGTGTACTATCCGCGGGTGGACATGGCGGACGTGCACGGACTGGAATTTGCCGTGAGCAACGGCAAGCGGGTGTGGATCGAGTCGCGCGATATGCGGCACACCATCACGCGCATCGATTCCCGGGCGCTGCTCTATCGCCAGACCAGCAGCGACTCCGCGGGCCGGTTCACGATCACCAAGACCTACTCCACCGATCCGCAGCGGAACACGCTGCTCATCGATGTGGCCTACTCGGCGCCCGCGGGCTACAAGCTGTTCGTGATCTACGAGCCCGCGCTCAAGAACGTCGGTTACGGCAACTTCGGCGCCACGCAGGATGGCGCGCTCGTGTCGTGGAAGGAGGACGTGGCGTCGGCGCTCGTGTCGAGCGGCGGATTCGCCGAGACGTCGAACGGCTACGCCGGGGTGAACGACGCCTATACCGATCTGATGCTGCACCACGGGATCACCTGGAAGTACTCGCGCGCCGACAGCGGCAACGTGGTGCAGGTGGCGCGCATCGCGACGCCCGCGCACTTCACGCTGGCGCTCGGCTTCGGCGGCACGCCGCAGGCCGCGATGGCCGAGGCGCGCTCGAGCCTCAAGACCGGGTTCGCCGCCGCGCGTACCGCCTATGCCGAAGGCTGGCACAAGTACCTGGCCGGCCTGCGGCATGTGGACGCGGCATACGAGAAGGAATTCCAGTTGGCGGCGATGGTGGTGCGGGCGCACGAGGACAAGACCTACCCCGGCGCGATCATCGCGTCGATGAGCATTCCGTGGGGCTACGCGGTGCCTGCCGACAAGCCCACGGTGGGCGGATACCATCTGGTGTGGGCGCGGGATCTGTACGAAGCGGCCACGTCGCTGATGGTGGCCGGCGACAGCGCCACGGCGCGCCGCGCCGCGCGCTACCTGTTCGACGTGCAGCAGGAGCCCGACGGCCGCTTCCCGCAGAACAGCTGGCTGGATGGCAAGCCCTACTGGACGGGCATCCAGATGGATGAGCAGTCGTATCCCATCGTCCTGGCCTGGCAGCTCGGCATCACCGACAAGACGACCTGGGAAAAGCACATCCGGCCGGCGGCCGAGTTCGTGCTGGCGCACGGGCCGGCCACGCAGCAGGAGCGGTGGGAGGAGGTCCCCGGGTATTCGCCTTCTACTATAGCTGCCGAGATCGCGGGGCTGGTGTGCGCGTCGGCAATCGCGAAGCAGAACGGCGCCCCGGAAGACGCGGCGCGGTATCTGGCCACCGCCGACGACTGGGCGGCGCACGTCGAGCCGTGGTTGGTGACCACGACCGGGCATCTGGGCGGCCCGCTGGCGCCGAAGGGCTACTACATGCGCGTCGACAACAACACCGATCCCAACGACGGCTACCAGCTCGACACGCGCAACGGGACCGGGATTCACGACGAGCGCGACGTGGTGGACCAGGGGTTCATCGAGCTGGTGCGCATGGGCATCCGCCCGGCCAACGACCCGATCATCGAGAACTCGCTCAAGATCATCGACCAGACCATCCGGGTGCAGACGCCCAACGGTCCGGACTTCTATCGCTACAACCACGACGGCTACGGCGAGACGTATTTCGGCGGCCCGTGGCTGGGTGAAGGGGTGGGGCGGCTGTGGCCGATCTTTGCCGGCGAGCGCGGCGAGTACGAGATCGCGCTGGGCGCCGATCCCACGCCCTACCTGCAGGCCATGCTGCACTTTGCCAACGACGGCGGCATGATTCCCGAGCAGGTATGGGATCGCGCCAACCCGTCGCACGCGGGGTTCGTATTCGGCACGGGCACCGGCAGCGCGACGCCGCTGGTGTGGAGCATGGGAGAGTTCATGCGGCTGGCCGTGGACGCGAAGGAGAAGCGCGTGGTGGAGCAACCGGCGATCGTCGCCCAACATTTTCTGAACGGCGCCAAGCGCTGACCCGCATTCGAGGTTCCATGAACCGCCTGCACAGAATTCTCGCGCGCACACTCGCCTGGGCCGCGCTGTCGTTCGCGGCCGTCCCGGCCGCGGCGCAACGGCAGCGGCTGTCGATGGATCCGGGATGGCGGTTCACGCTGGGCGATCCCGCCGGCGCCCTGCGGCCCGCGTTCGACGATCACCAGTGGCGCCGACTGGACGTGCCGCACGACTGGAGCGTGGAAGGCACGCCCATGCGAACGGCGCCGGCGGGCGGCCGGGGCGGCTACTTCCCCACGGGCATCGGCTGGTATCGCAAGGCGTTTCGCATGCCGGCGGGATGGCAGGGTCACGAGGCGTGGCTGCAGTTCGACGGCATCTATATGAACAGCGACGTCTGGATCAACGGCGTCCACGTGGGCCACCGGCCGTACGGCTACACGAGCCTGTCGTACGACATCACGAAGCACCTCGTACCGGGCATCAACGTGGTGGCGGTGCGCGTGGACAACTCGCAGCAGCCCAATTCGCGGTGGTACACGGGCAGCGGCATCTACCGCCACACCTGGCTCACGCTCGTGAACCCGGTGCACGTGGCGCACTGGGGCGTGTACGTGACCACGCCGTTCGTGGATTCGGCGCGCGCCATGGTGCTCGCGCGCACGCGGGTGGACAACGATCAGAGCGCGCCGCGGCACGGCACGCTGCGCACGGTGATCGTGGACGCGTCGGGGCACGAAGTGGCGCACGCCGACACCGCGTTCTCGCTGGACGCCAGCGAGCACGCCGCGTTCGTGCAGCGGCTGATCGTCACCGATCCGCACCGCTGGTCGGTGGACGACCCCACGATGTACTCGCTGCGCTCCACCGTGCTCGAGGGCGCGCAGGCGGTGGACACCACCGAGACCCCGTTCGGGATCCGCACCATCGCGTTCGACCAGGATCGCGGCTTCCTGCTCAACGGCCAGCCGGTCAAGCTGCACGGCGTGAACCTGCACGAGAGCGCCGGCGCCGTGGGCGCGGCGGTGCCGGAGCGGATCTGGCAGTCGGAGCTGGCCAAGCTCAAGGCCATGGGCGTGAACGCCATTCGCACGTCGCACAATCCGCCGGCGCCCGAATTCCTGGACCTGTGCGACCGCATGGGCTTCCTGGTCATGGACGAGGCGTTCGACGAGTGGACCTACGGCAAGGTGCCGTACGGCTACCATCTGCACTTCGCCACCTGGGCCGACCGCGACGTCTCGGACTACGTGCACCGCGACCGCAACCATCCGTCCGTCATCCTGTGGAGCGCCGGCAACGAGATCGGCGAGCAGAGCACGCCCGAGGGCGTGACCCTCCTGCGCCACCTCGTGGGACTGTTCCACGCCGAGGATCCCACGCGGCCGGTCACCACCGGCAACGACCAGATCGCCGCCGACGGGCATCCCGCGCTGACGGCGTTTCTCAACAGCGAAGACGTGGTGGGCTACAACTACGTGGACCGGTGGCACGAACGGCGCGAGCTGTTCGCCGAAGAAGACCGCCACGCCCACCCCGACTGGAAGATGGTGGGCACGGAGAGCGCGCCGGTGGAGAACGCGTTCGGCGACCGGTACTCGCTGGGGCCCGACAGCACCAAGGTCGAGCCGAACTACACCACGGGGATGATCCGCGGCGAGCGGCTGCTGGCGTGGATCACGACGCACGACTACTTCTCCGGCGACTTCATGTGGACGGGGATCGACTACCTGGGCGAGGCGATGTGGCCCAGCAAGGGATTTCCGTCGGGCGCGCTCGACATCATCGGACGTCCCAAGGATTCGTACTACTTCTACCAGAGTTGGTGGACCCACACGCCGGTGCTGCATCTCTTTCCGCACTGGAACTGGCCGGGCCGCGAGGGCCAGATCATTCCCGTGCTGGCGTACACCAACTGCACGAGCGTGGAGCTGTTCCTGAACGGCCGCTCGCTGGGCACGAAGAGCCTCGAGTTTCCCGCGCAGGGCACAT
>Ga0307373_10005018_pt1 | contig 21927 bp, 20 predicted proteins | sample OX2MG_FD_202534 | JGI IMG/M metagenome (GOLD analysis project Ga0307373, IMG submission 202534) | Soil microbial communities from Risofladan, Vaasa, Finland - OX-2 | ecosystem: Environmental > Terrestrial > Soil > Coastal area > Acid sulfate soil | place: Finland: Risofladan, Vaasa | collected... | reverse complement strand
ACCTTGAAATACTGAGGGCTCGAACGAACGGCCGGACCACTTTGCAAAGTGCCCCTCGAGAGTCCCGACGGGAGCTCTAAGTCCACCAACGGCCAATGAACCCCAGAGCACCCCGTGGTGCGCTCCCATCCCCAAAAAGGCGTGTTGGGCCGTCGCCCCATCAAAGACGCACGCGGCGTTCGCCAGCAGAGGCACGCTCGACGCCAATTCGATGGCGGCAGCGATGGTATCGGCCGAACCGTCACTCAAAAGGTGAGCGACCCCGACGGCTGCTCCGATGGTCCCCCAGGTGGCAATATCGTGCACCCCCTCGGGCGTACCTCCCATGGCTATCCCGATTCGCACGCCGACCTCGTACCCCGCTAGGACGGCGGACAACATCTGCTCGCCCGTCGATTCGTTCTCCTCTGCGACCGCGAGCACGGCGGGGACCACGTGCGACACGGGGTGCCCACGCCCCATTCGATGGCCGTCCTGAAACTGTTCGGCGGCACCGGAGAGCCCGTTCAAGAATGAAGCCATCGCTGAGCCGGCTCGATAGTGAGAACCAATCACCGTGCACGACCCACTACCCCCGGAGAGCGCGTCGCGAGCACGTACGATCTCTAAGCGACGACACGCTGACACGATGGACGTCAACACGTCCGAGACGAGGAACACCACCCGACCCTGGACCGGTTCTGGAACGGTCTCGAAACGCAACTGCGCAGCGACGCGCGCCAGCGCGCCAGCGGCCGAGGGCTGCGGGCTCATAGGACGGTTCTTAGGCCATCCGAGCCGAGGGTGTAGCCCATCTGTAACGACATTCGATTGACGGCCGCCACCAAGTGCTCGGCGCACACGTCGATCTCCGACTCCATGCGATCCGAGGGCCCGCACACACTCACCACCGCAATGGGGTAGTCGCGATAGTCGAGAATCGGTGCAGCGACGGAACTTGCGCCCACTTGTCGCTCACCAAACGAATGGGCCCATCCGCACTCAACGATCTGCTCTAATTCCCGACGTAGTTTGCGCCGGTCAGTGACCGTCGCTGGCGTCACCTTGCGTAGCGGCTCTTCAAGATAGTGGTCGATCTCCTCGTCGGGAAGAAACGCGAGGAAGGCCTTCGAGGACGCCCCCGCGTGCAAGGGATAGGGAACCCCGATTTGCACCGACATCAAGACTTCGCGATCGGGGGTCACCTGATCTACGTACACCCGACTCGCGCCACTTCGCACCGACAGCGTCGCTGTCTCATTCGTCAATTTGGAAAGACCAACCATTTCCGGAACGGCAACTTTGCGAACATCCAACTTGTTCAAGTAGGTCAGCCCCAGACTCATGATGACCGGACCCAACGCGTATCGGCGCGACACGAAGTCGAACTCAACAATTCCCTTATTGCGAAGCGCTGAAAGAATTCGATGCACCACCGCTTTGGAGAGGCCCAGTTCATTGGCGATTTGTGTAACACCCAACTTCGGCGCCTTTGAACTGGCGAAGAGAAGCAGCACGTCCGCGCCGCGCTCCAAAGTTATCGAGGAGTTTCTGGTGGTCAGCCCGCTGGATGATGTCGTCACGTTGCCCCACCTTTCCTGAACTATCGGCTACCACAGATACAGCGTCCGCGCCGGAAGACCCTAACGCCACAACTCAGGGGCAAGACTAACGTCAACGAGACGAAAGTTGAGAGGACACCCGCCCGGATCAGATCTGGCACCGCGGCGCTGTCTTCGCCAGGTCAGAACGAACCTGGCGAAGACAGCGCCGTGAAAAGCCACTCAGAAGTTCTACAGACTCCCTGGGGATACGCCCCACGTCTTGGCGTAGCCCACGCTGTACGAGTTACCGTAACCTCGGCCCGACACCGCCTTCGGTGCACCAGTCAGGTTGACGTTCGCCGCGTCGATGACTCGAGTATTCATTACCTCGTTACCGGGCTTCATCTTCAACATGATTCTCATCAGGTCGTCCAGGCCAGCGGCCGCCACGTCTGACGTATTCTCGCCAACGTCCATGCTGATGATGTCGCTCGCGCTCTTCGAGATGAGATCAATCACCGAAGGTGTCCCATTGAAACTAGCCACGTGGATCTTGCCAACTTGGCCTGCCGCAGTGATGGCGCTGTCAACGCCAAATATCGCCATGCTGTCGAACACGGGCAGGATGTAGTTCAATCCAGGGGTGCCAGTAATCGCCCCCTGCACTGTTGACTGCAACTGCGTTGCCCAGTCGACAGGATTAACGTTCACCGAAGACACCTTGCACGTAGGACACGTTGCCTTCAACTCATGATTCATGCCCTGCTGTACAGACGCGGAGGAGACATCGGCGTTCGACGTCACTTCCAAAATGTTCGCGTTACCCTTGGTCTGCACGACAGCCCAGGCGGCCATGAGCTCTCCGGACAGATAGAACGGAGCGTACGCGTAGGCCGCGACGTACGCGGCCGTGGGCTGGCCCACGTTACGCTCACCGGTGTCAACCGTGGGAATGCCCGCGGCCTTGGCGGCGCTGATCTGAGGAGCGAGTGTCGCGGGATCAATCCCGCCCACCAAGTCAATGGCGTTCACCTTGTCCGCAATCGCCTGATTCATACCGGCAACCTGCTGTGACTGCGCCTGCTGATTCGGGTAGTCGATGTACTTCAGACCCAGCGCCTTGGCGTACGACCCCATTACCTGGTCAACTGTTTCGACAAACGGCACCGACGAGTTCGCCGGAATGCTGAAAATCGTCTTACCCTTCAACTTTTTCACGTTGATTGAGGGACCAGGTGACACAAATCCCGGGTTAGCTAGATACTTAGTGATAAGTGCCCGTGCCTGTGCAATTCCTGCCGCCTTAGAGATGGTGGTTGCACCTGAACTGGGCACCACTATCGACGACATCAAGCCGATGAGCCCGATCGACATTCCTGCGGCTACAATTTTCCGCACCCTATTTTTCATTGACATTGAATCTCCTTTTTTGTTGAAACACTTGATTGTGATGCTCTCCCATAAGCCCTACATTGAATCACTGCAAACTCTTGGCTACCTCGCCACGCGAGCGTGACGAACTCTTAATCTTTCATGCGGTCTCGCTCCGCGGGCGGTACTTACGAGACTTAACGGTGAAACTCGATAAGAGAACGGCGATCACCAGGGCGCCACCGTAAAACAACTGTTGTACGAAGCTTGACACCCCCAGCATGGCGAGGCCTTCAATGCCAGTCGTCAAGAAGTACACCGCCACCAGCGTTCCCCACGGATTGAAACGACCCGGGTAGAGAACGGTGGAGCCAAGAAATACCGCAGCGAACGCGGGCAGAAGAAACGAATTCCCCGCCGAAGGATCGGCCGAGCCGCTCGTACCAACATAGACAACTCCCGCCACCGCCGCCAGTACGCCCGCGGCAACAAACGAGAGCATGCGGATCCGCTTGACACGAAGACCGCTGAGGCGCGCGACCTCACGGCCCTTGCCCACCATGAGCGATCGACGACCCGGTGGCGTAAATTCAAAGAAATACCACAAGATCAGGGCACTAAGAATGAGGTAGTAGAACTCCAGCGAGAGTCCAAACACCCGACGGACGACCACGGCGTTCACGAGCGAGGACGACACGCCGCTCACCTCTGTCGAATTACTGATCCACAGTGCAATGCCGGCGACAAAGGTACCCGTACCCAACGTCACAATGAACGGTTCAATACCTGCACCCACGCATATAACGCCATTGATCAATCCGATGATCCCTCCGATGGCAATCGCCACCAACGCGGCACTTAGGACGGGCCAGCCATGATTAACGTTGAGCACCGCCAGCACCATGCACGACAACGTCAGCACGCTGGCAACCGACAGGTCGTAGTCGCCAGCGGTCAATGGGATCAGCAGGGCGAGCGCCAGAATACCGAGCGGGGCCTGCGACGCGAACAGAGTGGTGAAATTCGCGGTGGTGAGGAATTCAGTTGGCCGGGCAATGCCGAAGATCACGATGACAACAATCCACACGAAGACCACACCAAAACGCCGCATGACACTGACACCGGAATCCCGCCGAGAGCTCACCCGGCCGACCAACTCCTCTTCGAGGGGATGCACCCGCGCACCATTCTCACTCACAGCAGTCCCGCACTTCGCTGAAGTTCCTTGTCCTCGACCCGCACGTTTCCCACCCGCTCCGCATTCAAAGTATTCCAATATACGGAACAAGTGTTCCTTGCGAAGGTTCTAACATGAATCTCGAGTTGGCGCAAGGCGCCCTTGGGGTGCCACGCCCGATTCCCTGGCGCGCGAGCAATGGCTTCACGGTGTCGAGTCGCGGCGACCGTGTGACTGGCGGTCAACACGTAACGAGAACAAGCGTGTCGGGTAACAATGAGAGTTCCTTGACTGGTTGATCCAGAATTCCGAATTACATAGCGTCATGGAAGAATTTTGTGATGACTCGTATCGCTTCTTCTGGAGCTTCCAAAAGATCTGCGTGACCGATCGTTGGAAATTCATACAACGTCGCAATACCCGGTAGTGCCGCAGCAATCTGACGCGCGCTGTAACCCGACGGCGCGAGGTCCGGCGGCGTCATGATGTCGTGGGTTCCATTGGTCATCAACAAAGGCTTGGTGATCCGCTTGATCAATGGTTCGAGGTCCATATTTTCCATTGCGAAGCACGCTTGACGAACCGTGTAGGGGTCATTCATCGCCACAAGATTGCGCACCATGGCGAAAGTGTCAGGATTTGCTTCGAGGAACGACGCGCCCACCGCCTGGATGGTCACGAGGTCAGCTAGTTCATGGATCGGCAATCCGTCGCTCATGTTGCGCCAATTGCGAAACAGCGTCTTTCGGTGAACGTCAGGACGGGCGAAGGCGCAGTCGGCACATCCGGCGACGAGGCGGTCAGAGTAAAGAGCCGCGAAGGCCAGGGTGACCATGCCGCCCATCGAGGTTCCGTGCACCAGCACCTTGTTGATACCCAGTGCGTCGAGTAAACCGGCGCCCTCATGGGCCCAGCGCTCAACTGAATGATTGACAATGGGCCGGTCCGACTGTCCATAGCCCGTCGCGTCATAGCTCAACAGACGAAAGTTCTTACGGAATCCATCATTGACGCCGGCGAAATTGCTCCGTCCAAAGAGCGAACCACCGAACTGCAGGATCAGTGGCTTATCCTCAGGACCGGTGAACTCGTAGTACAGACGATACCCGTCGACCACAGCGTAAGTCATGCGCTCTCCTCTCTTAAAACTTCGTGAGTCTGGATCTAATCAGCGACCAGTACTCGGCGGAGCTTCGAACGAGCCAGATACTGCGAGCCGGCGACTGACAGGATCAACGCGGCACCATAGAAGATGTCCTGAACAAAGTTCCCCACACCCAAAATCGCGAGGCCCTGCACTCCGGTGACGAGAAAGAACACGGCGACAACGGTGCCAATGGGGTTAAAGTCGCCGATGTCAATACAGGTTGCTCCGAGGAACGCCGCCGCGTACGCCGGGAGCAGATAGACCAATCCCGCCTCCGGGTTCGTGGTTCCCGAAGTGCCGGCGTAAATAATTCCCGCCAGGGCGCCGATCATGCCCGCTACGACAAATGCTCCGAAGCGAATTCGCGATACCCGCACGCCCGAGAGTCGAGCCGCTTCGCGGTTCTTGCCCACAAAGAGCAGCCGGCGACCGACGGCGGTGTAGCGAAAGACGTACCACAACACCACCATCAACACGAGCGAATAGTAGAACTCGTACGAAATGCCAAAGAGTCGACGGATAACGACGTCATTGACCAGTGTCTGTGAAAGACCAGTAAGGGCGCCCCCGCTCGTCATCCAAAGGGCGATGCCCGAGAGTACTGACCCCATTCCAAGGGTGCTAATAAATGAGTCAATCTTCAACTTCAAGATGATGAAAGCATTTACCGCTCCGATGAATCCACCAGCCAACACTGCGACCACCATCGAAACGAGCAGTGACACGTGGTGTTCAGCGTTCAGTATTCCAAGGACTTCGGACGAGACGACGAGATTGGCGGCAAGTGACAAGTCGAAATCGCCCACGCGCAGGACCAGGATTAGGCCCAGGGCCAAAACAGCGAGCGTCGCGTTCAAGCCAAACATTCCCGAGAACGTATTGACGGTCAAGAAGGTGTGCGGACGCAAACCGCCAAAGACCGCGATCACGATCACCCACACCAACAAGAGCCAAACCCGTTCGAACGCCTCCAGGCGCGCGTAGTTCCGGGCAGAATGACTCTTCTTGACCCTAGGACCACTGCTACGCGGGGCGTCGGTGGAATCAGAACGTAACATCACGTACCTTCCTAGACTTCTACGACGTCGACGGCGATTTTGGTTTGGCACGCGTACACCATTTCGTCCTTGTCAACAAATGAAGCACCGGGTTCTGTTGACAACTCCTGCACGACCTGCCCACGACTAAAAACTAGAACTCGAGTAGCCACCTGAGACAAGAATTCGTGGTCGCTACTCGCACAAATCACCGCTAGTCCCTTCGCGGCGCGGTCAAGAATGGTTCCCACGATGTGGCTTCTCGAGCCCACGTCAACACCCTGGACCGGTTCATGAAGCAAAAGAATCACCGGCTTGGCGGTGATCCCCTTGGCGAGAACGACACGCTGCGCGTTCCCACCGCTCAGCACATGAATCTTCGAACGTGAATTCGGGGCCTTCACGGCGTACTCTTTCACGATTTCGTCACCTCGGCTCCAGAGACGGCGCCACGACAACAGCCAAGAGTTGACTTTGGTCTCGCGGTCAGTAACCGAAAGGTTCTCCGCGATACTCATATCGCTCCACAGGCCCTGGGAGTTGCGATCCCCCGGAACGAGCGCGACACCGAGTCCGATCGCTTGTGGCGGCGTCAGGCGATCCACCCGCACCGTGCCCTTTTCAAACGTAAATTCTCCCGTGGCGTCCTTGTCGGCTCCGAACAGCGCGTACGGCACGAGTTCATAACCCGAACCGACGAGTCCGGTCAGGCCGAGCACTTCGCCAGGGACCACTTCGAAGTCGATGGGCCCCATTTTGGCGTCACCCGAAGTGAGGCCCCGCACACTGACTTTCTTCATCTGCGACAAACCCTCATCGCGTCGGCCAGGCGAACTCTTTAAATCTTCGGCGGAACGACCGGCGACCAAAGTGAAGAGCTCATCTTTACTGATCCCCGACGTGGATCGATCCGCCACGCAACAACCGTCACGTAGAACGGTAATTGTATCAGTGAAACTCAAGATCTCATCGAGGTCGTGGGAAACGAAGAGAATGCTGTGTCCTTTTTTTACCACGTCTCTGATGACGCTCTTCAAGAGATTGACTTCTTCAAGACTGAGAAACGCGGTGAGTTCATCCAAAATGAGAGTGCCCGGCATACGCTCGCTCTGCCCCTCTTCGAGCGACGAGTTCCCGGACTCCACCTCGAGAGCCCACACCGCGCGGGCGAGCGCAATGAGGGCTCGTGTGACGCGTGAACACTCATCGATTTTTCGATACGGCGACACGGTGACGCCAAATCGCTGTAAGTACGGGGCGACCAATTGATACTTTTTGCGCCAGTTAATCTTCTTCTCGCCACTCGACGATAATTCTGGAAGAAGAAAATTCTCTAAAATACTGAGACCTTCGATTAAGCCCAGATCTTGATGGACAACTGATACTTTCCACAGTTCACTCACGCCGCGCGGATCACCAAGACTGCACGTGACGCCGTTTACGTCAACGTCGCCCTTATCGGGCACGTGATAGCCGGCCAGAACTTTTACCAGCGTGGATTTACCACTTCCGTTTGCGCCAATGAGCGCACGAACTTCTCCAGAGCAAAGCGTAAGGCCGACTCGGTCCAGTGCCTGGATGGCACCGAAACGCTGCGAAACATTCTCGATCTTTATGGTGTTCCGCACCGTTACCCCCGAGTCGACCTCACGCTTAAACCCCTTTTGGGCTGCTCTAAGACAGCGTTACTTCCTCAGTTCCCAGGTCTTCAGATAACCGAGGTACGCGTTGCCATAACCCTTTGTCAGGGTTGGGGGTACACCCACGTTGTTAGCGTTCTTCTTAGTGAAGATGATAAAAGGAAGGTTTTCGTTGTAGGTACGGCCCAAAGCCTTTGGCTTTAGCAGCGCACGCAGGTTCGCGTCAGTCGTGGCGTAGCCAGCCCACGTCAGGTCTTCGCCGACGTTCATCTGCAAAGTACCAGCCTGAACTTCAGCCATTGCCGAGGGAGTGCCGTTGAAGGTTGCAACACCGACTTTGCCAGTGGCACCCGCCGCGTTAATACCCGCAATTACGTAGGCAGCTTCGCTGTCGTAGTTAGGTAGGACGTAGTTAATACTGGGGTCAGCAGCAATTGCGGACTGCACTGCGGCAGCGATGCCGTTAGTTGGTGAAGCCCAGTCAGCCGGCTGCACGTTGATCACATGAACGGTGCCACCCGGGTCGAGTGCACCCAGACGCGCCTGCACGGCCGGGGTCATGGACAGGCTAGGTGGTACTTCCGTCGACGTGATGATTATGGCGTCGACGTTGCCACCGGTGCTGACGATTGCCTGGTCTGCTTCGAGTTTTCCGGCCAACGCGTACCCCAAGGGAACAACAGCCGAAAGATAGTTAGGCGTAGGCACTGACGGGTCATCATTGGTTGAACCAATGACCACGATGCCGGCCTTTTCCGCCTGTTGGATCTGTGGCTCGATGTACGCTGCGGCGACGCCAGAGATCAGGTCGATAACCGAAACCTTGTCGGAGATACCTTGTTCAACACCGGCGGCCCAACTCGTCACTGAACCATCAGAGGCCCAGACATACGTCTTGGCGAAACCAGCCTTTTGGTCAGCGAGTTGTACGGCAATAGCGAAACCTGCGTTGTAGGGGATTGCTTCGAGGTAAGGAACGATCATCACGCTCTTGTGCTTCGAAATCGCCTTCGCGTTGATGTTTGGTCCTGGTGCTTTCCACTTTGGAAGCGACGAATACTGAGCGAGCTGCTTTTGAGCAGCGGCCACGTCAGCTGACGACGCACTAAATGCTGGTGCGGTAACGAGTGCGCCCAGCAACGAGGCTCCCGCCAGCGCCGCTGCGACACGCATTGCCCTTCCTTCACGGCCTTTCATTCACATACCCCCTCAATAGTTTGGTGCTTGGCAATGTATACCATAGACTCGTTGAGGGTAATCCGTCACCCTCAATATTTTCCTGGGGACCGACAGAAACCCTGGTTAAATGAAATTTTCTCAATGATTCCAAGGCTTTTCATTTAGGGCGCCCGCGGCGGTCCAACGATAAAAATAATGAACTAAGGATTCAACGGGGAAGCCACCAAGACATTGCATACAAGTATCAGTTGGTCACTTCCCGCTTCGTGATGTCACCTGGTGCGGGCAGTCTCAACACGAAACCCGTCTGCCTTCGTCACAGATCATTCGCATTCGGCGCCGTGATCCTAGGCTGGTCTTCCACTAACGCCATGAACTCTTCGACGAGATCGCGACGCTCGGCAACCGTCGATTCGTCGAGCAACGCGACACAGAACGCGGTAGTGAGCATAGTGGCGCCGCCCATTGGGAAATCTCGCGTCCGCGGAGACGGTGGCGGAGATCCGCTGTCACGGGAGACTCGTCTGCGACCTGCTCGCAGACCGCCTCACGGGGATCGCACTGCCGATCAATGGTGATCTCACCTCAAACTCCTCAACGCGATGTCCCAGACGAGAATGGGGCGGTTCCTCCGTGCTACCGCGTCGGCCTTCGTATCCCGACGCACGTCAACGCCGTCTCGAGCGCGCCGTAGCCTCGCAAAACTCGAAGGGTTCGCGAGCAGATCGTCCGAATGCTGCACGGCAATCCACCACTTAGCGCGTAGTAACACCGCAAGGTAAGTACGTGACGAGTCTCACTACCCACCTCCCACTACTAGGAACATCTCGAGTACATGAGTGACGGATCTATTGAATACAATTCTCGGTAGTCGCGGTAACTAACGGATCATCTAATGGGTAAAACTGGCTTAATTCATCCATTGAGTCGACAACAACCAATGGATATTATCGGTAATTCCATGTAATCTAGGAAGACTCGTAGATTCTCGACAGGGGTTACCGGATGAAGATCGTAGAAGTTGGTCCTCGCGACGGCCTCCAGAATGAAAAAGAGGTCGTCGCCACCCCCGACAAGATCGCCTACATCAACCAGCTCGTCGTCGCCGGACACACTCGGATCGAAGCCGTGAGCTTTGTCCGCGCCGACCGTGTCCCGCAAATGGCTGACGCCGAAGCCGTGATGGCCGGCGTTCCCCGCTCTGACGCCGTCAGCTACATCGGACTGGTCATGAACGAACGCGGCCTCACCCGGGCCATCGACTGCCAAGTCGACGAAGTGAACATCGTGGTGGTCGCTACCGAGACTTTCTCCCAGCGCAATCAGAACATGACGATCGCCGAAGCGCTCACCGGGCTGGGCTCGATGGTGGACCGCGCGAAGGACGCGGGCGTTGTCGTCTCGGTAACGGTCGGTGCGTCCTTCGGTTGCCCCTTCGAGGGCGAGGTGCCGACGGCGCGGGTCGCCGACATCGTCAGACAAGCCGCCGCGCTAGGCGTTGACGAGATCGCCTTGGCCGATTCCATCGGCGTGGGCACTCCAATGGACGTGCGTCGGCTCGTGAGCGCCGCCCAGGACGTCACCGACCTGCCGCTACGACTGCACCTGCACAACACGCGCAACACCGGCTACGCGAATGCGTTTGCGGGAGCGGAACTCGGCGTGAGCGCCCTCGACGCCAGTTCGGGCGGAATCGGCGGCTGCCCCTTCGCTCCAAGTGCCACGGGCAACATCGCAACCGAGGACCTCAACTACCTACTCGAGCGCAGCGGCACGTCACTGGGTCTCGACTTTGCCATGCTCACCGAAACGGCGAGTTTCATCGCCGGGAAGTTAAAGATCCAGACGCCGGCCCTCCTCGGGCGCGCCGGCTGGTTCCCCGCGTCCGCGCACCATCACTAGCGCGTCAGCGACGGCTTGAAGGCCGGACGCCGACTTTCGAAGTCGACGATCGCGGTTTCTAATTCCATCGTGATGCCGATCTCGTCGAGGCCGTTCAAGAGTCGCCAACGAGTGTCCGCGTCCAGTGTGAACGACTCCTCGAATCCTTCCGTTGTTGACACGAGACAGCATTCAAGGTCGACGGAGACCCTGGCCCCGGGACTGGCTTCGAGATAGTCCCAGAGTCGCTCCACGTGGGCCTCGGACATCGGTACCACCAACAGTCCCGACTTGCCGGCGTTGGTGAGAAAGATGTCGCCGAATCGCGGCGCGATCACGACACGAAATCCGTAATCTTGCAGAGCCCACACCGCAGCCTCTCGCGATGAACCGATACCGAAGTCAGGCCCGGCGACCATCACGGTCGCGTTCGCGAAGGCCGGTTGGTTCAAGACGAATTCCGGCGACGCGCGCCACGCCGCAAAAAGGCCGTCCTCGTAACCTGAACGGGTTAGTCGCTTCAGATACCTAGAGGGGAGGATCTGGTCGGTGTCGACTTGGCTCATTCGAAGCGGCAACCCGATGCCCTCATGGTGCACGAAGCTTTTCATGACGCCCCTTAGGACTGCGCCCCGACGAGGTCGCCGGGCGCGCAGAACCTTCCGACCACTGCCGTAGCCGCGGCGACCGCGGGCGACACGAGGTGCGTACGAGAACGCGGACCTTGGCGTCCCTCGAAGTTGCGGTTCGACGTCGAGGCGGTGCGCTCCTCGGGCCCCACGATGTCGGGATTCATCCCCAGACACATCGAGCAGCCCGCACCGCGCCACTGCGCGCCAGCAGTCCTAAAGATCTCGTCGAGTCCCTCGACCTCAGCTTGACGCTTGACGGCCATCGAACCGGGCACGACGAGGAGACGAACCCCGTCGGCGACGCGACGTCCCCGCAGCAGTGCAGCCGCGATTCGCAAGTCCTCGATGCGGCCGTTGGTGCAGGAGCCGATGAACACCGTGTCGACGGGCACGTCGCGCATCGCCGTGCCCGGACGCAGGCCGATGTAGTCGAGCGCCCGCTGCGCGGCAGCGCGTTGCACCGGATCGGCAAAGTCATCGGGCGACGGGACCACGCCATCGAGGGCGACGCCCTGGCCAGGATTGGTCCCCCACGTGACGAACGGCACCACCGAGGAAGCGTCAAAGAAGATCTCCTGGTCGAACAAAGCGCCGTCGTCGGTGCGTAACGAACCCCACGAGAGAACGGCGTCGTCCCACGCGTTCCCCCGCGGCGCGAAGGGACGGCCCTTCAGGTAGTCCAAGGTCTTCTGATCAGGCGCGACCAGTCCGGCGCGCGCGCCCCACTCGATCGACATGTTGCAGAGCGACATGCGGGCTTCGATGGACAGGTCGCTGATCGCCTCGCCACGGTATTCGACGACGTAACCTTGACCCCCACCAGTGCCGACGTGGGCGATCAGGGAGAGCGCGAGATCCTTGGCGGTCACCCCGGGCGCGAGACGTCCCCTAACGGTGACGGCCATCGTCCGGGGGCGCTGCTGAGGAAGCGTCTGGGTGGCGAGTACGTGCTCCACCTCACTCGTCCCGATCCCAAAGGCCAGGGCACCCAGAGCACCGTGGGTGCTCGTGTGACTGTCGCCACACACGATGGTCATCCCAGGTTGGGTCAATCCCGACTCGGGGCCGATCACGTGAACGATGCCCTGGCCCGACTCGCCAAGGCGGTGCAACGTAATCCCGAACTCCTCACAGTTTCGTCGCAGGGCCTCTACTTGGAGCCGACTCGTCGTGTCACGAAGTACCAGCGTGTCAGTCGGAACATTGTGGTCTTCGGTCGCGAGCGTCAGATCGGGGCGGCGAACGCTACGTCTTGACGCGCGAAGCCCGTCGAAAGCCTGAGCGCTGGAGACCTCGTGGACGAAATGCAGGTCGATGTAGATGAGGTCGGGCTTAGCGGTTCGAGCGACGACCACCTGTCGACTCCAAATCTTCTCCACCATGGTTTGGGGATCTGAAGTCACCGCTGCCGTTCACCCCGACCTGGTTGACTCATTAGACGTCACCGTCGCGCGCGATCTTCTCCATATTCGCGATCGCCTCGCCCTCGGAGAGGACTTCTGCGTACTTAGCTTGCAGGTCGAAGAGGTTCGCCTCGTGCGGCGCTGGTCCTCGGTCGTCGACCGACTCACGTACGACGATGGGGATGAAGCCGAGTTGCACGGCGTCAACGGCGGTGGCCCTGATGCAGCCGCTGGTCGTCACGCCGAGGATCAGCACCGTGTCGACGCCCATGGTCCGCAGCGTGGAACTGAGACTGGTTCCAAAGAAAGCACTGGCGTACTGCTTCACGATGACCAGTTCGTCGGACAGCGGTTTCACGTTCGGCATGATCTCATTCATCGCGACGTCACCGATCAGCCCACGCAGGGCCGGTATCTTTTGCAAGAAGACACCGCCGTCGATTCCGTCAGCCCCGAAAACCACGCGGGTGTGAATGACCGGCACGCCAAGGCGACGGGCCACCGCGATGACGCGCGCGGACGATTCGAGGCAGTCTTCGGACGGCAGGCAAAATGAGCTCGCGGGGTCGAAGTAGCACCGCATCAGGTCGATCGATATCACCGCTGGCTTCGCGCCGAACTCCAATGACCCGCCAAACCCCTTCGCGTTCTGCGTCATCAGACGTCGACTCAGACTCGAATCGGCGGCTTGGGCGCCGGGAGTCCGGTCTCTTCGAAGCAGCGCTCGAGAATCGTCGCAAGCGGCGGACCCATGTCGAAAGTGGGAAGCGGTGAGGGCCGACCCTTGGACATGTCAGCACGGAGCTTCTCGGTCTTCTTTTGATCGATGACGCCGTCCTCACTGCACACCACGCCGTAACGAAGAGCGCCATGCGCGCTGACGAGACCACGCCGTACTTCCAGCGCCACGAGTTCGGCGTCTCGCGCCAGCGGGTCCCCCCACCCGCCACCGCCCCACGTCACGAAGTGCAAGACGTCACCCGGGCGCACCGGCACGTCAATGACCTTGCTCGGGATGATTTCTTTCGTGCCGTCAACGCGGTCGATCCACTTGCGCCCGCGCGCGCCCGGCTCGCCGCCGTTCACGCCCCAGGGGTAGGTCAGCCAGCGGTCATCGTGGATGGCGATGGTGCCGGGCTCGAGGAAGCGATACGCCACGTCGACGCCGTTGCCGCCACGGTGCAGACCAGCACCACCGGTGTCACTGAGGGTCTCCCATCGCTCGATGATGAGTGGGTAGTACGACTCGAGGTACTCGCAGGGAATGTTCACGAACGACGGCCACAACGAGTGACCATCGGGTCCGTCGCCAATCGGGCGTCCCGGAATGCCACCGAAGCCGATCGAGTACAACTGGAACCACTCACCCTTGCGCTCACCCGTGCTGTAGTTGCCCGAGAACATGAAGTGGGGCGACGAAGAGAAGCCCGCGGCGTTCAACAGGTCGGGGTTGGTCTGACCGAGCAGACCACCGAACAGGTCGAAGACACGCCCGATGCCGTGGTTACGCGCGTTCAACGCGGCCGGGTACTTGGGCTTCCAGAAGGAATCGTCGGGGATGATGACGTCGACCAACGGGTAGAACCCGTCATTCCACAAGATCTGCGGGTCGGCGACCGTGATCATGTAGATGCCGAAGAACATCCTCACGAGGTTCTCATTGATGTAGTAGTTGATCGGTCCCTGGGCCTGTGGACTGCTACCCGAGAAGTCGAGGGTCACCTTATCGCCCACGCGCGTCAGGCTGAGTTTCAGCTCGTAGGGACCGTAACCGACGCCGTCGTCACAGATGTAGTCGGTGAACGAAAGGGTCTCGCCCTCCTTGAAGACCATCTGAAGCAGGGCCTTCATGGCGCGATAGTTACGGTCCATCAGCGCGTTCAGCGCGGACACGTAGGTGTCGGCCCCAAAACGCGTGCAGAGCTCTTGTACCCGGCGCGCCGCGGTACGACAGGCCGCCACGAGGCCGTTGAGGTCGGCGCGGTTCCAATCGGGCGTGCGCACCTGGTTCAAGATGATGCGCAGGGCGTCCTCGGAGAGTTCGCCCTTGCTGTAGAGCTTGAACGGGGGGATGACGACGCCCTCTTCGAAGATGGTGCGGGCGTCGGTAGGCATCGACGCCGGCGTCTTGCCGCCGACGTCAGTCATGTGCCCGAACATCGACGCCCAACCGACGATGCGGCCCTCGAAGAATATCGGAAGCACCACGAGCCAGTCATTGGCGTGACTGATCGCCGCGCCGCACGCGTAGGGGTCCGAGGTCAACAAGACGTCGCCCTCTTCGATGGTCCCGTCAAAGTTCGCCAGAAAGTCCGGAACCGAGAGACCGAATTGGCCGACGACCATCTTTCCCTCGGGGTCACCGATCAAGGGGAACTCGTCGTGCTGCTCGCGGATACCCGGTGAGAGCGCCGTGCGAAAGAGGACTTCGTCCATCTCGTAGCGAGCGTGACGAAGTGCGTTCTCCACCAAGTCCAGGGTAACGACGTCAACATCAACCATCTCTAGCGATCCGGTTGCGGTCTCGATTAGGCGTGCCATATTAGTAAACCTCTCCTGAGTCAGTTGTTATTAATCGGTCGGATGAGCAGACTGCCGCTCGCGTGCACGGTGGCCGCGTGCTCGGGCAGAATCAACGTCGTTGAGTCCATCTCGGTGACGATCGCCGGTCCGGTGATCACGTTGTTGGCCTTTAGATGCGCGCGGTCATAAACCTTGGCTTCGACCAACTTACCGTCGACCCAGATTTCGGTCGTCATCCGCAGTGCCGCGGCCGGGTCGGCGCCACCCTCGGGCAACTTCGGCGACGCCACGTCGGGGCGGGGGCCACTGGCCGTTGCCCGGACGGTAACGAGCTCGTGCTCATTCTTGTTGAGCAGGAACGAGAAAAGACGCTCGTGCTCGGCGTCGAAGGCCGCGCGCAGCGCGTTGAGGCCGCGGCCCTGGCCGTCGAAGATGTCAATGTCGATCACCACGGGAATCTCGAATCCCTGACCGTGGTATCGCAGGTCAGCGGAGTAGACCAACATATGGTCCGCCTCAGGAATACCTTCGGCGATTAACGAGGCCCGCGCACTCGTGGCGAGTCCCTTCAAGATACCGAGCAGCACATCGTCGGTGAGCGAATTGAAGCCACGCACTAAGGTTCGCACTGACTCGTCGCGCAGGCTCGTCGTCGCGTCACCGTAGGCGCAGAGCACACCCGGCGACGGCGGGATGATCACGGGCCACGCCCCCGTCAGGCGACCGAGCGCGTTCGCGTGCAGAGGTCCGGCTCCGCCAAAAGCCACGAGGGCGAATTCACGGGGGTCGAACCCTTGCTGGACCGAGACCAGTCGCAGGGCGCCGAACATGTTCTCGTTGACGATGTCAATAATGCCCGACGCCGCAGCCTCCACCGACTTGAGATCGGTGGCATCCATGATCGTTTGTACCGCGGTGCGAGCTGCCGCGGGGTCGAGTTTGATCTCGCCACCGGCGAGCTCCGTTGGCAGATAACCCAGCACGACGTTCGCGTCGGTCACCGTGGGTTCGGTGCCGCCAGCCCCGTAGGCGGCCGGACCGGGTGTGGCTCCCGCGCTCTGTGGTCCGACGCGCAGTGCTTGGGTCAGCGCGGGCACGTGGGCGATCGAACCACCACCGGCCCCAACGGTGCGGACATCCACCGAAGTCGCGCGCACCGTCAAGTCACCGACCGTAGTCTCGCGACCAATGCGCGGAGTCAGGTTTTGCACCAGGGCAACGTCGGTCGACGTGCCCCCCATGTCAAAAGTGAGGAAGTCCTTGAAGCCAGCCTGTTCGGCGACCCACGCCGCGCCGATGACGCCCCCGGCGGGGCCGGACATCATGACCGCCACTGGACTGTCAGCCGCAGTTCGCGCCGAGACGAGTCCGCCGTCACTCTTCAAGATGAACAACTTGCCACTCACGCCAGCGTCGGCCAGCTTGCTTTCGAGGTGGCGCATGTAGTGGTCGACCTGGGGCTGCACGTAGGCGTTGGCCACGGTCGTGATGGTCCGCTCGTACTCACGGAGCTCTGGCAATACCGCCGATGACAGCGAGATGGCAATGCCCGGGAGCTCCCTCTCGGCGATCTCGGCGATGCGCTCCTCATGCGCGGAGTTGGCGTAGGAGTTGATAAGGCTCACACTCAACGCCTCGATTCCCTGCTTCTTCAACTTTTGCAACTGCTTCTTCACGTCAGTCTCATCTAGGGACGTCAGCACTTCCCCCTGACTGTCAATTCGCTCAATCACCTCGACGGTGTCCTCAAGATCGGCGAGTGTTTCGGGCTTGGGCCAGATGATCCAGCCGGCCAGTCCCCCGGGAACGAAGGAGCGGGCGATCTGCAACACTTGGCGAAAACCGTGAGTGGTGACCAGACCGACGCGCGCACCCTTGCCCTCCAGAATTGCATTGGTAGCGATGGTCGTTCCGTGCAGGACGTCGCTCACGTCACTCAAACTGATCCCCGCCTTCTGGCAAACCTGCTCGATGCCCCGCAAGACGCCGATCGATTGGTCAACCGGTGTCGAAGAGGTCTTAGCGCGAAACGTTTCGCCACTCACTTCGTTGACCAACAAGATGTCAGTAAAAGTACCCCCAACGTCAACGCCGAGTCGATATGCCATGAATGCTCCTTAGATGATCCCGGCTGAGTACAACGCCGACATAGTATCGTCATCGATCCCCAGCATGTCTTGGTAAATCTCTTTGTTGTGCTCGCCTAATTTCGGACCGACGTGGCGAACCGAACCCGGAGTCTCGGACAGTTTCGGAAAGACATTCTGCATCGCGAACTCGCCCAGATCCGGGTGGACCAGGCGAACAATCGCCTCACGCGCCGCAAAATGCGGATCGGCGAACATGTCCTTGGCTTTATAGATACGGCCCGCTGGGACGCCAGCTTCATTCAGCATCTCCAAAAGGTCGTCGGCGTTGATCGTCGACGTCCACTTGGTGATTATCTCGTCGAGCACTTCCATATTTTGGCCACGGGCCCCGTGCGTCGCGTAGCGCTCGTCCTTGGCGAGCTCGGAGTGACCCATGACGTCAGCCAGACGACGAAAGACGGTGTCTTGATTGCCGGCGATCAGCAGCATCTCGCCGTCCGCCGTCGGGTACGCATTGCTGGGCGAGACGTTCGGCAACGTAGTGCCCGTGCGCTCGCGCTGATAGCCAGCAATCTGCCATTCGGGCAACATCGACTCCATCAACGCAAGGACAGCCTCATAGATGGCCGAGTCCACGATCTGGCCGCGACCGGTGCGCTCGACTTGGTGCAGGGCGACCAAGGTGCCGAGGCAGGCGAAGGTCGCGGCGAGAGAGTCGCCCAGCGAGACGCCAACACGTGCTGGCGGGTGGTCCGGGTCACCCGTGACGTAGCGAATCCCACCCATGGCCTCGCCAATCGCGCCGTAGCCAGCCTGCGAGCTATAGGGGCCGGACTGTCCAAAGCCCGTGACGCGCGTGACGATCAACTTCGGATTGATTGCCCAGAGCTCTTCTGGCGAGAGTCCCCAACGCTCGAGCGTTCCGGGGCGAAAGTTTTCGACGAGAACGTCCGCCATAACGACGAGTCGACGTACGAGATCCTGACCTTCCTTGGTACGCAGGTTGGCTGTCACCGACTTCTTGTTGCGCGCCACCACGGGCCACCATAGGGAGATTCCGTACGGCTTTTCGCGGCCCCATTGGCGCATCGGATCTCCCACACCAGGATCTTCAACCTTGATAATTTCCGCACCGAAGTCACCGAGTAGTTGGCCACAATACGGTCCGGCGAGCAGTTGTCCGAGTTCAATAACTCGCAAGTCGTCCAACGGGAGAACCTGCGCCTTCGTCACCACTCCTCACTTTCGCATACAAACTTCTCTTTTGGCCCAAACCTAAAGGCTGACAAACGGTACGATAGTAGATAGCCCACAAAGAATCCAAGCGAAGATTCGAGAATTGCATAGAATCTTCTCCGCGTGCGACTGCTACCGTCAAATACACCATGGTTGAAGCCAATACCACCCCATCGAGCGGATACTCCGTTGAGAACGCCTACCAGACGATTCGTGAGCGAATCCTCTCGGGAGACCTGCAAGCGGGCCAATGGTTGCGCGAAAGTGACCTCGCGCAGTCCATCGGGGTAAGTCGGACCCCGGTACGCGAGGCTTTGCGGCGCTTGTCCGCCGAGGGCCTGGTGCTGCACGAGCGCAACCGCGGTGTTCAGGTGCAGAGTTGGTCCACCAAAGACCTGGACGAAATCTTCGGCCTCCGATCGCTGCTTGAACCCTGGGGCGCTTCCCTGGCCGCCAACCGCGGCACCATCGACCTCGACTACCTGACGCGAATCACCGACGACATGGAGATCGCGACGGACCAGAACAAACCTGACACTGTCCAACTTACCGAAGTGAACAACTTGTTCCACCGCGCAATTCTCGAGGCGTCGGGCAACGATCACCTCTGTTCGCTCGTGACCTCGATCATCCAGGTGCCACTCGTGCGCCGGACCTTCGCGTACTACAAGCCCGAAAGTCTTCGACGCAGTGTCGCGCACCACCGCGAACTGATCAACGCGCTACGGGCCCGCGACGCCCTGTGGGCCGAGGCCACCATGCGTGCCCACATTCACACTGGCTGGGCTGAAATCCGAAACGAGGGACGTAGCGGTTTCAGCGTGGAATGCTTCGGAGAAATCTAACCGAGACACGACGCCTCGAAGATCAGTGAGTCTGTTTTGCCAAGGCGGTCGTGCAGGTCGTCGCCAGCTGTGAAAAGAGCCGAGCGGACACGCGGCTCGAAGCCTGAAGGCAACGCCATCAGGTTGAACGAGTCCCATTCGCTGCGGACGAGATTCCTTTGAAGGATGATCATTGGGACATGCATTACCCAACTTGGTCCTCGGGCCCAAACAGGCCTCATTTTAGGTTCTCCTCGGGTTGGTGTGGGTGAATTCTGCTCATCCAGCGAACTTCGACGTGGGTAGTTCGATCGTGAGCCCACCACAGCAGAGATAGATCATCGCGATGATCGCTTCGGCCGAGTGGTGGCCATAGCCGCGGTGGTTGATGAGTCGGATCTTCGAGTTGAGACCTTCGAGTTTTGAGTTCGAGAGGTTGATCTCTATCGCCGCCAAGATGCGCTCGCGGTGTTTGCGCACGGTCTTCGCTAGTTTGATGAATGCCGGGATGCGACTTCGACTGGCCCAGCGCAACCACCACTCGAGATGTTCGGGCGCGTCGGCGGGGTTTCGTAAGCGGTAGAGGTCGCGCAGCGACTCTTTCAACTGCCAACTGCGATAGAGCACCGAGTTGTTGCGCCTAAGTTCGTGCAAGACGCTGAGCTGCTCGTCGCTCAAGTTGGCCGGGTCCTTTAAGAGCGCCCAGCGAGTGTGCTTGGTCCAGCGGGCGTGGTCGTAGGGTCGAGCTTCGGCGAGCGTCGGGCGACGCGCAGGTCTCTTCGTGAGAACGCGGCGCTCCTCGTTCCAGGCCCACCTTCGAGCCTGATTGATCGCCTCATTGGCCAACATCACCAGGTGGAAGGGGTCGACGCACTGACGCACGTGAGGGGCCTTCTCGTTGACCGCGTTCTGAAAGGCGATGCCCATATCGAGGCTGATGGCCTCGAGTTTCGCCACCCGCTCTGGCCCGAGCTCATCAAAGAAGGCCATGAGGGTGGCGGCGCTCTTGCCCGCCTTCGCCCAGACGATCCGACCTTGACGGTCGTGATCGGCGACGACGGTCAAGTAGCGATGACCCTTTCTATAGGAGACCTCGTCGACTCCGAGGCGGACCAACCCCTCGAAGCGACTGTCGTTGAGCACGTCACCCACGACGTCGATGACAATCTTGGCGACCGCCTCCCAACTCACACGCAACAACTTCGTGATGGTGGTCTTGTCGACGCGCTGGGCGAGCCACGCGACCACCGCGCAGAAGGCGTCCGTGTGACGCGCTCCGGGTCGCGCCCACGGCACGTCCTCGGTCGACTCGCTGGCACTTCGCACACTCGATTCGACAGATCTCGGCTTCGAGGAAGCACTTGGTTAACCCGAGGTCGAGGTGACGCCAGCGCCTGGTCGAGCGGTCATAGTGTGCTGCGGTCGTCCAACCGCAGGGACACTGATGACATCGCCGGCGCCGGCGGATCTTCACCACGACGCCTTCGGGCGCGAACGTCACGCCCGACACGGCGACTCCCTCTATGGCGATGATGCGGTTAAATGCAGTGGTGGCGCGCATGTAGTTCCTCTCGGTTTTGGTTGCTTGGACGCTTCCGAAACTATGAGCACTACGTGCGCGCCATTTGATGAGGCTCGAGAACTTAAAAGAGCGGCCGTCAACCTAAGCGGAAACTGGTCTTTAGAGAAAACTGTGTCTCGTCAAGAGCGTCAAGTTACCCACGGGAACCCGAGGAGTCCCTCATTTTAGGCCTCATACTTTTGCTATTCCGCCGATAAGCGAGCTCCAGCCATATATTCGTGGTCTGGACTCAATTGCCAATTACCTTACGAGCCAGGGTAGTAAAACTGATCGCAGAACTACGAACAACGCAGCGTCCGCAAAGCAGTGCAATTCCCAAGGAAACAAACTACTCGGTGAGCCCTCGACAAAGCAGCACGACCGTGATGAAAGTGCGATAGAGCTCAAGTGGATCGGACCCGATGATCTCTGCAGTGAGATCTCCTGTGCGATCAACACCGTTCACCCGTATTGCAAGGTCAACATAATCACTTGTTCGGAACTGAATTTTCAGCGTAGCCGGTAGTTCTATCGCGACCTGCATCGCCGAGGCAATCGACTTCGTGGCTAGGAAGGCCTGCTCGCCAATCAACTCTCGTGCCTGCTCGGGATGCATCGAGTTCGCAGAAAACCGAGTCACCGACTCCTTCACGATCGCCTTGCGCACGCCGGGGCAAAACGGTTCGATCTCCATCGCCGTTAT
>Ga0307373_10005013_pt1 | contig 21932 bp, 22 predicted proteins | sample OX2MG_FD_202534 | JGI IMG/M metagenome (GOLD analysis project Ga0307373, IMG submission 202534) | Soil microbial communities from Risofladan, Vaasa, Finland - OX-2 | ecosystem: Environmental > Terrestrial > Soil > Coastal area > Acid sulfate soil | place: Finland: Risofladan, Vaasa | collected... | reverse complement strand
CACGTAGCTCAGCATAGTTTTCGACGATGCCATTGTGGATGACGACGACTTCGCCATCACAACTGAGGTGGGGATGGGCGTTCCGGTCGCTCGGCTCGCCGTGAGTCGCCCAGCGCGTGTGGCCGATGCCTGTGGTGCCGGTGAGGGGCGATGCGCCGCTGAGGGCGGCTTCGAGGTTGGCGATTTTGCCCTGCCGCTTCGTAACCGTGAGCGGCGCGGTTTCAAGTCCGCCGCGGTCGAGAATCGCGATCCCGGCCGAGTCATATCCGCGATACTCCAGGTCGTGGAGGGCGCGAAGGAGGATTGGGGCAGCGGCGCGCGGGCCAACATAACCGACGATTCCACACATGAAAGATGCTCCTTGCTGTAGCCGCGGGGCTGAGGAATCCACGGCGGTCGGGAGCACGAGCCGGTGCGCGCCACGGCAACAGGGCGGCACCGTGGTGCCGCCCGCCGTTGGCGAACGCGTAAACTGGCCCTGGAGAGCGGAAGGGAATGCGAGATCCCTGGCACCTGGCGCACCTTTGTCAGCGGGTTGCCCGCGCTGGTTTGTGTGCTGCCTGACGGCTGTGCCGGCCGGGGGGCCACCCGCCGAGTGGTTCGATACTGCCCCCGCCTCGTCATCCGCAATGGATTGCGGACCTGGCGCTTGAGTGGTTGCTCTCGTTACGTGCTCTGGACGGTCAAAATTGAACTCGCAGGCACCTCCATATGGCTCGTGTCACCAGTCTCTGAGACACGGAGCATGCCGTCAATTGGCAGGTGCACGCGGCCCCGGGAGCAGTGGCAGGACCCCGGTCAGCTCTCCGCGCGGGGGATAGCGGCGAAGCCGAGGAACTCCTCTTCCCATTCGAGCACCGCCAGGATCAGCGGAGCTTCGATTGCGAACGGCGCGCCGGAGATGCCTCGCAGGCGAAACTCATCTTCGAGCACCGAGGCGATTTCGATCAGCGGCCGCGTATGCACCGCCAGCTCCCGTTCCGTCTGGAGGATGAGTTCGATGAGTTCGCCCGCAATCTGGTAGCCCTCCTCCTGGAGCTGCTCCCAGACCCATTCGGCGCACTCCGTGAAGAGTTCGCCCTGCAGTCGGCCGGTCGCGATGAAGGCAGTGTCTCCTGATTCCATCCTGCTAGCGTACGGGCGGGCGCCTGACCGGGCTATCGCGGCAGCTCGGCCGGGGCCGGTAAGCCGGCTCCGGCGCGGATGGCCTTCAGCCGCATGACGTTCTCAATGTCGGGGCCTTTTCCGTCAATGCCAGGCACCTCCAGGAAGAACGGCACATCGCTAAAAGCGGGATGGCGGATGATAGCGGCGAAACCATCGAGGCCGATCTGGCCATCGCCGATATTCTCGTGGCGGTCACGGAGGCCGCCCAGCGGAGTCTTGCTGTCGTTGGCGTGCACGGCGACGAGCCGTGCCAGACCGATCTCGCGGTCGAATGATTCCATCACCGCTGCGACAGCGGCGTCGGTGCGGATATCGTAGTTCATGGCAAACGCGTGACAGGTATCGAAACAGACTCCGACTCGGGGGTCGTTATCGAGGCCGCGCAGAATGGCGCCGATTTCGGCCCAGGTCCCTCCAATACAGTTCCCCTGGCCAGCGTTGTTCTCCAGCACCAGCTGTGCCGTGCCGGGCGCGGACTGCAGAGCTTCGCGGATGAGGGCACAGATGCGGCGCAGGAGGTCATCATCCCAGCCGCTACCCAGGTGGCTGCCAGGATGGAAGATCACACCCCCGACGCCCAGCGTTTCGGCCCAACGAAGCGCCTGACTGAGCGACTCGACCGAGCGGCGGAGGAGTGCTTCGTCTTTGCTCCCCAGATTGATGAGGTAGACCGCGTGAAAGAAGGCGGGCATACCGGAGTTGGCGTGTAGCGTGCGGAACTCCGCCACCTGGTCATCGCTGATGACAGGCGCCTTCCACTGCTGTGGCGCAGAGGGAAAGATTTGCACAGCTTCCGCGCCGATGGCCGCGGCCCGGGCGAACACCTTTTGAACCCCGCCCGCGCTGGATATATGCGCACCGATGTGCATCGTTCGCACCTTTCAGGAGAGATGGTGGTGCCCGCTGCCTGGCGCTGGAGTGTTGCCTATCGCCCTGAGCCGTCTTCTCTGGCCGGCTTCACGGCCACTCCAGATACCATGGGGATGAATGCGCGCCGAAATCGTTGAGGCGGCGAGATATCGAACCCAGCGGCGACGATACTTTCCACGGTCCGACGATTTGGATGACAGCCCCCGCCGAGACGTTTCCACAATGGCGTGATGGCGTCGAATGCCCGGCCCGCTGCGGGCGCGGGGGGCCGGATGTGTTCCCAGAATCGCAGCTCACCACCAGGTCTCAGCACGCGCCGCATTTCTGCCAGCGCGCGATCCGGGTTGGGCACCGTGCAGAGCACGAGCGTGCAGATCACCGTGTCGAACGACTCGTCAGCGAACGGAAGTGCTTCCGCCGACGCATCGCTGAGGCGGATCTCGCGTTGCTCCCTGGCGGCAAAGCGCTGGGCGCGCTCCCGCATGAAGGCATCCGGTTCCGTGCCAGTATAGTCGGCACCGTCCGGCAGATAGCGCCAGTTCGCGCCGACCCCGACGCCAACTTCGAGAATGCGGCCGCGCGCCGCCGAGACGACTTCCCTGCGCGTGGCGCGCTCGCGGGCACTTTCCGCGCGGACGGCCCGCTCCCAAAAGGCTGCGAAAAGGCGGTGACCTTTGCGCCGATGCGTATCCATAGAGCGCTACGATAGCGGCACGTTGACACCTCCACCAGCGCTCACGATGATCGCACCACCGAGCGCGCGCCACGGAGGCACCGATGTTCCCCGATGTCCCCCACACGGGCCTTCCACTTTCCGGGCTAAAAGTGGTCGACTGTACGATCTGGCAGCAAGGCACCTATGCCACTGCGATGCTCGCCGACTTTGGCGCAGACGTGGTGAAAGTGGAGGGTCCGGACTCCGTCGACCCCGGCCGCGGGCTCTCGGACGCCTATTTCCAGAGCCATAACCGCAACAAGCGCGGGATCGTCCTGGACTTGAAGCATCCCGAAGGGCGAGAGGCACTGCTGCGGCTCGTTGAGAAGGCAGACGTCTTCGTTCAGAACATGCGCCAGGGAGTGATGGAGCGGTTGGCACTCGGATATGAGGAGATGCGCGCGCGGAACCCGGCGATCATCTATGCATCGGCCAGCGGCTATGGCAGCAAGGGTCCGCACGCGAAGTGGCCGGCGATGGACATCCTCGGGCAGGCGCGCGGCGGCACCATGATGATGCAGGGGCCACCGGACCTGGCGCCGATCTTCTCCTTCGGCGGCATGGCCGACCAGGTTGGGGCCGTGTCGTTGTCGTACGCGATCCTGATGGCCCTCTGGCATCGCGCCCGCACTGGGGAGGGCCAGCACGTGGAGGCGTCCTTGTTGGGCGGCCAGGTGATGCTTCAATCGTTCAACATCACGGGGACGCTCTTCACCGGCCGCGTGCCACCGCGGCGGGCACGGCACGATGCCGAGCCAATGTGGAACGTCTACCGCTGCAAGGACGGCCGCTATATCGCACTCAGCATGTCGCTGGTTGGTCGCTGGTGGGTGCCGTTCTGCGACACCGTGGGTCGTCCCGATCTGCGCGATGACCCTCGTTTCTGTGGCTCGCGGGAGCAGCACGATCACCGCGAAGAGCTGATCGCCGAGCTCGACGCGATGTTTGCAGAGCGCGACCAGTGGGATTGGGTCGAGTTCCTCTGTGGCAACGGCCTCCCCGCCGCACCGGTCCAGGACTACGGCCAGGTGATCACCGACCCGCAGGTGTTAGCGAACGGCTACATCGTCCCGTTTACGCACCCCGATGGGCAAGAGACGCAGATCGTTGGCCCCGCTGTGCAGTTGGAACGCAGCCCCGGGCAGATCAGGCATCCGGCGCCCGAATTTGGGGAACACACCGAGGAAGTGCTCCTCGAAGCGGGCTACAACTGGGAGCAAATCGCTGGACTGCGGGCCGCGGGTGCGATCGGCGGGCGGTAAGCCGTGCCCACCGGGGCGGCCGTTTTAGCGCCCCGCCGCGCCGAGGCGAAGGTCGCGGCCGTGCCCGCCGCTGGCCTATACTCTGCCTACATCACCCCGGAGAAACGCAGTGAAACACACCCGCCTGGGCCGCACCGGCCTGCAGGTCTCTCGCCTTTGCCTCGGCACCATGACGTTCGGTTTGCAGTGCGACGAGCCCACATCCGTAGCCATCATGGACCGCGCTTCCGAGGGCGGCATTACGTTCTTCGATACCGCCGATGTCTACCCGCTCGGTGGGAGCGGCGACACCGTTGGCCGAACCGAGGAGATCGTCGGGCGGTGGCTGAAAGGCCGCCGGGAGCGCTTCATCCTCGCGACCAAGTGCTTTGGGCGGTCAGGCCCGGCGCGCTGGGACCAGGGGAATTCGCGCAAGCACATTCTTGATGCAGTCGACGCATCGTTGCGGCGGCTCCAGACCGACTACATCGACCTCTACCAGCTCCACGGGCCCGACCCCGAGACACCCATCGACGAAACCATGCGTGCGCTTGAAGATGTCGTACGGGCAGGCAAGGTCCGATATGTGGGTTGTTCAAACTTCCTGGCCTACCAGGTGGGGCGCGCGATCGGCCGGAGCGAGGCGATGGGGGTCGTGCGCTTTGACTCAGTCCAGCCTCGCTACAATCTTCTCTTCCGCGAACCAGAACGTGAGCTCCTGCCGCTGTGCGCGGAAGAGGGCATCGGCGTCATCCCCTACAACCCGATCGCGGGAGGGCTCCTGAGCGGCAAGCACACGATGGCCGCACCGCCGCCGGAGGGTACGCGCTTCACGCTCGGCACGGCCGCTTCGCGCTACCAGGACAGATATTGGCACGAAGGCATGTTCGAAGCGGTCGAGCAGATGCGCCCGCTTGCTGCGGAGGCGGACATGTCGCTCCCACAGATGGCGCTTGCCTGGGTGCTCGCGAATCCTGCCATCACAGCGCCGATCATCGGCGCCAGCCGGCCGGAGCAGCTCGACGACACGCTGTTGGCAGTCGAAACGCCGCTATCGCCGCTCCTGAAGCAGCGGTTGGACGAACTCACGGCGATGTACCGCCGCGGCGATTCGGGCCGCTAACCGGTGGCCGACGAACTCGATGGTCTCCTTGGCGTTGCACGCGAAGCCGCCCGCATTGCCGGGAAGATCGTCATGCCGTTGTATGACTCAGCGCTGACCGTCGAGCTCAAAGCCGACCGGACACCTGTGACTGCTGCCGACCGTGGCGCGGAAGAGGCCATGCGCGGCTTCCTGGCACGGGAATGTCCGTCCCACGGTATCCTCGGCGAAGAGCTTGGCGAAACTACAGGCGACGGGCGCCACCGCTGGATCCTGGACCCGATCGACGGTACGAAGTCATTCATCCATCACGTGCCGCTGTTTGGCACGCTGGTGGCGTTGGAGCGGGACGGGCTCCCCGTCGTGGGCGTGATCGCGTGCCATGCCACCGGCGAGACCGTGTGGGCTGCGCGAGGCAGGGGGGCGTGGCTGAACGAGCGGCCAGCGAAGGTTTCGCGGACTGCGGCTCTGTCCGACGCGACGATTTCGATGACGAGCTATTCGCGGCTATCGAAGGGCCATCCTCGCGCGTACGCCCGGCTCACAGCCACGGCCGGACTGCTCCGTGCGTGGGGGGATTGCTACGGATACCTCATGGTCGCGACGGGGCGCGCCGATGTCATGCTCGACCCGGAGATGAGCATCTGGGATGCCGCCGCGCTCTACCCGGTGATCACCGAGGCAGGGGGACGCATGACGACCTGGGAGGGACGGGACGGTGTGGGCGACAGCGTCGCGGCGAGTAACGGGCTCATGCACGAGCCGTTGCTCGCGATTCTTCGGGAGGGCGACGTTCGAGAGCGTTAACAGGCAAGGCCCGTCCCTGGGGACGGGCCTCATTCCCTGTCCGGCGAACGAGCCTGCGCCTCAGGCCTTGCCGATCTTGAACATCTTCGTCGAGCAGACCGGGCATTTGCCCTCGGTGGCGGGCTTGCCGTTCTTCATGGTGATCGGGGTCGCGTTCTGCATTTCTCGCTTAACGCGGCACTTCAGGCAGTAGGCTTCCATGGTGTTCCTCCTTCGAGTTCCGCCGGTGCGGACGGGACGGCCAAGAATTGCTAGGGTGAATACTCGATTGTGCACTCAGCCCCGGCTCCCAAGGCATGATCAATCGCGCTTGCGTTCATGTCAAGGGCTAATTCGTATCTACACGCGACATAAATGCTGTCAGCGCCGTTTTCCACTCATTTTTTCCTCAGTTTCGCGCTGCTCAAGCCTTCTCACACCTGTCGCGAGGGCAAAATCTCGCCGTTCTGGGCTGCCCTCGATCATTGGCCCGCGAAGACCTTTCTCGCCCGTAATGCGCCACCATCAACGATCTCGCCCACGCCAAGAAAGCTGCCTGCGGCATCGTAGACGCGCACCGGCGGGGGACTGCCGAGGGCTGCGCCCGCCGGTTGGAGCGACGACCCCTGGGCGAATTCCCGGCCGTGCGCGGTGGTGACAATCGCTGCGCGCGCCCCTTCGATGCCGGAATCGGCTGGCCACAGGCAGTCCGGGAGCTGGCCTGCAGCGGCCAGCGCTGCCACTTCCTCAATCGTGTATGCATCGCTCACCCGGAACCTCCCCGCAGAGACCCGGCGCAGCGCCGTGAGATGTGCGCCACAACCCAGGACTTCGCCAATGTCACGGGCGAGGCTCCGGATGTAGGTGCCGCTGCCGCACTGGACAACGATCCGCAGCCGCGGACCCTCAAGCCGGACGAGCTGCAATGTGTGGACACTGACCGGCCGCTCAGCGAGCTCCAGGGCATTGCCACGGCGCGCGGCCGCGTAGGCGCGTTGGCCGGCAACCTTCACGGCGCTGAAGTCGGGGGGCCTTTGCAGGATGTCACCGATGAATCGTCGGGCGACGGCGCCAAGCTCGGCGTCGCTGAGTGGTGGGACAGCGCGATCGAAGACGATGGTTCCCTCTGCATCGTCGGTAGTGGTTGTTTGCCCGAGCCGCAGCTCCCCCTCGTAGCGCTTGTCGTGCCCGATCATGTATTCGACGAGGCGGGTGGCGTCGCCAAGGCAGAGCACGAGCAGGCCCGTCGCCAGTGGGTCGAGGGTACCGGTGTGGCCGATTTTCCGCTGGCCCGTGACCCCGCGCATCCTGGCCACCACGTCGTGGCTCGTCCAACCGGGAGGCTTATCGACCAGCAGGATGCCATGGATGCCGCCCATCTAGGGCTGGTCCGCCGCCGGGGCGGCAGTGTCGTCCCCAGTGCGAGTCGCAGCCACCTGGTTGATCAATGAAGCGAGTCGCGCGCCGCGTTCGATGGATGGGTCGAAGCGGAAAATGAGCTCTGGCACGTGTCGCATCGCCAGTCGGCGAGTCAACTCCTTGTGGAGGAAGTGGGCCGAGTGCTCCAGTCCCTTCATCACCGACGCCCGCTCCGTCTCGTCTCCGAGGTGCGAGACATAGACGGTGGCGTGGCGCAAATCTGGCGACACCTGGACTTCGGTGATAGTGACGAGGCCCTGGCTGGCGCGAGGGTCCTTCACTTCGCGCAGGAGAAGCGTGGTGATCTCCTCGCGCAAGAGGTCGTTGACTCGGCTTGTTCGCCGACTCATAGCAGTTGCTCCAGTCCCTGCGGAAAGCGGTGAACGCTAGTTCGTTCGTTCTTCGTGATAGAACTCGATGACGTCGCCTTCAAGGAACTTGTCGAAGCCGCCGAGGACAACGCCGCATTCGTAGCCGGTCTGCACTTCGCGCACGTCGTCGGCGAAGCGCTTGAGGCCCTCGCAGCGAGTCTTGGCGATCTCCTGGCCCTTGCGTAGCACTCGCACCATCGACCCGCGCCGAAGCGTGCCGTCGCTCACGAAGCTGCCCGCAATCTGGCCAAGGCGGCTGGACTTGAAGATCTGCCGCACTTCGGCGTGGCCATCGACGACCACGGCGTAGACCGGCTCATACATGCCGGCGAGTGCCTTTTCAATGTCTTCGATCGCCTGGTAAATGATTGGGTAGGTCCGTATTTCCACGCCGGTCGCGTCAGCGCGCTTTCTTGCCGAAGGGTCCGTCTTCGTGTTGAAGGCGATGATGATGCCGTTCGATGCTTCGGCGAGCATGATGTCCGAGTCGCTCACGGGGCCTGTCGCGGCGTGGATGACCTTGACCTTCACTTCCGTCGTGCCGAGCCGTTCGAGAGCACCCTTGACCGCCTCCGCGCTGCCGCGGACGTCGGCCTTGAGGATGATGATCAGTTCCTTGAGCTTGCCCGCACTGATTTCATTGAACAGCGTGTCGAGGTTGATGTGCGCATGCTCGGTCAGCTCGCGTTCCGCGCGGCGGCGCTTACGCTCGTCCACGATCTGGCGCGCCAGGCGCTCATCGGGGACCACCCGCAGCTTGTCGCCTGCTTCAGGGACCGCTTCGAGCCCCATGAGGACAGCGGGTGTAGACGGCCCGGCTTCGCGGATGCGCTTGCCGTGGTCGTCGAACATTGCCTTGATCTTGCCGCTGATTTCGCCCACAACCACCGCGTCGCCCTGGTGCAGCGTCCCACCTTTGACCAGGAGGGTCGCGATCGGGCCGCGGCTGGAGTCGAGCTCTGCTTCGACGATCACGCCGTCTGCCGGACGGTCGGGGTTAGCTTTGAATTCTGAGATCTCGGCGACGAGGCTGATCGCTTCGAGGAGGTCATCGATGCCGGTGCCTTTGGTGGCGGAAACTTGCACGGTGACGACGTCGCCGCCAAAGTCTTCCACGACGAGGCTGTACTCGGTGAGCTGTTGCTTGATGCGGTCGGGGTTTGCTCCCGGAAGGTCGATCTTGTTGATGGCGACGATGATTGGGACTCCGGCGGCGCGAACGTGGTTGATAGCCTCGATGGTCTGCGGCATCACACCGTCGTCCGCGGCGACCACCAGCACGGCGATGTCGGTGACCTGGGCCCCCCGGGCTCGCATAGCCGTGAATGCCGCGTGGCCGGGGGTATCGATGAACGTTGTCAGCTTGCCGTCGCGCTCCACCTGGTAGGCGCCGATGTGTTGTGTTATCCCGCCCGCCTCACCGGCGGCTACCCGCGTCTTGCGGATGGCATCCAGCAAACTGGTCTTGCCATGGTCCACGTGGCCGAGGATGGTGACGACCGGAGGACGTGGCTTGAGCGTCGCAGGGTCATCGACAATCTCCTCGTCGTCCAGCGCGACGCCAGGCTCCTCGGTGCTTTGGACTGCCTCCTCCTGCGGGTCGAAGCCAAGTTCAACTGCGACGATCGCTGCCGTCTCGTAGTCGATCGTCTGGTTCATCGCGGCCATGACACCGTTGGTCATGAGGCGCTTGATCACTTCGATCGGGGTGACGTCCAAGACGTCGCCCAGTTCCTTCACCGTGAGTGCAGGCGGGAGATGGATGGGGCGGGCTGCTGGGGAAGCTGGGTTTGCCGTCATGGTGTATCGCTTTCTTCTGCCGGCATCTCCCTGGCGAAGGCGCGCAGCGCTTCGACATCGTCCTGAGCCGGGGTAACTTTGAGTGCGTTCTTTATGGTAGCGCCTTTGAGCGCTTTCTCCCAACAGGCCGGGTTTGGATGGAGATAGGCGCCGCGACCATTCGCGCGGCCTGTTGGGTCGACAACGATGCGCCCTTCAGGCGTCCGCACGATGCGGATCAGCGCACGTTTGCCGGCAGCCTTACGGCAGGCAATGCAGGTGCGCTGCGGGATCGGGCGGCGCGCTGGCTGATTCATCGGATACGCTCGGGCAGCCACCGTGAATGCGGGCAGCCCGGCCGCCTGGTCCCGGCAGGGACGGACGCGCGCTGCGGGTGGAGTGCGTCAGTGGATGCGGCCCGAGTAGTCGATCTCCTCCATGTCCTCTTCGGTCTCTTCCACGAAGCGGGGCGCGCGTTTGACCTTCTTGGCGGCAGCCTTCTTCGCGGGGTCTTCGACCTCGCCCGGGCGCTGCGGGAGGACATCTTCGGCGAAACGGATCGCTGTGGGTTTCGATTCGGCGAGGACGACCGTGGGCACTTCGTACTCTTCGTCGTCGTCGGCAGTTTCCTCGCCGTAGTCGTCCGACTCTCGCTCTTCGCGGTCCGGCACTTCCATCTCCGCCAGCGCTGCCGCGAACGTGATGTCTTCTTCCTCCGTTGTTGAACGCTCCGCGACCGCCGCCGCTGCCGGCACTGCAGCGGGGATAGCAACGACGATTGGCGCCGGGATCTCTTCTTCCACTTCCGGGATGACGTCGATGTCGGGCTCTTCGCCGGGCTGGAAAGGCTCAAAGCTGCTGGGCGCCTCGGCGACGCCTTCCTTGATGCGCTCGCTGGCAGCTTCGCTGTGGATGTCAATGCGCCAGCCTGTCAGCTTGGCAGCAAGGCGCGCGTTCTGGCCTTCTTTGCCAATCGCGAGCGAGAGCATGCGGTCCGGCACCACAACCGTCGCCCGGTGTTCATCCGCGTCGATCGTCACGTCGACCGTCTGGGCAGGGCTGAGGGCGTTGGACACAAACTTTGCCGGGTCGGGATCCCATTTGATTACGTCGATCCGCTCGCCGCCCAGCTCATTGACGATGTTCTGGATGCGCGAGCCGCGCATGCCGACGCAGGCGCCAATAGCGTCTACATTTTGGTTGCGGGCGTGTACTGCGACTTTGCTGCGGTGGCCGCCTTCGCGCGCGATGCTCTTAACTTCAACGGTCCCGGCTGAGATCTCGGGCACTTCCATTTCGAAGAGGCGGCGCAAAAGATTGCGGTGGGCACGGCTGACGACGACCTGGGGACCTTTTGTCGCCTTCAGCACTTCCAGGATGAGGACTCGCGCACGCTGTCCTGGCCGCAAGTGCTCGCTGCGCACCTGTTCACTGAATGGCAGGACGGCCTCCGTGCCTTTTCCAAGCTCGATGATCACCTGACGGGCTTCGACGCGCTGGACGGTCCCTACGACGAGTTCGCCCTCTTTGCCGGCGTACTCGTCATAGACGGCGTCCCGCTCCGCTTCACGGAGGCGTTGCAGCACAACTTGCTTGGCCGTCTGGGCGGCGATGCGGCCGGCGTTGTCGGGAATCTTCTCTTCAAAATCGAGAACGTCGCCGACCTGGACGTCGGGCTTGTAGCGGCGCGCTTCGTCGACAGGGATCTCAACGTTGGGTTCTTCGACTTCTTCGACGACGGCCATCTGCCGGTAGGCACGGATGTCACCGCTGATGTGGTCGATCTTGGCATAGATGTTGGGCGCGTTTTCGCCCTCCCGCCGGTAGGCCGAAGTCAGCGCCGCCTCGACAGCTTCGAAGACTACCTCCTTGGGGAGGTTTTTCTCGGCAGCGAGCTGGGCCAGGGCAAGGAGAAATTCGTTCTTCATAACCTCAACAAAAAAGTGGGCCTTGAGCCCACTTCGTAAGGAAGTGCTATCCCGATTCGCAGTATAGCACCCGAAGCAAGTGTGTGGGCGGCGCATTCGCAGGCGGAAAAGTGGCGCCCGCAACACCAGCGCTTAGCGAGCGACCCGGCTCACAATTTCCGCGGCGGACACGATCGATGTCTCGCCGCTGCGGCGGTCGCGCAGTTCGAACCCGCCTTTTTCAAGGGCTCGGGGGCTAACGGTGATGCGGAGGGGCATGCCGAGCAAGTCGGCGTCCTTGAACTTTATCCCGGCTGAATCGCTGCGGTCATCGACCAACGCGGAGATACTTGCCGCGGCCAGCGTGCTCTCCAAATCAGCGAGCGCCGCCGCGACGGGCGCCTGGTCCTGGTTGAGCACGACGACGTGGACGTTGTATGGCGCGACCTCCGCGGGCCAGATGATCCCGTTGGTATCGTGATTCGCTTCGATGACAGCGGCGAGCATCCGTTCTACGCCGATGCCATAACAGCCCATGATGCACGGGTGCCGCTCGCCGGCATCGTCGAGGTAATGCACACCGATCGACTCGGAATACATGGTGCCGAGCTTGAAGACGTGGCCCATCTCCATCCCGTGCTTCGTTTCGAGGGCCGTGCCACAACGGGCGCAGGCATCGCCACCGCGCGCCAGGGCGATGTCGGCGACGATATCCGCCGTCCAATCGCGGCCGTAGTTCGTGTTCAGGAGGTGCATATCGGGCTCGTTCGCACCGGCGACGAGGTTCACGGCTTCCGTCGCGCTCACGTCTGCCACGATCTGTATCCCGGACAGGCCAACCGCCGATGCCGACCCGGCGATCAGTCCCGCGCCGCGGACCAGAACGTCGTCCATCGGCTCAACCTCCCTGGCTTTGAGGGTGTTCTTGAGCTTGATCTCGTTGACGTCCAGGTCCCCCCGGATGGCCACGAACACGGGTTTGCCGTCCACGCGATAGAACACTGCCTTATTCGTCTGGCGGCTTTCAATGCCGAGAGACGCGACGAGGTCGGCGATGGTCTTCTGGCCCGGCGTGGCGATGGTCTCCATCGGCTTCGGTTCCGCGGGGATGGCAGGAGGGCGGGTGAACTCGGCTTTCTCAGCATTGGCAGCGTAGCCACAGTTCGGACAAAGCAGGACCTCGTCTTCGCCGTCCTCGCTCAGAAAAATAAACTCCTGGCTGTCCTTGCCACCGATCGCCCCGGAATCAGCGGCAACGGGGATCACCGGTACGCCCGCACGTTCGAAGATCCGTTCGTAGGCGCCAAATGCGAGGGCGTAGGATGCATCCAGCGCCTCCCAGGTGGCATCGAAGCTATAGGCGTCCTTCATCGTGAATTCGCGCAGTCGCACCAGTCCGCCTCGTGGCCGGGCCTCATCGCGAAATTTAGTCTGGATCTGGTAGAGGGTGACTGGCAGGTCGCGATAGCTCTGGATGCTGCGAGACGCGAGGAAACTCATGACCTCTTCGTGCGTGGGCCCGAGGACGAATCCGCGCTCCTTGCGGTCCGCCAGGCGAAAGAGCGTCTGGCCCATGGTTTCAGCGCGCCCGCTCTGCTCCCACGTCTCGATGGGGTGAAGGGCAGGAAGGTGGACCTCCTGCGCGCCGATGCGGTCCATCTCTTCGCGGATAATCCCTTCGAGGCGTTGCATCACGCGCCAGCCGACGGGGCTGAAGCAATAGAGACCGGCCGCAAGCGGCGTGACGAGGCCAGCACGCAAGAGGAGCTGATGGCTGACGAGCTCGGCCTCCGAGGGCAGCTCCCGGAGCGTCTTGAGCAGGAGTTTGGTCATGCGCATGCGCGGCAATCCTCGTTCTCAGTGTGAGTGAACGTTGCGGTGCAGCTGTCGTTCCGGTCAAGTTCACCGGCCGAGTCGATGATCGGCGTGACGGGGCCGTCATTAACCAGCTCCGGCTCCACGTGCTTCCCGAACGCCCCGAGCAAGCATGGCACGCGGGCGGAGATTGCCGGGCAGAAAGCCCTGTAGAGCGGGAGCGCAACTTCGCGCCGGGCTTTCGAAGCAGGGCCGACGTCGCCGCCTGGTGTCGCCGTAGAGGGTGAACTGGCTGATGGCGAGGGCGGAGCCGGCGCAATCACCAACGGCACCGTTCATTTTACCCGAGGCATCTTCGAAGACGCTCAACGCTACCGATGGTGGCGATATTCCGGCGCCCGGCCGTGCGCGGCGCCCTGGATACGCGCTGCACGACCGCGCGCACTCACAGCTGCTCGCCGTTGCGGTTCAGGCCGGTCGCCACGCAAACCATCGCCTCGACATGTTGCCGGAATACGGCACTCCGGCAGAACGCGGGATAGTCCGTGGGATGGTCCATCTGCGCGAGAAACGTCGCACCCAACACCACCATCGTCACACTCTGGACACGGAGCTCGGCGTCTGCTGCGGAAAATGAGCCGAGAAAGTGGGGCAGGAGGTATCGCCGCCAATAGCTCATGGTCTGGTTCCGCAGCGCAGCCGCGGTCTGGTCTCCCGCGAGGACCTGCCGCACCATCAGGCGGACGAGTTCATCCTGTTCCGCCGAGGCATCGAGCATGGCGGCGGTGAGTTCGGCGACGCGGGCCACGGTGAGCGGCCGCTTCACGGGAAGATTGCGGAGCGACCGGGCGTTAGTCGCCGACCATAGCGCGTTCAGAAGGTCAGCCTTGGAGGGGAAATAGTAGTACACGGCCGGGTTGCTCAGTCCGCAGCGCTCGGCAATAGCGCGGATCGACGTGGCATCGAAGCCGTCTGCCGCGAATAGAGCCATCGCCGCCTCGAGGATGCGGGCGCGGGTGTCGTCCCGCCCGCGGCCGACGGCCGGGACGTCGGCCCACGCTGTTGGGGATGCCGCGTGGGGGTGGAGTTCAGTGCTCTGTCTGGCCACAGCTTGTCCCGAGTGTGAGGCGCACAAGATCGCGCACCCTCGCCTTGAATGCAGGCTGCCGGGCAACATCGGTGAAGGCGTCGCCATACGCGAGGACGCCGTCCCAGATGATGCCCGAGAGCAGACAGGTAAGCGCATCGAGGATCGGACGCGCTCGTTCCCCATAAGTGGTGCGCAGGAGGCCGATGGCAGCGACGTGGTAGGTGCCCAGCGAGCGCTCCCGGAACGCGCGGCTCGGCGGATCGCTGCCAAATTGCTCCCGAAGCAACATGCGCACGAGCCCTGCTTGCTCGACATAAGCGAAGAAGAAGTCGATCAACCAGTCCGTCACCTCTTCTGGATCGGATTCGGCGGGCAGCGCTGGTGCCTGGACCGAGGCGCTGTCGAGAACGTTCTCCCAGAGGTTCCGCTTGGAATGGAAATGGTAGTAGATCGCGGGGTCGGTGAGTTCGAGGCGTGCGGCGATCGCGCGGACGGTCGTGCCTGCATACCCCTTGCGGGCAAAGAGTTCGCGGGCGGCCTCAAGGATGGCCTCGCGAGTCTGGTGAGAGGCCTGCTTATGGACGCCGGACGAGGCCGTGCGAGTCATTACGCCGGAAGTATACGGACGGCGCACGCCTGCGAGTAGCGGCTTCTGCGGCGTCGATGTATCTCAGGAAGCGGCTTCAGCGCTCGTGGTGCTGGAGGGCGTTTGCGGCGCTGCGGTGGCGGGGGCGTCTGTCTTCTTGCTGGCAGGCTTGGAATCGGTGCTGTCTGCTGTGGCAGGTGATGTCACCGGCTCGGAATCCGCCGTGGCCGAGCGCTTGCCGCGACTATCCGTCGCGTACCAACCGCTCCCCTTGAAAACCACCCGTGGGGCCACGAGCACGCGCTTCGCCACGCCCTTACCGCACTCTTCGCAGGGGTGCGTGATTTCTGCATCGAAGCCCTGGCGCAATTCGTAGTTCGTGTTGCAGGTGCTGCAGTGGTATTCGTAGGTTGGCAAGAGAAGTACCTCTGCGCCGCGTTGCGGCTACTTCCGGCCGGGCAACGTGGCCATCACTGCAAATTGTCGAGGATTTAGCACTCCGGTGTCAAGAGTGCTAAGGCTGCCCCGCCTGGTGGCGCTGCTCACAGGTAAACGGTCAACGCGGAGTCTCGCCCATATGGCAGTTTGCCCCGGAGCTCCTTACCCAGGGGAGCGAGCGCCATGAACGTGGTCTGGGTGCCAGGCTGGGTGCCGTAGATGGTGAGCCCCCTGGCGGCCGTCTCCGCCATCGCGAGGGCGAACGTCTCCAGGTCAACGAAGTGAGTGGCGAAGACGTGTTCATAGATCTTTCCCAGGGGGGCCGCCTTCACCTTCAAGAGATAGCGCATGGCTGCGACCTGCACCGGGTCCAGTTCGATGGCCACGCGCTCCCTCCGAACGAGGAACGGAATGTGCGGCAGTCGCACGGCACGCGCCCTAAAACGGGCTGGAGACGCGGCGCAGGGCCGCCCGCCGGCTGGCGAAGTCCGGAAGGGTGGCTCCGACCAGCGCCCAGAAGCCCGCCTGGTGATCCGGATGCCGGAGATGCGCGAGTTCGTGGACGACGACGTAGTCGAGCAAGCTTGCATCGCAAACGGCGACTCGCCAGTTGATGCGCAGTGTGCCATCGCGGGCGCAGCTCCCCCAGCGAGAGCGCTGGTCGCGAATGAGTACTGAGCGCGGCTGGACGTCCATTCGCGGCGCCCACTCTGCGACCGCAGCCGAGACGGCTTCCAGGGCTGACTCGGCATACCAGCGCTTCACGAGCGCCTCCACGATGGCTGCTTCTGCGCTGGCGGCGGTCGCCTCAGGGATTCTCGCACGCAGTATGCCGTCTTCGAGCGCGATTGCCGGGCGGGCGACCGGCAACCGCTCGCAAGCGAAGGAAACCGTGCCGCCCCGCCACGGAAGTGGCCGGCCATGGGCGAGTTTTGGCGCGGCCGCAGGAAAGGTGGTCTCGCCGAGGCGCGTGGCTATCCATCCGGCCCGTTTTGCAACCGCCGAGGAGATCTCGGCAGCGGAAGTTCGGAGCGGGGCTCGCACGACGACCGTTCCACCGCGCAATTGGATCGAGATGGTCTGCGTGCGTTGTGCGGTTCGCACGACGCTGTATCCGATCTCGCGGCCATCCTCCAACCGGAGTTGGCCGCCAGGTTCAGTCGCAGAACGTTTCCACCAGGGGAGAGTCATCCGCGCGCGAAGGCTCCCTCCCGTGGCCGGACCGCGAAGCCCTCATAGCCATCGGCTGCAACCTGGCGGCATTTCTCGGCGTAGACACCCACACCACCCACATACGGCATGAAGACCCGCGGCTTGCCGGGGACATTCGCCCCGATGTACCACGAATTCGCCTGGGGATAGAGCGTGAAGTTCGCCACTTCATTCACGTGCTCGACCCACTGTTCCTCCGCGGCGACCGTTGCCTCGATCGTCTGGAGCCCTTCCCGGCGAAGATGCTCGATGCACTCGGAGATCCAATCCACGTGCTGCTCGATGGAGACGATCATGTTGCTCAACACGGAGGGGCTGCCCGGGCCAGTGATAGTGAAGAGGTTCGGGAAGCCGGCGACCTGGAGGCCAAGGTAGCTGCGGGGACCATCCCGCCACTTCTCCCGCAGCGAGAGCCCATCGCGGCCGCGGATGTCGATGTTCAAGAGAGCCCCGGTCATGGCGTCGAAGCCAGTCGCGAACACGATGCAATCGAACTCGTAAGCGGCGTCCGCGGTGCGCAGCCCGTGCGGCGTGATCTCCTCGATAGGCGAGTTCTTGATGTCGACGAGCGTGACGTTGTCGCGGTTGAACGTCTCGAAGTAGTTTGTATCGACGCAAAGCCGCTTGGTGGCGAAGGGGTAGTCCTTCGGACAGAGGAGTTCGGCGACAGCGGGATCCTTGACGATTTCGCGGATTTTCGAACGGACGAACTCGGCCGCGGTGTCGTTCGCCGCTTTGTTGATGGCGAGGTCGGCGAATGCCGCGCCGACTGTAAAGCCGCCGATGCCCCACCGCTCCTCGAACTCCCGCTGCCGCTCCTGCTCATCGACTTCCAATGCCGACTTTTCGTTGGGGACGATGGAGACGATGCCACCGTTCGATTCGCGAGCTTTGCGGCGGACCTCCAGGTAGTTCTCTTTCAGCTGCCGCTCGTAGTCAGGGTCAATTGGGCCGTTCCGTGCGGGCACACTGAAATTAGCCGTGCGCTGAAACACGGTCAGATGGGAAGCCTGGGCAGCGATGTGTGGGATCGACTGAATCGCCGACGAGCCGGTCCCAATGATGCCCACGCGCTTGCCGGTGAAATCAACGCCCTCGTGGGGCCAGGAGCCGGTGTGGTACCGGTCACCCTCGAAGCTATCGCGGCCTTTGAAATCCGGCACCCTGGCGGCCGAAAGGCAGCCGGTAGCCATGATGCAATAGGCCGCGCTCAGCTCGTCGCCGCGGTCCGTCTGGATCGTCCAACGCCCCGTGGCGTCGTTGAAGGCGGCCGTTGTCACGCGCGTCTGGAGCTGGATGCCATTGCGCAGGTCGAAGCGATCGGCGACGTGGTTGATGTAGCGGAGTATCTCTGGCTGGGTTGCGTATCGTTCCGTCCAGTTCCATTCGCGGGGCAGCTCCTCATCAAAGCCGTACTGGTACTCCATGCTTTCGATGTCGCACCGCGCACCCGGGTAGCGATTCCAATACCAGGTCCCGCCGACGCCGTCGCCAGCTTCAATGACACGCGCGGTGAGGCCGAGCTGGCGCAGGCGAAGGAGCATGTACAGCCCCGCGAAGCCAGCACCGACGATTACCGCATCGACCTGTTGAGGGCCCGCCGTGGCACCTCCGGATTCTTGTGCTACACCGGACATCGGGGCACCTCCTCGAACCGCACTTCAGCGCGATTCTGTCATCGTTGCCGCGGTCGTGTCCACCGGCCGCCATCGATCGTCGCGGCTCAAGGGCGGCATCGGATGGCTCCGAGGGTGTACGCTTTCGATGCGGCGGTGGCCATGCGGGTGCCCACGCGGGGCGAACGCCGCAGGAGACGGGTGAATCGTGGCTGCTCGCGCGCGGAAATCCAGTCCGGTTGGCTTTGTCGCATGGCCGCGTTGGAGCCCCGTGCGACGCTTCCGTACCGCGGCGCAAAGCACCTTCCTGCTCCCGCTCATCAGCCTTGGCTACAGCCTGGAAGTGCGCGGCCGGGAGCACCTCGATGGGCTTCAGACGCCGTGCCTGGTGGTGAGCAACCACAATATGCACCTTGATTGGAGCATGGTCTTTCGCGCCCTACCCCGGCGGCTGAGGACGCGGACCACGGTCGCCGCTTCCGCAGCCGATATCTTCGCCAAGCGCTGGCGGGCATTTCTCGCCGCGCTCATGGGCAACGCGTTCCCTTTCGACAAGCAGGGTTCGGGCGTGCGGGAGAGTCTGGAGCAGACCAGGCACTTGCTCGAAGACGGTTGGAACGTCCTCATCTTTCCGGAGGGCAAGCTCACGGCCGGTGGGCCCATGCAGCCCTTCAAGAGCGGGATTGGCTGGATCGCCGTGCGCGCTGGTGTGCCCGTGTTGCCGCTCCGGATCGACATTCTGAAGCCGGGAATCTATGAGGGGGCGCGCTGGCCCCACTGGCGCGGGCGCGTCCGTGTCACCATCGGCAAGCCCGTTGAGATCGCATCGCGCGCGACCTATGACGATGCCGTGGCCCAACTGGAGCAGGCGATCCGGGACGCCTGAGGCGTCGCCGAACGGGCCGCGGGCCGTAAGCGGCGGTCGCGCTAATCCAGCCGTTCTGCTCATGGCGTCTGTGGTGAACCGCACCGATCCCGGCGTCACGTGAGTGACAGCACTTGATTTTCGATCCGGTCGTCGGTAGGATAGGGGGGTACCCTATGTTGGAGAGCCTTCCACTCTCCGGGAGGCACCCACGAATGACCCCAGACACACAGAAACAGGCGCTTCGGCGCATGAAAATCGTCGCCGGGCAGGTGCAGGCTCTGGAAAAGCAGATCGAAGACGACCGCTACTGTATGGACGTGCTTGACCTGTCGCTCTCGATCCAGAAGGCGCTGCGCAGCCTGGACGGGCTGGTGATAGAAGGGCACCTTCGCACGCACGTCGTTGAACAGATGACGGGCGGCGAGATTGAACGGGCCGTGAGCGAGTTACTCCGGCTATACCGCGTCCAGGGGCCGGCGGAACCCTGGACACCAGAAGCAACGACCACCATTTCGAAAGGAAACCACGACCATGTCCCAAGTCATTGAACTCAGCGTCGAAGGCATGACCTGCGACCATTGCGTCCACTCCGTCACCTCTGCGGTCAAGGATGTGCCCGGTGTGCGGGAGGCAACCGTCAGCCTCGAAGCGAAGTCCGCGCATGTTGAAGGCGACGGCATCGACGTCAAGAAAGTCCTCGAAGCAATCGAGGAAGAGGGATACAGCGCCGCGGTCGTCTGACCGAGCGCCAAGTCTCAGGGGGTGCGAATCCCCTCAGGTACGTCGCCTGCGCAATCCGCGCAGGCGGCGAAGGAGTACAAACAGAGATGGCGCTGAGCGAAAAAAGCGTGATGCTCGACATCACCGGGATGACGTGCGCCTCGTGCGTCCGACGGGTCGAACGAGCCCTAAGCAAAGTTGATGGTGTCGAGACGGCGAGCGTGAACTTCGCTGCCGAATCCGCCCGCGTCACGCTGGCGGGAGACGTGCCGGTGGAGACTCTCGTAGCCGCTGTGGCAAAGGCCGGCTACGAGGCTGCCGAACAGAACAGCGACACCGATCGCGTGGCGGAGCGGGCTGCCCACGCAAGGCTCACGCTTATCACGCTTATCGCAGGGGCAGCCCTCGCGATCCCAACGGTCGTCCTGGCAATGGGCATGGATATAGCCGGAGTGGCGATTGCTGGTAATCACGAGCTGACCGGCTGGGTGCTCCTGGCGCTTGCGACCCCTGTGCAGTTTGGTCTCGGCTGGCGGTTCTACCGCGGCTCTGTAACCAGCCTTCGGCACTTCAACCCCAACATGGATGTGCTGGTGGCGCTCGGGACGAGCGTGGCATATCTCTTCAGTACGTGGACCGTCATCGCGGGCCGGCCGACGCACATGTACTTCGACGTGAGCACGGCCGTGCTGGTGTTCATCACTATGGGCAAGTACTTCGAAGAGGTCTCCAAGAGTGCGTCTTCGAGTGCGATCCGTGCACTGTTGGGCCTTTCGGCGCGGGCGGCGACGGTCCTGCGCGATGGCATCGAAGCCGATGTACCGGTGGCAGAGGTCCGGACGGGCGACATCATGGTGGTGCGTCCCGGCGAACGAATCGCCGTCGATGGGGTCGTCCGGGAAGGGCACTCGACCATCGACGAGGCGATGATCACCGGGGAAGCGATCCCCGTCGAACGCCGAGTGGGCGACCACGTGATTGGCGGCACGGTAAATCAGAACGGCCTGATCCAGGTCGAGGCGACCGCGGTTGGCGCCGATACGGTCCTGCAGCGCATGGCCCGCATGGTCGAAGAGGCCCAGGGATCGAAGGCGCCGATCCAGAAGCTCGTCGACCAGGTTGCGGCAGTGTTCGTGCCGGCCGTCATCGTGATCGCGCTGGGCGTATTCCTGGGCTGGGGCCTGTTCGGCCCAACCCCGGCCCCCGGGGCGGACAGCGAATGGGTGCGGGCGATGGTCTATGCCGTGGCGGTGCTCGTCATTGCTTGCCCCTGCGCGCTCGGCCTCGCCACGCCTACGGCGATCATGGTCGGCACGGGCATGGCGGCTGAGCGCGGCGTGCTCATCAAGAATGCTGACGTCCTGCAGCGGACACGAGCACTTGGCGCCATCGTGCTCGACAAGACCGGGACACTCACCGAAGGGCGACCGCAGGTAACGGATTTCCTTGCCGTTGGGACGATGAATCGCGACGAAGCACTCCTGCTTGTGGCATCGGTGGAAGCCGGCAGCGAGCATCCTCTCAGCCGCGCGATCGTCGACTTCGCCGACGAGGCGGGCGTCGCCCGCCTGCCCGTCACACAGTTCGAAGCAGTGACGGCGCGCGGCGTGCAGGGGCTGGTGGATGGGCGGTCTGTGGTCGCGGGCAACGCGCGAATGTTCGAAGAGTGGTCGCTGACCATCCCCGACGCAATCCGGGACCGGGTCCTTCAGCTGGAGGCATCTGGCCACACCGTCATCCTCGCGGCCGTGGACGGACGTGTTGAAGCGGTGGCCGGCATCGCCGACGAGGTCAAGAGCAACGCCCCTCGCGCCGTCGCGGCGCTGCAAAAGCTCGGGCTGCGCGTGATCATGATGACGGGTGACAACGAGCGGTCGGCCGCCGCTGCGGCGGAACGGGTCGGCATCACAGAGTTCCGAGCAACAGCCAGGCCGGAAGACAAGCTCGCGCTGGTGCGTTCGCTGCAGGCGGAAGGGCTCTCGGTGGCGATGGTGGGTGATGGCGTCAACGACGCGCCCGCACTTGCCCAGGCCGATATCGGGATCGCCATGAGCACCGGCACGGATGCCGCCATCGAGGCGGGGGATATCACGCTCCTCAGCGGCGACGTTTCCAAGATTGCCGAGGCCATCATGGTCAGCCGGAGCACGCTCGGTGCGATTCGCCAGAACCTTTTCTGGGCCTTTGGCTACAATGTGGTCGCCATCCCGATTGCCGCGGCGGGGCTTCT
>Ga0307373_10005011_pt1 | contig 21935 bp, 18 predicted proteins | sample OX2MG_FD_202534 | JGI IMG/M metagenome (GOLD analysis project Ga0307373, IMG submission 202534) | Soil microbial communities from Risofladan, Vaasa, Finland - OX-2 | ecosystem: Environmental > Terrestrial > Soil > Coastal area > Acid sulfate soil | place: Finland: Risofladan, Vaasa | collected... | reverse complement strand
CGCAAGGTGCTTGAGCTGCACGGCACCGCCCGCCACGTTACGTGCCTCGATTGCCACGCGCGCTACGAAGCCGGCGAGATGGTCGCGCGGTTCGTGGCCGAGGGTGCGGTGCCGAATTGCACGGCTTGCGGCGGCGATCGGATGAAGCACGCCACCGTCTCCTTTGGCCAGTCGCTGCCGCCGAGCTTGTTGCAAGAGGGATTCGCCTTGAGCAAGCGGGCGAAGCTGTTCCTTGCGATCGGTTCGTCGCTGGTCGTCGAACCGGCGGCCAGCCTGCCGCGCACCGCCAAGCAATACGGCGCGAAGCTGGTGATCGTCAACCGCGACGCTACCCCTCAGGACGAACTGGCCGACGTCGTGATCCGCGCATCGATCGGCGAGACGCTGGAGGCGATCGACGCGGTGCTTGCGGCCTAGCGGTCGCGGTCGCCTTTCGCTACGCGAAAGGACGTTCTTTCGCGCAGCGAAGAAAACCGATCTCCGCCATCCCCACGCCAGTGAGCAAGCCGCGTAGCGGCGCGGTCGTGACCGCGCCACCCTCCGCCCCTCGTGCGACGTCGCGCAGGCCTTTTGTAGGGGGATGCGGAGTCGGTTTTCTTCGCGAAGCGTTTTTGGCCGGCAGGGCGGCGCTGTCGCCGCTTTGCCACGGCGCTTTCGGTCCCTCGCTGCGGACGGTGGGCGTCGAAGCCACAGGGGCGACGTCACTTGCGTCCGCGGGCCCTGGTACCCGACGCGAGTGAACTCGATCAGAATGCCAATCGCGCGCAGGCTGCGGGGCGATCCGTCGCAACACGTGCGAGAATTGCGAAAATCTGCTTGGCCAGTCCGGCTGCCGGCGATCGCCGGCAACGGCCTCTCGATCGAGCACGGCCATGTAGTTGCGACGCGGTGCCGCGCCACGGTGCCGAGCCGCAGACGCGCGCGGACTAGATTGGGGATCGAAACGGCGCTTGCGCTTCATCCTTAATCCTTCCGCCTTCATCCTTCCTGCGCCCCGCCGCCAGCACGAAATCTCTCGAAAAGGGTGTCCAAGTCGTCCAAGTCGTCCATCTACTAATAGGGGGGTCTGTCGCGAGAGTCGCAAACCTTTCTCGAAGCCTGACTTACGAACACGACTTCCTTCGTGGCCACGCCGGATCGGTCGGCTCAAGTCGTCCAATAAGTCGTCCAAAAACGGCGCGCAAGTCGTCCAGTTTCGGTGGTTTCGCCTGCCCGGCGCTTGCGCCGCGAGCGCACTTGCAGCCGCCGGCACTTGCGAGCCGGACGAAAAAGGCACGGAGGAGAAGGCAAAAAATAGGTTGGGAAAAAAGCAACGGCCCGCTTAAAGGCTAGGACGCGAGAATGACCCAGTAGCTCCGACACTACGCGAGCTTTTCGCCAAGCTCTGTGACTGGCTCGATCGGCTGGAAGCGGCTCTGACAGCGCACCTTCCTGTCATATCCGCGCCGGGGTGGTGGCCGAAGGGTTTCTGCCCGCGAATTCTGCTACCTCTCGGGCATCCCATGACCGGAGTGCAGTTTTCGGAGCGGTATTTTCCGCTCCCGCTCTGCGACGGATCGGATGCGCTTCCCTGGGGATTCGCTCCGCCATCGATGCGCGCGGACTGATCGGGTAAGAACGGGCACATCCTGATTTGCAAAATTCGGCTACGTTTTCTCCGCGGCTCGCGTTTGCGCGAGCAACGCCGAACCACGAGAAAACAGGCGTGACGGCCGAGAACTGTTTGCTGCAATTTGCTCTCGGTGACAGCACGGCGCGAGTTTGAACAGAAGCAAACGAAGTCAACGAAGAAGCCAAGGAACATTGAACGGCCCATGCTCTGGGTGTTCTCCTTCGTTTCCTTTGTTTGCTTCTGTTCAAAAAATGGGGGGCCAATATTTGTCGCGGAATTCCGTGCCTTGATCGTCAGGCCGATCGATTCGCCGAGCGTTCGGCTCGGGAGGGCACACGGATGATTACCGCTTCGGTGCCAGCAGGCTTCATTGCCGCTGCAGGCCCAAAGCGCGGTCTCATCGACGATGCGTTGCGGCTTGTACGTCCGCTCCCAAAATCTGCGCCGTGCGTGTTTCTCACGTTCCAGGCGGCGAGGCCGGCAAGGCCCTTGCGGTCCGCGCTGGCGCGCGTCAAACTGTCATGCACTCGTGTTGCTCCATGCCTGCTTGATCTCGAAAGGAGACCTCGATGCGCGGCCGTTCTAGCCCTTTGGGCCTGTTCCTGCCGGTATTGATTTTCGGTTCGTCGTGCGCCAAGCAGCAAAGCGCGCTCGTCGGGGCGACGGCGCCTGACATCGAACAGCAGCTTCTCGACGGCGGCGAGTTCAGCCTCAAGAGCTACCGCGGCAAGCAGGTCGTGATGCTCGATTTCTGGGCCACTTGGTGCGGGCCATGCGTGCAAGAAATGCCGATCCTGGCCAAGGTCGCCGACGACTACCGCGACAAAGGGGTCGCGCTGGTCTGCGTGAACCAGCGCGAGTCAGCCTCGGACATCCGCGCCTTTCTCGACCGGGAAAAACTCAACGTCACCGTTGGCCTCGACAGCGACGGGACGGCCGGGCAAGCCTACGGCGCCAATGGCATTCCGATGCTCGTGATCGTCGACAAACAAGGGATCGTGCGACGGGTTCACGTGGGCTATAGCCCCGGCATCGAGGCGACTTTGAAAGCCGACCTCGACGCCCTCCTCGCTGGGAACCAATAATATCCGCCTTCAAGACGAGCGCGGCGCGAAGGTAAAGGCAGCGAGGGTCATGGCAGAGCTGGCGAGACGTGCCTCCTGACCTCTCGCGCTTTACGGCTTTCTCTTTTCTCCTTCCCGTCTTACTTCCTCCCCGTCATCCCGCTGGAAGAACATGACGTGTTGCCAGGGAAGCCCGTCGAAGTCCTCGACGAGCTTGTAGCCGTTGGGCAATAGCTCCTTCTTGACCTGCTCCTTGGTCATCTTGTGTTCCAGCTTGATGGGCACGCTCGGGTCTTCCAGGCGGAATTCGACCAGCACCAGCCGCCCGTCGGGCTTGAGTGCCTGGCGCATCGCGCGCAGCATCTGCTCGGGGTACGAGAACTCGTGGTACACGTCGACCAGCATGATCAGATCGAGCTCGCCCTCGGGGAGCTTCGGGTCGATCACCGAACCCTGGACGAGCTCGACGTTCTTGAGCGCTTGCTCGTTGGCCCGGGCCTCCAGCAAACGCAGCATTTCGGGCTGGATGTCGACCGCCAGCACGCGGCCCGTCTTGCCGACCAGTTTGGCCAGCTTCAGTGTGTAAAAGCCGTTGCCGCACCCCATGTCGCAGACCGCCTGGCCGGGCTTGATCGCCAGTGCCTTGAGCATGGTCTTGCAATGTTCTTCGCGCTCGCGTTCCTCGCGCACCAGCCACGACGCGCCGTGGTAGGTCATGTAGGGCGCGATCGTCCGCCCCATGTACTCGGTTAACGGTGGTGGGATGTCGGAGGCATCGTCCTCGGCGCGCGACGGAAGGGCGGCGAGACAGGCCGCCAGGCACACCAGCGCCAGCGGCGGCCACCAGCCGATCCGCGATGGAAGTCCGTGTCTGTAAGGGAAAGTCATGGGTTCACCGGTTGAAGGGAGTGCCGCGCACGGCGCAGTTAACCGCGCCATTGCCATATAGTATACTGGATTTTGGCGTGCCAAGCGCTGCACATGCCCCGGCGCGCCACTTGCAGCCGCGACAGCGCCTCGGATATGCTTGCGTTTGTCGGACGACATCCGGGTTTGGGGAGGTGAAAATGCGCGGACAATTCACGCTGGAGTTCTGGCGGGACGGTAACTTCTATGTTGGGCGGTTGCTCGAAGTGCCGAGTGTGTTCAGCCAGGGCGAAACGGTGGAGGAGCTCCGGGAGAACATCCAAGACGCCTACGAACTGATCGTTACGCAGGAACGCGCCCCGGCCCCGCTGACCTCTCAGCGAGAGCCTGTGGAGTTGGAGGTGTGAAACGCCAAGCGTTCGTCAAGGAGCTTGAGCGAGCGGGGTGCGAATTCGTTCGCCACGGTCGGCGGCACGATGTTTATCGCAACCCCGCGAACGGACGGCGCGCTCCGGTGCCACGACACCGAGAGATCGCCGACACACTCTGTGACGTGATCCGCAAGCAACTCGGTCTCATCTCGTAGCTCTTGGGTGTCGCCGGGCAAGCCGGGCCGGAGGTTTCGGCGTGACTGCCCCGAGTTTAGAATGGTGGGATGGCACGCCCGCGCTTTCAGTTTTCGGTCCGCTGGATGCTGGCCGCGACGGCGGTCGTTGCGCTGGCCGTCTGGCTCTGCACGGCGAACAGGGTGGTCCCGCTGCTCGGTTTCGCTGGTGTCGTCGGCATGCTCCTTTGTTGGCTCGGTACCCATTGCTTTCGGCTGGCCCACAAAACGACGACGACGCGTGACTTCATCGCCAATGACGTCGTGGGGGCGTTCTTGCTGGCTGCCGGGCTACTGCTGACTGCGATTTCCGTGCTTACCGCGGTGATCTGCCAGTAGCATGGTGCATAGCGTAACCAACGCCTTTACGAGGGCCGGGAAAAGAATTTCCGCCACGCCATTGACGCCCGACCGAAACGTGCTATTCTACTAGCATGTGCTAGCGTAATAGCATGTGGGGCGGCCCTCACCCGGAGAACGACTATGCTTCGCTTCTTCCTCCTACTCGCCCTCGTCCTACCCGCTCTGTCGATGGCGGAGGCCGTTCCGCTGCCAAACGAGGTGGCGGCCCCGACCGGAAAGATGACTCCCAAAGGCGCCGTGACAGTACGGGTGAGCCACGCAGGCGAGACCTGCCAGGCATGGATCGCGTCGTTGGATTGCTGCTGAGTCACTCGGCGGATTCACTATTTGCGGAGTACCACGTGACAAAACCATCTCCCCTGGAACTCGGTAAGCGCGAGCGGCAAATTGTCGAAACGCTGTACCGCCTGGGCGAGGCCTCGGTGGCCGAGGTCCGCGCTGCCATCTCCGACGCACCCAGCTATTCGGCGGTGCGCGGCATGTTGAACCTGCTGGCCGACAAGGGCTTAGTGCGGTTCCGCCAGCAGGGAAAGCGTTACCTCTACCGCCCCGCGGCGGCCAAGCACAAGATCAGCCGCTCGGCGCTGCGCAACCTCGTGCGGAATTTTTTCTCCGACCAGCCGGCAGATGCCGTCGCCGCCTTGGTCGACGGCTGGGCGGGCAGATTTTCAGCCGACGATTTTTCGCGAATCAGGCGACTGATCGATGAGGCCGACGGCGCGCCTTCCTCCAATCCTCCGGAGACTGAATGATGATTACCAACCAGTTACTAACGGCCGAGGCGTATTTGCCGGGATGGACGGTGCGAGTCGTGTTCGGCGCCACGCTTGTCTGGTTGGCGGCCACTCTATTGGTCTTCGCGGTGCGAACGGCCTCCGCGGCGGTGCGCCACAGGGTCTGGGCCCTCAGCGTCGTCGCCGCGCTGGCGCTTCCGGCATTGATCGCCGCGCTGCCCGAGTTGCGAACCGGGTGGCTTGATCTTCGACTTGCCGGCGGGCCGTTGGCCGACGTTCCATCGGCGGTTGACCGCGATGGCGAATACTCCCGGGAACTCGCGCTTAGGCGCGATTCGGCGGTCACCGCGACGTCGATCGACGCCCTGGCCGATCTGTCGCCTACAGGGACATCCCGCGCGACCGCGGAGCCCGAAACGAGCGACAACACCGCAGAGACCCTGTCGGCTGCAACGGTGCCCTTTCATCAAACCTCGGCTGCCGTCTTGCCCTCTTTGTGGAACTGGATGTTGGGATGGTTCATGCTGTGGGCGGTGCCCGCGGCCGTTGGGCTGGTCTGGACCGCACGCTCGATGCATGCAGCCCGGCGGTTGGTTCGAGAGGCCGAGATCGTCGACGATGAACACTGCCGCGGCCTGGTTCGCAGCCTGGCTCCATCCTTTGGACGGCGATGCGCCGTCGAGTTGAGGGAAAGCGGCGCGACGCTTTCTCCACTCTGTGTTGGGTGGCGATGGCCCACGATCGTGCTGCCGCGCGGCTGGCGTGTCTGGCCCGAGGGGCACCTGGCCGCCGCCGTGGCGCACGAACTGGCGCATGTGGTGCGTCGCGACGTCGGTTGGCAATTGTTGGCGCGCATGGCTTGCGCGCTGTACTGGTTCCACCCCCTGGCGTGGGTCGCGGCGTGGCGGATGCGCGTCGAACGCGAGGCGGCCTGCGACGACTGGGCGTTGGCCAGCGGTCAGGCCCCCACCCGCTATGCGCGCGTTCTCTTGGATTTGGCGTCGCAATTGAGCGCGCCGCACCCCAGGCCACCCACGGCGGCGGTGGCCATGGCCGGCGGCCGGGGTTTCGAGCGCCGCATCCGGGCCATCGTGGCCCAGCGCCGGCGTCGCCAGCCCGTGGCCCGGTCGGTCGCTTGGTTGCTCGCCTTTGCCACGCTTGGCGTGGTCGTCGTCGCCGGCACGATCAGTCCGCTGGCGTCGTCACGGGCGGATACCGAGCCGGGTTCCAGCGCTTCGAAGACGACGAAAGCGTCTGCCACGGAGGGTGTGAAAACCGAAGCTGTTCAGTCAACGTTGCGGGTCAAAGGCCACGCCGTCGACGAGCAAGGCCGCGGCGTGTCCGGCGCCCAAGTCGAGGCATTCGCTCACCGTTCACGTCCGTCGACCGATTCGGCTCGCGACGGTGAATTCGAACTAGATGTGCCGAGAGATCCAAGAATCCCTCTTACCTTGCGGGCTACGGCCGACGACGGCTCACGGCAGGCGTTCTATCAGATCACCGACGTCGAGCAACTCCCGCCCGCCGTTCAGCTCGTCCTACGCCCGGCGCGAGAAATTCCCATGACCGTGGTCGATGACCAAGGGAAACCCGTCGCCGGCGCCTGGGTGGCGGCCATGGTCCATTGGTTCAACCTCATGGACGAAGCCACGACCGACGTGGCCGGCAAGGCCGTGCTGCGCGTCCCCGCCGACGCCAACATGCAATATGTCGTGGCCGACAAGCCCAACGTCGGACTCGACTATTTCGTATATCGTCGCCCGGACGAAACGGCGAGCGATCCGTACAAGCTGCCGCCCGATCACCCCGAAGCGCTGGTGCTGGTGCTCAACGGCGCGCGGACTGTGACGGTGCGGGTGGTCGATCATGACGAGCAACCCATGGCTGGCCTGCCAGTGACCCCGTGGTACTTCGAAAAGCCCAAGAAGGGCGACATTTTGAACATCGGCGGCGAACACTTCCGTGTGCTGAGCGACGAGCATGGCGGCGCTGTGTTCCGCGCGGTGCCTATCGACAACTCGACGCCGATCACATTTTGGACCGGGCGCGAGGAGCATTTCATGCCCGAGCGAACCGTCTTCGACCCGCAGTCCGGCGTCACGGAACTGACGGCGACGCTCCTTCCTTTGGTGCCGGTCAGCGGCCGAGTGACCTTTGCCGACGGCCGGCCCGCGGCCGGCGCGGAAGTGCAGATTGACGGCCGCGGGCACCAAGTCGACAGTTTCCACAAATCGCTGCGCACCGGCGAAGACGGCCGCTTCGAGATCCGCGTCAACCCGGACCAGTTCTACCTGTTCGGCGCCTTGCTCGACCGCTGGGCGACCCCGCTGGAATCGCGTGTCGTGCGCCTGGGCATTCCGCTCGACGACGTCGATTTGGTCCTTCAACGGGCCACGCGCCTTTATGGGCGCCTCACGATCGGCATCGATCCCAAGCCGGTGTCCGGCGAGAACTTGTGCCTTTCCATGTACCGCGACGACGACGAGCACCTGCTGCTACCTAAAGACGAACAGTTGCCCAACCCAAACAACGACAACAAGTCGATCCAGCCGCGAATCACGCGAAATACGAAAACCGGCGACCAAGGCGAGTTCGAGTTTCTCGTTGGTCCAGGGCATGGCTACCTGCTTGGCCCAAAAGGCGTCAAGCCGCCCTTGTTCGTGGTCGTCGACCAGGACGAGCTGGAGTTGAATCTGCACGCCGATCGGCCCGACCGTGTCGAGCTCGCCGGGCGAGTCGTGCTTCGTGCTGCGCTGGCACAGGGTATCGGCGACGTCAGCGTGTTAGGCGTGGCGCACAACGGCAACGGGATGTTCATCAAAGCCGCCAGCGGCGACGATGGATCGTTTCGCGTGCAGCGGACTCCGTGCGAAATGCTCCTGTATGCGCTCAGCGCCGATCGACTATGGGGGGCCATCGCGCGCCTGGGCCCCGACGATTCGCGGGTCGTGATCCCCGTGGCTCCCACGGCTGCGGCGACGGGACGACTCGTCGACGCGACCTCGGGCCGGCCCTTGACTCAACGACAACTCAAATTCGCGGTAAAGGAAGGGTTCACCATATTTAATGTTTTCGGCGGCAGTACCTCATCCAACATTCGGGGCGAATTCGTGCTCGACGGCCTGGTGCCGGGTTGCGAGTACCAGCTCGAAGTCGCCATCGACCGCGACCAGGACGGGCAGGCCCACGACTGGCTGACGACCGGTTACGTCAAGCCGGAATCGGCCGAGACGGTCGATCTGGGCGACGTCAAACTGACGCCGAAGGACCGCGCGCCGACGCTCGCGGAATTGATCGATCGCGCGTTTCAGCGGTCCGCGCCGCTGGAAACCCGCTTGCGTGGCGGCTTGCTCGAAGCGAAATCGAACGAGCAGCGGCTCTTGGTCCTCGTGACACAGCGCGAGAGCGCCGCCGCGCACGGCTTCTTTTCGCACCTTTACCACCTCGACGACGACGAGGTTCCCGATCGCCGCGTGCGACAGTTCCTGGACGATTACGTGCTACTCGTCGTCGATGCGGGCCAGGGCGAGCAACACGACGACTCGCGACGGTTCGTCGAAAAGCTCGGCCTTGAATGGCCCCAGGCGGATGCCGCTTCCATCGCGGTTTCCGGGACGGACGGCGAGCTGCTCGGGCGGACCATGCTTCGGGTCTTGCCGGCCGATGGGCAATTGGATCGCGAACGTCTGGCGAATTTCTTGCGCGAGCACGCGCCGAAGCCGGCCGACGCCGAGCAGCTCCTCGACGAGGCCCTGATCGAGGCTAAAAAGCAAGGCAAGCGGGTCCTGATCCAGCACAGCGGCGCCTTCAGTGGGCCCTGCGTGCTGCTGTCACGGTTTCTCGACGCGCACCGCGAGCTGTTGGCGAAAGACTATATCTGCGTCAAGCTCGACGAGCGGTTCGCCCATGGCGAGCTCATCATGGCGAGCCTGCGCCGGCAGGACGCCACGAGCATTCCTTGGATCGTGATCATCGATGCCGGCCGAAAACGGCTTGCGACCAGCGACGCCGAGTGGGGTAACATCGGGTATCCCGACTCGCCCGCCGCGATCCAGCATTTCGAAAAGATGTTGCGCGAGACGGCCCGTAACCTGACCGACGACGACATTGAGAGCCTGGTGAGGGATCTGGCCAAGTAAATGCCGGCCCATGCAGAGAGTGGGAACGAATCGGCAGGCCGCGCGAACATCCAACATCGTGCGGATGTCGTTTTTGCGAAACGACTTGTGTCACAGAATCAACCATCGACAGTCAGCATCTTGAAACGGGACGCTTCCCACCCTGTCATCCGTGGCTTAAGATGAAGTTGAATTTTTCTTTCGCCATGAGGCATGAGGATCGTCGCGTGGATGCTAAAGATCGAGCCAAGCGGGTCATTGCCGAGATCGTCCGGGAAGCCGGTGGCATGCTGCAGAACCGATCTGATTTGTTTGACGCGTTCTACCACGCCCACTTGATTTATGCGGAAGGCCAGCCAGGGTATCTCTCGACGTGGCCGATGGTAAAGTTGCCCGGCGGGCCAGGTATCGACCGGATTGATGAACTACTTGGAGAGTTGGTCGTCGATGGTTTGCTCCGCGATACGCACTTTGGCGGCCACGATGCGGAGTCATTCCCGTTTGAGTTCGCCGGCGACATGCCTTCCGCCGGAATGCTTGAACCACAAGAGGCCGAAGCCATCGCAGAGGCAGTCAAGATCATCCAGGGACGCTCGGGGATCCGCGTCAGCACGAATCCGCAAGCCCTGTCGAGGGCCTGGCGCGACGCAGCGATCGGCGAAGAGTTGACGATCTACTGCGATTCGATTCCAGAGAGTGAATTCCAGGAGCGCCAGCGAAGCATGGAAATCATTGCGGCCGGGCTGAAGGCCGCGTGGAGCGCACTGGCCAAGTAGGACAATATTCATACCACGTTCGCACCCAGTCGCGGCACGCCTTTTCGTGGCACCCATGCTGCACGATTGACCAAAGGTCGGCCGTTCTTCTGACAGCTTGCGGATCGGTGCCGGGCTTTCCGACCGTCTCGTCGAGGAACTGTACCACGGCCACGCAGATGACCGCATCATCCGAGGTGTCTCTGCAAAGTTGAGTCAGCGCAAAGATCGCGACCTCCGCCGGCGATCGCGCCGGCTGCCCAAACGCATCGATCAGGAAATCGCGCATGCCCGTTCCTTCGGCGCGCTCGCTGAAGCTGGTACGGAAAAGGCGGCACGCCTGTTCGACGCACCGTTTGAAGGTGAGTGGGTCCGCAGCCACGTCCTGGCCCTTGACGACTTCCTGTAAATGATTTCCCACCGGGTATCGGCGAAAACCACGTGATTGGCAAGCGGAATGACGGAGCGACCCCGCGCGCGAGCCAATTTAGACCATCAGCCGCTGGACTTTCATTCGCCGGCGTGTTGGAATGGTGACCGAACGCTTTAACACCAAGAGGTGCGCCATGCCGAACAATGCTCTGACTCGGAGGAACTGGTTGCAATCGTCCATGGTCGGAGCTTCCGGCGTATTGGCCGGCCTGTCGGTATGGGGGCCGGGAGCGCAAGCCGCGCAGGAACCGGACGAAAAGCCCGGCGACCTTACGATCACCAACGTCGAAACGTTCCCACTGCTCCATAAGTTGCCGCGGGCAATCGGGGTTTCCACCGACCTCGTCCCGCACCGCGACGCGCTCTTGGTGAAGATCAGCACTGACAGCGGGCTGGTCGGCTGGGGAGAGACCTCGGACGTCGGGGGCACCCACGGGATCATCGAAGAGCACCTGAAAACGGTCCTCTTGGGCAAGAACCCGCTCGAACACCGCAAGCTCTGGCGACTGCTCTGGGGACAGAATTTCGGCGACGGCCGGGCAGTGGCCGCTTGCGACATCGCGCTCAACGACCTGCGCGGCAAGGCCCTGAAAATGTCGGTGGCCGAGTTGTACGGAGGCCGGGTGCGCGACCGCATCCTGGCGTACGCCTCGAAGATGAACTACACCGAAGGGGTCCGCCTGGAGGACCAGTTTCCCGACGAGGCGGCCGAGTTGGTCAAACGCGGGTTCAAGGCGATGAAAATCCGCACCGGCCGCTTCGAGCCTCGCCGCGACCTGGCCGTGCTGGCCAAGATCCGCGAGAAGGTCGGCCGCGACATCCGGCTGTTGACCGACGCCAACGGCGCCTTTACGCTGCCGCAGGCGGTCAAGTTCGGCAAGGAGCTGGAGAAGCTCGATTACTACTGGTTCGAGGAGCCGCTGCCGCAGGGGCAGAATTACGCGGGCTACGACGTGCTCACCCAGTCGCTCGACATTGCCGTGGCCGGCGGCGAAGCGCTCGACTCGCGCGCCACGGCGCGCGACCATATCGTCAAACGCTCGTTCGACGTGATCCAGCCCGACGCTTCGCTCTGCGGCGGCGTGGCCGAAGTGCTGTTCATTGCCGAGATGGCCCGCCTCTGGAGCGTGCAGTGCGTGCCGCACTGCTGGTCGGGTGCCATTGCCATCGCCGCCACGCTGCACCTGCTGGCCTTGCTGCCGACCTACACCTGGAGCTTTACCAGCGACGAGCCGATGCTCGAAATCGACATGTTCGAGAACCCCTTCCGCGACGAGGTCGTCACTCGGCCCTTCGAGTTCAAGGATGGGCGATTCAAAGTGCCCACCGGCCCGGGCCTGGGAATCGAAATCGACGAAGACGTCGTGCGGAAGTACCTGGTCAAGAGGTAGGCGGAAGGAAGTGCAAGAACACCTGGGCGGGGGCCGGCAGGGCGCGGCGACGGTCGGTAACGACGTACATCGTCCGCTGCAGGGAAAGCCCGGCGATCCGAAGCGCACGCAAGCGCCCATCGCCCAGCTCTTGCCGCACGGCGAGATCCGAGAGCACCGCCGCGGCGCCGCCGTCGGCAACGGCCTCCTTGATCGCCTCGTTGCTTCCCAACTCCAGGACAATGTTGAGGTCGGCCAGCGACGCGCCGCAACCCCCAGCGCCTGCTCGAAGAACCATCGCGATCCCGAGCCGGGAGCACGCAGCACCAGCGGCTGTGTCAAAAGTTCGCGAAGCGAGACTCGTTTCCGACGGTACCAGCGGTGCCGCCCGGCGGCGATCAGCACCAATTCGTCCTTGGCGAACGGGCGAAAGTCGAGGTGCGGGCTGTCGGTCTTGCGTCCAACCAGTCCGATTGGCACGCGACCGCGTTGGAGCTGATCGAGCACGGCGGCACTGTCGACGACGCTTGCGCGCACGCGAATTTCAGGGTGTTTCCGGCGAAAATCGGCCAAGATCGCCGGCAAGACGTGCTCGCCGGGAACCGAGCTGGCGGCCAGTGCCAGTTCGCCCGCCACGGCCTGTTTCTTTCGGCCGGTCAAGTCGAAGTACGCTTCCTGGTGAAGGTCCAGGATGCGCGCGGCAAACGAATGGAGGCGTTGGCCGGCCTCCGTGAGCACGATCCCACCCTCCCGGCGACGGAACAACGACGTTCCCAGCATTCCCTCCAGCGCGCGGATGCGTTGGCTGACGGCGGCCTGGCTGACCGAGAGCGCCTTGGCCGCGGCGGTGAAGCTCCCCAGCTCAGCGGCCTTTGAACGTCTCCAGGTGCGGAAGCTGAACGTGCTGGGGATTGACGGCGGGCATCTCGTCACAAACCTTCGGGGGACAGTAATGCATCATGCCCGTCCAAGATAGAGCACCCATGCGCACGCACAGGGGCACGCTCCATTCTCGCCCGCCACGAACCGGGCAAGCGGCACATCGGTAGCATGGCATGCCGCACGCGGTGGCGCGCCAACAGGACGCGATTGAGGATTGAATAGCGGGCGACGGCAGAGGGGAACAGAAGTCAACGACGTCGCCAAGAACGAGATCGTGGTCAACATTCACTAAGCCATCGGCTCCGCCCGAAAGCCGTCGTCACAGAGCGTGACGGAGCGCGGCCCCGCTTTCATCGAGGCCCATCGCGTGTGCTCGCGGCCTTGCGACGTTCGTCGCTCTCGCGTACCAGCACGGCGACGTGTTCGGCGATGTTCCTGGCAAAGATCTCGTTGCACTCACGCGACGGATGGGGATCCCAACGATTGACGGCGCGATCACGATAACCCTGCTTCTTGAAATCATCTTGCGAATCGACCGTGACACAACCGGCGTTCCGGGCCGCCTTCTCCGCGCGGGAACACCATTCCAGGATTTTCGAAAGCAGCCGGTTCGGTTCATTGAAATCCCCCGTTCCTTGCAGAAGCGGAGCGAATACGGGCGGGGGCAGCGCACGCGCGTCGCAAATCGCGCGCAGTTCGATGAGGGCCCGCTCGAATTCCTTCCATTCCACGGAGTCCGGATCGTAAGCCCTATCGAGCGCCTCGATCCAGTCCGGCACCAATCCCACGTTACGAATGAGTTGATCGCCCCGCACGGCGAGAAACTCCGCCGTCCTGCGCAATCCCAAGGCTTGAAACGCTCGTATCGGGCGGAACAAAAAATCGTACCTTTCGCGCTCGACGCACCAATCCTGACCTTTGGGTTGAGGGTCGTTGACACAGAATCCGACCACGACCAAGTCTGGTTCCACGTCGTGGGCATTTCGAGCCAGCAGGTCCCGCTCCGCCACGGTTGGCCCGCCGCGCATGCCAAAGTTGAGCACTTCCATCCGGCGGCTTGGGAACCGCTTTCGCAGTTCTCGTTCCATCAGATTGCTGTAGCGTTCTTCCTCGGCCAGGCCCGCCCCCCACGTGAGCGAATCGCCGAGCACCATGATTCGGTACGTGCCGCGGGGCTTGGGTCGGACGAACTCCTTTTCACGGAAGCCGAGGCGGTTGATCTGAACGGGGTGCCCCCAAGTCGTCGTCGTGAAATCGTTCTTGGGCAGAGAGTCGTGATATGCTCGAAGCGACCATTCGACGGACATGAGCGTGACGGCCACGCTGGCCGCGCATAGTGACAATCGATTGAGCCGACCGTGGAAAACCTGCTCCGTTCGGCTCGCTGCCCAGTGAACCAGGATCATCGCCCCCGCGCCAACCTGCAAAGTAAGACTCGTTATGGCGTCTGAGCGAAGGGCGGCAATCGGGGAAAGTCCGATCACGACGGCCGCCGCCAATGGCCAAGCCCTCCAGGAAGACAACCAACGAGCAAGTTCGCCGGACGACTTTGAGTGGCCGGCGTAGGACACCGCCGCCAGGCCGAGCAGCCATGCGAAGCCGGAAACGAGCGCCGAATCGATCGATTTGGCATCGAAAGCGACGACAGGTACCAGAACCACGGGCGACCAAAGCGCCAACAACCCCCTCGTACGCTTCATGGTACAGCGTTACCTCGTGCGCATGGGTAGCACACCGTAATTCTCGCACGCCGACCGATTTCACGCAATCGTTGTGTTCGCGGATCAGAGAGGACGCGGTATCGTCGAACGCGCCACTGCGAAGGCAGTAGGGTGGGACAAGCTCGCCTTGGGAGGGGCACCCGCGCAGCGGGTCTCCCGGCCCACCATCGGAGTCGCCGGCCATCGATCGTTGCATACGAAAACGGATGGTGGGCCGTCGATCGCTGCGCGATCTTGTCCCACCCTACGAGCTCCGGCCACTCCCGGTTGGAGCCCGGTGTCGTCGACGTTTCACCTGGCACGCGCATTGGTGTATGATTGGGCGATTGGGCCTTGGAGTCGCGAGCGGAACTGCCATTGGCGCTCCCCATGACAAAGTACGTGGTCCCCTTACTCCTGGGCGTCGCCGCCTTCGGAGTGACATTCTCCCTGGTACGATATGGCGACCGCGCCACGTCGCCTCCCGCTGACGCTCCGCCCGGCATGGTCTGGGTCTCTGGAGGCGAGTTCACGATGGGAACCAACTCCGAGCTGGGCTGGGCCGACGAGAAGCCGCCGCACCGAGTCCGATTGGACGGCTTCTGGATCGACGAGACCGAGGTCACCAACGCTCAGTTCGGCGCCTTCGTCGAGGCGACCGGTTACGTCACCACCGCGGAAAAGCCCCCGAATGTCGACGAAATTCTGCGGCAGTCCCCGCCCGGCACTCCGCCGCCCCCTGAAGAGGACCTCGTGCCCGGCTCGTTGGTGTTCCAGCCCACCGCCAGCCCGGTGGATACGCGTGATTTCACACAATGGTGGTACTGGACGCTGGGAGCGAACTGGAGGCACCCTGAGGGGGTTGACAGCGGCATCCTGGGCATGGACGATCACCCGGTCGTGCATGTCTCGTGGGACGACGCCGTGGCATACGCGAGGTGGGCCGGCAAGCGTCTGCCGACCGAGGCGGAGTGGGAATTCGCCGCTCGCGGCGGGCTACAGGGCAAGTCCTACGTCTGGGGCGACGAACGGCCCGGCACCGACGGCAAGTGGCAGGCGAACCTCTGGCAGGGCGAGTTTCCGTTCCAGAACACGGCCGACGACGGTTACGTGAGGACCGCCCCAGTCGGGTCGTTCGCGGCCAACGGCTTCGGATTACGCGACATGGCCGGCAACGTATGGGAATGGTGTGCCGATTGGTGCGACCGCGAACTCTACCGCCGGCGCGGCGGTGAGGGCGTGATCGAAAACCCGATCGGCCCCGACCAAAGCATCGACCCGCTACGTCCGTTCATGCCGCAACGCGTGCAACGGGGCGGTTCGTTCCTGTGTGACGACAGCTACTGCTCCCGTTACCGGCCCGGCGCGAGGCACGGTTGCAGTCCCGATACCGGCATGTCGCACGTCGGCTTTCGGTGCGTGACGACCAACGAGATGTGGACCAACCGATCGCACGATCGTTATACTCCACGCGGCCAAGAATGAGACACTCGCGGTGGCTGGGGCAGAGCCTAAGCGATGCCCCGGTCGCTATCTATACTTCACGCGGTCGAGATTCTCGCCCCACGAGGAGCACCATGCTAAAAAACACCAAGGTCCTGGCCGTGTGTTTCATCGGCCTCGGGATGCTGCTCGGCTACACGGCGGCATCGGAAAGCTTCAACATGGTCCCGTGGGCGGGAGCCAACACGCATTCGCCGACTGATCAGCCGGCCCTGGTCCTGGCGACCCCCAAGGATTGCTGCGAGCGCCTTGGCAGGGACCAACTCGTGGCACTCGCCCGGCACAATGATGGTGTCGCCGCCCAGGCCGAGAAGTCCGGCAAGAAGCCGAACATCTGTATCATCTGGGGTGACGACATCGGCCAATCGAACATCAGCGCCTATTCGATGGGGGTGATGGGATACCGTACGCCCAACATCGACCGAGTGGCCAAGGAAGGCATGATCTTCACTGACTACTACGCCGAGCAGAGTTGCACGGCCGGCCGGGCGTCGTTCATCACCGGCCAGCACGGTCTTCGTACCGGCCTCACGAAGGTTGGCCTCCCCGGCGCCACCCTTGGCCTGCGGAAGGAAGACCCGACCATTGCGGGATTGCTCAAACCGCTAGGCTACGTCACCGGCCAATTTGGCAAAAACCACTTGGGCGACCGGAACGAGTTCCTGCCCACCGTCCACGGGTTCGACGAATTCTACGGCAACCTGTACCACCTGAACGCGGAAGAAGAACCGGAGCTCCCCGACTACCCGAAGGATCCGGCGTTCCGCGCGAAATACGGTCCACGCGGAGTGCTCGACTGCAAGGCCACCGACAAGGACGACGAGACCGTCGACCCGCGGTTCGGCAAAGTCGGCAAGCAGACCATCAAGGACACCGGGCCGCTGACCCGGAAGCGGATGGAAACTATCGACGACGACATCGCGAACCGGGCGGCCGACTTCATCCAGCGGCAAGCCAAAGCCCGCAAGCCGTTCTTCGTCTGGGTGAACTTCACGCACATGCACTTCCGTACTCATGTAAAGCCCCAGAGCAAGGGTCAGTCGGGCCGGTGGCAGAGCGAATACCACGACGGGATGATCGACCACGACAAGAACGTCGGCACGGTCCTGGAGGCGCTCGACGACGCCGGCATCGCGGACGACACGTTCGTCATGTACAGCACCGACAACGGCCCGCACATGAACAGTTGGCCGGATGGGGCCATGACGCCGTTCCGCAACGAGAAGAACTCGAACTGGGAGGGGGCCTACCGCGTGCCGTGCATGGTCCGCTGGCCGGGCAAGATCGAGCCGGGCAGCGTGTCGAACCAGATCTGCGGCCACCACGACTGGCTGCCGACCCTCTTGGCAGTGGCCGGGGATGCAGAGGTCACGCAGAAGTTGCTCAAGGGCTACAAGGTCGGGGACATGACCTACAAGGTCCACCCCGACGGATACAACCTCATACCTTACCTGACCGGGAATGCGGACAAAAGCCCGCGCGAATCGTTCCTCTACTGCAACGATGACCAGCAGCTCACCGGCCTGCGGTACGACAACTGGAAGTTCGTGTTCATGGAACAGCGCGCCCCCGGAACGTTACGGATTTGGGCCGAGCCTTTCACCACGCTGCGCGTGCCGAAGATATTCAACCTCCGGCTCGACCCTTACGAGCGGGCCGATATCACTTCGAACACTTACTACGACTGGCTGATCGACCACGTCTTCCTGTTGGTTCCGGCCCAGGACTATGTGGGCAAGTTCCTGTTGACCTTCAAGGAGTACCCGCAGCGGCAGAAAGCGGCCAGCTTCAACCTGGATGAGGTGCTCCAGAAGCTGAAGGAAGCCCCGTCGAAGTAGACGTTACCGATGCGAGCAAAGTCAGGCGCGATGTACCACGGCCATATCCGAAGCCACGCATAAGTGCTATACTTCACGTCGCGGAGAATGTGACATTCACGGGGGTTCCATCGTCGGAAAGCCTAGAGAGGACGAAGAAATCGAACGCATCAGCGGCAAGGTAACGGACAAAGACGGACAGATCACCGTCGGGGTCATCGGCACGATGGAAGTCATGCCCGGCGGCAATGGCCAACTCGGCAACTGGCGCGGCGAATTGAAGCTGCCCCTGGACATCTCGATCGCCCCAGGCGCCTTTACGCTCGCTTTGGATGACGGCCGTAAGGGAAACATCATCATCACCAGCATGCGGGAAAACGTGGGCACGCGGAACGCGGCGGCTTTCCTGGGCAAAGGCCCGCCCCCGGCCTTGGGCGCCCCTTGACGCTGGGCGACGAGGCGCTAACATGGATGGTGGATTGGTTGATCCACCACCTCTCTGACTGGCATTCAGCGACGCGGCCGCATCGCCCCTTCCCCGCCCAGCGCACTTTCGCCTGGGCCGTTCACAAGCCAGCACTCCCAGGAGGTTCCCATGTCCACTGACTTGAGGTCGTCGCCCCCCGTCACCGCCGTCCCGCCCGTCGCCACGCCGCAAGTCACGAAGGTCGACGACTCGCACTTGATCGCGTCCTATTCCAACTTCTGCCGCGTGACGGGCACACCGGAGGAATTGATTATCGACTTCGGCACGAACCCAAGTCCGTTCCAGTATTCGCCTGAGCCGATCGTCGTCACGCAGCGAATCGTCACGAACTTTTTCACCGCCAAGCGGATGCTGCACGCTTTGCAGATGACGCTCGAGCGGCACGAAGCCGCGTTCGGGGTGATTGAGACCGACGTGCAACGGCGCGCCATGGACTCGCAGCACCCCCAAGCGCATGGGTGATCGGCAGCCGCCCAAAAGTCGTCGCTCGTCGAAGCACTTGTCACAATATCGATGCTGATCGGACGGGCCTACGTACCCGATCCGAACCGATGGCCGCACTCGCAGGTCACCTTGCGGGTGTGCAACACCGCGCGGCATTTCGGGCAGAGTTTTTGCCAAGGGCTGAGTACGCTCCGATGGGCGTCGTTCTTTTTCGGCTCCTCGACCTTCTTCCTCGCCTTGAAGAGCTCGATGCGCGAGGCCTCAGCCTGTGCCTGGGCGCACTGCGGGTGAATTCCGCCACGGGAGTAGGTCGCCGTGCCGCACACGGAGCACACGCGCCCGGGTTTGTTCTCATGCACCGCAAGCGGCGTGGATTTTTTGTTGTCCATTGCGGTTTAATAGCGGCGCCCATGTCCGCCTCGACCGCCACCCGCGCCTTTGCGTTCCTCGCGCGGCCGTGCTTCGTTGACCGTCAAGCGACGGCCGTCATGGTCTTTGTCATTCAGCGCCTGCATGGCGGCGCCGGCGGCCGCGTCGTCGGCCATTTCCACGAACCCGAAACCTTTGCTCTGCCCTGTTTCGCGGTCCATCACCACCTGCGCGCTACGCACGTTGCCGAACGGTGCAAACATTCCTTCCAGAGCGGCGGAGGAGACGTTGAATCCCAGGTTACCGACGTACAATTTCTTGCTCACCAATCGACTCCTTGAAAAGGCATGGCCTACCCGGTGCTTTTCCGGGTCGGATTGAAGGGACCAGACTGGTGGCCCGCCAAGTGGGAAAGGCGAGGAAAGGCAGCGAACGGATTCCAGAAGAACCGGAACTTGCAAATCGCTTCGTCGAACCAACCACCTGAACTATAGCACATTACCGCGGTCGCCGACAGGGGGTACAGGTGCGAAGATGGGACGATCTCTGTAGGGAACGCCCTCCGCGGCGTTCCGAGGAGTTGGTGCGACTTCATCCGGCAGAACACGGAATCCCAGCGCGCCGTGAGAGGGCGTCCCCTACAGAACCCAATACGACGGTCCTAGCCTTTGAGCGGGTCGTTGTACTTTATAGCGGCCTGTTCACGCCGACCGCGCCTTCGATTGCCGCATGCCCGTTGCCGGCGGCGTCTACAACGTTCGCCGTTCCTACGTCGATCTCCACGTGATGGTCGCGCCGGTCGTCGACGAGGGGTACGAACCTTTCGGGTTCTTCGCGGCCGTCGATCACGACGCGCTCGACGGAGAGCCCATTGCCGCCGTTTCGAATCGTGATGTGATAGTAGGTCTCGCGGTAACGGTAGTGGAGCTTGAAGGATGGCCAACTTTGAGGAAGGCAGGGCGCGAAGCGAAGCTTGTCGACGTCCAACTGCAACCCCAATAGCGATTCCGTGATCAGGCGGTACATCCAGCCGGCGGAGCCGGTGTACCATGTCCATCCGCCGCGGCCGGTGTGGGGCGCGACGGCGTAGACGTCGGCCGCCACGACATAGGGCTCGACCCGGTACGTGGCGACCCCCTGGGCGGTGGCGGCATGCGTCACCGGGTTGATCAGCGCGAACAGCTCCCATGCCCGGCGGGAATCGCCCATCGCCGCCAGCGCCATCACCGTCCACACGGCCGCGTGGGTGTACTGTCCGCCGTTCTCCCTCACACCGGGAACGTACCCCTTGATGTACCCCGGGTTCAAAGGTGACTTGTCGAACGGCGGTTCGAGGAGTTGGATCAGCCGGGCGTCGCGGCGGACCAGGAGGCGGTCGACGCTGTTCATCGCCCTCAGCGAGCGGTCGCGCGTGCCCGCCCCGGAAAGGACCGACCAGCTTTGCGCAATCGAGTCGATCTGGCACTCGGGATTCGAAGCCGATCCGAGCGGCGATCCGTCGTCGAAATAGGCGCGGCGGTACCAATCGCCGTCCCAGGCGTGCTCTTCGATGTTGCCCCGCAGGCGGCCGGCTTCGATCGTGTACCTGTCGGCCAGCGCGGCGTCGCCGCGCCGGCGGGCCAGCGCGGCGAACTGCGTCAGCACGTCGTAGAGAAAGAAGGCCAGCCAGACGCTCTCGCCTTGGCCGTGCGCTCCGACGAGGTTCATTCCGTCGTTCCAGTCGCCGCAGCCCATCAACGGCAGGCCGTGCGCCCCGAAGCGCAGGCCGTTGTCGACGGCGCGGACGCAGTGCTCGTAGAGCGTCGCGACGTCGACGGAGACCAGCGGCAGATCGTAGTACGACTCTTCCTCCGGCCGCACCGGGCGCCCGTTGAGGAACGGCACGCGTTCGTCCAAGACGCCGGTATCGCCGGTCGCCGCGACGTAGCGGCAGGTGGCGTACGGCAGCCAGAGGTAGTCGTCGGAAAAGTGCGTGCGCACCCCGCGGCCCACCGGCGGGTGCCACCAGTGCTGCACGTCGCCTTCGTGAAACTGGCGCGCGGCGGCGCGGAGCAGGTGTTCGCGCAGCGCGCCGGGTTCGGCATGCATGACGGCCATTGCGTCCTGTAACTGGTCGCGGAAGCCAAACGCGCCGCCCGACTGATAGAAGCCCGTGCGGCCCCACATCCGGCACGAAAGGACCTGGTAGATGAGCCAACCATTGGCCAGGAAGTTGACGGCCGGGTCGGGGGTTTCCCAGTACACCGTGCCCAGCGCGCGGCTCCAGTAGTGCCATACGCCCTCCAGGGCCCGTTGGGCGCCGCCCGTCCCCCGAAACCGCTGCGTGAGGTGCCGCGCGTGGTCATCGTCCCTGGCGCAGCCGAGGATGAACACGACAACCTTTTCCTCCCCATCGTCAAGTTCAAGCGGGACCTGCACCGCCGCGCACGGATCGAGTCCCGCGCCGACTCGGCCCGACAATCGTACTCGCCGCATCGCCGCGGGGTTCGCCGCCGCGCCATTGCGGCCCAGGAACTCCCTGCGGTCGCCGGTCACGGTCCGCGCTGTCTCGCTGGAATCGACGAACACGATCCGATCGGCGAATTCCGGGCTGAAGGCGTTGCGCGCGAAGATCGCGCCGGTGACCGGATCCACCTCGGTGACCACGTGCAGCAGGGTCCTGTCGCGCAGTTCGCCAAGCACCCATTCCCAATAACCGGTGACGGACAGCCGGCGTGGCCGGCCCGAGCGGTTGGTGATCCGCAGCCGCGCGAACTTGACGGGTTCATCCACGGCGACGAACAGGCAGAGCTCGCAGTTGATGCCATCTTCGGC
>Ga0307373_10005010_pt1 | contig 21937 bp, 19 predicted proteins | sample OX2MG_FD_202534 | JGI IMG/M metagenome (GOLD analysis project Ga0307373, IMG submission 202534) | Soil microbial communities from Risofladan, Vaasa, Finland - OX-2 | ecosystem: Environmental > Terrestrial > Soil > Coastal area > Acid sulfate soil | place: Finland: Risofladan, Vaasa | collected... | reverse complement strand
GATATATTTTCCGACCTTGACGCCGGAAACCTCGGGAAAGCCGAGCGTCTTGAGCGATTGCTCGACGACGCGTCCCTGCGGATCGAGGATTCCCTTGCGCGGCGTGATGAAGACTTTTACCTGCAAGAGAAGCCTCGGTTTGACTTTGGATGAGCCGAATGAAACCGACCTAACCCCTGACCCCTTCCCGCACGGGAAGGGGGACTCGAAGCGAAACTCATGCAGAGGGCCAAGGCTGAAGCTAATGGCTCGCCGGTACTTTCATCCTGTCCGGATCCCTCTCTGATCCCCTCCCCGATGCGGAGAGGGTGGCGGGCATCGCCCGCCAGGAGAGGTCGCTCTGGATGCCTCGCTATGGTCATCCTTTCGATCATCCTTCCACCCGGCGGAGCATTTCGTGATAGGCCTCTTCGACTCCGCCGAGGTCGCGGCGGAAGCGATCCTTGTCGAGTTTCTGCCGGGTCGCCTTGTCCCAGAAGCGGCAGGTGTCGGGACAGATTTCGTCGCCGAGCAGAATCTCGCCATGATGCCGTCCGAACTCGAGCTTGAAATCGACCAGCAGCACTCCCCGCTCGTCCAGGAACTTGCTCAGCAGCTCATCGACACGCAGCGCCAGCCTTTTGATCTCCGCAAGCTCGGCTTCCGTCGCCCATCCGAACTCGATTGCGTGCTCCGGATAGATGAGCGGATCGTCGAGCGCGTCGGATTTGTAAGTGTACTCGACGAGTGGATGCTTGAGCGGTGCGCCTTCCTCCCGGCCAAGCCGCTTCGCCATCGATCCGGCAACGATATTACGCACGATGATTTCGACCGGCACGATATCGAGCCGCTTGCACAGCATCTGGCGGTCGTCGATCCGGCGCACGAAATGGGTCTTGACGCCGTGCTGCTCGAGCATCGTGAAGAACAACTCGGACATCCGGTTGTTCATCACGCCCTTGTCTTCGATCGTGCCGCGCTTCTTGGCGTTGAACGCGGTCGCGTCGTCCTTGAAGTACTGAATGATGAGGTCAGGATTCGAAGTCGCGTAAAGCTTCTTCGCCTTGCCCTCGTAAAACTGTTCGCCACGTTCAGGGATGGATTCCAACTTCCTGTCTCCCAAAGTGAATTCGCAATGTGCTTTGGTCTTTCAACTATCTGACCGCGCCGCCTCGAACAACGAAAGCCGGACGCGATCTATCCACAAACCGGATCTTGAATTAACAGCGCCGTCCCGCGATGCCCGCATCCTCATCGCGGACGCGCCTTCGGCGCGGGGCCGCCGGGCGCGTAGCGCTCGACCAGTTCCTCGGCCAGGCCCACGTAGCCGCGCGGCGAGAGCGCGCGCAGCGCGGCGCGTGCGGCATCGTCGAGCGGCAGCGTCGCGATAAATTCCTCGATCAGCGCCTTGTCCACCGGACGCCCGCGCGTCAGCTCCTTGAGCGTCTCGTACGGATGCGGCAGTCCGCGCTCGCGCATGAGGGTTTGAATCGCCTCGGCCACGACTTCCCACGCCTGCGCGGCATCGAGATCCTCGGCGATGCGGCGCTCGTCCACCTCGACCCGAGCGAGGCCCCGCTCGAGCGACGCAAGCGCCACGACCACATGGCCGAAGGCCGTGCCGATTGAGCGCAGTGCGGTCGAGTCGGTCAGATCGCGCTGCCACCTGGAGATCGGGAGCTTGGTCCCCAGATGCTCGAATAGCGCGCTGGCAATACCCAGGTTGCCCTCGCAATTCTCGAAATCGATCGGATTGATCTTGTGCGGCATCGTCGAGCTGCCGGTCTCGCCCTTGACCGCCTTCTGCGCGAAATAGCCGATCGAGATGTAGCTCCACATGTCGCGGCAGAAGCCGAGTAGGATCGTGTCGATCCTGACCATCACGGCGAACATCTCGGCGATAAAATCGTGGCTCTCGATTTGCGTGGTCAGCGGATTCCAGATGAGTCCCTGCGCCGCGACGAAGCGGCGCGAGTGCTCGATCCAATCGAGTGCGGGTGCGGCGAAGTGATGCGCGTTGAAGTTGCCGACCGCGCCGTTGAACTTGCCCAGATATTCCTGGCGGCGAAGCTGCGCGAGCTGACGCTCGAGGCGCGCCGTGAAGATCGCGATCTCCTTGCCGACCGTGGTGGGCGAGGCTTCCTGCCCATGGGTACGCGCGAGCATCGCGAGGGATTTATAACGATGCGCAATCGCGGCGATCGCGCCGAGGGCTTTTTCTATCCGGGGGATTACCTCGCGCTCGGAAAATTCCTTCAGGATCAGCGCGTAGGCCAGGTTGTTTATGTCCTCGCTGGTGCAGGCGAAGTGAACGATCTCGACCGGCAGCTTCGGATCGAACGCGGCGACTTGTTCCTTCACGAAGTACTCGACGGCCTTGACGTCATGATTGGTCTCGGCCTCGAGCACTTTGACGCGCCGCGCGTCTTCGACCGAGAAGCCCTCGTAAATCGCGCGCAGCTTCGCTGCCGTCGGCGACGCAATCGGCCCGAGCGCCTCGAAGACGGGATTGCCAGCGAGCGACAGGTACCATTCGATCTCGACGCGGACGCGGTAGCGGATCAGCGCGAACTCGCTGAAGTAGGCCTCGAGCGCGCGGGTGCGCGCGCGGTAGCGCCCGTCAATCGGAGTGACCGCCATCAGCGCTTCATCGGCGGCATGCACAGGAGTCTTCACAGGCCGAGACCGGAGTGCTGCGGATGGGTTCGTTTGGCTGCTCCGAAGCTGGCTAACCCACGGGCGCTATGGTCATAACTCATAGAAAAAATTGGCAAATATTCCCTTTGTGAATCAGGTTTAATTGAGTTCGCCGCGTGGAATTCGAGATCGACAATAGGCGCTTCGCGTGTAGGATACGCGCGACGGAGCGTCGAGTTGATTCTCGTGATTTTGCGGAGCGCGGAAGCCGACGGTGGAAGCAGTTGCTTCACCCGGGCATTTTAGCGCAGATAGCGCCGCCGAGTAAGGGCATCCCTTGAGCGAGGCGCAACGACGCACGCCGGGATTTCTCGCCGATGCTGCGTAGGCCACGCGTATTGCCCCGAAGATTACGATCGCCAGCACTGGCTCGAAATGACGACCGACGGCATTGTTGATGCGTCGAGAGTCGCACGTGCCCGAAGGCGCTCGTCCGTCATTTCGACCTGCGGGAGTGAGTCCGGGCTCGCGGTGGACTTCAGCGGCCAGTGTGGCCGAAGCCGCCTGCGCCTCGTGCGGTATCGCCCAGCTCGTCGGCCTCGATAATCGTCGCGCGGGTAACCGGCGTAATGATCAACTGCGCGATTCGGTCGCCCGGATGAATCTCAATCGTCTGCTCGCCCAGGTTCACGATCAGCACCTTCACTTCACCGCGAAAATCGGCGTCGATCGTGCCTGGCGAGTTGATAAGCGTAAGCCCGTCGGCGAGCGCGCGGCCGCTGCGCGGACGCACCTGCCCCTCGTAGCCGGGGGGAATTTCGAGCGCGATTCCGGCCGGGATCGGACGGCGCTCATGCGGCGCGATGAGAATCGTGGCGGAGAGATCGGCGATCAGATCCATCCCGGCCGCGTTCGCGCTTTGGTAGGCGGGAATTTTCGCCGACGGGCGCAGCCGCTTCACTTTGATCGTGACGTTCATCGAGGAAGAGCTAACCATATTTGAACTCGGAGATGAATGCGCGCGAATCGACCGCGCTCCGCTATTTTGCGGTCTTCAATTATTGCCAACCGAGTCCGAAAAGTCGCGATTGACATCGCGGTGCGCCGCGCATCACTGTTTACCCGAAGACGACGATGAGCACCCCAGGTCCGCTTCGATACGTTTTTTCGGCGGCCACGCCGATCCGGTTACCGCGCGAGGCCGCAAGTTTCGCGTTGTCATGCGCGCTTGTGATCGCACTCGCTCAGATAGCGCGCGCCGGCACGACGGCCGATACAAACGCGAACCGGCCGCCGCCGTTCGCGAATCCTGAGATGGTGCAGATTCTCGGTTATGACGATAATCACGGCAATAGCAACGACGCGATGGAGCCGTTCATCAGCCGCGACGGCAATTACCTCTTTTTCAACAATTCGAACAGCCCGGCCGTCGATACCAACCTGTTCTGGGCCACGCGCATCGATGACGCGACCTTTCAGTTCCAGGGCGAGATCGCGGGCGTCAACAGCACCGCGCTGGACGCGGTTGCTTCGATGGACAGCAGTAATAACTTCTACTTCATCACCACCCGAAGCTACATGAGCGTGGGCACGCCAGGGTATTTATCGACTATCTACACTGGCCCGTTCTCGAACGGCAGCGTGTCAACGCCGAGCGCGGTGCCGGGGGTCAGCGCGCCACGACCTGGTCTGATCAATTTCGACGAGGAAATCAGCGCCGATGGAAACACGCTCTACTTCAGCCAGGGCAACTACAGCTCCGGAAATCTGGCCAGCACTGAGATGATGTTCGCGACGCGTCAGGGCGACAGCTTCGTCGTCAGTTCAGATAGCCGAAAGATCATGAAGCACATCAACAACCACGATCTCAACTACGCCGCCGATGTGTCCGCGTCGCAGCTCGAGTTTTTCTTCACCCGTGCGACGTACAAGAAGGGGCCGGCGATATACATGGCGACCCGGACTTCGACCGCAAAGCCGTTCGGCGAGCCGCGCAGGATTAAGGCGATAACCGGCTTCGCCGAGGCGCCGTCGATCTCGCCGGACGGGCGGTCGCTCTATTACCATTGGCGCAACCCAAGCGGCGTATTCGTGATCAATCGGGTTACGCGAGTTCTTAGTCCGTAAGGCGCGCGCGCGGCTACGCAAGCGCGGAGAATACGCTTTGGTCGAGCTTTTTGCCCTTCAGGTTACCGAGCAGGATCATTGCCATCTTGTCGGGTTGGAACCACGCTGAGGCCAGCTCTACGATCTGATCGTTGGTGACGGCGTCGATTCCGGCGGCGAGCTCGGCTACTGGAATTTCGCGGCGGAAATAAATTTCGTTGCGCGCAAGCCGGTTCATCCTGCTCTCGGTGCCTTCCAGGCCGAGCAGCATGTTGCCCTTGAGCTGGCTTTTCGAGCGCGCGAGTTCGGCCCGAGCAAGACCGCCATGCGCGACCTTGCGGACCTCGCTCATCGTGACTTCCAGAACTTCATCGACCCATTCGGGATTGGTGCCGGCGTAGATTCCGAAGTAACCGCAATCGGCGTACGAGGACATGAAGGAATAGATACTGTAAACCCTGCCCCGCTTCTCGCGCACTTCCTGAAACAGGCGCGAGGACATCCCGCCGCCGAGAGCGGTGTTGAGCACGTAGCTCGCGTAGCGCAGCTCGGCGCCCTGACTGAGACCCGGGCCGCCGATACAGATGTGAGCCTGTTCGAGTTTCTTTTCGTGATGGATCACGAAACGGCGGTCGGCGGGCGGCGCGATTTTTTCGGCCATCCCGTCGCCTTTGATTCCGCCGAACAGGCGTTCGCAGTCGCCCACCAGCCGTTCGTGATCGACCTGGCCGGCGGCGGCGATAAATATCCGGCCCGCGCGGTAGCGTTCGTCCATGAACGAGCGGAGCAGTCCGCGATCGATTTTGTTGACGGATTCGGTCGAGCCGAAAATCGGCAGCGACAGCGGATGCCCCTGCCAGAAATTCAGGGTGAACAGGTCATGGATAAAATCGTCGGGGGTGTCTTCGGCCTGCGAGATTTCCTGGAGGACGACTTGCCGTTCGCGATCGATTTCCTCGGAATCGAACACCGATTCGAGGAAAATGTCGGCGAGCAAGTCCACCGTCATCGGCAGGTCCTCGCCGATCACCTTGGCGTAGTAGCAGGTGTATTCCTTGCCGGTGAAGGCGTTGAGCACGCCGCCGACGGCGTCCATCTCTTCGGCGATTTGCGCGGCGGTGCGCTTCTTCGTGCCCTTGAACAGCAGATGCTCGATAAAGTGCGAGACGCCGCTTTCCGCGGGCGTTTCGTAGCGCGATCCGTTCTCGACCCAGATGCCGATAGTTGACGACACCATCTGCGGCATCGCCTCGGACAGAACCCGAACGCCGTTTTTGAGGACGCTGCGTGATACCATCCGCGGCGCGCCTACTTCTTGTCCCCGGAGTCCTGCTCCGCTTCGCGCATCGAGAGCCGAATCTTGCCGCTGCGATCGACGTCGAGGACTTTGACCTTGATCTCGTCGCCTTCGTGCAGCACGTCTTCGACGCGGCGGATCCGCTCGTTCGAGATCTGCGAGATATGCAGCAAGCCGTCGGTGCCGGGCATGATCTCGACGAACGCGCCGAACTCGACGATCTTGCGCACCACGCCGTCGTAAATCTTGCCGATTTCGGGCTCGGCGCAGATCGCCTGGATCGCGCTGATCGCCTTTTCCAGCGCGATTCCGTCACTCGAGGCGATCAGCACGGTGCCGTCGTCTTCGATATCGATCTTGCAGCCGGTCTCCTCGACCAGGCCGCGAATCACCTTGCCGCCCGGACCGATCACCTCGCGGATCTTGTCGGGCTTGATCTTGATCGTGACGATTCGCGGCGCGTAGGCGGAAAGATCCTTGCGCGGCTCCTCGATCGCCTTTTGCATCACGCCGAGGATGAACAGGCGCGCGTCGCGCGCCTGGTAGAGCGCCTGATGCAGGATCTCGCGCGTGATACCGCCGGCCTTGTTGTCCATCTGGATCGCGGTGACGCCGGCCGCGGTTCCCGCGACCTTGAAATCCATGTCGCCGAGATGATCCTCGTCGCCGAGGATATCGGTCAGGACGGCAACCTTGTCGCCTTCCTTGACCAGTCCCATCGCAATTCCAGCCACCGGCGCCTTGATCGGCACGCCGGCGTCCATCAGGGCAAGGCTTCCCCCGCACACCGTCGCCATCGAGGAGCTGCCGTTGGATTCGAGCACCTCGGACACGACGCGAATCGTGTAGGGGAAATCGGCCTCATCGGGAAGAATCGGCGAGAGCGCCCGTTCGGCCAGCGCGCCGTGGCCGACCTCGCGTCTGGAAGGCGCGCGGAGGAACTTGACCTCGCCGGTCGAAAACGGCGGGAAATTGTAATGGAGCAAAAATTTCTTGAAGCGCTCACCGAGCAGCGCGTCGATCTTCTGCTCGTCAGAGGAAGTGCCGAGGGTCACCGTCGCGAGGACCTGGGTTTCGCCGCGGCTGAAAATCGCGGAGCCGTGGGTGCGCGGAAGAACCTGCACCTGCGCGCTCAGCGGGCGAATATCGGTCGGCTTGCGATCGTCGATTCGCTTGTGCTCGTCGAGAATCGCCGAGCGCACGCGCTCGCGCACGATCTTGTCGCAGGCCTCGGCCAGATCTGCGGCGCGATTCGGAAACTGTTCGGCCAGAGCGGCCACGGCGCCGTCGCTGACCGCATAGACGGCGGTGCTGCGCTCTTTCTTGCCGGCGGTCGCGAGCGCCTTTTCAATTCCGTTGCCGACGTGCTTCTTCACCGCCGCGAGCAACTCGGCGTCCATCACCTTGACCTTGAACTCGCGCTTGGGTTTGCCCGCAAGCTGGCGGAGCTGTTCCTGAATCTCGAACAGCGGACGCATCGCCTCGTGCGCGGCAAACAACGCCTCGATAATCGCGTCTTCCTCGACAACCTGCGCGCCGCCTTCGAGCATCACGATCGAGTCGGGCTTGCCGGCGACCATCAGCGAGAAGTCGCTGTTCTCGAGTTCGCTGATCATCGGGCTGACGGCGATCTTGCCGTCGATCCGGCCCATCCGCACCGCGGCGACCGGTCCGTCGTGCGGAACGTCGGAGACTTGCAGCGCGGCCGAGGCGGCGATTAGCGCAAGCGCGTCGGTGTCGTTCTCGCGATCGGCGCTGAGCACGGTGACGATAATCTGGGTTTCCTTGTCGTAGCCCTTGGGAAACAGCGGACGCATCGCGCGGTCGATCAGGCGCGAGGTCAGGACTTCTTTTTCCGAGGCGCGGCCTTCGCGCTTGAAAAACCCGCCGGGAATCTTGCCGGCCGCGAAAGTCTTCTCGACATAATCGACGGTCAGCGGCAGGAAGTCGATTTTGTCGCGACTCTCGTACGCCGAGGTCACGGTGGCAAGAACCACGGTCTCGCCATACTGGGCGAGTACGGAGCCGTGCGCCTGTTTGGCGAGACGGCCGGTTTCGAGCGACAACTGCCGCCCGGCAAATTCAATCTCTAGTTTTCGGTACATGTGATGACACCTGAGGGAGGCACGGGGCCGCGGACGACTGCGGGCGATATTCCCGCCGGGCACCATCGATGGTGCGCGCGCCGACCGGCCGGGCGGCTGGTCGGGGCCCGCGTCTGCCCGGGAGAAAAAGCGGGCGGCGCGGCCAAATGATGCGGCCTATCTCCGGATGCCGAGTTTCTCGATCAGCCCTTTGTAGCGGGCAAAGTCGCGCGAATGGAGGTAATCCAACAGGCGGCGGCGCTGGCCGACGATCCTGAGCAGACCCCGGCGCGAATGATGATCCTTCGCGTGCGTGCCGAGATGGGCGGTTAGCTGCTCGATCCGTGCGGACAGGAGCGCAACCTGAACTTCGGGCGAACCGCTGTCATTGGTGGACCGGGCGTTAGCCTGGATAATTTCCTGTTTCTTGGCGACCTGGAGAGGCATCAGGAGTTCTTTCTTTCCCTTTTGTTCCTTTGTTAATCCGAGAAAACTAACAAAGCGGCGCGCCTGAGTAAAGGTGCGTCCTATGGGTTAAATATTCGCTCGATTATCGCCGTGACGCGCGAGGTCGCGCGCGCGACCGCGACCAGCGCGCCCGAGTCCGAAATCACCTTGAAATAGCCGGCGGCGACCGGCGCCATCATGTCGAGCGCGCTCGAATCTCCGTTGCGCAGGCGGCGCTCCGCGGCGGAATCGACCGCGATTTCGGGCATCGCCGCGACGGCCTGGCGCGGAGCGAGCGTCTTGAGCGCGGCGGTATCACCGGCCTCGAGCGCGGCGACGACAGCATCAAGCGCGAGCGCATCGGCGACGTGAAATCCGCTCGTGCGGGTGCGGCGCAATTCATCGAGGTAGGCGGCCGTGCCGAGCGCCGCGCCGATATCGCGTGCGAGCGAGCGCACGTAAGTGCCGGGGGAGCATACGACCGCGAATTTAATCTGGTCGCATCCGGCGGCTTCGAGGTGAAGCGATTTTATTTCGACCTCGCGCGGGGGCGGCGCCTCGATATCGATATTTTTGCGCGCAAGCTTGTACATCGGCACGCCCTCGCGCTTGATCGCGGAAAAAATCGGCGGCGTCTGCGTAATCTTCCCGATAAACCGCGATGCGACATCGCCGAGCTGCCCGGGCGTGAGTGCGGGGACCTCAGCCGTCCGGATAATTGCGCCATCGCGGTCGAGCGTATCGGTCTCGGCGCCGAGCTTGATCGTGCCGATGTATTCCTTGTCGCCGCCCTCGAGGAACGGCGCGAGCTTGGTCGCCTCTCCGATCATGATCGGCAGGAGGCCGGTCGCAAAAGGATCGAGGGTGCCGAGATGTCCGACGCGCGCGGGCTTTACGAATCGTTTGATTCGCCGCACCGCCTCGGCCGAGGTGATGCCGGCGGGCTTGTCGAGCAGAATTACCGCGTCCAAGGGATTACTTTGTCCATAGGTGAATTACTGAGAATAGCGGAGCGCGCCGAGCCGCGTAAGGGCGCAAGCTCGCGGGGGGAACGGGGAGCCGGCCACGCACGCATCGCGACCGGCTCCCCGGCGCTGGGGTTGGGTGGGGAAACCCGGGCGGAATACGATCGCCATCGAATCCGCCGCAGCCTGGCTCGCAGCCATCCGGCGCCGGAAGTCACGGTATTCCTGCCGCGATCCGCCGCCGCGGTCCTGAAAATCGGAGCTTCCGGAAACTATCCGCGACCCGGAAGCATCCGCACTAAACGATCGTTCAAACAAACCGACCGTTTAGTAGGCTGCGCGAGAATTGAATTAGAACTTTTTTCACAAGAACACAAGAGCCGCGCGCTCGGACGCAAGCGTCTGCGGAATTTTAAGCGCGCTCCGCTTTGCTCCGCGCTGAAAAATGACCCTCACCTTCCTCTCCCTTTCAGGATACCTTTGCGTAACTCACTCCTCGGGGCTGCTTTCGCGACTGGCGAGATTCCTCGCGATGCGCGCGACGCGAGTCGCGACGCACGGCGCGAAACTGGCCTTACATTCGCGCTCGGAATGACAAGGTTTTCCCTATTTCTCGTGTCATTCCGAGCGCGTGCGGGCGGTGTGTAGCGCCTCACGCGCGTTGCCCGAGCGGCGAGGTTCGCGAGGAATCTCGCCTTCCCGAGCCGGCATCCACTTATGCAATGCTCTCCTTACAGGGCGAGGGATCGGACTGCGGGTGAGGTGTTGAGCGGGCTTACTGGCGGGAACGGGATTCGCGCAGAAGGACTTCGATTCGGGCGGCGCGCTCGAGGCCGGGGTCGAACTCGAAATCGAGTTCGGGAGTGTAGCGCAGTCCCAGGACGCGTCCCATCTCGCGGCGGATAAACCCGCTCGCGCTCTTGAAGCCGGCGACCGCCTCTGGCGCGCGCGCCGAACCTTCGAGATGCGAGAAGTACACGCGCCCGTGGCGCAGGTCGTCGGTCATCGTGACCTGGGTCAGGGTGACGCCGCGCAGGCGCGGGTCGCGCAGATCGCGCATCAGCAGGGCGGAAAGCTCGCGCAGAATCATTTCCGCCACGCGTTCGGACCGTCTTGCTTCGCTCACTTGAGTTTCTCCAGGCGCAAGCATCGTTGGATTTTAGTTCTCTTCATGCACGCCTAGCAGTTTATAATCTCGAGCTGTTCCGGTCCTAAGGGCGCAAGTCCCAGCGAATCGATAAAGTTGACGACCTCGCGCAACGCGCTGTCCACGAACGGACGGTCGTTGCCGACCTGGCAGATGCCGAGTTCGGCGCGCTGCCAGAGGTCGTGGCCGTCGGATTCCGCGATCGAGACGTTGAACTTGTTGCGCACGCGAGACTTGATCGCGCGGAGCACCTGACGCTTGCCTTTGAGCGAATGGTTTTCCGGCAGAAACAGCGTGAGCCGCAAAACACCGACGACCATAAGCGTCGCCCCCTCCCCGCATCGCATGCGTCATCGCCAAGCGTCATCCGCACGCGCGTGGCGACGCGCAAGAACGTTCGACCCCGCGTCAGGGCTGAAGCTGCTTTTCGGCCGCAGCCTGCCCGCGCGCGGGTCCCGACGGGGCCGGCGCCAGCTTGCGCAGGACGGCCTCCATCTCGAAGGCTTCGATCACGTCGCCCGGCTTGACGTCGTTGAAATTTTCCAGCCCGATACCGCATTCGTAGCCGGTCAGAACTTCGCGCGCATCGTCCTTGAAGCGCTTGAGCGAAGAGATCCTGCCTTCCCAGACCACGCGGCTGTCGCGCACCAGGCGCGCGCGTCCGCTGCGGGTAATCTTGCCGTCCACCACCATCGAGCCCGCGATCGTGGCGCCGGGAACGGTGAAGGTCTTGCGCACTTCGGCGCGGCCGAGCGATTTTTCGCGGTAAGTCGGCGCGAGCAGCCCTTCCATCGCCTCGCGCATGTCGTTGATCGCTTCGTAGATGACGGTGTACAGGCGCACATCGACGCCTTCCTTCTCGGCAAGCTGCGCGGCCTTGGGCTCGGGGCGGATGTTAAATCCGATCACGACGGCTTTGGAAGCCGACGCGAGCGTGATGTCGGTTTCGGAGATCGCGCCCGCCGAGCTGTGAATCACCTCGAGCTTGACCTCGCCGGTGGACATCCGGGTGAGCGCCTCGGTGACCGCTTCGACGGAACCCTGCACGTCGCCCTTGACGATAACTTTGAGTTCCTTGACCTCGCCGGCCGCCATCCGCTGACTCAAATCTTCGAGCGAGATGCGGCTGGTCTTGGCGAGCTCGCCTTCGCGCTGCTTGGAGCGGCGGTACTCGGCGACTTGCCGGGCCTTGGATTCCTCGGTCACGGCGACGAACGCGGTGCCCGGCTCCGGCACGCTCGAGAGGCCGAAGATTTCGACCGGAGTCGAGGGGCTGGCCTCGGTCAGACGCTGGCCCATGTGATCGAGCATCGCGCGCACCCGTCCGAAGCTGACGCCGCAGACGAAGGCATCGCCCTGATGCAGGGTGCCTTCCTGAATCAGGACCGTAGCCACCGGACCGCGGCCGCGATCGAGTTCGGACTCGACCACGGTGCCGCGCGCGGCGCGGTCGCGAGTCGCCTTGAGCTCCATCACGTCGGCCTGCAGGAGAATCATCTCGAGCAGCTTTTCAATTCCCTCACCAGTGCGGGCGGAAACCGGCACGGTAATCGTGTCGCCGCCGTAGTCTTCAGGAATCAGGCCTTGCTCGACGAGGCGCTGCTTGGTGCGGTCGAGGTTGGCATCAGGCAAATCGATCTTGTTGATCGCGACGATTATGGGAACCTTGGCGGCCCTGGCATGATTGATCGCCTCGATCGTCTGTGGCATCACGCCTTCATTCGCCGCGACCACCAGCACGACGATATCGGTGACCTTGGCGCCGCGCGCACGCATCGAGGTGAACGCCTCATGGCCGGGGGTATCGACAAACGTGATCTCGCGGCCATTGGCGGTAACCATGTAGGCGCCGATATGCTGCGTGATTCCGCCAAATTCTTTTGCGGTGACGCTGGTATGACGGATCGCGTCGAGCAGCGAGGTCTTGCCGTGATCGACGTGGCCCATCACCGTGACCACCGGGGGACGCGGCAGCGCTTCGCCGGGCTCGGCCTCTTCGGTCTCTTCGATCGCCTGTTCGACGTCGAAGGCGACGTTCTCGACGCTATAGCCGAATTCACCGGCGAGCAGGGTCGCGGTATCGAGGTCGAGAGTCTGATTGAGCGTGGCCATCTGGCCCATCTCCATCAGCTTCTTGATCAGTTCGCCGGCTTTGACGCCCATGTTACGTCCGAGATCGCCGACGGTGACGCCTTCAGTGATCCGGACCACGCGCTTGGAGGCTTTGGGCGTCGTGATTTCGGTCTTGCGCTGTTCCTTGCCCGGGAGCGCGCGCCGCTTTTTGGGCACGCGCAGGCCGCGCATCTCGCGCTCGGCGGTGAAATCAACGGTTCCCTTCTTGACGACCTTGCGCTTTTTGACGGTGCGCGCACCCGGCTTGCCCGTATCTCCGGGCTGAGCGCCGAGATCGGGAGGCGCGGGTTGCTGCGCAGTGGCGCCGAAGCGGCTCGGACCGCCGGGACGCGGCACCTGCCCGGGGCGCATCGGCGGTGAGGCCGGACGCACGGGAGCCTTGGGGCGCAGATCGATCTTGCCAAGCACCTTGGGTCCGCGCTGGCCGTCGTCGAGTGTCGGGCCGCCCTGAACGCCCTTGGTAAGATTGATTGCGCCGCGCTCGCCGACCTGGGTCGAGGGACGGGTGACTACTACGGTCGGACCGCCATTGCGTGCGGAACGGGTCTCGGCTATCGGCGCGCGAGGCGGCTCGATGCGTACCGGACGCTCCGGACTGACGGCGGGCGGCGATACCTCGACCGGCGCGGCGGGTTCCAATGGTCGCGCCTCACCAGCGGGCAGCGGCGCTTCGGCTGGCGGCGCCGATGCGGCAGCAGGGACGCTGGCATCAACCGCAGGCGCGGCCGGCGCGAGCTCTGGTTCGGCAACGACGGAAGGCGCCGGTTCGGAATCGAACAGGACGGGAGTCTCGATAATCGGCGCGGGCGTTTCTTCGATAAAGGGCGCGACAAAGGTCTCTTCGGCGTTGCTGTCAACCTCGAAATGAAACGGCTGATCCTGCGGCACAGCTCCAGTCTCGGCGTGGCGGCGGCGCATCACGGTGGCATTGAGCCGCTTTTCGACCACTTTGCCGGCGCTGGTCTCGACGACCGTCTCGCGCCGCAGCAGCACGGCGCGATGCGCCTGCTCGTCGAGGTCGGCCTTTATCCTGTCGGCTTCTTCAGGAGCCAACAGGCTTGATTCCGAATGCGTATGCCCAAGGCGCAGCCGTACGCTGCTCTGGAGCACGTCATCTACGGAAACGCCCCATTCCACTGCAAGAGTCTTGATCCGCTTTCGCGCCATCTTGGCTATTCTATTCGAGCGAAGCTTCGCTATCCAGTCGCGTGCGGATCGATTGTACGATCCGCATCCGTTGTTCCCGATCGATCCCGCTGCGCAGCGACTTGAACTGCCTGACCTTCGACTTGACGAAGCGCTCGAGGCATTCGGCACCCGGATGCAGGTAACCGCCGCGTCCCGCTATGTTTCCCCGCTCGTCAAGCACCGGCAAGCCGTCGCGAATCGCGATCCGCAGCATCGCGGATTGCGCGTCGCGCCGCATGCATCCAAGGCAGGTGCGGACGGGGCTATGACTTTCCTTCGGCATCGGCAGCCGGAAGCGCGGCCGGCGCTTCGTCACTGTGTTCAGCGGCCTCATGCGTGGCAGCCTCGACGGCGGCTTCCGCGGCGGCCGCGGCGCGAGCGCGATCGGCCTGCGCCTCCGCCTCGGCGCGCGCCTCTTCGAGCTTGCGTTTTTCCGCGACATGGTTTCGCGCGGCGGCGATAATCTGCTTTGCGCGCTCCGGGCTGATACCCTCGACCTCGAAATTATTTTCATCAGCTTCGGAAAGCTGTTCGGCCGAGCGATAGCCCCATTGGAACAACAATTCGGCGTTGATATCGCCGATTGCCGGAATCGCGTTGAGCGACGCGCGCGCCGAACGCGCCTCTTCTTCGGCCTCGGCTTCGCTGCGCACGTCGAGCTTCCACTGGGTCAGGCGATGCGCCAAGCGGACGTTCTGGCCGCGCTTGCCGATCGCGAGCGAAAGCTGGTCGTCGGGAACGATCACTTCCATCGCGTGCTCGTCCTCGTCGATAACCACCTTCGAGACCTTGGCCGGCGCGAGCGCGCGGCAGACCAGCTCGGCCTGGTCGTCGGTCCACGGCACGATATCGATTTTCTCTCCGCGCAGCTCCTGCACGACCGATTGCACGCGAGTGCCTTTCATCCCGACGCAGGCGCCGACCGGATCGACATCGGAGTCCTTGGAATAGACGGCGACCTTGGCGCGTCCGCCGGGCTCGCGCGCGCACTGGCGAATCTCGACGATACCCTCGTAAATTTCCGGCACTTCCTGGGCGAACAGTCCGATCAGGAAATCGTTCGAGGTGCGCGACAGCACGATCGCGAGGCCTTTTTCGGAGAGATCGACGTCAAGGATCAGCGCGCGAATGCGGTCACCCTGGCGGTAGCGCTCGTGCGGGATCTGCTCTTTTTCGGGCAGAATCGCCTCGGTGCGGCCCAGGTTCACGATCATGTTCTTGCGCTCGAAGCGCTGCACGATTCCGGAAACAATCTCGCCCTTGCGGTCCTTGAACTCGTTGAAAATCTGCTTGCGCTCGGCGTCGCGGATATGCTGGATGAGGTTTTGCTTGGCCGCCTGCGCCGCGATCCGGCCCATCGTCGCGGTGTCGAGCTTGATCAAAATTTCGTCGCCGACTTCGGCTTCGGGATCGTACTTGGCGCGCGCTTCGGTGATCGTCGCCTCGGCCGAGGGATTGGCGATCGTCTCGACGACGGTCTTGATCTCGAACAGTTCAATCTCGCCGAGCTCGGTATTGAAGCGCGACTCGATATTGCGCTCGGCGCCAAAAGTGCGCCGCGCCGCCGAATGCATCATCTCCTCGACCGCGTTGATCACGATCGTTTTGTCGATTCCTTTTTCCTTCGAGACTTGCTCGATAACCCGGTTCAGATCGACCTGCATACCGCCTCCCCGGAGCGCGCGGCGACCCGCACGCCATCGCACTGCGGCCCGAAAGCTGGGGCCGGCTCGGCGTCGAATCGCAGACGATGATTCGCGCTGTGCATTTCGTCAGGCTTTTTTCTTATGTTCGTCAAAATCGTATTCGAAATTCGCTCTCGCCATCTCGCCGAACCCAATTGCGACCCGGCGATGGCTGATCTCGTCGTCCAGTTCGATTCCGGCCTCGCTCAGCTCGGCCAGCCTGCCGGTAAACGTCTTCTGTCCGTCGCGCGCCTGATGCGTTCGCACCTTGACGCGCCCACCGCGCACCGCCGCAAAGTGCTCGAACTTCGAGAGCGGCCGATTCACTCCCGGCGAGGCAACCTCCAGCGTGTACCGCTCCGTGACCGGATCGTACACGTCGAGCAGGTCGCTCAGAACCGGGCTCAGCTTCTCCAAATCGTCCAGCCCGATACCGCCGCCGGGCTTATCGACCAGCAGGCGCACGAGCGAGCTGCGCGTACCCTTGTGATACTCGACCGCGACCAGCTCGTAGCCCTGACGCTCGATATGCGGCTCGAGCAATTCCGCGATCTTCGCGGCAACCGGATGTAGCGCCAGCACTAGCATCGCGGATGCCTCCATGGGGTCGCTAAATTTATCGGATCCGTCGCCGACACCAACAAAAAAGTGGGCACAGGCCCACTCACGGTAGATAGGATACCCCGCGCGCACGGATTGGGCAAGGAGCGAGAGAAGCGGCGGGCATTCAGGCCGGGATCATGGGCGAAAACACTTCGATTTTCATTAAGCCAAAAGTGGAATATCGTCCAGCCTCAGCGGGTCACTCGACCGAACCCGCAACGGAGGGGGCTAATGCAGGAAATCAAGTCGATAGGGGTTATATCCGCCGCGATCGTCGGAGGGTTGCTGTACTTCATCCTCGCCGAGTTTGGGGCGCTGGTGTATGCAATCATGGCGATGATTCATGGCCACCTCGGCCGTGGCAACCTCTTGTTTGTCCTGCTTGGCGTCGCCTACGGGATTCTTGGAGCGATACTTATCGCGATCTGCGCGTGGCTTTACAATCTGATCGCGCGTCAGCTTGGCGGAATCAAGATCGAACTTGCGCCGAGGCCCTGATCGCGCAACCGGCTGCGAATGTCGGGTCAGCGTTCGTGCGCGGATTGAAGAATCTTGAGCGCCCGGCACTAATGCGCCGCGCGGAAACTGACCCTCACCTGGCCGCGTGCCAGTGGCACCTCCCTTTCAGGGGCTGTCGATTTTCTCGCAAACGCTCCGATGTTGTCATCCTGAGCCGTAGGCGAAGGATCTCCGCGAAGCGATTAGTGCGCAAGGCCCAGGCTGGTTGCACTAATCGCTGCGCGAAGATTCTTCACGGAGCCAGTCCTGAGCGCAGTCGAAGGAGCAGCCTCCGTTCAGGATGACGGACAACGGTTCGGCCTTTATCGACAGCCCCTGAAAGGGCGATGGATTCAGAAAGGATCATTCGTCGTCGTCGCGGAGTTTGGCCAGGACTGACAGGTCTTCGAGCGTGCTTGTGTCGCCGAGGGTCTGGTCGCCCGCCGCTATCTGGCGCAAAAGCCGCCGCATTATTTTGCCGCTGCGGGTTTTGGGCAGCGCCTCGGTGAAACGGATATCGTCGGGACGCGCAAGGGCGCCGATCTCCTTGACGACATGCTTGCGCAGCTCTTCCTTAAGCTTGTCGTCGCCATGGCGGCCGCCTTCCAGCGTCACGAACGCAACGACAGCCTGCCCTTTCATATCGTCGGGACGCCCGACACATGCGGCCTCGGCGACCGTCAGGTGCGAGACCAGCGCGCTTTCGACCTCCATCGTGCCGAGGCGATGCCCCGAGACGTTGATGACGTCATCGACGCGCCCCATGATCCAGAAATAGCCGTCCTCGTCGCGGCGCGCGCCGTCGCCGGTGAAATAGCATCCTTCGATTTGGCTGAAATACTGGCTCTGGTAGCGCTCAGGGTCGCGGAAAATCGTTTGCAGCATCCCGGGCCACGGCCGCTTGATGACCAGGAGTCCGCCCTGATTGGCTCCCACCGGTTTGCCGTCGGGCGTGACGACGTCGGCCGCGATTCCCGGCAGCGGGCGCGTCGCCGAGCCGGGCTTGGTCGCGATCGCGCCGGGAACGGGACTGATCATGATGCCGCCGGTTTCGGTCTGCCACCAGGTATCGACGATCGGGCATCGCTCGCCGCCGATCACCTTGCGATACCACATCCACGCTTCCGGATTGATCGGCTCACCGACCGAGCCGAGCAGGCGCAGGCTCGAAAGGTCATGCTTTTTTACCCACGAATCGCCCCATTTGATAAACGTGCGGATTGCGGTGGGCGCGGTGTAGAAGATGCTGACGCGATACTTTTCGATTATCCGCCAAAAGCGGTCGTTTTCGGGATGGTTAGGCGCGCCTTCGTACATAATCACCGTCGCGCCGGCGGCGAGCGGTCCATAGACGGTGTAGCTGTGGCCGGTAACCCATCCGATATCGGCGGTGCACCAGTAGATATCGCCGGGTTTGAGATCGAATACCCACTTCATCGTCATCAGGGCGTGGGTCAGGTATCCGCCCGTCGCATGCACGACGCCCTTGGGCTTGCCGGTAGTGCCGGAAGTGTAGAGGGTGAACAGCGGATGCCCGGAATCGAGCTCGGCGGGCGGACAGTTGTTGCTCTGGCGCGAAACGATCTCGTGCCACCAGAGGTCGCGCCCCGGCTGCATCGCCGTCTCGAGCCCGACGCGCTTTAGCACGATCACTTTTTCGATCGACGGACACTTCTGGAGCGCTTCATCGACATTGCGCTTGAGCTCGACGTGCGCGCCGCGGCGCCATCCGGCGTCGGCGGTGATGCAGACCTTCGCCTCGGCGTCGTTGATCCGGTCGGCGAGCGCCTCGGCCGAGAAGCCGCCGAACACCACCGAGTGCACCGCGCCGATCCGCGCGCACGCGAGCATCGCGATCGCCGCCTCTGGCACCAGCGGCATGTAGATTGCCACGCGGTCGCCGTCTTTGACGCCGAGTTCCTTGAGCGCGTTGGCGGCGCGCGCGACTTCGTCGGCAAGCATCTGATAGGTCAGCACGCGCGAGTCGCCGGGCTCGCCCTCGAAGATGATCGCGGCCTTGTTGCGATTGGGACCGGCGAGATGGCGGTCGAGGCAGTTGTAGGCGGCGTTGATTTTTCCGCCGACAAACCATTTCGCGAAGGGGAATTTCCAGTCCAGGACTTTGCCGAAGGGTGCGGACCAATCGAGGTTCTTCGCGCATTCGCCCCAGAAGGCTTCCGGATCGGCGTCGGCGCGGGCGCATAGCGCGTCGTACTCGCCGATTCCCCTGACGCTGGCGCGCGCGACGAATGCCGCGGGCGGCTCGAACTTGCGCGATTCGTTCAGCGTGGATTCGATTGCGTGCTTGGGATCAGAGGCCACCGCTAAATCCTCCCGCGCGCCTCACGCGTCTTGAGGCTCAAGTACAATGTGGCGGCGTCGCCGACCTCGTGCCGGTTCGAATGAATTTCGCGCAGCCGCTCGAGCAACTCACTCTCGACGCTGGGCGCCAGCTCGGCCGCCAGCTCGACGGCGCGCGCGGCCCAGCGCAGCGCGACGCGGCCTTCGGGTCCGCCGAAGTCATCGAAGAACCACGCGCAGCTCGTGAGCGTGGACTGACCCGCGCGAACCATCTCGAACAATCGCATCAGGCGCTCGCGTGTGACCTCGCCGGCGACCTTGAAGCGGGTGAAGAATTCCTCGTGCAGCGCGGGATTTTCGTCGATCATCAGGCGGATCGAGGCGCTGAGCGCGCCGTGCGGATCCTTGACCAGGCCCGGGGCAAAGCGATCGTAAACCGCAAGGACGTGATTGTTGACGAAGTCCATCGCGGCGCGAAGCGGCGCGCGCCACTGCTGCGAGGTATTGGGATCCATGCGGCATCCGCAGTTCGAGCGCCAGCGCTCGACTCCGTGCGCGCAGCTCCACGCACTCGGCGCGTCGATCGCAAACGTGCCGCGCGCGCCGTGAGCGGCGAGGTACTCCTCGCAGTTGGTGACGACCACGTCGTCGCGGCGCGAGAGCATCAGGAAGGCGCGCGCCAGTTCGGCGGCGCCGGTTTTCTTGTGATGCCCGAAAGTCTCGCCGTCGGTCGCGATCATCAGCGCCGCTCCTTCCGGCAGGGCCAGCGCGGTCGCGGCGATCCATTCGGAAAGGCGCGCGCCGTCGGCGAGTCCTTCGCCAAACGAGATCGTCCCCGACATTTCGCGATCGAAGCGGAAGATCGCGACCGTGCGCTCGCCGCTGCGCCATTCAAATGGACCCGCGCCGCGCGTGTCGGCGCCCTCGCCGGCATAATTGCCCTGCTGCGGCGCAAGGATGACGAACTTCAATCCCGCATCCGCAACCGCGGCGAGGGTGTCTTCATCGATGGCGCACTCGGGCAGCCACATCCCGACCGGACGGCGCCCGAAGCGATAGACGAAATCCTCGATACCCCAAGCGATCTGCAGGGCGCGGCTGCGCGTTGCAAGCAAGGGCAGAATCGAATGGTTGTAGGATTGCGCGATCGCGTTGCCGTGGCCGCCGGTGCGCTCGCGCGAGAGCAGGTCGCCGCGGACCATCGCTCGATACGCGGCCTTGCCGTGGACTTGCAGCCATAGCGCCAGCGTCGGGCCGACATCGAAGTTCAGCGCTTCGTAATTGTTGCGGACGTGAACCACCGTGCCTTCCATCGTGTGCGCGTGGGCATTGGCGGTGTACGACTCGGAAAGAATCCGCTCGTTCCAGTTCGGAAACGGCGCGGCTCCCGGCTCCGGGCTGATAAGCCCGGTCCACGGGCTTTCACGCGGGGGCTGATAGAAATGGCCGTGAATTATTACGTAACGAGGTTCACCCATTATGATAGATATGTAGCGCGCGCGGGCGAACGGCTAAAGACCGCCCGCCCGCGGCTGTTCACAGAGTTATTTTCGCGTCGCGAGACGCTATGGTCAGACGGCAGCCGCGCGGAATGAACCGCGAATCGCGGGTTCGCCCTTCTGATTGAGCACGATCAGATCGCCTTCAACCAGCTTTTCGCCGTTTTTTTCGACTTTGCCGGTCACCTTGCCGGTGCAGGTGACCACGTCGCCGGGCCATACGCGCGTCGCAAAGCGGACCTTAAAATTGCGCACGCTGCCGATTCCCGCCCAGTCGGTGAGCGCCTTCGAGAGCAGGCCCGCGGTGAACATCCCCTGTGCGAATACGGTCGGGATTCCCGCCGCCTCGACGAACGTCTGGTCGTAATGCAGCGGCACGAAGTCGCCCGAGGCGCCCGCGTAGCGCACGAAATCGGGCCGAGTCACGCCGCTTACGACGTAGGGAGGAATCTCGTCGCCGACTTTTACCGAATCAAATTTGAGTTTTGCCGCCATGATATTTTCTCCGCCTGAAAGACGCCGAGGCGCCGGTCAGGCCTTCACCGCCTGCCCGGTTTCGATCAGCGTCGAGCGCGCGATCGCGACTTTCTCTCCGCGCTGATTGGTGTATTCGGTTTCGCTGACGAGCAGTGTCATCTTGCCGCCGCGTCCGCCCTCTTTTTCGAGGACATCGGCGATCTTGCTGACGCCGGTCAGCACGTCGCCGACGAAGATCGGCTTGATCAGCTCGAATTCCTGCTCACCGTGCAGGATGCGGCGCAGATCGAAGCCGCCGAAGCCGGGATTCGAGCTATCGTCGGTCCAAAATGCGCTGGTCTGCAAAAAGGTGACGGGCACGGGAATTCCGCCGAGCGCTTTCTTTGCGGCTTCAGGGTCGAAGTACTCGGCGCTCGGGTCTTTGATCGCGCGGGCGAACTCGCGCACTTTGCTCCATTCGATGGGCATCTTGAACGGCTTGCCCGTGCGCCCGATGATACTTTTGTCGGCCATTTATATTTTCCTCTCGATAACGAAACGCGTTGCTGGCGAATCAAACCGCCCGGGCAAACTAACCGTGCGGTATGTGCTGGCATCTGCCGTACCACGACCCGCGCCAAGCGGACAACCCCCGAGCACGCGCAAGATCGCCAATTGCGAGGTAAGCAACCCCTTTCCGCGCGTCACGATGCTTGCGAGAAAAGCGCAGACATCGCGCCGCGTTGCCCTCTCCCGGCGGGAGAGGGTATCGGCAGGGACCGCGCCGCCCGTGTGCCAGTGGCACCTCCCGGCGGGAGAGGGTTTGAAAACCGGTTCACTTACAAATACTTGTGCAGGCCGCGGGTGGCGAGGGCGTCGGTTACGCGGCGGATTGCGTCGGATTGATTGCGA
>Ga0307373_10005009_pt1 | contig 21943 bp, 10 predicted proteins | sample OX2MG_FD_202534 | JGI IMG/M metagenome (GOLD analysis project Ga0307373, IMG submission 202534) | Soil microbial communities from Risofladan, Vaasa, Finland - OX-2 | ecosystem: Environmental > Terrestrial > Soil > Coastal area > Acid sulfate soil | place: Finland: Risofladan, Vaasa | collected... | reverse complement strand
GTACCTCCTGCTCCGGGCCCTGACGAACCCGAAGGATCGGGTGATGCGAGCCGACCTCGCGGACGAGCTGACGCCGGGGATGTCGCCCGAGAAGCAGCGCACCCGGCTCCGGAACCGGCTCAGCAATATGCTGAACGGCTGGCTGCCGCCGCCGCTGGCCGCTCGGGTAGTGGTGGATTACGACGAGTCGGTGCGGCTCGACCTGACCCAGTGCAGCATCGATCTCCTCCGCCTCGAGGAGATGGCGGCGGAGTGCGTAGCCAAGGAGGGCATGCTGTCGCGGGACCTCGTCGACGATGCGACGGCCCTTCTCGACGAGTCGGCGGGCGAATTCCTACCGGGATGGGAGCAGCTAGAGAAGGAGGTGAACGGCGCCCGCGGCGCGGCCGGCGATCTCGTGCGCCAGCTCCGGCAGCGCGCCGAGACGGCTCGGATCGACCTGATGGGCGCACTTGCGGCGAACCTCATCGCGCGCCAGGAGCCCAGCCGAGCGATCCCCCTCCTCGAACAGGCCCTGGAGCGGCAACCCGATCGGGAGGACCTCGCCCGGAAGCTCCGAGCGGCTTATCTCGAGACGGGCCAACTGGCACGAGCCGCCGAGCTTCAGCGCGACCACGCCCTGGACGCGTAACCGGGTAACCATCGGTCCGCGACCGGTCACAAGCACCTTAACAATCGAATACGCCCCCGGCCGCAGGAGCACTCGGTTCGAGCCCGCCCGCGGGGTCGCAGAGCAGCCGAGCTCCAGAAGGACTATTGGCGGACCCCGCTAAGCCGAATGAGCGGGGACAGTACCTTCGTTCGACTAGTCACAGGCTGATGCGCGGCTTCGCGAGTCAACATACGCTGGTAACTCCAAACGGCTAAATCAATGGGTAAATCCTGGGAGTGCGATTGGAGATCACCGACTTCCATGCGAAGTTGTTCGCGCATGAGTTACTCCGGCGTCATGCGTCGGATAGCGTGGAGAAACTCGCATCCGTCCTTGCCGACGCTCAAGTAGACCTAAACCCTCACCAGGTGGAGGCGGCGCTCTTCGCGTTCCGCAGCCCGTTTTCGAAGGGCGCCATCCTCGCCGACGAGGTCGGCCTAGGAAAGACGATCGAGGCGGGGTTGCTAATCGCTCAGAGATGGGCCGAGCGTAAGCGACACCTACTCGTCATCGTGCCGGCCAACCTCCGCAAGCAGTGGAGCCAGGAGTTGGCTGACAAGTTCTATTTGCCGTCCGTCATCCTCGAAGCCAAGACATTCAACGATGCGGTCAAGGCGGGCAACCTTAATCCCTTCGACCAAGAGACCGTGATTATCTGCTCGTATCAGTTTGTGCGGGCCAAGGAGCCTTACGTACGACAGACTCCGTGGCACCTCGTTGTGATTGACGAGGCTCACCGCCTCCGAAACGTATACAAGAAGACGAGCAAGATAGCCAGCGCCATCAAGGCAGCCGTCGACCCATATGCAAAGGTCCTCCTGACGGCCACGCCCTTGCAGAATTCTCTGCTCGAGTTGTATGGACTCGTGAGCATCATCGACGATTTCACGTTTGGCGACCTCACGAGCTACCGCGCTCAGTTCACTCGCGTCGACAGGGACGAGTCCTTTACTGCGCTGAAGCAGCGCCTGGAGACCATCTGCAAGAGAACTCTGCGGCGCCAAGTCCTCGAATACATCAGCTTCACAAACCGACATGCGATGGTGCAAGAGTTCTACCCGTCGGACGCTGAGCAGGAGCTCTACGACGTGGTCTCAAACTATCTTCAGCGGCCGACGTTGTACGCCTTGCCGGCCCGCCAACGGCACCTCATGACGCTCATCCTGCGCAAACTCCTCGCTTCATCGAGCAGGGCCATCGCCGGAACGCTCGAGGGTCTCGTCCACAAACTAGAAGACGCCGAGAGCCAAGCCGCGTCTGTTGATGCACCTCCTGAGTCTCTGCCAGAAGACTGGGAGCAACTCGACGAGCTCGCAGATGAATGGGACGAGGACGAAGTTGATGCACCGGCGGCCAGCCGCCCGATGTTCACGCCTGGGCAGCTCGTGGAGATGCACCGCGAAATCGAGGACCTCAAGCAATTCCTGAGCCTCGCACGCTCGATCCAAAGGGACTCGAAGGGAGCTGTTCTACTGACTGCCCTCAGGCGTGGGTTCGCGGCCGCCAGTGAAGCGCAAGAGCGCCAAGGGGCCGCGACGCTACAGCACAAGGCCGTCATCTTCACGGAATCCCGGCGTACCCAGCAATACCTCTTTGAGCTGCTGGAACAGACAGAGTTCGCGGGCAAGGTGATGCTCTTCAATGGGTCCAACAACCACCCGACCTCAAAGGCGATCTACGAGGCGTGGCTGGACAAGCATGCAGGCACCGATCGCATCTCGGGGTCGCCGAGCGCCAACCTCCGCGCCGCACTCGTCGAGCACTTTCGCGACACCGCAACAATACTTATCGCGACCGAAGCGGCCTCCGAGGGAGTGAACCTCCAGTTCTGCAACCTTGTTGTCAACTACGACCTGCCTTGGAACCCCCAGCGCGTCGAGCAGAGGATCGGGCGCTGTCATCGTTACGGGCAGAAGTTTGATGTCGTCGTGGTCAACTTCCTGAACAAGCAGAATGCGGCCGACCAGCGCGTATATCAGCTTCTCGATCAGAAGTTCAAGCTTTTCGATGGCGTGTTTGGTGCCAGCGACGAGGTCTTGGGCACCATCGGCTCCGGTGTCGACTTCGAGAAGCGGATCGCGGGCATATACCAACAGTGCCGGACGCCACAACAGATCGAGTTCGAGTTCGACCAACTGCAGGACGAGCTAGAGGAACAAATCACAGTCGGCCAGCGCGACGCGCGGGAGAAGCTCCTCGACAACTTCGACCAGGAGGTGGTCGAGAAGGTAAGAATCGAAAGCATCGATGTGCTCGACCGCTTCAACGACAAGCTCTGGCAACTGACCAGGCACGCTCTCGCCGATTGCGCGGATTTCAAGGAGGCCGATCATTCGTTCATTCTTCACACAAATCCATTCGTGGGCGAGACGATCCACCCGGGGCCCTATCGGATGGGCAAGGCGGTGGAAGATGCGAATACCTACCGGAGCGGGCACCCACTTGCGCAACGCGTTCTCCAGCGCGCCGCCGCGCTCAACCCGCATTCCGCCCATGTCGCATTTGATCTGTCGGGAGGGCGTCGCAACATCTCGATCCTGACGCCACTAGTTGGCAAACAGGGTTGGCTGGCGTGCGATCGCGTAACAATGCGGGCGCTCGAAGTAGAAGACGCCTTCATCTTCGCTGGATTCACCGACGATGGTGAGGCGCTCGACGAGCATCAGTGCCGAAGGCTTTTTGACGTGCCGGGAACGTTCATGTCGGCCGCGCCCGCGCCCGCTCCAGGGGTGCTTGACCGCCTGGCCGAAGCGATCACCGCCGGCCGGGTGGCCACCCTAGATCTCCTGACCTCTAAGAATGCCCACTGGTTCGACGGCGAGATCGACAAGCTTGACCGTTGGGCCGAGGACCGTCGTGCGGCTCTGAAGGCCGAGCTTGATGAGGTCGACTTCACCTTGAGGGACAAGCGGCGGGCGGCTCGCATGGCGCCGAACCTCCCGGAGAAGCTGGCCCTGCAGAAAGAGACACGCGCGTTGGAGGGGAAGCGCGGCGATGCCTGGCGGTCTTACGATCTGGCGAGTCGTGATATCGACGTGCAAAAAGATGCTCTTCTCGACGAGATCGGTAAGCGGCTCGAGCAGAGAACGGAGGCAGAGCGATTGTTCGTCCTGCACTGGGAGTTGAAATGAGCGCTGAGACCGCAGTAGATTCCGCTAACCAGCTCCCCGACAGGTTAGACCTGCGCTCCGACGACCTCGCTGCTGAACGTTTAGCGGAGCTCCTTCGCTTGTTCCCAGAGGTTGCCACCGAGGGGGGAAAGCTGGACTTCGACCAACTGAAGCGTGCGCTGGGCGAGCAGGTGGAAGCTGGCAAGGAGCGGTATGGCATGACGTGGCCGGGTAAGGCCGACTGCTTCAAGGCGATCCAGACGCCGAGCACCGGCACCTTGCTCCCATGTCGGGAGGAGAGCGTCAACTTCGACAGCAGTGAGAACCTAATCATTGAAGGTGACAACCTAGAAGTCCTCAAACTGTTACAGAAGTCATACCTCGGCCGGGTGAAGATGATCTACATCGATCCGCCGTACAACACAGGTAATGACTTCATCTACCCGGACAACTACACCGAAAGCCTCCAGACCTATCTGGAGTACACGGGTCAGGTCGACTCAGGCGGAAGGAAATTCACCACAAACACTGAGTCGGAGGGGCGCTTTCACTCCAAGTGGCTGAACATGATGTATCCCCGAATCTACCTGGCCAGGAATCTTCTGACGGAGGACGGGGTGATGTTTGTCAGCATCGATGACCGTGAGGTCGATAACGTCAAGAAGATCTGCAATGAAGTGTTCGGCGAAGAGAATTTCATTGGGTTCGCATGTCGGGTGGCCAAGAAGACGAATAACAAAGGGGACTATTGGGCGCCCAACTTTGACTATATCGCCACCTACGCACGCAACATAGCGCTGACAACCCCCTTTTTCGGTGGAGTCAATCTAGCGGCATACGACCAAGCTGACGCTGAGGGCCCACGGAAAGGTGATAAGTACCAGCTCGTGCGCCTGTACATGTCCAACATCCAAAACCGCAATCCCGAACAGCGATACTTTGTCGAGTGCCCTGATGGCACCAAAGTGATACCTCCGGGGAAGACCCTTCCACCGGTTCGTCCGCTCTTAGGCGACGGTATTTGGCGTTGGACTCGGCGCAAGTTCGACGACGAGCGAGACAAGATCGTCATCAAACAGGTGCGGACGTCCAACCTGATCGATGAGCACGGAGCGCCAGCGAGATGGAACGTCTATACCAAGACCTATCTCGACGATGTAATCGCCAATTCATCTGCTAAGCCCAACAGTTTGCTCGAAGGGTTTATCAATCAGGTGGGGTCCGAGGAACTCCGCGAGCTCGATATTCCTTTCGACTATCCCAAGCCATCGCCTCTCGTTAAGCACCTAATGGAGATAGCCCAATGCCGCGATAGCGATATTGTGCTCGATTTCTTTGCGGGCTCAGGAACCACTGGGCACGCGGTTCTTAACCTCAACAATGAAGACGGGGGCAAACGACGCTTCATCCTTGTGCAGCTGCCCGAACCAACGGGACGTGACGACTTTGTCACCATCGCTGACATATGTAAAGAGCGGATCCGCAGGGTCATTGGCAAACTGAACTCAGGCGACGCGGGCAAACTAGCGCTCCTTGAGAAACGCGACATGGACCGGGGGTTCCGAGTGTTCAAGCTTAGTGAATCCAACTTCACGACTTGGGATACGCAGGGGCCCGAGGATACTGAAGCGCTGGAACAACGGCTTGAGCTGCACGTCGAGCACATCCGTGAAGGTCGTACTGAGGACGACCTGCTCTACGAGATCCTTTTGAAGAGCGGTTTTCCCTTGGCGACGACTGTGGAGACTGTCGAGTTGGTCGGCAAAACGGTTTACATCGTTGCAGATGGCGCACTTCTACTATGCCTAGACCGTGAACTCAACCTTGAACTTATCCGAAAGATCGCGGAGAAGGGCCCTGAGAGGGTGGTCTGCTTGGATGCGGGCTTTGCCGGCAACGACCAGCTGAAGTCCAACGCCGTCCAACTCTTCAAGACCAAAGGGATCGCGAGCTTCAAAACAGTCTGATGAAGCTCCAGTTCGACCCCAATCAGCAGTTTCAGCTTGATGCCGTAGCAGCGGTGTCGGACCTCTTTGATGGCCAGCCGCAGGGGCCTCCGGAGTACGCCGTCATTCGGTTCGGTGCCATCGGCGGTCTGTTTGTTGGACAGGAGAGCACTGAGCTAGGCGTTGGCAACCGGTTGCTGCTGGCCGACGACAAGCTCCGTGAGAACACGCGAGCGATCCAAGCCCGCAACGGACTGGAAGTTGCCGATGAGCAGGCTGTACTGCAGGCATGGGACCTCTTTGACATCCCCGCGAACCAGGCTCGGAAGTGTCCCCACTTCTCTATAGAAATGGAGACTGGCACAGGCAAAACCTACGTCTATCTGCGAACGATTTTCGAACTGTCCCAAAGGTATGGCTTCCAGAAATTCGTGATTGTGGTTCCCAGCGTGGCCATCCGAGAAGGAGTCTTGAAGAACATCGAGATCACCAGGGAACATTTCCGCGCCCTGTACAACAACCTCCCTTCCGACTACTTCGTCTACGACGCGAAGAAAGCTAACCGGCTCCGGCAATTCGCCACGAGCACCACGATGCAGATCCTGGTAATCAACATCGATGCCTTCCGCAAGAATTTCACGGGGACCGACGAAGAGCGTAAAAGCAACGTCATCTATAAGGAGAGCGACAAGCTCTCCGGCCGTCAGCCGATTGAGTTCGTTCAAGCGGCCCGACCGATTGTCATAATCGATGAGCCTCAGAGCGTCGACTCAACCGAGAAATCGCAGGAAGCGATCAAGGAGCTCAATCCGCTCTGCACCTTGCGATACTCCGCCACACACCGAAATCCATACAACCTCCTCTACCGGCTTGACCCGATTCGCGCTTTCGAACTCAAATTGGTTAAGCAGATCGTCGTTGCGAGCGCTGTCGCCGATGGAGTTGCAGGTGAAGCGTTTGTGCGGGTCGAGAACATCACTCACAAGCCTTCGCTGAAAGCGACGTTGCGGATTTACGTCCAGGGCAAGGATGGCCCCAAACAGAAGGCAATCACGGCGCGACGGGGAACGGATTTGTTTGTTGCATCGAACGAGCGCGTGAACTACCGGAGCGGATACGAAGTGACTGAGATCAACGCAACTCCAGGCCACGAGTACATTCAATTCGCGAACGATGTTCGGGTGCCTGTGGGCCAAGAGATCGGAGGCTTGCGGGAGGATGTGTGGCGTGCGCAGATAAAGCACACGATCAAGCAGCACCTCGACAAGGAGCTAGAGCTAAAGGCACTCGGAATAAAGGTGCTCTCCTTATTCTTCATCGATCGTGTGGCTAACTATCGTGACTACGACGCACATGGGGCGCCAGTAGCTGGAAAGTACGCGAGGGTCTTCGAAGAGGAGCTCGGCGATCTAGCAGGAAAGCCTCAGTACAAAGATCTCACCTGGCTAAAGGAGCCGGCGGCGCGGCTCCACAACGGCTACTTTGCACAGGATAGGAAGGGCGTCGCGAAAGATACGGCGGGAGACACTCAGGCAGACGACGATGTCTACAACCTAATCATGAAAGAGAAGGAGCGGTTGCTGTCGCTAGACGAACCACTCCGCTTCATTTTCAGTCACTCCGCCTTGCGCGAGGGCTGGGACAATCCCAACATCTTCCAGATCTGCACGCTAAACGAAACCAAAAGCGCGATGAAGAAGCGCCAGGAGATTGGCCGGGGCCTCCGGTTGCCGGTGGACCAAGACGGTAAGCGAGTCTTCGACGAGTCGGTCAACCGACTCTACATAATGGCCAACGAGAGCTACGAGGAGTTCGCGAAGGCTCTACAGACGGAATATGAAGAAGACTGTGGGGTCACATTCGGTAAGGTTCCGATCACGGCGTTCGCAATGCTGGTGCGAGCGATCGACGGCAAGGAAGAACCTCTTGGATCCCAAGGGGCAGCAATAGTCAAGGCTTCCCTTGTCGCGAACGGCATCCTAGACGAGGGGGGGAGCATTCAGTCGCTTTTCGATCCCACGACGCCAGGGTTCGTGCTGAAAATGCCAGCAGGGTATGAGGATCTCGCGTCGGCGGTGACTGATGTGCTCTCCAGCTACCAGCTCGAACGTCACGTCAAGCGGGCTCGGGACGAGCGGAAGAACCATTTAAAGAAATCGGTTGTCCTGAACCCCGAGTTTCGAGCGCTATGGGAGCGAATAAAGCCGAAAACGACGTTCCGGGTGGAGTTCGCTACGGAAGAACTGATCAAGAGAGCGGTCGACGCGATCAAGAAGATGCCAAGAGTCAAGGCGCTGAAGATCAGAGTCGAAGCGGGCCAGATCGAAGTCACGAAGGCTGGCGTTGGGAGCCATGCGGTGACGAGTTCATCGGAATCGCTTAGTGCCACGCACCGGGCTTTGCCGGACATCCTCGCGTACCTACAGAACGAAACGGACCTCACCAGGTCGACGATCGTGCACGTATTGAAGCAAGCCGGTCGATTGGACGAATTCTTCGACAACCCGCAGGCATTCATGGATTCAGTGGCTCGGGTCCTGAAAGCGGAGCTGCACCGGCTACTGGTCGACGGTATTAAGTACGAGAAGATTGAAGTCGCGGGCGGCGAGTCTGAGTGGGAGATGGCTCTCTTCAAAGATGAGGAGATCGTCAACTATTTATCTGCCCTACAGGTCCAGAACTCGATCTATGAGTACGTTGAGTATCAATCCGCTGTCGAGAGACGCTTCGCCGAGGCTTTGGACAAGCGCGAGGATATCAAGCTGTTTGTCAAACTGCCCGGATGGTTCCAGATTGATACTCCCATCGGCACGTATAACCCGGACTGGGCGATAGTTAAGCACGACGATGCCATGCTGTATCTCGTGCGAGAAACAAAGGCCACGAAGGACTTCTTGAAGCTTCGCAATAGTGAAGCCGACAAGGTTCGTTGCGGGAAGCGCCATTTCGAGGCACTCGGAATGGACTTTGACGTTGTGGTAAGTGCCAGCGAAGTGTAGGGGCGGTTGTGTCAAGCGACCGATGACAAGCGAAAGCCGCGAAAGCCCTCGGTAGAGACTTCGACCACAGACTCGAGCTCCCAGGTGAGCTGGTTCCAGCTGCGAGCCGCGGTGACATAATCGCGGCGCGATGACGCGGACGGGCTTTCAGAAGCAGGACCGCGTGCTTCGCCTTCTGCGCGAAGTCACTCTCTTCCAGGCGGTGCCCTATGGCCTGACCAGTGACCAGCTGGCAGAACGTATGGAGATCAATCAGCGCACGGCCCAGCGAGATGTTGCTGCGTTGGAGTCCGAGCTGCGTGTGCCGTTCATCAAGCACGGAGCCCGGTGGCAAATCGTGCCGGATTATTGGCTCCCTCCAGTCAATCTCAACGTCCAGGAGATGGTCAGTCTTCTGCTCGCAGCGAGGCTCATGCTTCGCTTCGCCGACCGGGCCAATCCGTTCGCCGTCGCAGCATTCGAGAAGCTGTCCGCCGCGCTTCCCAAAGCAATGCGGCCGGCCCTGATGGAGATTGGCGACGAGATGGCTGAGAAGGCGATCGATCCCACGTACACAAAAGTGCTCGCCGCCCTGACGACGGCGTGGGCCGAACGCCGCCAGGTCGTGATCACATACACCATGAAGAACACATTCGAGCGTCGGCTCTGGCCACTATTCCTCGAGCCGAGCGCCACTGGCCACACCTGCTACCTGATGGCCTGGGATCCGAAACCCAGGGAGGTCCGCATATATAAGGTCGAGCGGATCTCAGCGGTCACGGTGCTCGAAGAGCGCTTCAGCCCTCCGTTGGGCTTCTCGGTTCGCGATCATCTCGCGGGGGCATGGGGGATATGGTCGTCCGCCGAGCCCGTCGAGGTTGAACTCCTGTTCAAGCGCGACGCTGTGCGGCGCGCGAAAGAGACGATCTGGCATCCCAGCCAACGCGCTGAGACCTTGCCGGACGGACGCCTGCGCGTGACGTTAGGAGTGGGATCGATTCTCGAGATCCGCCATTGGGTGCTTGGCTGGGGAGGCGATTGCGAGGTTGTGCGTCCTGTCGAGTTGCGCGGCGATATTCAGGCCGAAATTCGTGCAATGTCACGGACCTATGACATGGATGGCGCCATAGAATCGGCCCGCGTGGCGTTGACGAAACTCCCTAAGCCGGTGGAGATGGTCCGGGACCGCCGCCAGCGTCAAGAAAAAACTCCGGCGGGAGAACGCGTGGGCTCTTAGACAGAGCGACAGTCAGCTGTCGTCAGTGGGGCCCAAGCTCGCCTTATGAAGCAACGACTCGAGCTCACTATCCGGCCATCAAGGAAAGCCATCGCACGGGTCGGTGGCGCCTTGCACCTGCTCGTTCGCGTCGAGCCGCCGGCCCAGCCGGTCCAGCCCAACCGCCAGGCGGTCGCGCTGGCGTTGGTCATCGACCGCTCAGGCTCGATGGCCGGGCCCGCTGCTGCCTCGATCACGGTCGCTGAACCCCTCGCCGGTGGCGATGACACCGGCCAGACGAGCAAGCTGGGCTTCGTCAAGGCCGCCACTCTCAGACTGATCGATCTCATGCACGACGGTGACGCGGTCACGCTCGTTGTCTTCGACGACATGATTCAGGTGGTCAAACCCCTGACGGTTCTTGGCGTCAGGTCGCGGGTTGAACTCGCCTCAGCCGTCAAGGGCCTGGAGACGGGTGGGTCCACGAACATCGAGGGTGCTCTCAAGTCCGGGCTTGGGCAGTTCTCAAAGGCAGTGCGGAAGCAGTTCGGATGCAAGCTTGTGCTGCTTTCGGATGGCGAGGCAAACGTCGGCGAGCAACGGCCGGCTGTCCTTGCCGAGCACGCTGCGGGGGCCGCCCACAACGGCGTGACGGTGTCCACGCTCGGCTTTGGGTTCGACTACAACATCGCCCTGATGAGCCAGCTCGCAGAAGCCGGCAACGGAGACTTCACGCACATCGAGTCGCTGGAATCGCTGGATGCGGTGCTGCGTGAGGAGTTCACGGCCGCAGCTGAGGTTACGGCTCGCGGTGTCGAGGTGACGGTCGACCTGCCGGAGAGGCTATCGGCTGGCACCAACCTGAATGCCTACCGACAGGAGCCACATGGGATGGGGTTCAAGGTGTTCTTGGGCGATCTCGTGCGCCCGAAGGAGTTCATCTTCGAGGTCACGACCCCGGTAGCCCTGGCCGGCGATGAGCTAACGATCAGTGCCCGCGCCAGTTTCAGGGATGAGTCCGATGCGGTGGTTCACGTCGTCGCCGCGGCAACGGTCGCGATCTGCAGACCGGACCAGGTCGAGCAGCACCCGATTGACGAACCGATCGTAGCCAAGGTCCTGGCCCAGCTCCCGGCCCTGACCGAGATGGAAACGGTGCTCGCCTACGAGGCTGGCGACAGCGATGCGACTGACCTGAGCGTGAAGCTAGGCCGAGCTGCTTACGAACGTGCTCTGGAAACCTACCTGGCCACCGGGGATATGCCTGAGGCGGCCGCAGGTGAGGCGAAACTCAAGGAGCTCGACGCCCGGACGAAGGCGAGGTCGCTCTCGGCCAGCGATCTCAAGCGCTGCTACGGGGCAAGCCGCCGAGCCAGCCGGAGCCGCCGGACTGATCCGAACGCGGACGCGAAGTAGCTGCTTTTCCGAGCGCCAAAATAAATTTGAGCTTCGGGGTGGCCTGCCTCCCTGAAACTCTTGGGGGCCGCGACAAAGAGCTGTCGCGGCTCTCTGTCACTCTCCAACCATGAAGCGTGATTTGCGGTTGCACATGTACGAGAAGGAGCTACGTCGACTGATTCTCGAGCTCCAGGACCACGACTACCTGGTCTTCGAGGACTCACGTGTCGACAGCCGCTACGTCCAGTACCTGGTTCACGATGCCGCCGTCTACGGCGAGGTTGGATCGCGCCACTGGCTTCCGGAGTCAGAAGGCCTGCGCAAAGACTCGGTCACGGCTCTGGGCTGCCTCGGCTTTGAGGGTGGCGCATCACGTCGCAACTTCTCGCGAGACCACCTCCCGCACGACGCAAGGCGCCTGGCCTGTCTAACCGAGCTTCTTTTCGGCGCCGCATACGGTGAGACTGGCGACATGATGCCGCTCGTCAGAACTCGCGCATCTCGGGAGGCCGAGAGCCCGCGGCCGGCGATAGAGTTCGACGCGTGATAGGTGGGTCGGCCGCTCTACCGACCGCAGGTGTGAACCTGGTCCGCGTACACCCCGGAAGGCAGTCCCTCGCTTGGCTAGAAGGCAGAATCGCCGAGCTCAAGGGAAACGATCCGCTGGCACCTGTGACCGTGGTCGTCTCCTCGAACCACATCGGGCTCGCCGCGCGTCGCGGTCTTGCTCGGAACGGTTACGCGAACGTGCGCTTTGGGGTGATGGGCCGCCTCGTCGAGCCTCTCGGCGCACCCACACTGGCCGCTGCGGGGAAATCCCCTCTAACGCTACCGTCCGAGGAGGCCGCGATCCGTGAGGCTGTCCGCCGGAAAGGACAGGGTTTCGGAGACGTGGGTGAGCACCCGGCGCTGGTGCGGGCTTTGGCTGATCTATTCCGCGAACTCCGGGAGGCGGAAGTCGAAGCAACCCGGCTGCAGGAACTTGCAGGTTGGGGCCTCATGGCCGCGGCCGCGCTCGAGGTCTACCGCGAATACATCAGCGTGGTTGCAACAGCGGGACTTTATGACGACCAGGAGCTTCTGGCTTCCGCGACTGCGGCGCTGGCTGGCGCGAATGTCAGCCGGATGGTCGGGGAGATCGGATCAGTGCTTGTCTACCTGCCTGGCGGCCAGAAGGCGGCGGAGTCCCGTTTCCTCAAGGCGCTTTCCGGGCTCTGCCAGATTGAAATCGCTTTGAGCGCGCTCGACGACCCGTTGGCAGACGTCCCGTCCGTCTCCATCGCTGAGGCGTTCGGCCTAGCGTGGTCCGAGCTTCCGCTTGTCAATATCGCTCCTCCGGAAGTCAACCTGCTCGCGGCCCCAGATTCCACTGAGGAGGTCCGGAGCGCCGTGCGCCTGCTACTCAGCAAGTTGGAGGACGGACTCGAGTTGCGGCGGATCGCGATCGTTTATCGCGACCGCGAGCCATACGGTGCCCTAATCCGAGACACCCTCGACGCCGCCGCGGTGCCTTGGGCTGGCATCGATGGCCGACCGCTGTCGGAGAGCTGGGCCGGTCGCGGTCTGCTCGGTCTTCTCCGACTGCGGGAGCGGGACTTCGCCCGGGTCGACGTGCTCGGATGGCTCGGTGCGTTGCCTCAAGCAGATCCCGGGGGCGTCTCGATTGGGGACTGGGACCGTCTCTCGCGCCGTGCCGCCGTGGTCCGCGGAGCGCGGCAGTGGCAGGATCGCCTCCGTCTCCAGGCGAAGGACGTCCGGGCGGCCGCCGACGGGATGGAGCACGAGGGCGGCAGCGAGGGCGCGATTCGGTACCGGCGGCGTGAGGCTCGCGCGCTGGAGCGCATGGCCGCGTACATCGAGCAGGCCGAGGATGCCACCCGGGCACCGGGAGATCGGACCTGGAAAGCATTTGCCGACTGGGCCGAGAAGCTTCGCCGGCACTACATTCCTGTCGCCGATTCGTGGCCCCCACGTCAGCGCGAGGCGGACGAGATGGTTGGCGAGCTCCTCGTCCAGATGGCGGCGGCGAGCGCGCTTGAGGAAGAGGTGAACCTGGAGCAGTTTGTCGATGCATGTCAGGGCACGATTGAAGGTCGGCGCCAGGCCGAAGGCGGGTTGGGCTCTGGAGTGGCGGTGGGTCCAATTGGCGCCCTGTGCGGCATGGAGTTCGCCCTCGTCTTCGTTCTTGGTGCGACCGAGCGCGCTCTTCCGCGTCCTGCCGCCCCCGACCCGGTGTTTCCACCTGATGGCGGTCGTGACCCTCTGGGCAGGACCGATCGCCGCCGCTCCGAGGAGCGCCGCGATTTCCTGGCGGCGGTCGCAGCGGCTGAGTCGGTATGGCTAGCTTTCCCAGCCTGGGACGCGGATCTGCGGCCGAGCTACCCGTCACCGTGGGTGCTGGAACTGGTCCAACCGGAAGGTGGCCGTGCGGTCACGGCAAGCGCGCTCCGCATGGGGAGGGGAGGACCCAACGTCTTGGGTATCGCTTCGCCGGATGCGGGGCTCGCTGCAGCCCCGAGTTTGCTGAACGTGGCTGAGTGGCGTGCCGCAATTTCACGGAGCGAGGGCCAGGCTCTAAGCCGATCTGGATTGGCGGCACGTCGGGATCTGCCACTCCGCCGCCACCTTGAGGTGCGCTCGGCGCGAATGTCTGACTCCTTCACGGAGTTCGACGGCAATGTTGCGTCCGAGGTTGCCGGGTCGGAGGCCCTTGCCTCCGGTCTCGACTCTCACCGCCATTCTCCATCGAGCATCGAGCGTTGGGCCGCATGCCCATTCAGCTACCTGCTCGATCGTGTCCTCAATGTCGAGCCGACCGAACGTCCCGAGCAAGAGGTCGCGTGGGCAATCGGCGCAACCGCCAAAGGCTCGCTCGTACACGAGATCCTCAGCCGGTTCTTCGGCGAGCTTGCGGCTGAGGGCAGACCCGCCCCTGCGGAGTTGTACGGTGCCGCCGATCGGGCACGGATCGAAAGGATCGCGCTGGAGGAGTTCGCTGCGCTAGAAGAGGCTGGTGCTATCGGCCATCGCCTTGCTTGGGACAACGAGCGCCAGGCAATCCTTACGGATCTTCAGACCTTCCTTCGCGAGGACGATGAGTTGCGTGCGGATGGGTTGGTCCCGAAATATTTCGAACAAGGCTTCGGGATGCGGAGCGATTCCTGGGATGAGCTCGTGGTCGACCTCGGGGCGGGTCGGACTGCGCGGCTACGAGGGCGAATCGACCGCATCGACCTCGGCCCCGACCCACTCTCACCGCAGGTGGCTCGCCTCATCGATTACAAGACAGGGCGGGCCTACAAGGACAGCGACTTTGATAGTGACCCTGTGGTTGCCGGCACGAAGGTTCAGCCGTCCGTCTACAGCGCCGTGATTCGCTCTCGATATCCCGGCATCCGCGTCGAAAGTGGCTACTGGTTCGTCAGCACGAAGGGCAACTTTAAGTTCCTCTCAGTGGCGGACGACCCGGAGAGGCTGCGCTCGGTGCTCGATGTCGTGGATCGCGGGATGCGCGAGGGTGCGTTCCCCCAGGTGCCGGGGTCGGATGACAGCAGGCCCGATCGGAGCAGTTGGACCAACTGCATCTACTGCTCGTTCGACCGAATATGTCCGACGGGCCGCGACCAGATGCGTGAGCGGAAGCGAGATCGCCCTGGGCCTCTCATCCACCTGGAGCTCAGCAATAAAAGTGGATCCTGACCTGCTCGCGGCTGACGGGCGTGCCCGGCATGCGCTGCGTACTGACTTCGACAGCACTCTGTTCGTCGATGCCGGCGCGGGCACCGGCAAGACGACCGCAATCGTCGAGCGGATTGCAGAGTTGGTTGCCAACGGGCGCATCGCGATGAGCCAGCTGGTGGCGATCACATTTACAGAGGCGGCAGCGGCAGAGCTGCGTACCCGGGTGCGCGAAACCCTGCAGGCGGTCGCTCTGAACTCCACGCGCCCAGAAGAGGAACGCGCCTTGTGCGCGCGCGCGAGCGCAGAAATCGGCGATGCGGCCATCGACACGATCCACGCTTTCGCGGGCGACTTGCTTCGCACCTATCCGCTGCATGCCGGGCTGCCGCCCGACTTCACCACGATGGACGAGATCGAGGCCGATCTGGATTTCGACGAGCGCTTTCGATCGTGGTTCGAGGCGGTCGCTGACGACACTGAGCGTCGGGACACAGTGCGTAGCGCTCTTCTGCTCGGCCTCGGGCCTGACCGCATGCAGACGCTCGCCCGGGCGCTGCACGAGAACTACGACCTGTTATCGACGACCAGCATCTGGACCTGTCCAGCAGCCCCAAACGCGATCGGGGTCGCCCATGAAGCGGCCGATCGGATTCGCGCGGCCCAACGGCTGTTGGCATACGCGCCGGCGGGCCACGAGGCGATTCCCTTTGTTGAGGGACTCGCTTTTGCGCGCGATCGGTTGGCTGACGCGAAGACCGCCGACCAGGCGCTCATTGCGCTGGAGAGCATCGAAGAAATCAAGGTTAGAGGCCGTCAGGACGGTTGGGGCGTTGTCGACGGAGACAACGGGTTCAAGGTTCTGAAGAAGAGTCTGAAGGACATAGCGGCCGACGCAGAGGAAACGCTGCAGGCGCAGCGATCCGTCCTTTTCTGCGCGTTGCTGATGGTGCTCCGCGATTTTGTGCTGGCCTACGCTGCCGAACGCCGGCGCCTCGGTGTTGCCACGTTTCAAGACCTGCTGGCTTGGGCGCGTGATTTGCTGCGAGACAGCGCCGAGGTGCGTTCTCGCGTGCAGTCGCGTTGGTCACGAGTGTTCATCGACGAGTTTCAGGACACCGATCCCCTGCAGGCAGAGATCGCGTTCTACATCTGCGCTGATCCGGGGTCGTCCCTGCCGGAGGATTGGCGGAAGATTTCGCTGCAGCCGGGCAAGCTGTGCCTGGTCGGCGATCCGAAGCAGTCGATCTACCGGTTTCGCCGCGCGGACATCGCCTTGTACCAGGCAATTCGCAACCTGGTCGCAGATCCCCTTGTGTTGAGCCGCAACTTCCGATCAGTACCGGCAGTACTTGACTTCGTTAACCGCCATTTCGCGGCCGCGATGACGTTTGTGCTCGGCGTCCAGCCGGCGTACCAGCCGCTGGCTGCGGACGCCATCGTGGCTGGTCCTGCGCTGTGGCGGTTCGGTGGCCCGGTGGACGGGAAGGCGCCGGAGGTCTGGGAGCAGGAAGCCGAGGCCGTCGCCGGCTGCATCTCCAGGATCGTGGGGGAACGCTGGTCGGTCTCGGACCGTGGGCTGGAGGGCAGGCTCGGCCGCGAGGTCCAGTACGGAGACATTTGCGTGCTTACACCCAGCCGGACCAACTTGCGACGCCTTGAGCGTGCTTTCGAGATCCGAAACATCCCATATCGGATCGAGAGTGGCGAGATCGTTGTGGGCACGCAGGAGGTGCGGGATTTGCTTTCCGCCCTGCGCGCTATCGATGATCCCTCAGACCAGGTTGCGGTCGTGGCGGCTCTGCGTTCGCCGATCTACGGCTGTAGCGATACGGAGCTCGTTCGGTGGTCAGGCGAACGCGGCCGGCTCGACTATCAGTATCCAGGCGACGGCAAGGTAGAGCGCGTTCGCGCCTCGCTCGAGCATCTGGCGTCATTCCACGCCGATCGGAACCTGACGTCGGTGGCGGCACTAGTCGAGCGGTTCGTCGACGACAGAATGCTGATTGCGGCTGCCTTTGGGGAGCGGCGGCCACGCGAATCATGGCGGCGCTATCGGTATGTTTCGGCGCGAGCCCGAGCGTTCGCCTCGACCGGTCGCACGACGCTGCGCGAGTTCGTCGAGTGGATGGAGGGTTTGGGTCGCAACCAAGCTCGCGATGTTTCGGGGTCCATCGTCGAGAGCGACGAGTCAGCAGTCCGGGTGCTGACCGTGCATCGCGCAAAGGGTCTCGAGTTTCCGATTGTGATCATGACCGGGCTTGGATCGTCCCGCTCTTTCCCCAGCCCCAATGTGATTGGCGACCGCCTGAATGACAGGGTTTACGCAAGGGCCAGCGACGCTCGCGGGTACTCGTGGTCCAGTCCTGGATATGACGATGCGTCTGAGGTCGAAAAGGCGCTTGGGAAGGCGGAGGAGATACGGCTGGCATATGTTGCGGCGACGCGAGCCCGCGACCATCTCATACTCGGCCTGCATCACAAAGTAGGAGCCAAGCCAGAGATTCCGGCTGTCGCCTTCGCCGAGACGCTCGTCTAGATGGTGGGCGATGTCCGCGAGATCGAGCCGATGGAGCTCCTACCACCTCCTGCCCCGGCCGTGAGGCCGGCGGCAACGGTTGAGCAGGTGATCGCTGATGAGGAGGCGTGGGTCGAAAAACGCCGCGCCGCCCTGGCGGGTGCTGAGGGTGTCGCGTTTGTGACCGCGACGTCTCGAGCCGCGCTCGGCACGAGCGAGGAACCCAGGACTGAGCCCGACGCCGCCCGCTTCAGGCGCGGCCGCGGGGGCACGTCGGTGGGCCGCGCCGTCCATTCGGTGCTGCAGGCAGTCGACCTTACGACGCAGGAAGGGCTCGAGAATCTGGCGCGAGCCCAGGCCGCCGCCGAGGGTATTTCGCAGCGCGCCGCCGAGGTTGCCCGGCTGGCGAGGCGAGCGTGCGAGAGCGAGCCGGTCCGGCGCGCGATAGCGAGCGGCCGCCTTTGGCGGGAGGTACCGATTGGAGCCCCAAGCGGCGATGTCGTCCTCGAGGGCTTCATCGACCTCCTCTTCGAAACGCCCGAGGGCTATGAGATTGTCGATTACAAGACAGACGCCGTCCGTGAGGGTGAGATGGAGGGCCGGATGGATCACTACCGGGTACAGGGAGAGGCCTACGCGGAGCTGGTGAGGGCGATCACCGGCAAGACGCCGGTCGCGGTGTCTTTCGTGTTCGTATTGACTGGGCGGGTGGTTCGTATTGTGCCTGCAGCGACAGCTGCGGAGCCGGTCTAACGTTGGGCGACCGAAACGGGCTCCGGATTTGGGTAAGGATCCCGAGGCTAGTCGAGAATGACATCTAAGGAACATCTCCACGCATCTGTTTGCGATCTCGACAGCCGGGCGACCCGGGGCCGCGAGATGTCCCGGACCTCGGAGATCGGTACCCGTCGATGAAGCTCCTTCATTTCGCCGATGTCCACTTGGATGCTCAGTTTGGGTGGGCGGATCATGCCGTCGCCAGCCGGCGCCGCGAGGCCATCAGGCAAGCATTGGTTCGGATCCTGGACATCGGCCTCGAGCGCCAAGTCGATGCGATCCTCTGCGCCGGCGACCTGTTCGAGTACGAGAGGATCACGCCTGATACGGTGGCCTTTCTGCGGGCGCAGTTCGCGCGCCTTAACACGACGCCGGTGTATATCAGTCCCGGCAACCACGACCATTGCTCTGCTGACAGCATCTACCGGCAGGTGACCTGGCCAGCTAACGTCCACATTTTCGTGACGGACAGGCTTGAGCCGGTCACTCTTGAGAAGGGCATCACTCTATGGGGCGCCGCACATTTGGTCCCAGCCAACACCGGCGACTTCCTCGATGGTTTCCGCGTTGATCGACAAGGTGTCAACCTGGCACTCTTCCATGGGTCAGAGCGATCTCAGTGGACGATGCTGGGGGAGGGCAAGCAGCCTCATGCTCCGTTTGAGGCAGCTGAGCTCGAGCGGGCAGGCATCGATCAAGCAATGCTTGGTCACTACCACAAGCCCCTGGACGCCCCCCGATACACCTACCCCGGCAACCCTGAGGCTCTGACTTTCGGTGAGTCCGGCCAGCGCGGCGCGGTTCTTTTCACGGTCGGACGAGATGGCGTTCTCAATCGCGAACATCTCGCCGTCGGAGGCGGTGCCGGCCTTCACTCAATCAATGTCGATCTCACCGGCTGTGAAAGCAGCGCCGAATGTGTGGACCGCGCAGCAAAGGCGCTAGAGGGGCTACGCGGTTGTGCTCGAGTACATCTGACTGGCGAAGTTATGCCCGCCGTCAGTCTGCAAGCGAGACAGATCGTTGAGGCCGCTCCGCAACTCGATGCGGTCTTGGTTGAAGCCGACGGGATCCGGATTGCCTACGACTTCGACCAGATCGCCGCGGAACACAGCGTCCGCGGCCAGTTCGTCGCAGATGTACGGGCCGATGAGACGCTAGAACCCAACGAGCGCCTTCTAATCCTCACCGCCGGCTTGCGCGCGCTCGACGGGCGCGCCGACCTGGAAGTTTGCTGAGTGCGGATCAAGCGTCTTCTCATCACCGGCTTTGGACCTTTTGCCAACCAGACGATGGACTTCGCCCCTGGCCTGACCGTTGTGCACGGGTTCAACGAGGCGGGCAAGTCCACCTGGCACGCCGCCCTTTACGCGGCGCTTTGCGGGAGGCGTAGGGGCCGGGGCGCGAATACGTTGGAGGAGAGGCTGTTCGCTGAACGTCACCGGCCGTGGGGGGGAGGACCTTGGGTCGTGGGGGCTGAGCTTGAGTTGGCCGACGGTCGGAAGATCGAAATGAAACAGGACCTCGAGGGCAAGATTGACTGCAGCGCCCGAGACGGCCTGGGCCGAGACGTATCGGGCGAGATCATCTTCGAGGGCGCGCCCGACGCCTCGCGCTGGCTGGGTCTTGACCGCCGGGCGTTCTTGGCCACCGCGTGCGTCCGCCAGTCGGAGATTAGCCAGGTTTTGGATGATGCGGGAAGTCTCCAGGAGCATCTGCAGCGAGCCGCCGCAACGGCCGGCACCGATGCGACGGCGGCTAGGGCACTGGAACTTGTCGACATCGCGATCAGGGAGAGGGTCGGGCGCGAGGCCGTTAATAGTGTCAGACCCTTGCGTCGAGCGATGAACCGAGAGGCAACCGCCTCGCGGAGGCTGACGACAATCAATGATGCCCACATCGGCTACCTCGACCTTCTGGGACAGGCCCTGGCTCGTCGAGCCACAGCAACGACGGCAGGCGATCGGGTGCAGGAACTCGAGGCGGTCCAGGCCGAGGCGGAAGCGCGTCGCGAGGAGCAGAAGGTAGCTCGCGTCGAGGAGGTCCTTGCGCGGCATCCGGACGGCCCACCCTCAGCACCCAAGGACGAAGCGCTCGCCAACGAGGTGGCCGCCGCCCTCTCAGGCTGGCGCACGCGCCCGGCCCCTCCGAGCCAGGAAGGCACGTCTTCCGAAGATTTGCGTAAAGCGTTGGGCGATATACCCCCACGACCCGAGGGCGACCTCGAGCCTGCGGAGGAGGTCGTCAGGGCCCTCAGCTCGATGCGTGCGGCAACGGCGGCCATGTCGGGGCACCTTGCTGGTCGGCCGCAGGAGACTCCAAGTCCTGCTGTCACGCTCGCGCCGGCGGAGTTGCTCGACCTCGCCAGTCGGATCGAAGAGGCCGTGCCAAGGCCCGACAAAGCCTTGCAGCAACGAGTCGAGGCGGCTCGGGCTTCCGTGGCATCCACGACAGGATCCCGGGCTGCCTACGCGATGCTTGGCGGAGCCGCGGCCTTGCTCATCGGCGCGGCGGCGGCGGTCGCTTTCGGCATCTGGCAGGTCGGCGCCCTTGGCGTGCTTGGCATGCTGGTTTTGGGTTGGCTCGGTGTATCGCGGTTGAGGACTGGCGGTTCAGGTGCCCGTCTGGAGCAACTTCGGGACCTAGAGGGTCAGCTGGCTCGTATCGAAGCGGCCATCGCAGGCGCTGAGAACCGAAAGCAGGCCGCTCTCGCTACCATCCGCGCGCACGGACTGCCGAGCGGCTCAGTCGAGCTACGGGCCTTGTCAGCCGCGGTTGAGGCTGCGGGACGTGCGCGGTATGTCACCCAGCAATGGGAGACCCAGCGAGAAGTGATTGTTCAGCAGGTTGCCGACCAGGCTAGCCGCCTTCGCGAGGCGCTGGAGCGGCGTGGCGTCGTCGTGCGGGACCCAGACGACCTTGATGCTGCCATCGAACGCTACGGCGTTGCCTGCCGCACGCGAGCCCAACAGGCTCGCGAGGCCGGCCGGCGCGAGGGTCTCGAGCAGCAGCTTCGGATGAGAGAGGAGCTCGAGAACGCTGCTGAAAAGTCAAGACGCGCGATCGCGGAGGCGGAAATGGGCCTGCGCAAGGCCGCCGAGGCATGTGGCGTTGGTTCCGACCTCGCTCTCGAGCAGGTCGAAGCGGGTCTTGAAGGATGGGGCTCGACACGCGCCCGCCGGGTCGCCGCTGCGCAAATTGCCACGACTGAGTGGTCGGAAATGCAGACCCTGCTCGCCGGCCGGACGGAGGACCAGTTAGGCGGTGAAACCGCGGAGCTGCGGGAGAACGCCAATCGGCTCGCGGTCGCGATCGGTCGCCCTGAGGGCATCGAGCCCGATCCGTCTGCCGCAGCCGCATTGCCAGAACAGCGCCAGCGCGCTCAGGTCGCCGCCGGCGATGTGGCCAACCTCGAGGGCCGATTGAGCACGATCGATCCAGCTTCGGTCGACGTCGCCGGCGCCGAGGAAGAGTTGGCTGCGGCCACGGCCGAGCTGGCGCGGGTGCGTGCTCTGGAGAACATCCTGCTAAAGACACAGAGATTTCTGGAGGTCGCTCAGGACCGCGTCCATCGGGACATCGCGCCCGTGCTGACCGCGACCCTGCAGAAATGGCTTCCCTCGGTGACTGGGGGACGCTGGACGGACGCCACCGTGGATCCCGAGAACCT
>Ga0307373_10005008_pt1 | contig 21950 bp, 13 predicted proteins | sample OX2MG_FD_202534 | JGI IMG/M metagenome (GOLD analysis project Ga0307373, IMG submission 202534) | Soil microbial communities from Risofladan, Vaasa, Finland - OX-2 | ecosystem: Environmental > Terrestrial > Soil > Coastal area > Acid sulfate soil | place: Finland: Risofladan, Vaasa | collected... | reverse complement strand
GCGAGCGATTCGAGCGCGGCGCGATCGGCGTCGAGAAGCGGCCGGCCGCGACCCTGGGCCGGATCGCGATCCCTCGGGTCGCTGAAAACGGAAACAACGACCGGCGAACATTCCCTGTGCGCGGCTTCGACCAGGGACAGGTGGCCGGCGTGCAATCCGCCGCCGGTCGGAACCAGGCCGACGATCCCGCCTTCCTCCCGGGCTTGCCGGGAGACCTGCTTCATCCAATCAACGGTATGGATCAGTTCCAAGGCCGGCCGCGTCTCAGGCCGATGCCCGTTTGTCGCGCTCCCGGTAAAAAACGATCAGGTCGGTGTGAGGCGGCCGGGCCCCCAGTTGCCGCAGCATCGTGGCGATCTGGCCGCGGTGGTAGCTCGCATGATTGGCCAGATGCTGGATCGATTGCCAGAGCGGATGGGAGAAGTGCTCGCCCGCCGAGTTGGTGTACTCGATCGGGCCCTCGAGATCGTCCGTTTTCAGGGAGGAAATGAATTCGAGCAGTTCGGCGTCGAGCGTGTCGAACCTGTGCCGCAAGGCGGCGAAATCCGCATCCTTCGCCCAGGCGGGAGGCCCTGCCGGGGGGCGGCCGTGCCAGCGCTCGTTCCAGACCCACTCCGCCCCAACCATATGCGCCAGGGTTTTCAGGACGGAAGGAAAGCTCGAATGGAGATCCTCGGCCAGTTGGCCGGGCTCCAGGGCGGCGCAGGCATCCAGGGTGCGGGCGTTCGCCCAGGAATTGTATTCGAATAACAAGAGGTAATCGTCAGGTGTCATGGGTAACTCCTTTTTCCGTATGAGCGGCCTGCGTCAAAAGCGGCAGGCGCTCCACAAGCAAAGATGCAACGGATTTCATGCCTCGTCCACCGGTTCGGGATGAATGGTGACGCGATCGATCTGCGGGAAGCGGCGGCGAAGCCGGTCTTCGATGGCCATGGTGATGTCGTGAACGCGGGGAATCGGAAGCTGGCCCGTGAAGGCGCAGTGGCAGGAAAGCAGCACCCGGCGCTCGACGCTGCGAACGATCACGTGGTGGTAATCGGAGATTTCGGGAAATTCACCGCAAAACCGCTCGAGCTCGGGGAGGATGGCCGCTTCCAGATCCTTCATCTCCTCGGCTCCCGGGATGCGAACCCCCAAAGGCTCGATGTGGATATTGACTTCGGAGCCAGGGCCCAGCTCGCTTCGGATGCTTTCCTCGAGTTCGGTTGCGCGCTGGTGCGCCTGCCGCAGCGAGAGCCGCTCGTCCACCTCGAGATGCAGGTCGACGAAGAGGCGGCCGTCGAGTTGCTGCGCGGCGATTTCGTGAATGGGCAGGCCGGCGCGCTGCGCCACGGCGCGAATCGCGTCGAAGAGTCCCTCGGTGGCGTCCGAGCGAGGTTCCACGTGAACCACGACGTCGGCGGGAACGATCGCGCGGACGCGGGCTTCGACCGCTTCGCTGAGATCGTGCGCCTGCTCGACGCCCAGCCGGCGCGGCACGGAGATCGTGAGGTCGACAAAATGGCGGTTTCCCGCGCGGCGGACGCGCACGCGATCGGCCGCCAGCACCCCTTCGGCCCGTTCGGCCGATTGGCGGATGCGCTCGGCCAGACCCCGCGGGGCGGCATCGAGCAGCGCCTCGACCGTGCGCTTGCCCAGCCGCGAGCCGATCCAGATGATCACGGCCGCCACGCCGAGCGCCGCCAGCGGATCGGCATAGGAGAGCCAGGGAATTTTCAGGCGATCGCCGAGCCAGGCGGCGCCGATGCCGATGAGCACGACCAGCGTGCTCCAGACGTCGGTGGAAAAGTGCAGGGCGTCGGCTTCGAGCGCGTCGCTTTGAAAGCGGCGCGCGACGCGCGCCAGGGCCCGCGAGCGGGTCCAGTCGATGGCCATGGCGAGCGCCAGAATCAGGATCGCGGCGATGCTGGGCCGCAAGTGCTCCTGGTGGTAGAGCAGGCGCCCGAACGCTTCCACGATGATGTAAACCGCGGTGACAAGGAGCAGGCCGGTTTCGACCAGCGCCGAGACGTTCTCCACCTTGCCGTGGCCATAGGTGTGGATTGTATCGGCCGGCTTGTCGGAGACGCGGACGGAAAGATAGGTGAGAACGGCGGCGACCAGGTCCAGGCCCGAGTGCAAGGCTTCGGAAAGAACGCCCAGGCTGCCTGTCGTTGCCGCCAGGAACACTTTCAGCGAAACCAGAACGAGGGCCGCAAAAACCGACCCGAGAGCGGCCAGCTTCTTTTCGCGCCCAGCCTGAGCGACGTCCGTCAATTCATTCAAAGGCATTTATATGTCACGGCCGTGTTCTTGTCACCGGCTGTTAACCGGTTTCGCCCTGTCCGGCGTCCGCTAAGAGGCCGGATATAGCCTGCTTGCCTGTCTTTCAAGGGCTCTTCGCCGAAATTTCCACAAGCCGGGGCCATTCACGGAATTGTAAAGCGATCGTAAACGCCCGGCCATCTTCATCGATCACCATCTCTGCGGCGATTTTCCAGGGCCTACATTGAGGCGAATTTTGAGGAGGGTATCTTGAAAGGAAAGTTTGTTCTTACCTGCCTGCTTACGCTGGTCTGCGCGTTCGCCGTTTGGGCGCAGGGAATAGGTACCGTCAGCGGGATAGTGACGGATGTCTCCGGCAAAGCGGTCTCCGGAGCGACGGTTTCCGTCACCGACCTCACCACCGGCGCCGTGGTGAGATCGAAGACCGGCAATAACGGGCGATTCACCGTAAAGGGCCTGTCGGCCGACCGGCAAATGGTGGCGATCGAGAAGCCGGGCTTCGAAAGTTACACCGAACAGGTTTCGCTCGCGACCCGGCGATCCGCCGTCGTCAACGCCACTCTGACGGTGCAGACGCTGTCGCAGTCGATCGTCGTCCGCGGCACCGTGATCCCCAGCGCGAGCCCCATGCCCACCCGGCAACAGGTGCTCATGTCCGACCAGACGATTCGTATTCTCGACCGCAAGCAGCTGGACGCGGCCGGGCCCCTGGCCGGCGGGGCGCAGATGATTTCCTCCACGCCCGGAGCCAACGTGATCGGCTACGGGAACACGGGGGCGACGAAATACACGATCCAACTGAACGGAATCCAGCAGGGCTGGGCCGGCGAAAATACCGGTTTCACGGCGCCCGGCTCGCTCGGCATCACCTTCGACGGCATCCCGGTCTCCGATGTATCGACCGCTTTGTGGCAATCGGCTACGATGCCGCAAAACCTTCTCATCCAGAACCTGGCGGTCACCTACGGGCCAGGGGATCCAGTGAACCGGTATTACACGAACATCGGCGGGCAGGTGGAATTCACCCCGGTGCAGCCGACCTTCAGCACGCACCTGAGCGTTCAGGGGACCTATGGAAGCTATAACGAGAAGAACATCGCGTTCGTTCTGAATACAGGCAACTTCCACGGCTGGTCGACCGTCATCTCGGGCGGGGTGGGGAACGGCGACAGCTACCGCACGGCGCCGGATGGGTTCAATAGTCCCACCAAGAACGGGGCCGTGTACGCCAAGACGGTGCGGATGTTTTCCTCCGGCAGCTTCGAGCTGGGCGGTTATTACGCCAAATCCGGCGGATTCCGCAACCAGACCGTTCCGCTCAACAGTGGCGCGGGCGTCTACTACTCCTACGATAACAATACCGGTACCTGCTCGGCTGACACGGGCGGCACAGGCGGCATCAACTACTCCGAGCAGAGCAGCGGCTATTACAGCACCCTGCCTTACAACTGCTACAACAAGTACGACACGAACGGGTTGTGGATGATCTATGCGCGTGAAAATCTCATGCTGAATCCCACCACCACGCTCACGAATACGACCTGGTATTGGGTCATCCATCGGCTGCACGAGCGCTCTAACGATGTGTTCAACCCCGGCGATCAGCAGAACGAGTACAACAACCCCCATAGCGATACGTTCGGGGACAAAATCGGCTTGTCCAAGGTTCTGCCCCGGAACACCGTGAACGTGGGTGTTTACTTCATCCACGAGCTCTATAACAGCCGGAACGACTTCTGGAGTCCTACGCCTGCCTCCGGCGGCCCCGGCAACGGGCCTGCGCAGATACCGAACCAGGGAGCGAAGATCCGGTCCGGTATATTCAATCAGGACGATGTGGCCATGTTCGCGCAGGATGAATTCCACCCCATCAAGCAACTCCACATCACGCCCGGCATTCGGTTCGTGGCGTTTCAGACCTCTTACAGCGACACCGCCTACCGCGATTTCAACCTGACCCAGAACAACGTGATTCTGACCAGGCACTGTTCGCTCTATCCCTCAACGTCCGACCCCTTTGCCGCGCCGGGGAACACGAAAGACCAGGGATCCATTTGCGCCTCGCACGAGAGCCGCACGGGGGTCGAGCCATCGATCAGCGTCGCGGTGCTGCCGACGCACTGGCTGAACGTATACGGCGGTTACAGCACCGAATATCGCGCGCCCGCGATGGGCGGAGGCGGCGGCCTGTTCCAGTCGGTCAATCCTTCGGCCTACCTTCTGGCCGAGGGTAAGTACTATCAGGTCGGCTTGAAAGCTCATTTCGTGAACGCGCCCGCGCTCAAGAACCTGATCTTCGGCCTCGCCTACTATCACCTCGATTACAACAACCAGGAAATCGACTACGAGACGGCCATCGGCAACGCGTTCACCTCGGGCGGCAGCTCGACCTATCACGGCGTCAACGTCTTCTTCGACGACGATCCCCTGGCCAATCTGCACGTTTTCGCCAACTTCAACGCCGAATCATCCAAGTTCGTCAACTTCATTCAGAATGCGCCCCCGGGAACCTCGTGTAGCGCGGCGGGGGTCAGCTGCTACAACAACATCCCGGTTTCCTATACGCCCAATTCGACGGTCAATTTCGGGGTCTATTACGGAATCTCCCGTAAGGAGCATGTGCTGATCGAGCCTCGCTTCACCTACAGCTATATCGGCTCGCAGCACTTGTGGAACAACCTGATCGGCGCGCCGGACAACCAGACGATGCCGGGATACGGAACGGCCAATCTCTCCTTCGTCGCTCCCATCCTAAAATACGTGAATTTGAGCCTGAACATACAGAACCTGTTCAACCAGAAATACAACGAATACGAGTACATCTCCTCGGGTGGCTACTTCACGCCGAACACGAACGCATCGGCGGGAGCGATTCTGGGCTACCCGGGCGCCCCGCTTTCCACCTACGGGACGGTCAGCTTCCAGTTCTAGGGGAGGGGGGAGACGAAGGACGAATTCTCTCTCGGGCCGTCGCGGCGCGCGAGTGGCGGCGCGGCGGCCTTTTCTTTTTCACGGCCTGGCTGAGACTCTATCGGGCCGGATCGCGCCGGCAAAGCCGGCGGACTACTTTTCCTTCAGCTTCAGACGCCCCTCGGCCTTGCTCTTTTCGAGGAACGCGCGCAACTCTTCCGCATTATCGAACAGGCGAACCCACTGCTCGTAATAGAGTGTGACGGGAAAGCGGCCCAGGCCATAAACGCTCACGCCGCCTTTTTCGCCGATTCTGAATTCGAGTGTGCCCGGGCGGCGGGTGCCAGACTGCTTTTCCAGCTCCGTCACCCGCGCCTTGAGTTCTTCGTAGGAAGGCTCGCTCATTTTTTCGTCTCCGTAGGCGATGGGGAAATGTTCGAACGGTTTTCCGGCTTGACGAGTCCGCGGTTTTTCTCCGGAGCCATTTATTGTAGCGGTGGCGGGGGGACCAGCGGAAGACGCTGTTCCCCGCCGCGGGGGCCGTTCACCTGTACGTCGCCGACCAGCAGCGACGGGGTGACGATCGAGCTCGGCAGCCCGCCCTGCGCCGAGCCGAAAGCGGCTAGAGCCGTGGCGGAAAACTGCGGATTCTGCATGAAATTGAATACTCCCGGATTGTCGCCGACGCCGGCCAGGTTGCGCAGGTTGCGCACAGTGAGTCCGATGATGCGCGCGCCGCGAACCAGCTCCTCGTGCCCGCCATTCACCCAGACGCGCTCGACGATGAGCGGCAGCCTGTCCCCGTTCGGGACTCCGTTGATCAGGCCGGAAAGGATGGCGTCGAAATCGCCGCCGTGGACGGCCGCCAGCGCCGGGTTGTCCATGCGCTTGACGACCAGGCACCACGGCAAGCCGTCGCTCTTGCAGATATCCATGAATTTTTGCTGGAGCGCTTGCGCGTCCATGCCGCCACCTGTGGCCTGGAAGAAAAGATTGCTGATCGCCGGGGTCGGCATGCCCAGGCCGGAGGCGCGGCCGTGGCCGTTCGATTGGCTGAAGTCGGGACCGGGCCGGCGCGACATGAGCAGATTTTCGAGCAGGCCGTTTTGCACGAGGGTGACGCGCTGGGCGCGCACGCCCTGGGCGTCGACCTGGTAGCCGCCGATCAGCGGATGCCCTTGGAACTGGCTCACGGTGGGATCGTCGACCAGCGTGACGTCGGTCGGCAAAACGCGCTGGCCGATGCGGCCGGTCCAGTTGCCATTGCCGCCCATCTGCGTGAACATCTGGTTGTACATCGCCACGGTGGAGAGCGGCGGACGGGCGCCGGAAACGGACGCGGCCAGCGTTTGGGCGAGCAGGGAGGCGGCGGCGCGCGGCTCGAAAAGAACCGGGCCTTCGTAGTCGGTGACGGTGGGCGCGGCGCGCAAGGCCATCAACTGCTGGCTGATCTGCTCCATGTGCTGCTTGACCTCGCCGAGCGGCGGCAACCCGGCCGGAGTCGCCGCATAGTGGGAATAGAAGTCCTGAAGCGGCATGCCATCGGGAGCCTGGGTTTGCACGGCGGCTTCCACCGAGGCCATGCTGCTCGGAATGCGAAGCTCGGTGCCTTCGCTCGTGAGCAGATAGTAGGTCTGGTAGATCATGTAGTAGGTGACGCGGCCGGCATAGATGTCGGGGAAGTCGCGGAAAACGGCGGAGGTCTGTTCGGCTTCCTGATCCCAATTGCGCGAAGTCCAGTCGGGCCGTGCGTGCGGTTCGATCAGGACTACGGGCTGCTGGATGCGGGCAAAATCGTCGATTTCGGGCGGCTTGGCGAGACTGCTGAGGAAGGCCTGTTTGCGGGCGAGCTGGTCGGCCGCCCGTTTGTAGGCCTGATCGGTGGCGAGCCACAGGTCCTGCCGAAGGGAATAGTAGTCGCCGTCGATGCCCACCTGCCCGGCATTACCGATCGATCCATGGAACCCGCCCTCGGTAATGAAATGGGAGCTATCGATGTGATAGTTGCCCATCCGAACCTGGACGAGCATGAAGCGGGAACGGCTCGTTGTGGAATTGACGATCGAGCCGAAGTCGGCTGTAACGGCGCGGATCTGAACGTCGATGAGGCGGTAAGCGATGAAGTAGGGTTTGCCCAGGTCTTCGGTCTGCAACCGCGCGAGCGAACGCGCCATTTCAGCCTTCATCGCGCGCAGCGTGTCGTCCCCGGCGGCCGCCGGGTTGGCCTGGTCGGCCTGACGCATGCGCCGGGCAAAGCGCTCGGCCAGCGACGGGGCCGCGGGTGACGGGATTGAAGGCCCGACGGAGGTTCCCGGTGCGGCGGACGCCGCAAGGGCGGTCGGCGCGGAAGAACGGGCCATGGGCCGGCTGGCGCGCAGGCTGACCGGAAGCGCGGCCAAACAGACGAATAAGAAGAGAATCCATCCGCGGCGAATCATCGCAATTGCCCCCAGGGCGTCGGCCGAACGCCGCGCGGCTCGGGATCGAGCGGATCGTGAGCCGGCGGGGGAAGTATCGGCGGCTTGTTGGCGGAGGTTTGCTTCTTGGCCACCTCCATCTCCGAGAACAGCATCGCCGGGGCGTCGGCGGATACCGGCACGGCGCCAGACTCGGCAATGCAATAACCGTCAAAAACGGCCTCTTTATCACCGGTTGCGACGATCTTGGTCAGCGAGGTCAGCGGAGTGCCCACGATATTGACTCCCCGCACCAACTGATCCGGCCGGCCATCGGGAAAAACCTTATAGACGATGAGCGGCTCGAGCTGAAAGGCCTGCGGCTGGGCGCGGCCGGTGATCGTGAAGCCGCCCGATAGGTCTTCGATCAGCAGACCGTACCGCTTGCCTTGTTGGCGGATCATGCCGATCAGCATTTTGCGCAACTGGGCGAAGGTCACGCCCTTCGAGCTCCTCACGATCGTGTTGCCCATCCGGGAGATCGGCTGATAGCCCAACTGGCGGCGGCCGTGTCCGTTCGAATGAGGAAAGCCGGGCAGAGGTTCGCGCGACATCAAAAAATTCCTGAGCACGCCGTGATCGACCAGGGTGACGCGCTGGGAGGGAACGCCTTCATCGTCGAACGGGTAATAGCCGAGCAGGGCTTGGCCGCCGATTTCCTTGAGTGTCGGATCGTCGTAGACGGAAAGGAACGTCGGCATGATCTGCTGGCCGACTTTGTTGGTGAAGGTCTGGCCTTCGGTCACCTGCTTTTGGCGAAAACCCTCCAGGCGGTGCCCCAGAACCTCATGGAAGAAAACGGCGGCGGCGCGGCCGCTGAGCAGCACCGGTCCGGCATAGGGCTCGACAACCGGAGCCTTCTCCAGCCCTTGCATTTCCGCAGTGAGTTTGTGGACTTCGGCCATCACTTCCTGATCCGACGGCGCCTTGGCGGGATCGACCCAGTCGAAATTGGAATAGAGGCTCAGGTTCATGCCATCTGGCGCTTTGCCCTGAACGTAAAGTTCGAGCCGGTATCGAATCTGGCCGAACTGCTCTCGTGTGCCCTCACTCGAGGCGAAATACTGGTTGGTGGCCGAGGCGGTAAACGTGGCGATCGAATTCATCGCCGCGGGCGAAGAGCTGAAAGCGGCCGTGTAGCGCCGCACGCGCTCCTCCCAGGGACGGCGGTCCACGCGGAACGAGACCAGCGGCCGATAGGCGATGTCTGGTTGTTCGTGGGAAAAATCGGCAACGGTGGTCTCTGCGTTCTGCACCTGAACCTGCTGGCTGGTCTTAACCTGAATGTAGGCGGCGGCGGCCGCTCGGTACTGCTCGTCGGTAGAAAGCCAGAGATCCCGGCGGAGTACGGGAATATTGTTGTCGAGAGGCACCAGCATGGGACTGCTCGATTGCGACATGCTGCGATCGCCGATGTTGTGCGTGTCGTCGAACTGGTAGTTGCCGACGCGGACCTGCGTTTGGAGCAAGCGGTTGTGCTCCTGATCGCTCTCGAGCAAGGCCCCGTTCGATCCCTGCACGGTTGCCGACGTCTGTCCGGTGACGGAATAGCTGACGAAATAGGCCGGCGGATTCGCCTGGCGAAGCGTCTGCATGGACCGGCTGAGTTCCAGGTCCATGGCCTTGAGAATGGGCGAGGGTTGAGCTTGTGGCGCGTGCTGCGAGGGAGTCGCCGCGCCTAGAAATATCGAGGAACCGAAAAGAACGAGCGAAAAGACCAAACCCGAAAGAAGCCGGCTCATAGTGAGGCCCTTAGTTTAGGCGAACCGCGACCGGAAGGCAAAGCGGGAATGGCGCCCCGCCGCGAACGGGCGGTGGCCGCTCGAAACGGTAGACCGGCTGTTCGCCGAGTCCATACAATGAGGTGCACGGAAACCGCGCCCACCGAGCGGCCGCGCACCATGGAAGGGAGAATTCGCCGATGGACCTGCTCGAATATATCGATCGAAACAAGAATGAACACCTAAAGGAGCTCTGCGAGCTGCTGAGAATTCCGAGCGTGAGCGCCAAGAGCGAGCACAGGAAGGACGTCGAGCTGGCGGCGAGCTGGGTGGCGGCGAAGCTGCGCGCCATCGGTATGGGAAAAGTGGAAATCATTCCGACCCGGCTGCACCCGCTCGTCTACGCCGAGTGGCTCGGGGCACCGGGCAAGCCGACTGTTCTTTTTTACGGGCACTACGACGTTCAGCCTCCCGAGCCCCTGGAGCTGTGGACCTCGCCGCCGTTCGAGCCGGTCGTGCGTGACGGAAGCCTCTGGGCGCGGGGTTCGGCCGACGACAAGGGGCAGGTGCACATCCATCTAGCTGCGCTCGAATCGCTGATGAAGGTCGAGGGGCGTCTACCGATCAACGTGAAGTGGATTCTGGAAGGGGAAGAGGAGGTGGGCAGCGCGAACCTGTACAAGTTCATGCGGGAACAGAGCGCCAAGCTGAAGGCGGACGCCCTGCTCGTTTCCGACACGTCGATGCTGGCCCCGGGCGTGCCCTCGATCAGTTACGGGTTGCGCGGGCTGAGCTATTTCCAGGTGGAAATTACAGGCGCGAGCCAGGATTTGCACTCCGGCATGTTTGGCGGGGCGGCGCCAAATCCGCTGCAGGCGCTCGCCGACGTTTTCGGCCGGCTGCACGACCGGCATGGGCGAATCGCGGTTCCCGGCTTTTACCGCGACGTGAAGCCGCTTGGGCGCCGGGAGCGGCGCGCCCTGAGGTCCCTCCCGTGGAACGAGAAGCGGTTTCGCCGATTCCTCGGCGCCCCGGGTTTGTCGGGAGAGAAGGGATACACGGCGCTCGAGCGGCTCTGGTGCCGGCCGACCCTCGAACTGAACGGGATGTGGGGCGGATATACGGGCGAAGGAGCCAAAACGGTGATCCCGGCCAAGGCCTGGGCGAAGTTCTCGACGCGCCTGGTGCCGGACCAGGACCCCCGGAAGATCGCCCGGCAGGTGGAAAGGCAGGTGCGGCGGCTGCTGCCCAAGAGCGTGACATGCAAGTTCGAGACGCTCAGCCTGGGAAAACCCTGGGTGGTTCCCTACGACCATCCGATTTTCCAGACGGCGCAGCGGGCGCTCAGCGAGGGCTTCGGACGAAAGGCGGTTTTTATCCGCGAAGGCGGCTCGATCCCCTTCGTGACCGAGGTGCACGACATTCTCCGGGTGCCATGCGTGCTGATGGGATTCGGCCAGCCCGACGAAAACGCGCACGCCCCGGACGAACACCTGGCGCTCGAACACTATTTTGGCGGAATACGGTCGGTGGCCCGCTTCTACCAGGAGATGGCGGAATTGCCTCTCCCGGCAAGCCGAAAGGGTTCCCGGGCGCGCTAAGCGGCCTGGGAAGCGGCGAAATCGATGCGGGGATCGAAATTTCCACACAATTTGCAGTTTTTTTGCTTGCCTTTCAACCAGGGGGGTGTCTATAGTGCCGCGAGACGCGCGGGCAAGCGCGGGCATCGCCACGAGCACGAGGAGGATCGAATTCAATGCCGGCCAACCCGATGAGTAAAGCAAAGACGGTCGCTTATCTGGCAGATAAGTGCGACGTTCCAAAGAAGACGGTGAGCACATTTTTCGAAGAGCTGTTCAAGCTCACCGTAAAGGAGTGCAAGTCCGCGGCGGGGAAATTCGTTATTCCCGGTCTGGCACGAGTCGTCAAGAGGCATAGCAAGGCGCGCATGGGCCGCAACCCGCGGACCGGCGAGCCGATCAAGATCAAGGCCAAGACGGTTGTTCGGATTCGACCGTCGAAGCAGTTGAAGGACTCTGTACTCAGGTAACTCTCTTCTTTCCAGCCGTGGAGGGGCGGCGGGCCGTCCGCCCCCCCACGGCTGGTTTCTCTCCGGATTTCCCTCGTTGAAATGAATCTGGTTGCCGGCGCGAACGCCGGATCCCGGTGAGGCGGACGGCCAAAAGTATCCCGTCGAAATGCCGATCCGCGTGTTCCTATTCGGTGCACTGGGAAGTTCGCACGCCCGGCATGGCATAATCGAGTCTCGCTATGATGCACGAATCATGATGCACGAATCGGGACTGCTCACCGACCTCTACGAACTCACCATGGCCGCCGGGTACGTGCAGACGGGCCTGGACTCGCGCGCCACATTCGAGTTGTTCGCTCGCACGCTTCCCGAGCGGCGCAATTATTTGGTCGTGGCCGGCCTCGAGCAGGCCCTGGATTTTCTCGAAAGGGTTCATTTTACGAGCGAGGAGATCGCTTACCTGCGGCGGCATCCGGCCTTCCGGGGCGTCGGGCGCAAATTCTTCGATTTTCTCCGGCGATTCCGGTTCACCGGCGACGTTTGGGCGATACCGGAAGGCACGATCGCATTCGCGGGAGAGCCGCTGCTGCGCGTGGAAGCCCCGATTGCCGAAGCGCAATTGGTGGAGACGTATCTGCTGGCGGCGATGCATTTCCAGACGGTCGTCGCCGGTAAAGCCTCCCGCGTCGTGACGGCCGCTCGCGGGCGGCCGGTTGTCGAATTCGGTTCCCGGCGCGCGCATGGAATCGAGGCCGGGGTGCTGGCGGCGCGGGCCGCATGGATTGCCGGCTGCGCCGGCACCTCGAACAGTTATGCCGGCCAGAAATACGACATCCCGACCTTCGGCACGCAAGCGCATTCCTGGGTCATGGCTCACGCGAGCGAGGCGGAGGCCTTCGGCCGCTTTCTCGACGTCTTTCCCGACTCCTCGACCTTGCTGGTCGATACATACGACACGCGCCGCGCCATTGCGGAGATCATCCGCATGGGGCGCAAACCGGCCGGTCTGCGGCTCGATAGCGGGGATCTGGCCGGCGATAGCCGCTGGGCGCGCCGGCAGCTCAAACAGGCCGGCTGGGAGGACGTGCAGATTTTTGCCTCGGGAGACCTGGACGAAACGAGCATCGACGCGCTGCTCCAGTCCGGGGCCGAAGTGGACGGGTTTGGGGTGGGCACGGCGATGGCGACCTCGTCGGATGCGCCGTCGATTGGCCTGATTTACAAGCTGGTGGAAGTGAGAAGAAACGGGCGCGCCATCGGCGTCGCCAAGTTCAGCCCCGGCAAGGCGACCTATCCCGGTCCGAAGCAGGTATTCCGCCTGCGCGACCGCTCGGGACAGTTCACCGAAGACCGGATTGCCCTGGCCGGGGAACGGCTGGCGCGCGGCGAGCCGCTGCTCTTGCCGGCGATTCGCAAAGGGCGGCGGGTTTGCCCCGCCGCGCCCCTGGGCGAGGCGCGCGATCGCTGCCGGAAACATCTTCTGCTTCTGCCCGAGCGCTACCGCCGCATCGACCGGCGCGCCGCTTTTCCGGTGAGCTACAGCCCGCGGCTCGAGCGGATGTTCGAGCAGATGCGCCGGGCCGCCTTGCGGCGGGTGCGCTAGAATAAAAGTAAGGAAGCGGCGGGAAGCCGAGACGGATGGCATCGCGCGAAATCGTCTTTTGGGATGTGGATACGCAGCGGGATTTCATGCTCCCGGACGGAAAGCTCTACGTGCCCGGGGCGGAAAAGCGGATTCCCCGCCTGGAGCGTCTGGTGAATCTGGCCCGGCAGGGCCGCGTGTTGCTGATCTCCTCGGTCGACGCGCACACGCCCGACGATCCCGAATTCCTCTATTGGCCGCCGCACTGCGTGCAGGGAACCCCGGGCCAGCGGAAGATTTCCGAGACTTTGACCGACGATTTGCTGCTCGTGCCGAACGATTCTGAATTTCACCTACCGCGGAACCTACGGGTATACAAACAGGTCATTCTGGAAAAGCAGACGCTCGACGTTTTCGACAATCCGAACACGGAAAAGGTTCTGAAACAGCTGGGTCCGGACGCCGAATATTGCGTGTTCGGCATGGTCACCGAACTCTGCGTCCGGCTGGCCGTGCTTGGCATGCTCAAACGCGGCTGCCACGTGGCCGTCATCACCGACGCGATCGAGGCGCTCCAGGAAGAAGAAGGACGCCGCTCGGTAGCCGAATTCGTGGCGGCCGGGGCGCAACTGCTGCAAGCCGAAGAGGCCGTGGCCCTGGTCGATGCCCTGGACCGGGACAGCGCGAACTGACTTCCCATCGAAGACGGTTTTCTCCGGCGCGGGCTGGCGGCCGGCGGGAAACCGGCCCAATTTCTTTCCGCGAAACCGGCGCGCGCGCCAATTTTGCGCCCGGAACGGTTGTGCTACTATCGCGATTTCCACGACCAACGCGGTCGGCGAAGGCGCGGTCGTTTGGAGGATCGCCCGGTGCCCACTGCTACGATGAAAGCGCTGCGGAAGGCTCGATCCGGCCGCGGCGCCGGGATCGAAACCGTTCCCATTCCCGCCATCGGTCCCCGCGATGCCCTGATTCGCGTGCGCGCCTCCTCGATTTGCGGCACCGATCTCCACATCTACGCGTGGAGCGACTGGGCCCGCCGGCACATTCATCCCCCGCTCACCTTTGGACACGAATTCTGCGGCGTGATCGAAACCGTGGGCGCCGACGTCGAGGGACTGGCGCCGGGCGATTTCGCCAGCGCGGAAATGCACGTCAATTGCGGCCACTGCCTGCCGTGCCGCCTGGGCCAGGGACACATCTGCCAGCGCCTGAAAATCATCGGGATCGACCTGGACGGTTGCTTTGCCGAATTCGTGCGCATCCCCGCGCAAAACGTCTGGAAAGTCGATCCGGCGATTCCGTCCCGTTACGCGGCGGTGATGGACCCGCTCGGCAATGCCGTGCACACCGTGCTGGCCGGCCCCGTGGCGGGGCAAACCGTCGCGGTCACCGGCTGCGGGCCGATCGGGCTGATGGCCATTTCGGTGGCGCGGGCCTGCGGCGCTTCGACCCTGGTGGCGACGGAGGTGAATGCCGGCCGGCGCGAACTGGCGACGAAGATGGGAGCCGACGCCGCGCTCGATCCGGAGCAAGGCGACGTTGTGGCGCAGGTGAGGGAGATCACCGGCGGCGCGGGCGTGGACGTTCTGCTCGAAATGAGCGGCCACCCCGGCGCGATTCGCCAGGGGCTCCAGATGCTGCGGCCCGGCGGGCGAGCGTCGCTGCTGGGCATACCGAAGGAGCCGGTCACGCTCGACCTGTATGGCGACATCATCGGCAAGGGCGTGGTGGTGCAGGGGATTTTGGGGCGGCGCATGTTCGAGACCTGGGTGCAAATGACCGCGCTGCTCAAGAGCGGGCGGCTGAACCTCGATCCGTTGTTTCGCGAGCGCTTTTCGCTGGACGATTTCGAGCGGGCCTTTGCCATGCTCGAAGAGGGAAGCGCGAATAAAGTGCTTTTGTTCCCGGATGGGCCGGTCGATTGATCTTTCGATTGGTCTCTCGATTGACCCCGGCCTCGATTTCCTCGCGATTGCCCCGGCCTATAATGGTTTTTCCATTGTCCCGTCCGAAGGAGGACGCATGACGACTGCTGTCCGGCCCCAGCTTCAATACCTGCGCGATGCGCTCGAAGATCTGAAATCCCGTCAACTCTATTACCGCCTGCCGGTGCTTTCGGCCGAGCAGAAGGCCGTCGCGACGGTCAACGGGCGCGAGGTGATCAATCTCAGCTCGAACAATTACCTGGGGCTGACCACGCACCGGAAGCTGCGGAAGGCGGCGATCGAAGCGACGCGGAAATACGGCGTCGGCACGGGCGCCGTGCGCACGATTGCCGGCACGATGGCGATTCACCTGGATCTGGAGGAGCAGATCGCCTACTTCAAGCGCACCGAGGCCGCCGTGGTCTTTCAATCCGGCTTCACCGCGAACGCGGGAACGGTCGCGGCCGTGCTGGGCAAGGACGACCTGATCGTTTCCGACGAGCTGAATCACGCTTCGATCATCGACGGCTGCCGCCTCTCGAAGGCCACCATCCGGGTCTTCAAGCATCGCGACCTCGATGATTGCGAGCGCATCCTCAAGGAAACCGAGCACTGGGTCGGGCACAAGCTGCTGATCACCGACGGCGTGTTCTCGATGGAGGGAGACATCGCGCCGCTGCCCGAACTCTGCGATCTGGCGGAAAAATACAACTGCATCATGATGGTCGACGACGCGCATTCGACCGGGGTGCTGGGCCGCGGGGGCCGCGGAACGGTCGATCATTTGGGCTGTCACGGGCGCGTCGATATCCAGGTCGGCACGCTGAGCAAGGCGGTGGGCGTGATGGGCGGCTACGTTTGCGGATCGCGCACCCTCATCGAATTTCTCTATCACCGGGCGCGCCCGTTCCTGTTCTCCACATCGCATCCGCCGGCCGTGGTCGGGCCCTGTCAGGCGGCCTTCGACCTGCTCTCCTCGGCCGAGGGTGAGCGCCTAGTCAAGCGGCTCTGGAGCAATACGAAATATTTCAAGCGGGGCCTGAAGCGGATGGGTTTCGATACGGGCGCGAGCCAGACGCCGATCACCCCGATCATCGTGGGCGAGGCGGCGAAAGCCTTCCGGTTTTCGCAGGCGCTATTCGACGAGGGCGTATTCGCGCAGGGCATCGGCTATCCGACCGTTCCGGAGGGTAAGGCGCGCCTGCGCACGATCGTCACGGCGGCGCACAAACGCAGCGACCTCGAAAAGGCCCTCGAAATCATCGGCCGCGTGGGCCGGCGGCTGGAGGTCCTGCCGGAATGAGGCCGCCCGCCCGGTTTTCCTGCCGCTAGCCGGTATCTTCCATCTGACTTCCGCTGGCCGGCATCGCGTCGGGAGGGCTCTCCATACAAGCAGCGGACATCCTCCCCGCGCCGCCCGGCGAAGGCGTCCGCCCCTGTCTGGTATACTCGCCTGCCTGCCCCCGAATGAACGAAGCGCACGAATCACGCCTCTTTTTGATCGACGCGATGGGTTACATTTTCCGGGCCTATTTCGCGCCGATGGAACGGCTGCGCAGTCCGTCGGGAATGCCCACGAAGGTTCCCTACCTCTTCGCCAACATGCTGCGGCGCCTCGTCAAGCAATGGGAACCCGATTATCTCGGGGTGGTATACGACGTGGCCGCGCCGACCTTTCGCGACAAACTCTTCGCCGAATACAAAGCCCAGCGGCCCCCAATGCCCGAGGAGCTGGCCGAGCAGCTGCCGTGGGTGCGGCGCTATTGCGACGCGATGCGCGTCGCCCAGGTCGAATACGAAGGCTACGAAGCCGACGATGTGATCGGCACGCTCGCGCGCCAGGCCGCGGCGAAGGGAATCGAAGCGTTCATCGTCACCAGCGACAAGGATTTTTTGCAACTGGTGGACGGGCGGGTGCGCGTGCTGATCCCGACCAAGAGCGATCTGCTGATCGACCGGGCCAAGGTGGAGGAGATGCTGGGCGTCGCGCCCGAGCGCGTTCCCGACGTGATGGCCCTGACGGGCGATTCGATCGACAACGTGCCGGGAGCCAAGGGGATCGGGGAAAAAGGCGCCCGGGGACTGATCGCGCGATTCGGGTCGGTGGAAGCGGCCCTGGACCACGCCGCGGAAGTCGAGAACAAACGGTACCGCGAGGCCCTGCTCGGCCAGCGCGAACAGGTGCTCCTGTCGAAGCAGCTGACCACAATTCATACCAACGTCCCCATGGAACTCGACCTCGACGCCCTGCGCCGCCGCGAGCCGGATATCGAAGCGTTGCGCAAGCTGTATGGCGAGTTGGGATTTTCGTCCCTGCTGCGGGAACTCGCGCCAGCGCCGGCCGAAGCGACGGGTAACTACCGCGCGCTCGATTCCCCCGAAGCGCTCGTAAACTTCCTGGCCGGAATCGGGCCGGGCCAGGAGGCCGCGTTGTGGCTGGAGACGGCGCCGGAGGAGGTCGAGCCGGGATTCGGCAGTCGGGTGGTGAAACTGGAAGTTTCGGCCGGGGCATCGAGTGGCGCGGTGGCCTGGACGGACGATCGCGGAGAGATGCTCGGGGCCCTGGCCCAATGGCTGGGAGACGGTTCGCGGCCCAAGGTCGTGCACGACGCCAAACTCGTCGAACTGCTGGCCATGGGCGGGAAGGGCCCGGGCGCGCGCGGCGTGCGGCACGCCCTCGACCTGTATTCCTATCTGCTGCGGCCGACCACGGCCCGCCACGGCCTGGAAGATATCGCCTCGCGGCAGTTGAACGTTTCGCTCGGCGGCGGGGCCGGCGAGCGCGCCGACTACCTGATGCGCCTGGCGCCCCTGTTGCGGGCCGACGTCGAGGCGCAGGGGCTCGTCCCGGTTTACGAGCAGATCGATCTGCCGCTGGCGCCGGTGCTGGCGCGTATGGAGCGCCGCGGCGTCGGCGTGGCCCGGACGGCGCTCGAGGCGTTTTCCGCCGCGACGGAAGAGGAAATCCGCCGGTTGGAGCGAAGCATTTACGAGGCGGCCGGGTACGAATTCAACATCCTTTCGACCCAGCAACTGGGCGAACTGCTTTTCGACAAACTGAATCTTCCCTTGCCGCGGCGCCGCGGCAAGGGAAAGGTTCGCTCGACCGCCGTCGACGTGCTGCGGGAGCTCGCACCGCTCCATCCCCTGCCCGGCATGGTGATCGAATACCGGGAATCGGCGAAACTGAAATCCACCTATGCCGATGCCTTGCCCCGTTTGATTCATCCGGAGACCGGGCGCATCCATCCCCGATTCAATCAGACGGGAACGTCGACGGGACGGCTCAGCTGCTCGAGCCCCAATCTGCAAAATATTCCTGTCCGCACCGAACTCGGCCGCAAGATTCGCGCGGGATTCGTCGCCCGGCCCGGATGGCGCTTGCTATCGGCCGATTATTCCCAGATCGAGCTGCGCGTGATGGCTCATCTCTCCGCCGATCCCGTGCTGGCCAGCGCGTTCCGGCGCGGCGAGGACGTTCATTCGCGAACCGCCGAAGAGGTGTTCGGCGCCGGTCCCCTGGCGCAAACGGCCGAGCATCGCCGCGCGGCCAAAATCATCAATTTCGGCATCCTCTACGGCCTGTCTCCCTTCGGTCTTGCCGCACAGCTTCAGATCGATCAGAAAGAGGCGGCGCAGTTCATCCATCGATATTTCGAGAGATACCGGGGCGTGAAAGAGTGGCTCGATGGGCAGCTCGAGCAGGTTCGGCGGACCGGCGTCACGAGGACGCTTCTGGGCCGCATGCGCCCGATCCCGGAAATCAACGCCCCGCAGGCCGCGCTGCGGGGCCTGGCCGAACGCACGGCCCTCAACACACCCGTTCAGGGAACGGCCGCGGATCTGATGAAGCTGGCCATGATCGAAACCGACAAGCGGTTCATGGCCGAAGGCCTGCGCGCCGAAATGATTTTGCAGGTTCACGATGAGCTGCTTTTTGAGGTTCCCGAGGAAGAGTTCAGCCAGGTTTCCCGGCTCGTGCGCGAGGCGATGGAACACGCCTACCCGTTGAGCGTGCCCTTAATCGTAGAAATCAAGGCCGGACCGAACTGGAGGGACATGAAATCCATCAGCGAGGGAGCTGAAAAGCCCGGGAAGCCAGTCGAATAGGCCGTTCACCAGGCCGGAAGACTCGGCGAGATGTCCTGTTAACAAGTTGCAATAAATACACTTACATGATAATTGATGGGAATAAGGGAAGCTGTATAGGGAGTATATGTTTGGACAATATGTTTACTTTACCGTTAATTATATTGACGGTACCGAAACTCCCGTGTAGAGTCCTGCGCGTGGGGCAGAACATGAATCTCGACACCGACAACGTAGCGCCCCAAAGTTCCGCCCCCCACCACAGTGCCCCTCAAAGCGCTGGGGGTCGCAGCACCGCAGGGCTGCGACCCCTGGCCCCCCTTCCTCATTCTAAATTTTAAATCCGAGCCTTCCGCATGCCGGCCTTCCGCCCCGAAATCCTGATGGCAACACCGGCCTGCCCACCGCGCAAGTAAATCTTTCCAACTGGTTGGCGAATGGGGAATGGGCCTGCGCAGGCGGGAGGGGCCGCGGTCGGGAGTTTTGGCTGGGGCGGGAGGATTCGAACCTCCACCATCTGCATTAACAGTGCAGTGTCCTACCGGTTGGACCACGCCCCAACTCTAATTCCGGCAGAGGGCTGCGCGCTGGCATTCGGCGCGGAAAGCGCCTGCCGGACAAACCGAGAGAATCGCGTGACCGGCTGCAATTCTGCCACAGCACAAACATTCGCGCCAGACGCGAGCAGATGCCACGGATCGATTGCCTGAAACAGGCGAGTTCCGCGCCTGCCTTGACCCTGCGATTGATAGGTTGCTAAGTTGGTTGTTTAGACTGGGGAGAATCTACCCTCCCGTCTGGATGGACAATGTCTACAGCCGGTTCTCCCGCATGCCGCTTGATCGCATCGTAATCCGAGGAGCCCGCCAGCATAACCTCAAGAACATCAGCCTGGAAATTCCTCGCCACAGCCTGACCGTCATTACCGGGCTTTCCGGCTCGGGAAAATCGTCGCTGGCCTTCGACACCATTTACGCCGAAGGGCAGCGGCGCTACGTCGAATCGCTTTCCGCCTACGCCCGCCAGTTTATCGATCAGCTCGAGCGCCCCGATGTCGATTCGATCGAGGGGCTCTCACCCTCCATCGCCATCGAGCAGAAAACCACCGGCCGCTCGCCCCGCTCGACGGTCGGCACGATTACCGAAATCTACGACTACCTGCGCGTGCTCTACAGCTCGATCGGAACGCCGCGCTGTCCGCGCTGCGGGCAGGAAATCGCGAGCCAGTCGGCGGGCCAGATCGTCCAGTCGGTTCTCTCGCTCGAGCCGGAAGACCGGATCATGATTCTGGCGCCCGTGGTGAGGGGCCGTAAGGGTGAATTTCGTAAACAGCTGGAAAAATATGCCCGGGACGGCTTCCTGCGCGCGCGCATCGACGGCCAGTTGCTCCATTTGGACGAACCGGCGCCGCTCGACCGGCGGCGCAATCATACGATCGAAGTGGTGGTCGATCGCCTGCTGGTCAAACCGGGCATCGCGAAGCGCCTGGAAGAATCGGTCGCGACGGCGCTGAAGCTGGCCGAGGGCCTTGTGACTGTGGCCGTTGTCGGCGGCGCGGAGCAGACCTATTCGGAGAAGCTGGCCTGTCCGAAATGCGGGATTTCGGTGCCCAAGCTCGAGCCCCGCTCGTTCAGTTTCAATTCACCCTACGGCGGCTGCCCGGAATGCAAGGGTCTGGGCGCCAAATATCAGTTCGATCCGGCCAAGGTGGTGGTCGATTGGACGCGGCCGCTGCTCGAGGGGGGACTCGGTCCCGGCTCGGGCTCCTCGTTCCTGCGGCGGGCGCTGGAGGCGGCGGCGAAAGAGCACGGATTCGACCTGAAAGCCCCGTTCGAGAAACTTTCCCGGCGCGCGCAGAACCTGGTCCTCTATGGGGACCGGGGCAAGGAACGCGGGCCGAAATTTGCGGGCGTGATCGGGTATCTGGAAGAGAACCTGGACGGGACCGGCTCGGAGAACTATCGGGATTGGCTCGGCGAGTACATGTCGCCGTCCACTTGCGCGGTGTGCGGCGGAAGACGCCTGCGGCCGGAAAGTCTGGCCGTCAATGTGGGCGGATACTCGATTGCAGAGTTCTGCGCGCTCTCGACGGCCCAGGCGCGCCAGGCCGTGGACCGGCTGGCGAGCCGGCTCGACGCCCGCCAGAAGCAGATTGCCGGCCGCCTGCTGGGCGAGGTTGCCGACCGGCTGGATTTCCTGCTGGCGGTCGGGCTGGGCTATTTGACCCTGGACCGTTCGGCCTCGACCCTTTCCGGCGGAGAGGCGCAAAGGGTTCGTCTGGCGACGCAGATCGGTTCCCGGCTCAAGGGCGTTTTGTACGTGCTCGATGAACCGTCGATCGGCCTGCATGCGCGGGATAACAACCGGCTCCTGGCAACGCTTGCCGGGTTGCGCGATCTGGGCAACACGGTTCTGGTCGTCGAGCACGACGAGCAGACCATCCGGCAGGCGAACTACGTGGTCGATCTCGGTCCCGGCGCCGGACGCGCCGGCGGCTACCTTGTGGTGGCGGGCACGCCCGAGCAGGTCGAGCGGCATCCGGAATCGCTCACGGGACGATATCTGTCCGGGGAGCTGGAGATTCCGGTTCCGGCCCAGAGGCGGAAGGCGAACGGAAAGGAGCTGGTGATCAAGGGCGCGCAGGCCAACAACCTGAAGAATCTCGACGTGCGTTTTCCGCTCGGGCTGCTGATCCTGGTGACCGGGGTTTCCGGCTCGGGCAAATCGACGCTCGTGAACGACATCCTGTACCGCGCGTTGGCCCGGCATCTCTATCGTTCGGCCCAGCCGGCCGGCAAGCACCAGTCGATCGCGGGGATCGAAAACGTCGACAAGGTGATTGAGATCGACCAGACGCCGATCGGCCGCACGCCCCGCTCGAATCCGGCGACCTATACCGGGGTATTCACGCCGATTCGCGAGCTTTTCGCGATGCTGCCCGAATCGCGCGAGCGCGACTACCGCCCC
>Ga0307373_10005007_pt1 | contig 21950 bp, 13 predicted proteins | sample OX2MG_FD_202534 | JGI IMG/M metagenome (GOLD analysis project Ga0307373, IMG submission 202534) | Soil microbial communities from Risofladan, Vaasa, Finland - OX-2 | ecosystem: Environmental > Terrestrial > Soil > Coastal area > Acid sulfate soil | place: Finland: Risofladan, Vaasa | collected... | reverse complement strand
TATCTCGCGAAAACAATTATCGAGTCGACAAGGCCGATCCGTTCGGATCGCAATTCGAAGTGTCTCCAAAAACGGCGTCAATCGTCTCGAATTTCTCTTATCACTGGCGCGACGGAGACTGGATGTCCGGCCGCGGAGCCCGCAACACGCTAAAAAGCCCGATATCCATATACGAAATTCACCTCGGCTCCTGGGCCCGAGTTTCCGAGGAAGGGAACCGGTTTCTCACCTATCGCGAAATGGCCGATCGCCTGCCAAAATACATCCTCGAACGCGGCTTCACGCACGTCGAATTTCTTCCCATCATGGAACATCCCTTTTACGGCTCCTGGGGCTACCAAACGACTGGATATTTCGCACCCACCAGCCGCTACGGTCCGCCCGAAGATTTCATGTACCTGGTCGACTCCCTTCATCAGCATGGGATCGCGGTGATCCTCGATTGGGTTCCTTCGCACTTCCCTTCGGACGAGCACGGTCTCGCGTATTTTGACGGCACGCATCTCTTCGAACATGCCGATCCACGCCAGGGCTTTCATCCCGATTGGAACAGCTACATCTTTAATTATTCGCGCAACGAAGTTCGTTCCTTCCTGCTTAGCAGCGCCATGTGTTGGCTCGACCGCTATCACGCAGACGGCCTGCGCGTGGACGCCGTCGCCTCCATGTTGTATCTCGACTATTCGCGCAAGCAGGGTGAATGGATTCCCAACCGCTTCGGCGGCCGCGAGAATCTCGAAGCCATTTCGTTTCTAAGAAAATTAAACGAAGAGGTATACGCGGCGTATCCTGACGTACAAACCATGGCAGAAGAGTCCACTGCCTGGCCCATGGTTTCCCGGCCTTTGTACATCGGCGGCCTGGGCTTCGGGTTCAAGTGGGACATGGGATGGATGCACGACATGCTCGCCTATATGTCCCTCGATCCCATCCACCGCAAATTTCATCACAGCGCCCTCACCTTCCGCGCCATGTACGCATTCTCCGAAAATTTCGTTCTTCCGCTCTCGCATGACGAAGTTGTCCACGGAAAGAGTTCTCTGCTCGGCAAGATGCCCGGCGACGAGTGGCGGAAATTTGCGAATCTGCGGCTCCTCTACGCCTGGATGTATGCGCAACCCGGCAAAAAGCTGCTCTTCATGGGCGCGGAAATCGCGCAGGGGCGCGAATGGAACCACGACCAGAGCCTCGAATGGCATCTGCTCGATTTCGCTCCTCATCAGGGCGTTCGCAAGTGGCTGGACGATCTGAATCGCACTCTGCGCAGCGAACCTGCGCTCCACGAACTGGACTGCGATCCCGCCGGTTTCGAATGGATCGACTGCAACAATACGGAGGAGAGTACCGTGGCAATTCTTCGCAAGGGAATTTCTCCCGACGCGAAAATCGTGGCAGTCTTCAACTTCACTCCGGTCCCGCGCCAGAACTATCGCATCGGCGTCCCTGATGGGGGCTATTGGCGTGAAATACTGAATAGCGATAGCCGCATCTACGGCGGAAGCGGCTGGGGTAATCTCGGCGGAGTGGAAGCCGCGCCTGTTCCCGCGCACGGCCGCCGCTTTTCGGTGCATCTAAACCTGCCGCCGCTGGGCGCGCTGTTCTTGAAACCGGCCGCCACACGATGAAACTGTCTCTATAGCGTTACCCGCTTTTTTAACCCGAGCGCAGGAGGCCTTTTTCGCGTGACCTTAGACTCAACTGACAAGCTTGGCGCGCATTTTCGCGAAAACAGCGGATGCGATTTCCTGGTCTGGGCGCCGCGGTCTGAGCGGCTGGAGCTTCATCTGCTCTCGCCCGCGGATCACCGCATCGCCATGCAGCGCCGCTCAAATGGATATTTCTTTTTACATGTGGACGACGTGGCGCCCGGCGCGTTCTATTTCTATCGTTTCGAGAATGGCGAAGAGCGTCCGGATCCGGCTTCGCGGCTCCAGACAAAGGGCGTCCACGGCCCCTCGGAGGTGATCGATCCTCGATTTGGGTGGACCGATCAAGCGTGGCGAGGAATCGAACTCCGTGACTACGTGTTTTATGAATTGCACGTCGGAACTTTCACTCCCGAAGGCACTTTCGACGCCATCATTCCCCGCCTGGCCGAGCTAAAAGACCTCGGCATCACGGCGATCGAGTTGATGCCGGTCGCGCAGTTTCCCGGCTCGCGCAATTGGGGCTACGACGGCGTGTATCCGTTTGCGACGCAAACGTCCTATGGCGGTCCGCTCGCGCTGAAGAGCCTCGTCAATGCGTGTCACGGCGTCGGCCTCGCGGCCGTCTTGGACGTTGTCTACAATCACTTCGGCCCGGAGGGAAACTACGTTTCACGCTTCGGCCCCTATTTCACGGATTTCTATCACACGCCTTGGGGCCAGGCGATCAACTTCGATCGTCGCGACAGCGACGAAGTGCGCCGTTATTTCATCGAGAACGCCCTGCACTGGACCGAAGACTTCCACTTCGACGCGCTCCGCCTGGATGCAATTCACGCCATCACCGACACGTCCGCGCAACCGTTCCTCGGTGAATTAGCCGCAATGGTGCACGAGAAAGCCGGGCGCCTCCATCGCAGGATCCATCTGTTCCCCGAAAGCGATTTGAACGATGCCCGCATCGTCGCATGCGATCCAGTCTGCGGATATGGTCTCGACGCTGGCTGGAACGATGACTTCCATCACGCCGTGCACACGCTGCTCACCGACGATCGCCAGGGCTATTACGCTGATTTCGGCTCACCCGCGCAGCTCGCCCGCGCCTTTTCAGAAGGTTTCGTCTATTCCGGGCAACATTCGGAATTTCGCGGCAGACGTCATGGAAATTCATCGTCCTCTTTGCCTGCCGATAAATTTGTGGTCTTCGATCAAAATCACGATCAGGTTGGAAACCGCCGTCTAGGCGAGCGCCTAAGCCAGCTCGTCTCGTTCGAGGCGCTAAAGCTTGCCGCCGGCCTCGTGCTTGTTTCGCCGTTTCTGCCGTTGCTTTTCATGGGCGAAGAGTATGGAGAATCCGCACCGTTCCTTTATTTCGTCAGCCACGGTGATCCCGCATTGATCGAGGCCGTCCGCAAAGGGCGCCGGGAGGAGTTCACGCGTTTCGACTGGCACGGAGATGTGCCCGATCCGCAGGATGAATCCACGTTTCTGCGCTCGCGCATCGCCTGGGAATCGCGCGATTCCGCGCCGCGCAAATTTCTGCTCGCCTTTTATAAGGAACTGCTCCGCCTTCGCTGCGAAGATCCCGTGTTTTCCCGCCGCGACAACAAAGACCTCGAAGCCATCCCGTTTGAGTCTCCCAAAGCCCTCCTGCTTCGCCGCTGGAGTGGCGCGCAGGATCGCTTCGCCGTTTTCAATTTCGAAAAAGAATCCTTTTCCGCTCGCATCCCGATTCCGGCTGCGAAGTGGGATAAACTCTTGGACTCCACCGACGCGCGCTGGGGCGGTCCCGGCGGTGGAATTGCCGGCTCATTCGATTGTCCTGGTGAGGTGCAACTTAATCTGCCCGCTTCGTCTTTCGCGGTTTTCAAGCGGCTCTCGGAGGCGCGCTAATCGTGGAACGCTACATCTGCATTCACGGCCATTTCTATCAACCGCCGCGCGAAAATCCATGGCTTGAGGCAGTGGAAATTCAGGACTCGGCTTACCCCTATCACGATTGGAACGCCCGGATCACCGCCGAATGTTATGGCCCGAACTCCGCTTCACGCATTCTCGATGAGGAAGGCCGGATCGTTCGCATCGTCAACAACTACTCCAAAATCAGCTTCAACTTCGGTCCCACACTGCTCTCCTGGCTCGAGGAAAAATCGCCCGCCGTCTACCGCGCCATTCTCGCCGCCGACGAAATGAGCCAGGCGCTCTTCTCCGGACACGGCTCGGCGATCGCTCAGGTTTACAACCACATGATCATGCCGCTCGCTAATCGCCGCGACAAGGAAACCCAGATCGTCTGGGGCTTGCGCGATTTCGAGCATCGTTTCCGCCGCATGCCCGAGGGCATTTGGCTGGCGGAAACCGCCGTCGACTTGGAAACGCTCGATCTGCTCGCGCAGCACGGCATACAATTCACCATTCTCGCCCAGACGCAGGCACGCTCCGCGCGTCGCATCGGCGGCACCAAATGGCGCGACGTCAGTGACGGCAGCATCGACCCGTCTATGCCCTACCGCATCACGCTTCCGTCCGGCCGTACCATGGCTCTTTTCTTCTACGACGGACCGATATCCCGCGCCGTAGCGTTCGAGGGCCTTTTAAATCAAGGTGAATATCTCGCCTCGCGTCTGGCGCAGGCATTTTCCGATGCGCGTGACTGGCCGCAACTCGTTCACATTGCCACCGACGGAGAAACCTACGGCCATCACCACAAGCGCGGCGAAATGGCGCTCTCCTTTGCCATCGAGCACATCGAAACCACTGGCATCGCCAAAATGACGAATTACGGCGAATTCCTCGAGCGCTATCCGCCCTTTCGCGAGGTGCGCATTAAAGAAAATACCTCCTGGAGTTGCGTCCACGGCGTCGACCGCTGGCGCGCCGACTGCGGTTGCAACTCCGGAATGCATCCCGGCTGGCATCAACAGTGGCGCGCGCCTCTGCGCAAGGCTTTGGACTGGCTCCGCGACCAACTCGCGCCCCACTTCGAAGAAAAGGGCCGCGATTTTTTCTCCGATCCTTGGCGCGCGCGCGACCGCTATATCAGCGTGATCCTCGACCGCTCGCCGCAGAGCATCGATGCGTTCCTCTCCGCCGAATCCGCCCGCCTTCTCAATGAAGCCGAGCGCACCGACGCCCTCAAATTGCTGGAAATGCAGCGCCACGCCATGCTGATGTTCACCAGCTGTGGCTGGTTTTTCGACGAGCTCTCTGGAATCGAAACCGTACAGGTAATCCAGTACGCGGACCGCGCGCTGCAGCTCAGCCAGCAACTTTTCGGAGACGGTTTGGAAGCGCAGCTCCTCGATAAATTGGCCCACGCGAAATCCAACCTGCCGGAGCGCCCGGACGGAAAAGCTATCTTCGAGAATTTCGTGAAGTCCACCATGGTGAAGCTCGAATCTGTCGGCGCGCACTACGCCATCAGCTCGCTATTCGAAAGTTATCCCGACAAGTGCAAAGTGTACTGCTTCGACGTGACCCGCACCGACTACCGCCTCCTTTCAGCCGGCAAAATGCGGCTGGCTCTTGGACGCGCCATCGTCCGTTCGGAAATCGTGCTCGATTCCGAACACGTGAGCTTCGGCGTGCTCCATTTGGGAGACCACAACGTCAACGGCGGCGTTCGGCAGTTTCAGGGCGAGGAATCCTATCAAGCGCTTTGCACCGAAATCGCGGAAGTCTTTGAACGCGGCGATCTTCCCGAAATTCTGCGTATCGTGGATCGTGACTTCGGTTCCGGCGCCTTCACCCTCCGGCTTCTCTTCCGCGACGAGCAGCGCCGCATCCTTCGCCTGATCCTCAATCAAGCGCTCGAAGAGGCGGAAGCATCCTATCGCCAGCTTTTTGAGAACTACGCGCCCATGATGCGCTTCATGGCCGACCTTCATATTCCGCCGCCCCGCCGCTTTCAAATCGCCGCGGAATTTACGCTGAACTCGATGCTGCGCCACGCACTCGAGGCCGAAACGCTCGACTTCGATCATGTCCACGCGCTGCTCGACGAAACCAAGCGCACAGGAATTGCGCTCGACGCTCCCACTGTGGAATTCGCCATGCGCGGCGCCACCGAGCGCCTCGCCCAAAATTGGTTTGCCAGCCCCGCCACCATCGCCCTGCTGTCGCACCTTAGCGACGCGGCGAGCCTCGCCGTCGCTTTTCCATTTCCCGTCGACTTGTCGGAGGCGCAGAACATCTTTTTCAAGGTGCTGCAGGATATCTACCCTGGCTACTCTGTACGCGCCGCGCAGGGCGAGCCCGACGCCAAACAATGGGTCGCTGCATTCATGACGCTCGGTGAGAAACTGCGCGTGCGGGTGGGGTAACCGGATGCTCCGGGTTCCTGTCTCGACTTACCGGTTTCAGCTCAATCTACAATTCCGTTTTTCCGATGCGCGCGAACTCGTCCCTTACCTGAACGAGCTCGGCATCACCGATCTCTATGCGTCCCCTCGTTTCCAGGCGCGCAAAGGCAGCATGCATGGCTACGACGTCACCGATCCCCGCCGCGTCAGCTCCGAACTAGGCACCGAAAACGATTTTGCGGAACTCTCCGAGCGCCTGAAAAGCTACTCGATGGGCCTGCTGCTCGATATCGTTCCCAACCACATGGCTGCCAGCCACGAAAATCCATGGTGGATGGACGTTCTCGAAAATGGCCCCAGCTCTCCGTATGCCGATTATTTCGATATCGATTGGCACCCATCCACCACCAAGGCTGCCTTCCTGCAGGATAATCGCGTCCTCCTTCCCTTCCTCGGCGATCTCTACGGGACCAACCTCGAAAATTGCGAGCTGATCCTGAAGCTCGATGAGGCCGGTTTCTTCATCCAGTATTTCGAGCATCGCTTCCCACTCGATCCGAAATCGTACGAACCTATCGTGGTCGGCATTGCCGAAAATCTCGCACAGAGCTGCGCCGTTACCCCGGCCCAAGCAGAAGCTGTTTCCAAGTTGCTCGAAGCCGTTCGCGGCCTGCCGCCGTTCTGGCACTCCAGTCCGGAGGAGCAGCGCCGGCGCATCGAAGAAGCAGCCTTCATTAAGGATCGTCTCTGGCAGCTCTGCCAATCCGTGCCGGAAGTTCGCCAAGCTGCCGACTCCGTCATTCGCAGCGTCAACGGCTCGCGCGAAAATCCTTCCACTCTATTGCAGCTCGATCGAATTCTGTCCGCGCAGCCCTATCGCCTTGCCTATTGGAAAATCGGGTTGGAGGAAGTGAATTACCGCCGCTTCTTCGGCCTCAACGAATTCGTCGCCGTTCGCGTCGAGGATCCTCGCGTTTTTGATGACCGTCACCGCGCCATCTTTCAGCTCGTTCGCGACACCAAAGTCACCGGACTGCGGATCGACCATGTCGACGGCCTCTTCGATCCTCGCGCCTATCTTGACCGCCTGCAGTCCTCCGCGTTGCCGGAAAGCAATTCGTCGCCACAGCCTCTTTTCGTGGTTATTGAGAAGATTCTCGGGGGTCGCGAACGTTTGCCCGACGACTGGCCGGTTTCCGGCACCACGGGTTACGATTTCCTGAACGCCGTCAACGCTCTCTTCGTCGATCCCGACGGGCTCAATTCCATCGAAGAAGCCTACGCGCGCGTCACGCGCTCCTCGATTCCCTTCGCCGACGTCAGCTACACCGGCAACATGCTCGTGATGGAAACGCTCTTCGCGCATGAAGTTCATTCGCTCGGCCATCTTCTCGGTGGAATTGCCGCGCAGGATCGCAAAGCCCGCGATCTCCCCATGGCCGAACTCATCCAGCTTCTCAAGGTAGTCACCGCGTGTCTGCCTGTCTATCGCACCTACATTCGTGGTGAAGAAATCTCCGACAGCGATCGCGAATTTCTGGAAAAAGCGCTGACGCTCGCGCGCGCGCGTGTTTCTTCTGCTGAGATTCGCGACGCCGCCTTCGCGTTCTTTCGCCAGATCCTGTTCCTCAATCCTCCCGATTACGCCGCGGCTCTCCGCGCCGAATACCTGCAATTCGTAATGCGCTGGCAGCAATTCACCGGGCCGGTTATGGCCAAAGGCCTCGAAGACACAGCCTCCTACCTCCACAACAGCCTGATCTCCATCGCCGATGTTGGCACTGACCCCACTCGCGAATGCTTGCCGCTCGGCGCAGCCGCGCTTCACGAATTCAACCAATATCGCCAGATGCACTGGCCCCGCACACTCAACACCACGTCTACGCACGACACCAAGCGCGGCGCAGACGTTCGCGCCCGCATCAACGTTCTCTCCGAAATTCCCCGCGAATGGGAGCGCTTCTTCCGCCGCGCACGTCGCTCTAACGCTCCGCATCGCAAACTCATCAATGGAATGTCGGCGCCAGATCCTGGCGAAGAGTCGCTGCTCTACCAAACCATGCTCGGCGCGTGGCCCGCTTCCGCCGACGAACTTCCCGATTTCTGCGAGCGCATCAAAGCCTTCTTCATCAAAGCGGTTCGCGAAGCCAAGCTTCACACCAACTGGTTCGAGCCAAACGCCGAGTACGAGTCGGCCCTTCTGGCATACGTCGACGCTATCTTCGGAAGCAAAGAATCCGCCGGATTTCTTCCCGAGTTTTTAACCCTCCAGAAAAAGGTCGCCTTCTACGGCTGTTTGAATTCCCTTTCGCAAGTCCTTCTGAAAATCGCGTCGCCCGGTCTCCCGGATTTTTATCAAGGCGAAGAACTCTGGGACTTGAACCTGGTCGACCCCGATAATCGCCGCCCCGTGGACTTCGCTCTTCGCGGCCGCCTGCTCGACGAGCTCAAGCATCTCGATCACGAAAATCGCGATGCTTTGCTCCAAAACCTCATCTCCAATTGGCCCGACGGCCGCATCAAACTCTATCTCATCTGGAAAGCCCTGAATTTTCGCCGTGATCACCGCGACCTCTTCGAACTCGGCGAATACTTGCCTCTCGAAACTGCCGGCAAGCAAAAAGAAAACTTATTCGCGTTTGCCCGGCGCCGCCTCGAGGGTGAATGGGTAATCGCCGTCGTTCCGCGAATGCTCTCCCGCGTCGTCGATTTCGGCCAAGCGCCCCTGGGCCGGGACGTTTGGGGTGCCGCGTCAATTCAACTTCCAGCCGAAGCGCCGAACCAGTGGCGCGATGCGATTACCGGGCAGGAACTTCGCTCCGGCAATCGTTCAGGGCTCTCAACCCTTCGCGCCGCCGATCTCTTCCGCCGTTTCCCGGTTGCTCTCTGCGCCCCGATCGACGCGTAACCATTTTCTTTCCACGCCCCTGCTTGTATGCGCTTTGGTCACCCAGTCCTGACTCCGCATTATTCCTGTGCATCTCCGCGCGGTACAGTGAAAGAACACTAAAAATATGAAGGAGGAATTATGACCAAGGCTAAATTCTGGGCCAGCCTGCTTATCGCCATCTTGTTTTTCGCTTTCGGAGCCATGTGGCTCGCGCCTGCTGCGCCTGCTCAGGACCAGCACCAGCACTCAAGTTGGCAGCTAATTCGAGCCTTGTATGGATTCAGGTCCAGCCAAACGGACGTTACCGGTCTCCTACGCGATCTGATATCTCGCGGCGGCGTCGATGGGCGAATCGCTGTCAACAATCAGACGATGGGCGGCGATCCCGCCGTCGGCAGGGACAAGACCCTGCGAATCTTCGCTAGAAATCGCGCCAACGAACGACACGAGTTCGATTTCGGCGAGGGCAGTTTCATACCGGCCGACATGTTTACTGTCGGCGATGATGTTCGGGACCATCGCGAAGACCGCGGCCAGTTCCACGGCGGTGACGACCACGGTTATCAGGGTGACCACGGCGGCGATGACCATTTCGATCACGATCGGGACCGCCGCCACCGTCTCGAAATCCTTTGGGGCTTCTACGGTGTCCAGAGGCACGAGGCCAACGTAACTGGTCTCCTGCAAAACATAGTCGACCACGGCCGCCTTTCCATCGCGGTGAACAACAACTCAATGGGTGGTGATCCCGCCGTCGGCGCTGACAAAGTTCTGGTGGTCGTTTACCGGTTCGATGGCGTCGAGCAGGCTGCCGCCGTTCCCGAGGGCGGCTTGCTCTCGATTCCGTAACCGTTTCATCGAGCGATCTCAGACGTCTTTTGCTGGGCCCGCGCCCTCCCCTCCCAGAGCGCGGGAACCCACCTCCGTATTTGGCCCAATCCGCTAAAGTGCCGTGTATCCTTCCGCCCTCGGCGCGTGTCTAACCCCAATGGAGGCCGCCATATGAGCATCACTCGCAAAACCCTGTTTCTGTTCGCTTTCCTGTTCCTGTTCATTCCTCTGGCTGCTGCGAATGGAGCCACCACCTTCCACGCCACTCTTTCGGGCAAGAATCAATCGCCTGCCATCGACACACCCGCTCACGGCCGCGCCACATTCACTCTAAGCAAAAGCGGCAAAAGCCTGACCTACCGCATCTACGTGGCCGATATCGACAACGTCTCCATGGCGCATATCCACATCGCGCCGTCGGGACAGGAAGGCCCGGTCGCCGTCTGGCTCTACCCGTCCCATCCGCCAGCCATGGTGAAAAAGGGCAAGTTTACGGGCACGTTAGCGACCGGCACAATCACCGCGTCGCGTTTGGCAGGCCCGCTGAAAGGCAAGACTATCGCCGACCTGGTGCAGGAAATTAAGGACGGCAACGCCTACGTCAACGTCCACACTACCGCGCATCCCGCCGGCGAAATCCGCGGCCAAATCGAATAGCGCGAACCGCCGCTGCGTTCGCTGTTGAACTTCCGGCTGCCCCGCGCTCACACAATCAGCGCGGGGCAGCAGTTTTGCTAGCGCCGGCGTCTCGTCGGCGTTTTTCCGACGCGAAAGCTCATGCGCTGGTGGCGCACTTGGGCCGTGCGGGTGTGCGCTGAGAAGCCGCCACACGCCACGCCTCTCCGTGCCCATTGACAATTGTTACCTAATCTGTTAACATGGCTTCGGCTGGTTTTTAGAGCCAGCGGGAGATCGCGCATGCACTGCGCCCGAGGTATTCAGGCGCACATTTCGCAGCCGTTCCCGCCGCGAGTCTTCGCCGCCCGGGTGCTTGCGCTCTGGAACGGCATCGCGAGCTTCCGCACCCTCCCAACCCGAATTTCTACCCGGAACAGTCACTCGAGTAGAATCGCATCTAAGTTATTGAAAACACACGGTCGAGCACACCTCTACCCGGAACGTCCCGGCGCATCTCTCCTTTCGCTTGCTTTTCTCTCCCAGAAGCGCCAAAACAACCTCTCATCCACGATGACCGTCGCTCCCACAGCTCCACGAAACTCCCTGATCGACTTCATCCGCGAGTTCGATTCCCGCCGTAACGAAGTCTTCATCGCCCACCGCCGCGGCTACCGTATGGAGCGCGCCACCTACGGCGAGATTTTCGACGACTCTTGCCGCTTCGCCCGCGAGCTCGAATCACGCGGTGTTTCGAAATCAGACGCCGTGCTCTTGTGGGGCGAACCCTCAGCCGCATGGGTGTCGGCGTTCTTCGGCTGCGTTCTCCGCGGCGCCGTCGCCGTTCCCATCGACCAAATCTCCACGGCTGATTTCGCCTCGCGTGTTTCGCGCGAAGTAAGAGCCAAGCTGATCGTACGCTCCCGCGAAACAGCCGAACTCGATTTCGATATCCCGGCGCTCGAATTGGAATCACTGGCGGCAACCATTGCGCAGCACTCGCCTGCGCCCTACGCGTCCCCCACGCTCACTCGCGACGACACTCTCGAAATTATCTTCACCTCCGGCACCACCGCGGAGCCCCGCGGTGTGGTGATTTCGCACGGCAACATTCTCGCGAACGTCGAACCCCTCGACCGCGAAATTCGCAAATATCTGCGCTACGAACGCGTTTTCCACCCGCTGCGATTTCTGAACCTGCTTCCCCTGAGCCACATCTTCGGCCAGATGATGAGCATCTTCATCCCGCCGCTTCTCGGCGGCACGGTCATTTTCTCCGGGAGCCTCAAGCCCTCCGAGTTGATCGACACCATCCGCCGCGAAAAAGTCTCCGTGCTTGTATCCGTTCCGCGCCTGGTCGAATCGCTCCAGCGCGAAATCGAACGTGGTCTCGAAAGCAAAGGCGGAGCGGAAGAATTCCACCGCCGCTTCCAGTCGTCCGCCGGCAAACATTTCCTCCGCCGCTGGTGGATTTTCAGAAGGATCCGCCGCCGCTTCGGCTGGAAATTCTGGGCCATAATTTCTGGAGGCGCCACCCTCCCGGAAATTACGGAAACGTTCTGGAATCGCCTCGGATACGCCGTGATTCAGGGCTATGGCATGACGGAAACCGCCTCCCTGATCACCCTCAACCACCCTTTTCGCCTTGGCAAAGGCTCCATCGGCAAGGCATTCCCCGGAATGGAAATTAAGATTTCCGAAAGCGGCGAAATTCTCGTGCGCGGAGAAAATATCGCCAAGTCGTATCGACAGGGCGAGCGGTTACAACCGGTGGTTGGCGCCGACGGCTGGTTCCATACCGGCGATCTCGCCGAAAAGGGGCCGGACGGCCACCTCTATTTCAAAGGCCGCCAAAAAAACGTCATCGTCACGCCCGCTGGAATGAAAGTCTATCCCGAGGATTTGGAGGAATCCTTGCGGCGCCAAAAAGGCGTGCGTGACTGCGTCGTCATTGGCCTTCCGCGAGATGGCAACGAAGAGCCCTTCGCCGCCCTATTGCTCGATCGTCCCGACGCGAATGCCGCAGCCATCGTCGACCGCGCCAACCAATCGCTCGCCGAATACCAGCGCATTCGCTACTGGTTTGAATGGCCCGATCCCGATTTCCCGCGCACGCCCACGCAAAAGCCGCAGCTCGCGCGCATCCGCGAAGTAGCCGCCGCACGGTTCGGCGCGCCATCCGTAACAGTCGCTCCTTCGCCGACGCGATCCAGCAGTCCAGTGGCGGACCTCGTCGCGCGCATTACCGGACACGCCATCGATGCAAATTCTCCAGACGCGGTTCGCGGCGCTCTTGCTCAAATGAGCTCGCTCGATCGTGTGGAATTGATGAGCGCGATGGAAGATCGCTACCAGGTCGATCTAAGCGAAGTAAATTTCGCGCAAGCATCTACTGTTGGTCAGCTAGAACATCTCGTCCGCCAGCCGCAAGCCGCTCCGCTCGCATACGATTTCCCGCAGTGGCCGCAAAACCGCTTCGCCACCGCCATGCGCCTCGCTGCCTATTACGCTCTCGTGTGGCCCGCCACCTATCTACTCGCCGGGCCGCGCGTAAAAGGGCGGGAGCATCTCCGCAATCTGAACGCCCCTGCGCTGGTGGTTTCGAATCACGTCACCGATATCGACATCGGCTGGATTCTCGCCGCTCTGCCGCTGCGTTTTCGTCACCGCCTTGCCACGGCGATGGGAGGCGAACGCCTCGCCAGCATGCTCCATCCGCCGAAAACTCTCGGCTGGCTTTCGCGCCTCGGCCAGCGCCTCAGCTACGGACTCGTTGTTGCGCTCTTCAACGTGTTTCCTCTCCCGCGCGAATCAGCGTTTCTGCGGAGCTTTTCTTTCGCCGGAGATCTCGCCGACCGCGGCTGGAACATTCTGGTTTTTCCCGAGGGCGCCACCACCAAGGACGGGCGCATAGCGCCATTCCGCGCCGGAATCGGCTTGCTCGCTACGCGACTCAACGTACCGGTGATTCCAATTCGCCTGGAGGGAGCATCCGGCCCAAAGCAGCGCCATAGGCGCTACGCCGCGCCCGGCGAAGTGCGCGTCACTATTGGCGAGCCTGTCCGCTACGCGCTCGATCGAGATCCCCACGAAATCGCCGCGGATTTGCAGCGCCGTGTGGAGGCGCTCTAATACTGCCGCGCAGCCGCGATATCAGCGACGACATCGGCTTGCTGGCGATCGGGCTCGCTATCGCCGCTAATGATGTCTATTTCGCGGCGTTGGTTTCATTATCCACGCCAGCGGCGCCACTGCCGCGAACACAATTCCCAGCATTCGAAAACCGTGCAAGTAGCTCAGCACTGCGGTCTGCGACTGCACCGTCTCGTAAATCGTCGCCAGCGCCTGATGCATCGCCTTCACCGGACCCGATCCGTGCTGGAAGAAGTACGCGCGCAGCGCTGAAATCACGTTCTGTGTCGCTGGCCGCCCCGGAGTCACATGTGCGACCAGCGCCGTCTGTTGCGCCTGCCGGTTCCGCGCCAGCTCCGCGGTCACTATCGATATGCCGATGCTCGCGCCAATATTTCTCATCGACGAAATCACGCTGGTTGCGTAGCCCATTTCCTGCGTCGGTATCGGATCCACGGTGATCGTTGCCAGAGGTGGAAACACAATCGAGAGTCCCCCGCCCATCAGTACTTCCGGCAGCACGAAACTCCACGGCCCGGCGTTCAAATTCAACAGCGAAAATCCCCAAACTCCCGCAACAGACACCAGCATTCCGCTGAAAATCATCCCGCGCATGTCCCAGCCGCGATCGATCAGCAATCCCGCCACCGGCATCAGGATCAAGGTCGCGATGCCGCGTGGCGAGTTCCAAAATCCCGCCGTGATCGCCGGAAATCCCAGCAGCTCCTGCATGAAAAGCGGAATCAGCACGATGCTGCCGTACAGCACGAATCCCAGCGTCGCGGAAATAATCGTGCCGGTCGCAAATGTCCGGTACTTCAGCAGCCGGAAATGCACCAGCGGCTGCTCCGCGCGCAATTCCAAAATCACAAACAGCGTCAGGCAAACCACGGCGATCACTGCCAGCGTCACGATAAAGTGCGAGCTGAACCAGTCGTCTTCCTGTCCCTTGTCCAGCATCACTTGCAGCGCCCCGATTCCCGTCGCCAGCAACCCCAATCCCCAATAGTCCATCCGCAGCGTTCCGCGCTTGATGTACGGCGGGTCGTGGATGAAGATCTCCAGCATGATCAGCCCCACGACGCACACCGGCACGTTAATGAAAAATATCCAGCGCCACGAATAATCCGTGGTCAGCCAGCCGCCCAGCACCGGAGCCAGAATCGGCGCCACCACGATTCCCACTCCAAAAAATGCCATGGCGTGCCCGCGCTGCTCTCGCGGAAACGTCTCCAGCAAAATCGCTCGCGTCGCCGGCTGCAGCGAACCTCCCGCCGCTCCTTGCAGCACCCGAAAGGTGATCAGTAGCGGCAGCGAGGGAGCCAGTCCGCAAAGAACACTCGCCGCGGTAAATCCCGTCACCGCCATCATCAACAGCCGCTTGCGCCCGAAATAATTTGCCAGCCATCCCGCCAGCGGCAGCACGATCGCATTCGCAACCAGATACGAGGTCAGCACCCACGTGGCCTCGCTCGTCGTCGCAGAAAGACTTCCGCCGATATACGGCAGGCTGACGTTCACCGCCGCCGTGTCGATCAGCTCCATCATCGCGCTGGCCATTACCGCAATGGCCACCAGCCAGCGTTCCGCGCTGGAGCTCAACATCGGCGAATCCATGGGAGTCGAAGACGCCATCACTATTCAATCGGGGAATCTCGGCGCGCGCGAGCTTTTTGCGCTCCGCTGTTCAGATCGAAACTCGAAACCTGCGTTCGTGCCGATACGCCCCATCAACGCGCTCCTTCTGAGGCGCGCTTGCGCCTGCCTGCGATCGGCTAGGCGCCACTGACATTGCTCTGGGCAAACTCTCGGCGAGCGGCACGCACCCCACTCCGCGCGCAGCACCAGCCGCGCGAATCTTCTACGTTACACCACATTTAATCTCGGATGTGCCGCGCAGCCGCTTCGCGCGCTGCTCGGGTCTTCCCTTGATTGTCTCGCACGCCGCTTGATTTACACTGTGGCTTCCCCCAGCCATCGAGTTCCGTGTGTGCAACGTTTCACGTACAGGCCGACTCTCAATTAGCGGGGGGGTTGTGTTGCACGCCCCCTGCGGAGGACTGGGTCTCATGAATGGCATAAATACCGAAACGCGCCGGAAGAATACACGGGCCAAAATAGGTTCCGAAATCGCCTACCTGAACTTTGACTCGGGAAATGGCGCGATCGTCCTCGATGTTTCGCGTGACGGTATCGGATTCCAGGCCGCTGACCGTCTCGAAGCCAGCGAGCCGCTCGCGTTTCGTCTCTGCACCTCTGAATTGCCCAATATCGATCTCGCCGGCGACATCGCCTGGCTCGATGAAACTCGCAAGAGAGGCGGACTTCGCCTGCGCGTTCCTGCGGCATCCCGTGCGGCATATCAAAAATGGCTGCACAAGCATTTTGACTCGATCCCCGAAGCCGAGCAGGCCGCCGATGCGCCGCCGTCTCCCCCTCCGGCTGCCGAGGCCCGGAAATTCTCAGTGCCGGATGCAAATGCGAATCCGAATCCCGACGCACCCGCTCCAAACTTCGCATCTCGGGCGCGGGCCACGAGCCCCGCAGGGCGCGGCGCGATTTTCGTCTCCGAATGGGAACTTCCCCCCGAGGATTCGCACACCGGTAGAAATGTGCTGGTTTTGTGCCTAATTCTAGTGCTCGGAGTCGCGTTGGGCGCGTATTACTTTTTTGGCAGCCGACGTCAAATGGGCGCTCTGTTGATTCATCTCGGAGAATCGCTCGTCGGCTCTTCGTCGCAAGCCCCTCTGCGCACGATGGACGCTACGAACGCCAATGCGCTTCCGCCTGCGCAGCCAACGCACTCCGAACCTGCGAGTTCGTCTGGTTCCCTCGCAGCGGCGCAATCCTGGGCGCCGACGCCAGGCACGGCCGCAGCCCCTGCTGGTGCTCCCGTCGCGCCATCACAATCTGCGAATGGCCCTGATACGGAGTCGACCAACTCGATCGCGATGCCAACGCCGAAGTCCGCTGCGCCCGCTCCACCGTCCGCGCCGCCGGATTCCGCGGCAAACGCCGTGAACTCCACGACGAATCATGCGCCCGCACTCGCACCTCAGGCAAATCAATCGGCGGGCGTCGCATCGCCTTCCCAGCCCGCCGCGACATCGACGCCGCCGGGTTACGGTCAAGCCGAAGTCGAACAGGCTAGCAAGCTCCTGCAAGACTCGAATCCCCAAGACAGCTCTGTTGCTGCCGATCTTCTATGGTCCGCGGTTAGCAAGGGCAATACCAAAGCAGAAATGATGCTCGCCGATGTTTATCTGGAAGGACACGGCGCGGTTCGCAAAAACTGCCAACAAACCGTGGTGCTCCTGACCGCCGCGAAGTCGGCGAATGTTCCCGGCGCGGAAGAAAAGCTCGAACAAGTGCGAACCTACGGCTGCCGATAACTGCGCGCAGTATATCTGCACGGGCGTGCAGTCTTCCGGTCGGGGTGTCTCGCGTGCCCTGGCGGCGCAATCCTAAGACCGTCATCAAATACGCCGATTCGCACACGTAACCCGTCTGCGAAAATCCGGTCCCGACTTGCCTTACTTGAACCCGTGCTTCCCGATGTGCTAAAGCTTGATGCTGGAACTGGCGATCTTCTCGGCTCGACTGTTCGCGCAATCCTGCTCTTCCTTGCCTGCTCGCGCGGCCGATTTCCGAGATCCAAAATTATTGGCATGGAGCGCAAATCGGATGTCGAGTCCCTTTTCGGGGAAAATCGGTGCGGTTGAATACCTGTTCGAGGGACTATTTCGCTTTTCTCCGGACGCCGTCATCGTTAGCAATCGCGAAGGTCACATCCTTGACGCAAACAGTCAAACCCAGCAGCTCTTCGGCTACACGCATGCCGACCTCATAAACCAGCCGATCGAAATGCTGATTCCCGAGCGTTTTCGCCGGGGGCATCCCGCCCATCGCTCCAGTTATGTTGCCGATCCTCATACGCGCACAATGGGAGCAAACCTCGAACTGTACGGCCTCCGCAAGGACCGCACTGAATTTCCGGTCGATATCATGTTGAGCTCGGTCGAGACTCCCAACGGAACGGTGGTGTTAAGCGTGATACGCGACATCAGCGTCCGCAGACGCGCTGAAGAAGCCTTGCGCGAGGCCGAACACCGGCTCCGCATGCATGTGGAAGGCGTTAGGGACTACGCGATCTTCATGCTCGACCCGGACGGCAGGATTTCCAGCTGGAACGCCGGGGCTGAGCGGCTAAAGGGCTACCGCAGCGAAGAAATCCTGGGGCGCCATTTCTCGCAGTTCTATCCGCCAGAGGATATCGGGAGCGGCAAGCACGACCGCGCACTCAAGGCGGCAGCAACCGAAGGTCGATTCCAGGAGGAAGGTTGGCGGGTGCGCAAAGACGGATCTCGTTTCTGGGCCAGCGTCACGATCACCGCGCTCCGCGATCCAAGCGGAAAACTTCTGGGATTTTCAAAAATCACCCGCGACCTTACCGAGCGCAAGAGTGCAGATGATGCTCTGCGCCGGAGCGAGGCACAATTGCGTGCCATTTTTGAGCATTCGCCCGATGCCATCATTGGCGTTGATCCGCAGGGAAAAATTCTCGAAGTAAACGCACAGGTCCGGAAGTTCTTCGGCTACGAGCGCGCCGAGCTCATCGGCAAACCGATCGAAATGCTCGTTCCGGAGCGGTTCCGCAACAAGCATCCGGGCTATCGAGCCGATTACCAGCACGCGGCGCGCACCCGTCCCATGGGCATCGGCCTGGAGCTTTTTGGTTTGCGTAAAGACGGCACCGAATTCCCCGTCGACATCATGCTCAGCCCCGTCGATACGCCCGAAGGAAAAATGGTCCTCAGCGTTATCCGCGATCTCTCCGAGAAGAAACGCGCACAAGAAGAACTCAATCGCCGCGAGCGCGAAAAACAGTACCTCGAAGAAGAGCTCTACACCGAGCATCGCTTCGAAGACATCATCGGCGAAAGCCCGGTGCTCAAACGAGTGTTGAAGCAGGTCGAAACCGTCGCCGCCACAGACGTAACCGTGCTCATTCTCGGCGAAACTGGCACAGGCAAAGATCTGATTGCCCGCGCCATTCATCAGCTCAGCAGCCGCTCCGGCCACAGCCTGGTGAAACTCAACTGCGCCGCGATTCCCACGGGGCTGCTCGAAAGCGAGCTATTCGGCCACGAGAGAGGCTCCTTCACAGGAGCGATCGCGCAAAAAATCGGACGCCTGGAACTGGCGGACCAAGGCTCTTTTTTCCTCGACGAAGTTGGCGAGTTGCCGCTGGAATTGCAGCCCAAAATCCTGCGCGCCTTGCAGGAAAAAGAATTTGAGCGCGTGGGCGGCACGCGTACGATTCCCGTCGACGTGCGGCTGATCGCCGCCACCAACCGCGATCTCGGCCAAATGGTGAAGGATCACCAATTCCGGGGCGACCTCTACTACCGTTTGCGCGTCTTTCCCATCGTGCTGCCTCCGCTTCGGGAGCGCCGCGAGGATATTCCCCTGCTGGTGCGCTATTTCGTCAGCAAGCACGCGCGCAGCATGGACAGGCGCATCGAAACAATTCCGCCAGATACCATGAAGGCGCTGGTCCATTGGGAATGGCCCGGCAATATCCGCGAACTTGAGAATTTCGTGGAGCGCTCCGTCATTCTCACCAAAGGCAGCACGCTGCGCGCGCCGATCTCCGAACTCGAAATGCCGCCCGAGGCTGCTTCCGAGGAAACCGACAGCTCTCTCGATTCCGCCGAGCGCGACCACATTCTCCGCGTCCTGCGGGAAACCAAGGGAGTGATCGCCGGTCCCAACGGCGCCGCGGCGCGGCTAGGCGTCAAGCGCACCACCCTTAATTCCAAGCTGAAAAAGCTCGGTATTGAACGCGAGGACTACGCGTAAAGCGTCGGCAGCGCGCGTTTTCCCGCGCTTTTCCACCGCTACATCGCCGCCCCCAGGGCATCGAACCTACATGACCAAGCGCGATTCGGATACTTCGCAGAAACACGAACGCATCTCTCGGTCAGGCGAGTTGAAAGACCGCGCCCAGAAGAAAATCGCGTCCACGTCCACGCTGTACGGCCTGGCGAACCTCGCTCAAGATTGCAAAGCATGCGAACTTTGGAAGCGCGCCACGCAAGTCGTTTTTGGAGAAGGCAAACCGGACTCTAAGGTAATGTTTATAGGCGAAGTTCCCGGCGATCGCGAAGACCGTGAGGGTAAACCGTTCGTTGGCCCCGCCGGCAATCTGCTCGATAAGGCCTTGGTCGAAGCTGGCATCGATCGCGATGAGGTCTACGTGACCAACGCCGTGAAACACTTCAATTTCGAGGAACGCGGCAAACGTCGCATCCACAAAAAACCGAAGGCGTCCGAAATCGCCGCGTGCAGACCCTGGTTATTCGCGGAAATCGCCCGCTTGAAGCCGCAAGTGATCGTTTGCCTCGGAGCGACGTCGGCGCAGGCCGTGTTTGGAAAGGATTTTCGTGTGACCAAACATCGCGGCGAATTCCTGCCATCTGCTTTGGCTCCGAATGTGACCGCCACCATTCATCCTTCCTCCATTCTGCGCGCTCCGGACGAAGCCACTCGCCACGACGAGATGCAGCGATTCATAGAGGACTTGAAGAAAGTCGCCAAAGCGATTTCGCAAAATAGGAAGTAAGTTTTGCATCCCACCAACTGACGAACGGGAGAACATACGTGCCGCCGCTCGGCGCAATCCGAATCGGAATTTCCGGCCGGAACTATCCGCCTTGGCGCGGACAGTTCTATCCCGATAAATTACCGCACAAAAAAGAGCTTTCGTACGCTGCCAACGTTTTTCGCACCATAGAAATCAAGGGTACGTTTTATTCCTTGCAGTGGCCTGAGACCTTCGCGAAGTGGGCCGCGGCGACTCCGGATGATTTCGTGTTTGCGGTGAAAGGCTCTCGATTTATCACCCACATACAGCGGCTCAAGGAAGTGCGCACCCCGCTAGCTAATTTTTTGGCTTCCGGCGTGCTGCGCCTGGGGCCGAAGCTCGGCCCGTTCCTTTGGCAATTCCCGCCTAACTTTAAATTCGACGTCAAGCGAATCGAGTCGTTTTTCAAGCTCCTGCCGCACGACACGGATGCGGCACAAGCGTTGGCCCGCCGCCACGACAAGCGAGTGAGCGGCAGGGCGTGGATGAAATCCGGCGAACACCGTGCGCTGCGGGATAGCATGGAAATTCGCAACGGCAGTTTCGTCGTTCCGGAATTTATTCAGTTGCTTCGCGAATACAGAGTAGCTCTCGTTTGCGCCGATACCGTCGAATGGCCGCGCCTGATGGATGTCACCTCTGACTTCATGTACTGCCGCCTGCACGGATCGGAACAGCTCTACGCCAGTGGTTACGACGATCAGGCGCTCGACGCATGGGCCCAGCGCGTTGTCGCATGGGCGCGCGGTAGCAAACCAAAACATGCCGAACGCGTGATCGACAAACCCGGATCGAAATTACCCGCTCGCGACGTATTCGTTTATTTCGACAATGACGCAAAGGTCCGCACGCCATTCGACGCACAAGGCTTGATGGCACGGGTCGACAAACTTTCAGCGCAGTTCAGCCCCCCGTCACGCTCGTCGAGCGATGGCATTCGGAACCGAAAAAGAAAAACCGCATGACATTTCTGGTCGGGCCGAGGCCGCGCGAGGGCCATTGACGGATAACGCTCACGGCACCTCGCTGAGAATGGCGCATGCGCCCGATAGCTGTTCGCTGTCAAAATAGATCACCGTCGAAGCGATGAAGCATCGAATTCAACAGAGATTACCCCGGTATCCTGACACCCATGCCAGACCATTCCAGCAGAAATGACCGCCGCTATTCGCGCATCGCAACTCCAAAGGGAGTCTGGGTCGCCTGGCAGGATGGAGCGCGGCAAGAAGTGTCGCGCGTTCAAGACTTAAACATCGGCGGACTATTCGTCGCCACTTGCCATCCGTCCGTTGTGGGGACAATCATCACGATTTTGCTTTCTGTGCCGGAGGGCGAGATCCGTGGGCGAGCCGTGGTGCGCAACGTAACGTCAAAGGGCATGGGCATCGAGTTTGTCGAACTGCGCGAACAAGACTCTGTCCGGTTGCACGTGCTGATCGCCCGGCTATTGCCCGCAAGCCAAGCTACATCCAGCAGTTGAATCCTCGCGCTTCTGCGGGTTGACGCCATCACGCGCTAAATCTCGGTTTGCGTTGCTTTCAGCGAATGTATTGTCTCGCTGGCGATGCACCGCGATCCTCCGGCGAGCCGCTTTCTCTCATTTACAGAAATGACGCCAGAATTCAAAGAGGCTATAATCGGTAAGAGTCGCACCGCGAGGCGTGGCCGCTGATCGAGTCTACGTAAGGCTGCGCCCCCAGGTATTTGTGCGGCAGATCAAGTCCCCTTGGAATAATGACCAGAAAAAGGCTTCGCTATCTCCTCTTCGGGGGTGCGAACGCGCGGATCTCATCGAAAAGTGCGATTTCGAGCAGGCTGTCGACCGCGTCACCATGGGCTTCGAGAAAAAAGGACGCTTGATCAGCCCAGACGAGAAACAGCGCGTCGCC
>Ga0307373_10005006_pt1 | contig 21952 bp, 14 predicted proteins | sample OX2MG_FD_202534 | JGI IMG/M metagenome (GOLD analysis project Ga0307373, IMG submission 202534) | Soil microbial communities from Risofladan, Vaasa, Finland - OX-2 | ecosystem: Environmental > Terrestrial > Soil > Coastal area > Acid sulfate soil | place: Finland: Risofladan, Vaasa | collected... | reverse complement strand
TGGAACTAATGGCATGCCCAAATCATGGAACGATTTGGCAATTATGCCGCCGATGGACCCGCGCGGCATTATTTCGTTCGCTTCGCTCCAGGATCATGTAGCAGCCATTCAGATTGCAACCTTTACAAGGAGTTCCTCGTGGCTTAAAAACACAACTTGGATAAATCCCCCCATGGCGATCACTCTGCCAGGTCCGGTCACGACTTCGAACATTGTGGCTACATCCCCTTATGATTTTCAATCGACGAATGCCGCAACGTTCTGGAACACTACTCAAGCCATGACCCTTCCCATGAGCGGTCTTCCGATCTCAGTTCAGAACAAAGTTTTTCTGAAAGCGGGACCGTTCTTCAATAATATATTCCTCGATTTCACTGGAGGCGCTACCTCAACCGATATCCAGTTAAGCATGCGCGATAACTCAGTAACGAGCGGCAATTTCCAGGATTCATCTTCGGGAACAATTCCCGTCCTTGCCTTTCCAAACATTACCTCTTATGCTGGTACCGGACGCAACTTTCAGGTCACGCTAACCCGCACTGGCCGCTTCGCCGTTGCGCTCCGAATTATAGATAACAGCGGCAATTACAGTATGTTCGAAATGGATTGGATCGTGCTCTGATTTTCAAAAATCTTAGCAATAACGAAACCACGGGTATAAGAATGGCTGCGACAACGCCACCGATTAATCCTTTTTTCACGATTCCCGATCTCGCTTCAGATGGGGACTTCGAGGCTATCGGAATTGGTGAGAATGCTGTGGTACCGCAGCCGCCCCGCTCCGCCCTCAAACTCCCGCCACGTGGACTAAGCGTCACTGGCGATTCCGATTACCCCGCCAATAACTGGTATAATGATAGTTTCACTGCTGCTGACGGGCCTGGAGACCCACACGATTCTGACCATGGATTTGGCGGGGATCATCAGGGCACCACCAGCGACGGCAGCGATCGAAGTGGCGACAGCGATCAAGGACGCGGTGGCGATCATCAGGGCACGACAGGCGACGGGAGTGATCGCAGTGGCGACGGCGATCATGGAGGCGGTGGCGATCATCATGGATTCCTGTATGATGGCGGGGATAGCAGCGGCAATGATACTGATACAGGCGTAGGGAACGATCATAGCTACTATGATTACGGTGACGTCAGTGACGCCGATCATGGCGGTGGGAAAGACCAACGCGGTTCCAACCGTGATGGCTGGGATAATAGCGGCGATTTTGATCAAGGAGCCGGTCGCGATCACCAAGGTACGAATAGTGATGGCAGTGATCGTAGCGGTGATGGTGATTATGGAACACCTACTCACACGGATTATACAAGAGGATCCGATGGTGGCGATATGCAGCAAGCGACGGACAGTGATAATGGTCATGGCGGCGATCACAAGGGCAAAAATTGGGATGCCGGTGACAATAGCGGGGACGGTGACGTCTCACCCTGGGGATCCGGTCTTGATCGTGGCGGAATTGCATGGGATGGAGGCGATACGACGATAGATAGCGACAATGGAGCGGGAGGTGACATTACTCGGCATGATGGCTATGATGTTACCGTTATTAGTTATGTTGACGGCGACCAAAGCTCACCTGCTGCTCTTGATGCGCTTTGGAACGATGGAGGTGACCAAGGCAAAGCTGATTTTGACTACACAATTGAGGGAAACTTTGATCCATGGCCGGGTGATGGGAAGGATAATCCATCAAAAAGACAGCAAAGTGATCCTTGCCAAGCTGGATGTGATGAGCTCTCGATGGTTCGGTATATTCCTTCGAGCGGATTAGCTGCCCTTGCGGGATTGGAGCTGGCACGGGCAATTATTGCAGCGAGTATAGATATTGCGATGTTACCATTTGGCGGCGAGGCTGAGGCTGAAAGTTTGGTCTATCAGGCTTTAGATACATTGGGAACCTTATTGAAAAAAGCTGGTCTGCCCGATCCGCTGGCAACAATTATCGAATCGGTGCTTAATGCAATTGGCGTTCCTTCGGGTCCGTTGGATATTTTAGGTTTCGCCGCACGTGCAGCAAGTTTATTGGACCCCTCGATATATCAAGTTAAGCGACAGAACTCTATTGACGCGTTTAATGCATTAATTAAGGCGCATGGAGGGTGCATATGTGAGAAATGCCTTCAAGCGTATAAGAAATATGGCGACGGAACTCCAGTTAAGGTTTGTAGGAACTCTGCACATTAATCAATTTTTTCACTTCTATGAGCGATAAAAGAAGCGTGAAATGATACCGACTACATTGTTTAAAAGAACTTTTTATTGTCTTTGCCTCGCAGGCATCGGGAGCTGCTTGCTGGTTCAATGTAATTTACGCGGGCAGGTCAAAGCAGAACCGATCCTCTTCCGTTTGCATATAGGACTTTCACTAGACTCTGCTAAGTGGTTTCACGCTCACGGAGGCTGGCAAGATATTGTTATTTTGGCGCATAATTCTGATTCTGCTTCTGTTTTATATAGGAACATTCGCATCCCCTCCATAAAAACTCCTTTTATCGCGACGTTAAACTTTAAAAATCGTCGATTGTTCTCTTTCAGCCTTGTAGATCAAGCCACTATGCTTACCATGCCAAATCCTCTACACAAGTATGAGAGGCAAGACTACCACCAATTAGTAAAAGCTTTGGAAGCAATCCATGGTCGGCCCACATTTTCAGGCGTTACTCCAATCCATTCCATGGGTCGGATAGACTCTACATTCCAAACGTCTTGGGCCAAGGGTGTTAGTTTTTATTCTGTACAATTCGATCAGTATAATGGCATTCGGTATATTGGTTCTATAGTCGGCAAGAGATAGCTTTTCAATCTAATAATTGTTATGCCTTCAGAGCTAATTGAAGTTTACGATGACCTCGTCGATGAAGCGCTTATCAACGAAGCGCTCAACGTTATTCGCCGTATCGGTTTTCGTTATGGCTGGAAATCGAACAACCAGGTTTCGTTTAGCCATTGGAATGTGGCTCTCTCGAAAACTGGAACGAATTCCGGCAACCGCAAGGATATACGCGGCGAATTACCGCCTCCCGTTTTAAAACTTTGGGAATCTTTTCAGCCCTCTCTAATGCCGAACACGCCAGTCCTCATTCGAACATATTCGAATGGATACACTTACGGTAACGATGGCTACATCCATCAGGATTCTCAAGCCCCTGACGATATGTCCGCCATCATCTACCTGAATAAAGATTGGAACGCGAACTGGGCCGGCGAAACAGCACTATTCGATTCGACTGGTGAGATAATTCGTTCCGTGCTTCCAAAATGGAGAAGACTGCTCATTTTCCCGGCAAATATGTATCATGTAGGGCGCGGTGTTTCAAGAATTTGCCCTCATTTACGGAACGTGCTCGTCTTCAAGGCACGGCCCGCGCAGCCGGAGCAAGTGGACAATTCTCGCATAGCCCTTGAAAAGACGCTGCTCGAAGCTGGTATCGAAAATGTTCCAAATTCCGAAACGAAAACAATGGATCAGCTATTAAAAACATACGATAATCTCAAAAATTGGAATTGTCCTGTGCCAGTCTGTTTCGCAGGCGCCTTGCACACGCTGTATCTTCCGAACGCTCCGGTCAAGCAATCATTTTCGGATTTGATTCGCCCTCGGATGCTGGAACTATTCGGAATCGAGGCCGATCGGCTGGCAACGTTATTTGCCACCGTCGATATACCAAAACTCGTTTCCGATGGCTCCGCCATAAATAAATTCGATGGAGCGAGCGTGACGCTTCAGGATAACGATAAGCAATACCTCATGTTATTCCAGACCACGAACATGATTGACAAAGCTCCGCTTATCGATCCCAAAGAGAAATTACCGGAAATCGTGACCGCCCAGAAAAAAGAATAGCCTGTCTCATATTTTTTTCGGATTTTCGGGAACTTGGCTCAATACATGAAAATTAAACCTCCCCCGAAAATTCATGGATGGCGAATTTACGCCACATAAGCCAATATTCGTGAACTCCAAACGCGCGCGCGTTTGGAGTTCTTTTTTCCGGTTATCTCGCGAAACTCTTTCAACCTCTTAACGTTTGCTCATTGTGCGCCGCGAAAACCTGGCTGGAATGCAGGGCATGGGCTGATTCGCGGCTCTCTTCAATAACTCGCAAGAACCTTATCGACGATTTCTACGATTTCTGAACCGGCAGCTATCATTCATGGTTAAAAACTCGCGTTTTTAGCCGTACATCAGGTCAACCTTCACTCCTTGCATCGAAACTGCGGGAGCGAGGAATGTATTCGGAAATGGAGGATCGTTCGATGCGAGATAATTTAAGTCGTTCGAAGTCATTCGTGGATGATCGCTCATCCACCGTGCCGCTCGCGGTCTTACCGTTCGCGGTGAGTCCGCTCATTGAGCGCACCTTATTCGCGCGTGTCCGTTTTTTTCCGTTCGCTTTGATTTCCGGCATGGTGGCATGCCTTGCGCCACTGACATTATGGGCGCAGCCACTCGCGACCAGCAGCTATACCGTCCTCTCGGTAACGCCCAACGAGGTCCTCGTTCAAATTCAGCCAAAGTATGAAACGGATCAAGTCCACGATACCTCCGGCTATGCATATACGGAGATGACTTTCCCCGGCGGAGTGATTACCGATTCCGCCGGCGCGCCGGAGGTCATGCGCCTCCCGTTAGAATTCCTTACGCCGAGTACCCAGCCGGCGACCGTCGAGATAGTAAGCCAATCGCTCGAAGTGCTGCCGAATATAGATCTGGCTCCCGTCCCGGCCAATGTGAAAAGAATCGGGGATGCTCCCTTCGAAAAATTTATCGTGGGTAATCAATATTACACTACGGTTTCGAGCGATCTCGTACAAACCGGGACGGCGCATATATTTCGGACTGCGTATTCGGAGCAAATTACGATCTCCCCGATTTCCTACGACCCCGGTTCTCGCAGCATTACGCGGGTAAAATCGCTCACGCTGCGAATTCGCTTCGCAAGTGCGGCAAATGCGGAATTGCCCGCACCCGCCATTTCCCCGGAGGAAGCGAGTTTGTTCCGCGCGATCTTCCTCAATGGCGGAATCTCGGATTTTTACACCTGCGCCTGGCGTGAGAACTCCTGGAAATGGCTGGCTTCCAAAGCATCTCCGGGGATTTCAGTTCTATCCTCCGGCGGCGGCGGCCAATGGCTTCAAGTTACCACGGGTGCCGAAGGCGTTTACCGAATCACCGCGCAGGATTTGGCGAATGCCGGAATCACGGGAACAATCGATCCGAATACGATCGAGCTGTTCGGTATGGGTGGGGCGATGTTGAACGAAACGGTGACCGATTCGAGCGGCGAATGGCTCCAGCAGCCCATAGAAGTTCGTGCCGCCGGCCAGGGCCTTAGCGAGCTTTATTTTTATGCCTCTGGCGTAAGCGTGTGGAGATATAGCTCCGCAATTCCGGGCATGGACGGAGTATTCCACAATCTCAATCCTTATACCTCTTCCGGGCATTTTCTGCTAAAGATCGGCGGTACACCGATCGCCACTCCGCTACGCGTTACGACCGGCTCGGATTCACTGCTTCTACCAGCCGTTGCAAGCGACCGGGTGCTCGCAGCCTCCGTTCATGAGAACGATCACATGCTGGAAGATGACAATCTGGGGCGCGAGATGCTCGATCAGGCCATTCCCGCCGTGGATCAGAGCGGACAAGGCGCGCCGCCGCTTCAAATTACGCTCGATGCACCTGGCTATAGAAGTAGCGATTCCGCATTGCTTCGCGTGGCGTGGGATTCTAAAATTGGGACGAGTTACCCTGCTCCTCCTGAATTAGGTTATTTAAACGTTGTGCTGAACGGCCAGAATCTTAGAAATGATACGGGCCGCGCGAACGATGACAATTTCATCGACCGTAATTGGGATGATCCATACTATCTCTTTCATTCGGTTCAATCGCCGCTGAATCTGAGTCTGACGTTCACCAGCACGAACGTGGGTTCGATCGCGAAGCTCGATTTTGTTGAATTGATTTATTGGCGCGGAACGGACATCGGTTCGCAGTCGATTCCATTCCTGCTCCTCGATACTCCGGCGGCATTCCAGTACCAGTTTACCAATGCGAGCGGCGGCGAAATTTGGGACGTGACGAATTCACAGGCGCCCAACATCGTGGCAACCGCCAACGGAAGTTCCATGAGTGTCAGCCTTCAGGGGCAGCATCTCGCGATGCGACAGTTCCTTGCCTTCTCCGGACAATCCGTGCTGTCCCCGTCGCTCGCCGCCATAACAGCTCCCTCGCTTCGCGCCACGGTTTGCCAGACGGGAGCAACCGAGATCATCGTGACACCGCAAGCCTTCCTTCAGCAGGCCAACGAGCTTGCGCAACTACGCGAGGAAGGCGGCGATGCCACCGAGGCTATGTCTGCCGCCGTGGTAACGATCGACGATATTTACCGCGAATTCGGATATGGAAATAATGACATCGTGGCCCTCCGCGATTTCATGGCCTACACCTTCCATCATGCAAGCGCGAAGCCGGTTTATCTCACCCTGCTGGGCGGCGGGCATTGCGATTATCAAAATCGCGCGACCTCTGCGCCCGATTGGCTGCCACCCTATGAAGTCGAGTCGATGGGTTATCCCCGCGACTTCCGTACCGGGATTTCGAGAGAGCCGTTTCCGGATGACGATTTCTTCGTTACCTTTACCGGCGACTCTGGCCCCGATCTTGCCGTGGGCCGTATCTCCGCGCGCAATTCCGCTGACGCGGACGTCTATGTGCAAAAAGTCCGGCATTACGAACATGGCTCGGACACCGGCTCCTGGCGGTCGCTTGCCACGTTCCTCGCCGATGACCATCGGGATCCGGAATTCAACCAACAAGGGGAAGGGAATGTCGATCCTCTCGATCATTTCCAAGATACCCAGAACGAGATTACACATTTGCAGGACCGCGTGCTTGTACACAAGATTTACGAATCGAGCTACCCAACCGTTATTTCCAAAACCGGTCAGCACACGAAACCGGCCGTCAACCAGGCGATTCTCGATGCTTTCAACACAGGAACAGTAATCTTCTCCTTTATCGGACATGGAAATCCAAATGTTTGGACGCACGAGGGCGTATTGAGTGCTCCTTCGTCCATCGATGCCATGACGAATTACGACCGCCTGGCTTACGTCACCACGGCGACATGCAACTTCAGCCAGTGGGATGATTACACGACGTTTTCGGGCGGCGAGGAATTCCTGATGAGTCCGACGGGCGGCGCAATCGGGCTGCTTGGCACTTCGCGCTCGGTCACCAGCGGCGAGGCGCTCCCTCAAACATTTTATCAGGTTCTCTTCCATCAGGATTCCGATAAGGGGACCTCGACCGTCGGAGAAGCGCTCCTTGCCGGAAAACCCGCCGGGGGCGATGCCGAGTATTTTTATCTGCTGGGCGACCCGGCACAGCGGCTGCTACTGCCAAAGCTGTATGTCAACTTCGATTCGCTCAATGGCAGCCCGCTTTCGAATAACCCCACGCCGCTTGCGGCGCTCTCCCAAGTCCGCGTTGCCGGAAGCATTCGCAATGGAAGCACGGACGCCACGGTGGACGAATCCTTCAATGGGACGGTTACCGTCACGCTCTTCGATTCTCCGACCAGTGTGACGGCATCTTCCTACTTCCCGGATGCCATCCCGCCGCGGACGTGGGTGGATAACTACTCGATTGAAGGCCCCATTCTTTTCCGCGGCACCGCGACGGTAACAAATGGTAGATTCTCGGTTGCTTTTATCATCCCACTCGATGTGAAACTCGATTCCGGCGCCGCGAAGTTTTCTGGATATGCCTACTCGACCGCCGATGGCCGCACAGCACTCGGCGATAACAAAGGCATCCAGCTTACAGGCTCCGATACCCCTCAGAGCTCTGGCGATACGGCCGGCCCCACGCTGCACGTCTGGATCGGCAGCCGCTCGTTTCAAAGTGGCGGCGCGGTTTCGATGCACTCGACCGCGATCGTCGATGTGAGCGATCTCCATGGGCTTAACACCTCGACGGCGAGCATTGGGCATAGCTTTATCGCCTGGGTGGACAATGCGCAGGATTCCGCGATCGATATGGCGAGCACCTATATTTCCAAGCCGAACGATTTTACGTCCGGCACGAGCATCCATGCGATCGAACTTCCCGCCGGGCATCACACGCTGCATGTGCGGGCCTTCAATACCTATGACAATCCCTCGTTCGCCAGCGTCGATTTCGTTGCAAAAGAGGGCGCGCCCTATCAATTATACGGTGTTACGAACGTGCCAAACCCGATCCAGGATCACACGACGTTTAGCTTCGTGCAGCCGGGTCTGGCCGGAAGTTTAGTGAATGTGACGCTTTCGCTCTATTCCATCGATGGCCGTTTCGTGCGGTCGCTCGCGATTTCTTCCAGGGAAAGCGACATCGAAATTCCATGGGATGGCCGCGACGCCACCGGGACCACGGTAGCCAACGGAGTTTATATCTTTACGGTTAACGTGCGGGATGTTGGGGACGGAACATCTTCCTCGGCCATGGGCAAATGCGTCGTCGAGCGATGACCGAACAATCAATTTACGTTTTACAACAGGATGATACGAATGAAACTCGAGAAGAATAAGAAGAAGATTTTGATGATGGCCGTAACCCTGGCTTTGGGATGCCCGAAGGGTGCCCAGGCGCAAACGAACGCGCAGTCCGCCATTGTTTCGACGGCGGTGCCCTTCATGCTCATCGCGCCCGATGCGCGGGCCAGCGGAATGGGAGATGAAGGCACGGGAGACCCGGAAGGGATCGACGCCATTTATTACAATCCCGCGGGCCTGGCATTTCAAACCGGAAGGGACATTTCGCTCACCCATTCGCAATGGCTGCCGCAGTTCAATCAACCCGATCTTTTTTATGACAACCTGAACTTCAAATGGAATGACAGTGCAAAGTTCGGAGGAACGATCGCGGGCAACATCACCTTCCTGAATTTGGGAACCTTCGAATATACGACCGAAGCATCCCCCATTCCGATCGCGGAGTTTCATTCGTTCGAATACGCGATCACCGCGGCATACGCTACCCAGCTTTCGAGTGACTGGGGGTTTGGCGGAAGTGTTCGATATATCGAATCCGTGCTCTCAACCCTCCACGTCGCCAACGAACAATCCAATGGTGTTGGCGAGTCTGTTTCCTTCGACTTGAGCGCGCTCTGGAAACCGGATTCCACCTATATCCCGGGCATAGCCAATGCACTCCAGGTTGGCTTTATCCTGGCGGATGTCGGCCCAAAGATCAAGTACGTCGATGCACAGCAAGCCGATCCGCTCCCGACCGAATTGCGTGTTGGCGCATCCTATAAACTCTATAGCGATGAATATAACGAAATTACGGTCGCATCCGATGTCGGCAAACTGCTGGTGCATCGGAATGCCGGCAGCATCCTGGCCGACCCCCTGCCAAAATCCTTTATTACCGCTTGGGACGACAGCACCGCGCATTCCCTCATGTGGTCCACGGGGATGGAATATTGGTACGACCAGCTTCTCGCGTTGCGGGCTGGCTACTATACCGAAGGCTCGCAAGTTGGCGGAAGAAATTACCTGACCTTCGGCGCGGGCCTGCGCTATGATGTCTATCAATTCGATTTTAGTTACATCGATGCCCTCGTGGCGGATAGCCCGCTCGCGAATACGCTCCGGTTTACGCTTGGAATAAAGTTTTAAGTATGAAATATGAAGTATGAAGTATGAAATTAATTCTGATTTCGTGGCGGGTTCGGTGGATACTCGCCTTCCTACTTCCTATTTCCTACTTCCTACTTCCCTCTTCCGCCTCGGCGCAATTCCTGCATCCGCGTGAAGAACGCGTTCGAATTCAGCCGCGCAATTCTCTCGTTGCGAGCTATGCGCTGACCGAGGCCACTCCCCCACCGCGCGATACGGTTCCCATAGCGATCGCCGGGCCAGGTGATGAGAGCGCTACCGGGCACAAAAGCGGCTTCCTGGCCGCCGCGCTCTCCCTTGTGATTCCCGGACTCGGCGAATATTACGTCGGCGATCATCTATGGCGCGGAATGATTTTTACCGGAATGGAGGCTGGTCTCTGGATCGGGATGATCCATTGGCAGCAACAATATAATAGCGCTCAGAACGCATTCTACTCCTATTCCGACACTCACTTTTGTGTAGAGCGCTATGCAAATTTCCTGGATTCAACGCTGGCCCTCGATAGCGCCACGCCGTCTGCTCACGTCCACAGTTGCGATTGGAGGCAAGTCAGCCGGAGCGACTGGAACTCGATCAACCAGGCGGAAGCCAAACTCGATAGCTTGACGAGCAATCAGCTCAACCCCCCGGATTTTCACCATCGTCTCGTTAACCCAAACGACGATGAGCAGCAATACAACGAGATGATCTCGAAATATCCCTTACAATTCCTTAGCGGATGGGATAATCTTTCCAATTTGAATACGGCGTCGTTCATGCGCGCGGACGCCCAGCACCAAGCCGATATTGCCAATGATTTCCTATTTGGAATTATCCTGAATCATGTGCTCTCCGCCATCGATGCCGCGCTCCTGGCGCGCGATCATAATTCTCCCATCCATCTGCATGGCGATCTAATCCAACATTCCTATCCCGATGGCAGCATGGGATTCATTCCCACGGCAAATATCGAATATCGATTCTAAAGTTTCATTTCTTTACTGTATTGCGTCTTCGTATTTTTCGATTCCGTCCGTCCGTTCGTTCATGGTGCAGCTTCTGGCGGCGTAGTTCCTCGCCATCGGAACCGGAGCTAACTGGTTCCGGAGTTTCTTCCGCCAATCGGAAATCGACCTGCCGCTTTTCCTCGCTCACTTTAACGAGTTGTACTCGCACGGCATCGCCAATGCGAAAGCGGCGGCCTTCATTCTTCGCTCCGTGGCGTCCCGGCCGCTCGAAGAGCGTATAATGCGCTTCATCGTATTCGTAATATCCCGGAAGGTTGCGGATGTGGATGAGTCCTTCCGCGCCAGAGGCGAGTTCGATAAAAATTCCGAAATGCGCTACGCCGGAAATCACTCCGTCGAATTCCTCGCCTAATTTATTCTTGAGAATATGAATCTGCGCGAGCTTTACCGAAGCGCGCTCGGCTTCCGTGGCGCGGCGTTCCATCGCGCTCGTTTGGTTTGCGATCTCGGGAAGCAGTGTGTAGTAATGATGCTCGCGCTCGCGATTCATGCCGCCGGGGCGCTGGTATTCCGAAAGCATACGGTGGACGATGAGATCGGGATAGCGGCGAATCGGGGAAGTAAAATGCGTGTAGTGCAAAAACGCGAGGCCAAAATGGCCAACGTTATGCTCCGCATACACCGCCTTTGCCATCGCGCGGAGCATGAGCTGATTCAGCAAATGTTCTTCCGGTTTGCCTTTAAGCGATTCGAGAAATTTCTGAACCGTCTTCGGCGTCGGATTCTCAGCGGAGAGCTTGTAGCCCAATGTTTTTGCAAGCTGTGCCACTTCGCGGACTTTTGCGGGGTCCGGCTCGGCATGAATGCGATAGAGAAACGGCCGCTCGCTGCCTTGCTTGGCTTTGCGCGCAATGAATTCCGCGAGCGCGCGATTGGCCGCGAGCATAAAATCCTCGATCATGCGCATGGAGCCAAGCCGCTCTTTCCTCACTGCATCCACCGGCTCGCCATTCTCGAAAAGAAATCGAAATTCTTCCGATTCAAAATCGATCGATCCGGCTTCTTTTCGCAGGTCGTACATTTTGATGCTAAGCTCGCGCATCTGGCGCAAAAGCTTTGCATATTTCCCTCGGCCCGTCGTGATGCGGCGTTCGGCTTCCTCGTAGGTGAAGCGCATCACGCTGCGAATCACCGTCTTTCTAATTTCCGCCGATTTCACGCGGCCTGTTTCAGGATCGATCCGAAGGAACGTGGAGTAGGCAAGCTTATCTTCATCGGGACGCAGTGAGCAGAGTTCGTTCGAAATGCGCTCCGGCAACATCGGCGTGACGCCACCAACAAGATAGACGCTCGTGCCGCGCTGGAGCGCCTCAATATCGAGCGCCGAATCTTCGCGCACGTAATGGCTCACGTCCGCAATGTGAACGCCGACGGTGACGCTGCCATCTGGGTTCGAAGTAAGCGAAACGGCGTCATCGAAATCTTTCGCGTCCTCGGGATCGATCGTGAAGATTTGCTCGCCGCGAAGATCGAGCCGCTTTTTGATTTCGGATTCGGGAATCTCATCGGGAAGCTTATCCGCTTCTTTCGAAACGGCGGATGGGAACCCTTCTGGCAAATTGAATTCAGAAATAATCGCTTCATTCGTGAATCCTTCTTTTGCCTTGGCCGCCAGCGTGTGCAGCACGAATCCTTCCGGCTGGAGATAATTGTCCGTCCATTCGTACAGCTCGATCGTGACGCGGTCGCCTTCGCGCGCGCCGTGCAAATCTTTGCGGGCTACGAACACATCGCGCTTCATAGTCCCGCCCTCCGGGCGTACGAAAAACCCTTGCCGCGTCCGTTCAACCGTCCCAACTACGCGTTGCGTGGCTTTTCGAAGCACCGCCGTGATCTCCCCTTGCGGACGCTCGCCTTTTTTTGCGGCGAACAGATGGACACGGACAGAATCGCGGTCCATGGCCGTGGCCAAATTTCGCGCGCGAATGAGGACGGTATCGCCAATATCGAAATCGGCGGCAGGCGTGACGACGCCATTGCCGGTCGGCTGGACGCGAAGTTCCCCTTCAATTTCGGTTCGCTCGATGCGCGGCAAGCCATAGCGGCGGCGGGTTTCGCGGAGGATCGTGCCTTCGCGCTCAAGCACGTCGAGCGTTCGGCGAAGCGTTTGATATTCCGCGCTCGATGATTTAATCGCGAGCATCTTCGAGATCTCATTCGTCTTGAAGAGTTCGCCCGGATGATCGCGGAGGAGATCGAGAATCGTGTCGCGGAGCTGCAATGGCATGTTGGTGAGGAATGTGAAATACACCTAACGAAAAGTGAGGCGATGAAGCTCCGGGGGAAGGAAGCCTGCATCGCTCCTACGTCCCATGGGACCTATCAGTCCCATAGGATAGCTGGGAAGTTCGACCGAATTGATGAGGTTGGCTGTTAGTTTTATAAAGACCTATGCCAGAGATAGCAACTGCGAACCAACAAAGAACGACTCCCCCGCCTGCGGCGGGCGCGCCATCCGGGCTGCCTTCGCTTAGCCATCTTAAAGGCCTGACTCCGAAAAAACTGGATGCGCTCGCAAAAGCGGGATATGAATCGCTGGAAGATTTTGCGTTTCATTTTCCGGGCCGCTACCTCGATGCGCGCGAACTTGTGCCGCTAAACGACCTTCGGCGGCATTTACGTCAGCCCGTGAGCGTGCGCGGCAAAGTTATTTCGACGCAATATATTCCGAGCCGCGGTCGCGGCCGGGCGTTAATCTCTCTGAAAGATGATTCCGGCGGCGCGCTGCAACTTGTCTATTTCGATTATCCCGATTGGCGCGCAAAACAATTTCGTAAGGGCGATGAATATTTGGCCGCGGGCTATGTGGGCGAGTTTCGCAACATCATTCAAATCGTGCAGCCGCCGTTCATCGAGCATCTTACGAATCCGGAAGAATTCGTCCAAGGGCACGTCCTGCCGCTCTATTATTTATCGCCCGCGCTTCGGAAAGCAGGGTTTAACGATAAGTTTTTTCGCGATCTGATTCATCAGGCGGTTGACGAATGCGAACGAAGCGGCCTCTTCAACGAAATACTTCCCACAAACTTGCTCGAACGGTATCATCTCCTGCCGCGTGTGCAGGCGATCCATGAAGTTCATTGGCCCACCAGTCCGGAGGGCGTCCAGCTTGCGCGGCATCGCTTGAAATATGAGGAAGTATTCTTCATGCAGCTTCGCCTTTCGATGGAGCGGCAGCGTATGCGTTCCAGTGTGACGGGTGTTGTAAAATATGAGGTCGATCATCTGCTGGCGGCGCTCAAAAACTCGGACGAACCAGCGTTGACGACTTCCGGGCCTGCGGAGCAAGTGCTCGCCACGCTGCCATATAAACTCACCGGCGGACAAGTGCAAGCTTTGCGCGAAATCCTCCACGATATGTCGAAATCGGGCGGACGGACCTATCCGATGAACCGACTGCTTCAAGGGGATGTCGGCAGCGGAAAGACGATCGTCGCATTGCTGGCGATGCTCGTCGCGATAGAAAATGGTTATCAGTGCGCGTTCATGGCGCCGACGGAAGTGTTGGCCGCGCAGCATTTCGATACGCTTTCAAGAATTCTCGAACCCACGAGCATTAAAACCGCGCTGCTGATTGGCGGTCAGGGCAAGCGCGAGCGGAAACAAATTTTGGATGCGATTGCCACCGGCGAAACGCACATCGCCGTCGGTACGCACGCGCTGATTCAAAAATCCGTCCGGTTTCAGCGACTCGGATTCGTGGTGACCGATGAGCAGCACCGTTTCGGCGTCGCGCAGCGAAAGGCGCTCATCGAAAAAAGCGCAGACACAGCAAGCCCGGAAGAATTCGAACACGATATGTTCCGCATTCAAATCCATTCGCCCGCCGCTGTTACGCCAGACGTACTATTGATGACGGCCACACCCATTCCTCGAACGCTCGCGCTCACGCTCTATGGCGATATGGAAGTGAGCACGATCCGGGAACTGCCGCCGGGAAGGAAGCCGATTCAAACGATGCTCTTTTACGAGCACGATCATCCCGTGATATACAAAGCGGCGATCCGGCGGATCGAGGAGCGCGGCGAGCAAGTCTTTATCGTGTATCCTTTGCGCGAAAAATCGGTGAAAGTCGATTCGGAGGCGGCGGAGAAAGCGTTCGAGTATTTGAAGGCGCACGAATTCAAGAAATTTCGCGTCGGCCTCGTGCATGGAAAAATGTCATCGAACGATAAGCAGGAAGCCATGCGCCGATTTCGGGGGAAGGAATTCGATGTGCTCATTGCAACCACGGTGATTGAAGTGGGCGTCGATGTTCCGAACGCGACGGTGATGATTATCGAGCACGCGGAACGGTTCGGCCTCGCGCAATTGCACCAGCTTCGTGGCCGCGTCGGGCGCGGAAGCGGGGATTCGGCATGTGTACTTGTCGCAAGCGAAAAATTAGCTCCCAGCGAATCCATGCAAACGAGCGATGAGATCGAGCAATCCTCGCTGGCGCTCGAACGGCTGCGGACGCTCGTCGCTACCTCCGATGGTTTCGAGATTGCGAAAGCGGACTTACAAATTCGTGGAATCGGAGAGCTTATGGGACTCAAGCAATCCGGGAAAGTGCGGCTACGGCTCGCCGATCTGACGCTCGATACCGGTATCGTAGAACAAACCTTACACGACGCGGATGCGATGGTTGCTGCCGATCCGAAGCTCCGAACGCCCGCAAACCGCGCCACCCGCGAGGAATTCCTCCGGCTTTACCGGGACGCGGAATCCTATCTGCATGTTGGCTAATCGGGGAACTGCTTTGCTAAAAAAGCTGTCAACTTGAAGTTCCGCTTCATTCAACCTGAGACTCTTTGCCAGCCGGAACGTTATCATATATGTGCTCAACCCTGTGGAAAAAATGGTTTGCCGGAGCAACGGTGGTCCTCGCCGTCCTCCTTGTTGCACTCCTCTGCTCGCAGCACCGCGATCGCTTGATCGCAGGTTCCTATCGTGCTGTCGATTCTTCCGCACGATTGGTTCCGGGGGATTCGCTTCGATTCCTCGCTCCCGCTTCGCTTTCGGACGGTCCAGGATTTTTCGATGCTGTTTCCGCACTCCGAACGTTCGATAAGACGTATCCTCTTCGTGCCGGAGATGCACTCCCTACGCTGGATGATCCCGATACCTGCCTTCGTTTACTCGAAGAGGGTCATCCCGTTCATTGCTACAATGTCGATATTGCCGCTGCCGTTATTCTTGCAAACGAAAAAATACCCTCGCGACTTTGGGACTTAAATGGTCCCATCGAACTCGGCGGCGATGGGCACAATCTACTCGAAATTTTCGATGGCGGTTCGCGGCATTGGAAAGCAATAGATCCCTATTATCATTGCTATTTTATCCTCGGACAAGATTCCACGCCAATTAGCGTTACAAAGCTTCGACGCGTGCTCCTCACGTCGCCCGAATCGGTCCATCTCGTGCGATATTCGGATACCTCGGGAGAACGGCCGGAGAAGAATATTATATCGGAATTAAAATTTCTCGCGCCTGGCGCCATGCTCCATGCCAATAATGATTTCTCCTGGCGATACGATCATCGGTATGGCTGGCTGACGGGAGTTGCCGCGCCGCTTTTCGATAAGCTCCCGTTGCGCACGGCCCGCGGAGTCCGGACCATTATGCTGGGAGGACAGGACCGGCTCTATGTCATCGAAGACCGATTCAGTCCGCACTTTCCATTCACTTTGATGAAGGGGATTTTCTGGATGCTTGCAACGCTATTCGGAATCTCTTTTATCGGAATGATTCTGACGATGCGTTCGAGAAGCGTTAAACATTCAGCTTAATTTGCTCTTTGCCGCACCGCCTCGAATAGCGCGACTCCCGCGGCCACGCTTGCATTGAGCGAAGCGGTTTTGCCGGAAAGTGGAATCGAAGCAAGCTGCTCGCAACGCTCGCGTGTCAACCGATGAAGGCCTTTTTCTTCATTCCCAACTATAAGACAGATCGGACCGGTCAGACTGATTTCATAAATCGACTTTTCAGCTTCACCGGCCAATCCGCAGCACGAAACGCCAAATTCTTCCTGTAGCTTTCGAATCGTCTGTTCGAGATTACCGATTTTTACAATGGGTATATTATTCGCCGCGCCCGCGCTTGATTTATAAACAGCGGGCGTTAGGACCGCACCGCGTTTCGGAAGCAGCACCGCCGTTACTCCGGCAGCCTCCGCAGAGCGGAGAATCGCGCCGATATTGTGTGGGTCTTCGATGCCATCAAGCGCGATGAGGAGAGGACACCACCCCCCAGCCCCCTCCTCTTCCAGAGGAGGGGGAGTTAAGACATCTTCTAATTCCTGATATTCCCGCTGCGCGATAAGGACGATCACGCCCTGCGAATCGACATCGGTTGCGGTGCGGCGTTCCAACTCGCGGAATTTCGTGCGGTCTAACTCGGTGTGAATGACGCGATGCGTGTGAATAAGATGCAGTAACTCTCCAATCTGCGGGCCGTGAATGCCATGCGCAAGATAGACCTTCTCGATTCGCGCGCGCGAAGCGTCATCGCGCAACAGTTCCAGCGCGGCGCGGCGGCCGGCAACATAGGTTTGATTCGAATCCATCATTCAATAATATTTAGCTCTGGCAGCGTTGGCTGAGTTCCAAGTTTTCTCAATAGTGTCTCCACGGCCAATTCCGGCGTTGCGCAAAGCTCAATGAAATCGAGCCACGGCCTGAATTGCTCCTCTCTCTGAACGTATTCGACAAATCCCTCCCAGCTTTTTCCGATCAGAAGGAGCGGCTTCCTCTCGATGAATCCCTTCGTCATGTAATCCCACGCCATGGCAACTTCAGCGAGCGTTCCGGTGGAGTTCCCAATCGCGCACCAGGCATCGGGAAGATCGAGGAGTTCCATCAGCCGGTCGGTCGCGCTCTTCACGCGGATTTCGCGCGTGAGATATTCATTCGCATCTCGCCCTTTTGCGAAATACACTTCCGCCGTAACGCCTATCGCCGCGCCTCCGGCCTCGCGCGCGCCTTTCGAAGCGGCTTCCATCACGCCATCGTAGCCGCCCGTCACAACTGCGAAACCAGCACGGGCGAGAAGGTTACCAAGACGTTCGGCATCGTCTAATAAACTCCCCCTCCTAAAGAAGGAGGGGGTTGGGGGGTGGTCCTGCTCGCTCGAAGAGACCACCCCCTGTCCCCTCCTTCTTAAGGAGGGGGAATTACCAGGTCCAAACACTGCCACGAGTTTTTTCATCAGTCGATAAACGCCCAGGTTACGTCGAGCCGCAAATGGAATCCATTGCGGGGATAGAGTGCAACATTGTAATACGGTGCGCCAAGAATATTCAATAGTTCCACATTCACCTGCGCGCGGCGATCGACTTCGGCCGAGAGCAAGACATCGAGCGCGAACTGCGGCGCCAGCAGCGCCGCATCGGGAACCGGCTCTATTCCCGAAGCGAGCTTCGAATAAGCAAGGCCTCGATACCCATAATAATCGGAGGCCGGATCGTAGGTAAGCTGCGGATCGAGCTGACTATAATACCGCACACGCGGGCCAACGATAAAGCGAAGATTGCTTTCCTTTACTTCGTTCTCGAAATAAATGCCGGCAAATCCGAAGAAGCGGTTCGGAAGATTGCTTTCGAGCGAAGGCGTCAGCGTATAGGCGCTGAGCGGAACGGTCTTTGGAAAATAAGTTACCGCGCTGGACCAATGAAATTTCGAAACGTAGGCATCCAGATCGAGCGTGTAGGATTGCGAATGCAAATCCGCGCTGGAAAAACTGGGCGGCGTGCGGATGGTATCGTTCGGATCGGCATAAATAATTCCCTCCGGCTCGTGCCTATCGAGAAAACCGGCGTGAATGAAAAGGCTGTCCACACTCGAAAATGGGAAATGCGCGTCGAGCCACCCGCCAAGATTTCGCAGTTGATAGGTGGCCGTCGGGTTGGGGCTGAGCGTTGCGCGATCTTTGGAATAATTGTAACTCGCGGAAAAAGAAATCGCGTTCGTAAGGCCGATGGAGCCGGACATTCCCGCCGATGGCAGCACCATCGGAGCAAGCGGCCCGCCGGCAACGGAAAGATTGGATTCGATTGTCCGAGCAAATCCAAACAGCGAAATGCGCAGGGCGGTCTTGAGCGCGAGCGAATCGCTCGCCATCGCCGAAAGCCGCGACTCCGTGAGCGAGGGTGAGAACGTGAAGACCGGATCTTTGGTGATGCGCTCGGCATTTCCCTGCACCCGCGCGCTCGTCATAAAATCGCCGATAGCAAGGATCAATGGCTGGTCCAGCGTGGCGCCAATTCTGGTTCCCGTTGCGACATTCGAAACAAACGTTGGGAAAGTACTATCCGGCGAAAGAATCCGCCGGGATTCGTAAGACCAAAAGCCCGAAAGTTTGGTACGCGCGCTCGCGAGCAGAGGAAGCCTGAGTTCGGCCAATCCATCCGCGCGAATACGATGGTCGAACGTATTGATATCATGCACGGGCGCGATCACTTGATCGAAAATATTATTCGAATCGACCTCCTCGACGCCGCCATTCAACCCGCTGAACGCGGTGGTGTACTGACCCCACAAAAGAAAATCGAGTGTTTTCGACTGCGCCCTGGGCGTGGCATAAAAAGAATCGAGCTTCGCCTCGGTCATCGTGCTATCATGCGGAACCCGTCCGAGATAATGGTCGAATGTCATTTGTCCGCGCGCGCTCCACATATCGATTCGCGGATTGAATGTCACGTCATAGGGCGAGGGCGTGCTGCCGGAGGAATGGCGGTGAATGCCAAACGCGAAATTGGTGGCGCGGGAAGCGTTGAGGCTGAAAATGCCATCGAAATTGGAATTATCGTGCGCGAGGTCCTGCGTGAAGTGAATGCGCGAATACGGCACGGGCGCGCGAAAACGCTCGATGGTGAAGTTGGCCATGTCACTCGCCGCGTAATCGGCGCCCTCTTCCGCGCTTCCTTCGGCGGCGCTGTTGAAACGGATGGAGCTATAGTCGTCAATCGGGAAATAATCGGTGAGCGTCACGCCATTCAGGATGCTGTTCATCGGCAGCACGCCATCCATCATGGTCGAGGCAAAACCTTCCGACGTGCGCGACGTGCTGACGAACGATTCACGGCCATAGCCCTCGTCACTCAATAGGAGCGGGTAGGGACCGCCGGACTCCTCGAACAGCTCCGGCAGCGAATTCGGCGAACCGTAATAGCGCTCTGCTTCGCTCGTATAAAAAAGATCGCCGCCATTTCTTTCGACCTGCGGCCGCCGCCACAACCCTCCCTCGGCTTGCGTGGTGTGTGACAAGGTCGAATCGTTGCGCGGGCTGCTCTCCTCTTTCCGGAGCGCGGCGTGGCCGGTGTCCGTAATCGGACCGGACTGCGCGCGAACGCCGGCGGCGAAAAGGCCACAGAAAATAAGTAGAAATAATGTAGTGCGCAAAAGATTATCTTCGAAGTAAACAAAACGACTCTCATACGCGTAAGTGTTCACTAAATCCTAATGCCTCTTTCCGAAATCCAAAACCCCATACCTAATATCCATTACCCGCTTCGCATCGCCCTGTTCGGCTCGACCGGCTCGATTGGCGTGAACACGCTCGATGTCGTCCGGCGGCATCCGGAGCGGTTCGAGATTACCGCGCTGGCGGCGAACCGGAATATCGAGGTGCTCGCGGGGCAGATCGCGGAGTTCCATCCTAAGGCCGTGGCCGTGGCCGATGAGAACGCGGCGGCGAAGCTCGCTTCGCTCGCGGCAGGGCGGCCCGAGACGGGATGTGAAGTGCTTTCGGGAACGGAGGGACTTCGGGAACTTGCCCGCCGCGATAGTTACGATACCTTCATCGGCGCGCTCACCGGATTCGCGGGCTTCGCGCCGACGCTCGAAGCCATTCTGCGCGGAAAACGAATCGCGCTGGCTAACAAAGAGACGCTTGTCGTCGCCGGAGAACTGCTAACCGCGCTCGCCGCACGCACGGGCAGCGAAATCATTCCCATCGACTCGGAGCATTCGGCAATCTACCAATGCCTTGCCGGAGAATCGCCGGAGAGTATTCGCCGGATTATCCTGACGGCGAGCGGCGGGCCATTCCGAACGCTGCCGAAGGAATCATTCCCGAATATTACACTGGAGGCGGCGCTCAAGCACCCAAAATGGAAGATGGGCCGCAAAATCACGATCGACTCGGCCACGCTGATGAACAAAGGCCTTGAAATCATCGAGGCAAAATGGCTTTTCGGAGTGCCGATGAATAACATAGAAGTCGTGGTCCATCCGCAGTCGATCGTCCACTCACTTGTGGAGTTTGTAGACGGAAGCGTGAAGGCGCAGCTTGGAATGCCGGACATGCGGCTGCCGATTCAATACGCGCTCGCCGCGCCGGAACGGCTCGATCAGTCGTACGATCTGCTCGATCTCGTTAGTAGCAGCCCGCTCGAATTTTTCGCTCCCGATTTGGATAAATTCCCATCGCTGGCTCTCGCGCGCGAGGCGGGCGAGCGCGGTGGACTCTATCCCTGCATCCTGAATGCCGCCAACGAAGTAGCCGTCGCCCGGTTCCTCGCCGGAGGCATCGGCTTCATCGAAATCCCACAAATCATTCGCAAAGCGCTGGATGCCGCGGATACATTTGGGGCGATTTGGCAAATCGCCCCACACCACTCATCGGTCCCGGAAATTGCTGCCGCGCTCCAACGGATAACCGAATGCGATCGAACGGTACGCGAAAGCGTATAGGGCCGCGATTATTTTTCCGCGCTCGATATTATTTTTGCGCGCTCGCCGCGGAGGCCTTGACAAAATGGCCATAGAACTTCAGCCACTGGTTGCTCCCGTCGCGGGAATTCGAGGTGATAAATACGACCTTCGCAAACGGACCGATTGGGCGGTGGTCAGCCGAAAGGCGAAGTTCAAGCTTCGTCGATTGGCCCGGCGCGACTAAGGTATCGGCAAGGGACGCCACCGTGCAGCCGCACGTCGGGCGCACCTGCGTGATATGGAGCATCGCGTCCCCGGTATTCCGAAGCAGGAACGTCCGAACGGCATAGCCGCTGTTCGGCACCGCGCCGAAATTCGACGCGCTCGTATCGATGACGAGCCGCGGGCCATGCGTTACCGGAGTTACCGGAGTTACCGGCGAAAAAGTAAATCCACTGCACATCGCTAAAATGGCTGCTAACGAGACGAGGTATTTCATTTTATTTTTTTGAAAAGAGTTATTCGACGGTATGTAAAAACCACGAACGGGGCGGCTGGGTTCGCTGAAAAGCCAACGCTACACGAGCAGTGTAACGGGTAACATTCGAAGGGTCATCAAAACAATGGGCT
>Ga0307373_10005005_pt1 | contig 21952 bp, 34 predicted proteins | sample OX2MG_FD_202534 | JGI IMG/M metagenome (GOLD analysis project Ga0307373, IMG submission 202534) | Soil microbial communities from Risofladan, Vaasa, Finland - OX-2 | ecosystem: Environmental > Terrestrial > Soil > Coastal area > Acid sulfate soil | place: Finland: Risofladan, Vaasa | collected... | reverse complement strand
CGCAGCGACTCCACCGGACGGGTTGTGTCCAAATCGGCCCCACGTACGTGGGGGTCACCCGTCGTCCCCGATGGTGATCAGGCTGATATCTGAATCGGCCCCACGCGTGTGGGGGTTACCCCTCACAGCCGCACCCCGCGCGGCGCCCGTCTGTATCAGCCCCACGCGCGTGGGGGTCGCCCGCCCGTTCATGCTGTACACCTACCGAGCTGACAACCAGCCCCACGCACGTGGGGGTCACCCCGACCCCGGCCTTGGACCCTGGAGGCTGCGGCTACCAGCCCCACGCGCGTGGGGGTCACCCCAGCGCCAAGGCGATTGAGCAACTGAAGCTCCCATCAGCCCCACGCACGTGGGGGTCGCCCCGTGTCGAACACTGCGATGACTGTCATGAGATCATCACCCCCACGCGTGTGGGGGTCACCCCAGCACGGGGACGACCGTGGTCTCCTTCCCGCATCAGCCCCACGCGCGTGGGGGTGACCCGTACGCTGTCGACAGCGCTACGCCCGTCAACGAATCTGCCCTACACGTTTGGGGGTCACCCGTGTCACGCGCCTTGCATCCTCACCCAGCGAGAATCAACCCCACACATGTGGGAGTCGCCCGGACCCGCTGAGCTCAATCGACCCGGTGATGAGTCAGCCCCACGCAAGCGGGGGTCGCCCGGAGCTCGCGATGCAGCTGCTCCGCTGCCTGGCATCAGCCCCATGCGGATGGGGGTCGGCCGCCTTTGATCCGGTCGGTTTGTTGTCGCTGTGCACGAGCCCCACCCGTGCGGGGGTCACTCGTAGTTGATCGGATGCGCCCACTCCGGGATCCCATCGGCCCCACGTGCGTGGGGGTCACCCAGCCGGTCACCTCAACCGCCTACTTGGACGGCAACCGGCTCCACTCCTGTGGAGGTCATCCGAGATCTGACACCGCGATCCGCCGGGCCCGATCATCAGCCTCACGTGCGTGGGGGTCGCCCGGGAAAACACGCTGCGCCGACCCACGGCCCTGCGCGGGCCCCACGCCCGTGGGGGTCGCCCCGTGGCGGTTGCGCCGAACGCCGCAGCCTCGCGGCCAGCCCCATGCACATGGGGGTCACCCGGAGTTTCCGCCGCACCCAACCGTCACGGCCTGGCCAGCCCCACGCACGTGGGGGTCGCCCTGGCACGCACGGCTGCGGGATGTTTTCCGCCAACCGTCCCCACGCCCGTGGGGGTCGCCCGCCGCGAGGTACGAACCAGCGAACGCGGCATGCATCAGCCCCACCCGCGTGGGGGTCGCCCCGACTGGCCGCGACGGCTAGAACAGCGCCTCGGTACCGCCCACACATATTGGGGTCCCCCCCGCGATATCCTCCCTGCGATGACGCCCGACACGATGAGCCCCACACCCGTGGGGGTCGCCCGTGGCTCCGCTCGCCCGGCCGCTGTACGGCCTGACCCGTCCCATGTCGTGGGAGTCGCCCGTTCACATTCGTGCACAACGGCCTGCGCGGTGCGCCACCCCACGCGCGTGGGGGTCCTTCGGCGCGCGAGCCGCCGATCGAGTTCGCCGTCGGATCCGTCCCACCCGCGTGGGGGTCGCCCCAGCATCCACCGCGGCGCGGTGGCCTTCGCGGAACCAGCCCCATGCGCGTGGGGGTCGTTCGTCCGCATGGATTTCCGGTCGGGCGGCTACTGCACAAGCCCCACGCACGTGGGGGTCGACCGCCGATGTGCAGGCTCGCGACCACACCGCGGCTTGCTGCCCCATCCGCGTGGGGGTCGTCCGATGAAGTGGAACCAGGCCCGCCTCGACGTGCGAGGCGTCCCACACCGGTGGGGGGGCGCCCCGGGACGATGCGGCCGGGCCACGGCGCCCCGCCGGGCGCCCCTACACGCGTGGGGGTGGCCCGGCCTCGGTCTCGGGCTCCTGTGCGGTCCGGGGCATGCCCCACGCGCGTGGGGGTCGCCCCTGGTTCGGGGTAGGGCAGACGTCACGTCGGTCGCATGCCCCACGCGCGTGGGGGTCGCCCGGCGCGCACGGCGGTAGCCATCGCCGTGCACAGCCGCCCCCACGCGCGTGGGGGTCGCCCCCGGTATCAGCCGCGCGCCGGATCGTAGGCGAGAGCCGCCCCATACGTGTGGGGGTCGCCCCGGTTAGACGCGCCTGCCCGGCAGGTCGAACGGAAACGCCCCACGCGCGTGGGGGTGGCCCGTTCGCCGACAAGTGGCGCAGTACGCCGAGCGGGGCGCCCCACACCGGTGGGGGTTGCGTGCCCGGCCGGACCCTGGGCCACACCCCCCTACTTTACTTTATCGATTGAATGTCGTAGGGTCAGGGTGTGGGCGAGAGCCGCCCGCACCGCCGCCAGAGGAGAACCCCGTGTCCCGACCCCGCACCGTGCGCGAGATCATCGCCGACATCCGCGAGCGCGCCGAGGCCAACGGGCCCGGCGCCGTCCCGCTCGCGGGCCTCCTCGCGGCCCCCGCGAACACGGAGCTCACCCTGGCCTACATGCTCGAGGCGACCCAGGAGCACCGGTTCGGCGACTGCCCGACCTTCGACAACGAGCTGTACGGCCACATGGACACCTGGATCGCGCAGCTGGCCTACGGCGACGGCCCGCGGCCTCGGCGCGACTTCGACCAGCCGTTCATGCAGCGCTTCGCGGACGCCGTCAACGCCGCCGCAACCGTCATGCACCGCGCGGACGGCAACCCGCGCGCCCTGATCGCACTGCGCTCGGCCGCCGCCGCGCTCGCCGCCGACCCCGCGCTCTACCAGAGCGACGGCGACCTGCGCGAGACCGTGATCGAGGCGCGCCGCGCGGTGCGCGCGCTGTGCGTCCTGCGCGGCTAGAGCCCGCCGAAGCCCGCCCCCGGCTGCGGGGGCGGGCTTCGCCGTGCGCGCCGCCACCGGCGCGCCGCCGCCTGCACGCGCTGGGCCAGAGCCGCGACCACCAGCCACCCGACGGCCGCGCGCAGCGGCCCGGCCCGACCCGGCCACGCCAGCAGCACCCACGCCGTCATCGCCATGAAGCCCCAGAGCGCGGCTCCCAGCGCCGATGCGGCCCGGGCGCCCGCTACCGGGGCGACGGGGCCGGGTCCTGGCTTCCGTGCGGGTCGCATGCCGTCTCCTCGTCCTCGCCCTCGTCCTCGTCCTCGTCCTCGTCGCGGGGGTGCAGGTGCGCGCCGGGGTAGGGGCACCCCGCGTACACCGTCACCCCCTCGCACACCGCCGACGCCCGCGCCGCCCACTCGCGCAGCCCGCGCACCGTGCTCAGCACCTGCACCGTCATGCGGCCGTCGATCTGCATCTCGTCGCGCATGGCGCGTATCAGCGCCGCGTCCGACTCCGCCGCCGCCGCGACCCCGATCAGCGCCATGCCCAGCGCCCGGGTCTCGCGCGGGGTGAGCCTGCCCTTGCGCCCGCCCCAGCGCAGCAGGCAATACGGTTTGCCGCTTTTGGGCGAGATCCAGGACTGCGCCGTCAGCGAGTCGCGCAGCTCGCGCCCCGCCCGCCGGGGGCTCGCGGTCACCTGGGCCGTCATAGGGCGCGCTCCCGGGTCGATGACGATGTGCCACGCTCAGGCACACTAGGGCAATGGACACCATCGACGGCGGCGGCGCAGCCGGAAGCCCCCCGGCCGCGCCCGATCCGAACACGCTGCGCGACGCGGCCCGCTATTTCGCCTCGGCCTTGCAGGCCGTACAGTCCGTGTGCGCGGCGCTCACGCCGATGCTTCAGCAGTGCGGGGACGCCGTCGCGCCGCTCGCCCGCTGGTACGAGGAGAACCGCGAGTGGATCGAGCAGGCGCGGCGCGACGAGCCGCCCGAGGAACAATGCGTGTGCATGTGCGGCTTCCAGCACCGTACCGGGGTGTGCGCGGGGACCACGGACCGGCTCACCGGGCGCCGGGTCCACTTCGACACGGTCGAGAGGTGGGCGTGGGTGTGCGCGGGCTGCTATGCGGACCGGCGCGGCCTGCTGCTCGCGGTGCTCGAGCACACCGGGCAGGCGGCCCTCGTCCAGCGGCAGGACGCCGCGACGTGAAAGCGCCCGCGCCCGGGGTGAAGCGGTCCGGGGCGGGCGCGGCGGCTGGAGGTCACAGCCATTGGCGGCGCCAGGCGCGGGCCTCGGCGCGCTTGGCGGAGCGCAGGGCGGCGCTGTTGCGGCCGCGCGAGCGGGCGCCCTCGCAGTCGTGGCGGCGGTCGCAGGGGGGCACAGTGGTGCCGAGCATCGGGGCACAGGTCATGACGGTTCCTCTCGGGGCGGTGCGGGGGCGTCTCTCGCTCCCGCGCACGGTGGCGCTGGGTCCCGGCCGCGCGGGTGCGCGGCCGGGCGGTGTGCGGGTGTCACGTCCGGGGCTTGGCCCCGGGGGCGAGGTGGAACTTGGAGCGGGTCTCGACGGGCCACTGCTGCGGCCCGGCGAGGGTCTGCACGGTGCGCGCCAGATGCGCCGCGCACGACTCCAGCGGCGCCTCGTAGCCGTTGGCGCTTCTGAACGCGGCGGCCTTGTCGCACATGCCGCACCTGCCGAACTCGTCGGCCGACAGCGCCTCGTGCATCGGCAGCCAGCCCGGGCGCCCGGTCACGAGGCGTCCGCGGCCTGCGCGGCCAGGGGCGCCGCTACCGCGTCGCGGTAGCGCTTCGGCATCTGCTGCACGGTCTCGTAGATGCCGGTCAGGTCGTCGGACTGGAACCGGCGCACGACCCAGCGCCCGCCGCCCAGGTCGTGGGCCATCATGGCCGTACCCTGCTGCGTGAGGGTTCGGGCGATCGTGCACGCCTCGGCTTCTTGCATGGTCGTTTCCTTGTCTTGTCGGGGGCGGTGCGCGCGGCCGCGCGGCCGGGTAGGGGGAGGTTAGAGCGCGGGGTGCTCGGCGATGAACTCGTGGGCGTCGAGGTCGCTGGCGGGCAGGCCGGGGCGGCCGCGCATGTCGCACACGGCGTTCACATAGGTGGTGTGCTGGCGGCCGGTGGCGTCGGGCTGCCAGCACACCACGACGCGCACGTCGCCCAGTGCGGTGCGGCTGCCGCGCAGCTCCATCCGGACGGCGTCGTCGTGCCGGACCATGCTGGCGGTCCACCCGTGGCGGGCGGCCTGCAGAGCCAGGGTCCGGGCCGGGCGGCCCATCTCGTACACGAGCACGGGCAGGGGTGCCGCGGTGTGCAGGTCGTTCTGGTGCGCGGCGGCCGCGGCATCGGCCTCGGCGCGCTCGGCGCGGTCCGCGGCCAGCGGGCTGTCGCAGGCGCCGCAGCAGGCGTTCCATCCGCCGGTGTTCTCGAACAGCGCGATGATGTTGCCGGTCGGCCGCATGGGGGTCTCCTCCGGGTGGTCCGCGGGCGGCTCTCGCCCACACCCAGAATCTACCCTGTCGATGCGATCACGTCAAGAGCAAGCGCAGCCCCCGGCCCGCGCCACCGTATTGTTGACTCCATCGCATAAATAGAGTAGGTTCTGTGGTGCGGGCGAGAGCCGCCCGCAGACCACCCGGAGGAGACCCCCATGTTCCGCCTCGCCGCCGCCCTGCGCACCGCCCGCCGCGCGTTCGCCGCCGCCCTCGCCGCCCCGGCCGCCCGGCCGCTGCCGGTCCAGCCGACCACGGCCGAGATCCTCGCCGCGATCGCCGAGCACGACGAGGCCCGCACCGCCGCCAACGAGGCGGAGCGCCGCAAGGCCGCCGCCCGCAAGGTCATCGACACGCTGTCCGACGGCGTATACGGCCCGTGGCAGCTCACACACGTCGCCAGCGGCCGCACCGCGCTGGACACCGCCGCGGTCAAGGCGTTCTACGCCCTGCACGGCGCCACCGCCCCCGAGCGGCCCTACGCCCCCAGCCTCAAGATCAGCCGCCGCGAGCCCGCGACCGTCTGAACCCAACAGACCCCCCCCGGAACGTTGGACCTGCGCCCCGCAGGTCCAACAAACGTTGAACACCACACCGCAGGAGACCCCGATGGACCGCAGCACCGCAGAGCGCGCACTGCAAGCCGTGCGCGAACAGTTCGCCGCCTACCTCGACGACGACTGTGACCCGGGCCCGCAGCTGTACGCCGACTGGGCCTGGAACGGCGACCCGGCCCCCTACGCGATCGTCTGGGAGGGCGGCCCGTTCGAGTGGCCGCAGCTGGTCCCCGACGGCGGCGTGGACCAAGACCTCACCGCCCTGGCCCAGGACGTCGCGCCCGGCGCCGTCGTGCACGCCCCCGAGGCGACCGGCTGGCCGCCGGGCACCTGGGCCGAGCCGATCACCGGATTCGCCCTGGCCGTGCTCGACCTCTAGCCGCCCGCGCCCGCCCGGCATGCCGGGCGGGCGCGCAGCAGCGCCCGCAGGCGCCGCGCCGTCGGCCCCCGGCCGCCGTCGGCGGCGCCGCGCGCGTGCGCGGTGGGCACGGCCTGGGCCGGACGTTCACGCACACGGGTGGATCGACCGGCACGGCGCCCGCGGCCTGCCGGTCGCCGCCGCGGGCGTGGGCGAGAATCCCCGAGTGTCTCGTCCCGTTTCGCGCGCCGTCGCCCCGCGCCCGGCGCCGCCGCGCCCCGGATGGAGCCGCGCTGCCCCGCCCCGGCAGGATCCGATCCCCGGCATCGCCGCACGGGGCGAGCAGCTTCTTCCGCCCCGACACACACCGAGGAACCCGATGGACCCGATGGACCCCGACCCGCTCTTCGCCCCGGGCCAGCGCGTGCGCGTAGAGCGCTGCGCCGACCCCGACCCGCTGCCCGCCGGGGCCACCGGCACGGTGCAGCGCTGGAATCCGGACGTGCGCCAGCTCGACGTCGACTGGGACGCCCCCTACCACACGCGCCGCCTCATCATGGTGCTGGAGGACGAGCACGACGCGGTCTCCCTGCTGCCCGACTTCGACCCGCAGCTGCTGCCGGTGCGCCGCCTGGTGCGCAACGCCGAGGGGGTGCACGCCCAGCACTACGACCGCACCGCCAGCTGGTTCGCCAGCGCGGAGGCGGCCCGCGAGGCCTGCGGCAACCGCGCGCTGCGCGTCTACACCCCCGCGCAGGCCGACACGGTCGACGCGCTCACCGAGTGGATCACCGGCTCGGCCGACAACCCCGACCAGGGGACGTGGCCGGGCTTCGCCGAGCTGCGCCAGCTGCTGGCGCGCGGCGACGCCCAGCAGGCCGCGGGCTGGCTGGAGCACTGGCTGGTGCACTGCACCGGCGAGCCCCTGGCCCGCGGATGGTGGAGCACCGACCCGGTCTCGGTGGTGCGCATCACCCGCGCGGTGGGGGCCAGGGCGTGCGTGCCGGGCACGGTGGTGCTCTTCCGGCCCGGCGACCTCGCCCTGGCGACCGGCGCCGAATACCCCAGCGGCGCCGACGCCCACGGCTTCCAGGGGCTGGTGACCGCGTACTCGATGCGCTACGCGCGCCCGTGCTACCTGCCCGACGGGTCGTACGAGGTCGCCGACCGGCAGCCCGCGAGGGCGTTCGCGGGCTAGGCGGAGCGTGGGGGGGGGGGGGCGCCCCCCCGGGGGGGGCGGGGGGGGGGCCCGCAGCGCCGCCGGGTGTGCGGGCCCCCTGTCGCCGCGCGCGCCATGAGCACGCGCGGCCGATCGGGTGCCGCCGCCCCGCCCCGGGGTTTCGACATACCCGACCCGATTTCCCGCCCCCAGGGTACCGGGCGCCGCGGCGCGGGGCCAGGGTCGAACGGATGAGCGCGGCGTCACGCAGCGCGCGGCCCGCGCCCCGGCGCGCGAGCGCACCCGGGACCAGGGGACCCGGCGCGGGTGGACAAGCTCGTGGCGATGCTCTCGGGCGCGGTGCACCTCGTGTTCGACGCGCCGCGCGGCTAAGGCCGGGCAGGTTCTGCGAGCTGCGACGGCGGCGCCCCACCCGGTAGGCGGGTGGGGCGCCGCCGCGTCGGGGCGTCCGCTATGCGATCTTGGCGACCGTCACCTGGCCGCTCGACGCCATCCGGAAGTCGCCGAGCGGCGAGGCGATGGACACGGTGTACCGGGTGTGGCCGGTCACGGTGCCGACCACGGCCTTGGCGCCGACGGCGCCCGGGGTGGGCGCCCACAGCGCGATGGCCCCGCGGGCCCGGAACCACTGGACGAAGACCTGGTCCCCCTCGTGCAGCGCGCTGGTGGCGGTGGCGGTGGACTCGGGGCGGCCTGCGGGCTCTGTGCCCATGGGGTACTCCTCGGATATCGGCGGGCGGCTCTCGCCCACACAGAGGACTCTACGCGATTCCATGGACCGTGTCTACATTCCCGTTGCGCCGGACCCGCGCCGCATCCCGGCCGCCAGGTTTCACCTGCATTCGACATCACTCATACGATGGTGTAACGTATGTCTTGCGGGCGAGAGGCGCCCGCAGCACGCCGAAGGAGCCCACGATGACCGCAACCGTCCAGGCAGCCGCATACGACGAGTCCATCGGGCGCATCGCCGAGCTGCTCAAGACGCCCGCCGACCGCGTGCTGGCCGAGCTCGAAGAGCTCGCCCGCATCTACGACGCAGGCAGCAGCGTCGCCGCCGACATCGCCGCCGACTTCGCCCACCAGGCCGCGACCTGCCTGCGCCGCGCGCAGTCCACCGGCGACAAGGCGATCCGCGACCACCTCGCGCACACCGCCGCCGAGCGCGTGGCGGATCTGCGGTACCTCTACTGAACCCGCCTGGCCTCCGGTGCCCGCACCCGAGCGCGAGCCACCCGCCCCGGCGATTCGCGGGGCGGGCTTCGCCGTCTCACCCGATCGGCCCGGGTCCCCGGCCGGGCATCTTCGGGCGCGGCCCGCGCGGGATGCGCGCGCCGACCGGCCCGGCCCCCGGCTCGCCCGTTCCGCGTCGGCCGGTCTTGGCCACGCCCGCCGCGCTGGAGACCACGTTCCCGGCCGGGAGCGCCTTGACCAGGGCGTAGGCCAGGTGCACCGAAGCGTCGATCCGGCCCGGGGAGTCGGGGGAGTCGGGCTGCCACGACGTCCACTCGTTGATGAGCTCGGGCATGCCGGGGGCGAGGCGGATCCGGTCCTGCCCGAGGAACCCGGCCACCGGCTCGGCGCGCAGCAGCTTGCCGCGCCGCGAGTGCACCGCCACCAGGAACGGCATCGGCCGGTCGTAGGGGTTCGGCTCGCCCGGGTGCTCCTCGGGCCACGCGCGCAGCAGCTCCCTCCACGCGAACCTGATGAGCGCGGTGGTCTGGTCGCCGCCGTAGTTGGCCTCGACCACGATCCGGTCCGCGTCGATGTCCGCGGCCAGCACGCACGCCGCCTGCGCCCACTGGTCGCTGGCCATCACCGCGGTACGGTCGTGCGTCCAGAACAGCCGCCCGCCCGCGTCGGTGTGCCCGCCGATGATCCCGGCCGCGTCCCGGCCGCCGCCGGACGGGTCCACCGCGACCCCGACCCGGCGCGGCGCGGGCAGCGGCCCGTGGTGCGTCTGGCGCGTCATCAGCGCCCGCGAGACCAGCGCCCCCTCCGGGGGCTTGGGGTCGCCCATGTACAGGGCGCCCCAGTCCCGGGGGCTGGAGGTAGCCCGCTTGTCGTACCAGTGCGCCAGTGCCCGCTCGACGTCCCCGCGCCGGATGCGCGGATGCTCCAGGGGCTCGCCCGGCGCCCGCCCGAGCGAGTCGTGGGGACCGGCGAGCGCGGGCATGTGCAACAACTTCCAGCGCCCGCCCTCCTCGATCGTGCCCTCCTCCGCCAGGCGCCGCCCGGCCAGGTCGTCCTCGTGCCACCGGGTCTGGACGATCACCGCCGGAGTACCAGGGGCCAGGCGTGAAAGGCCTGTCGAGGAATACCAGTCGTGCACCGCCTCGCGCTTGGCGTGCGAGTCGGCCTCGGCCCGGTCCTTGTGCGGGTCATCAATAATTAGACATCCATCTACCGGATTGCCGGTGAGCCCGCCCCCGATACCCACGCAGCGCAGGCCGCCGTCGGTCCCGGCGAGATGCCAGTCGTTGACGGCCCGCGAGTCCCCGGCCAGCGCGATGCCGTAGCGGGCGCCGTGCTCGTTGACCAGGCGCCGCACCGCCCGGCCGCGGGAGACGGCCAGGGACAGGCCGTAGGACACGACGGCGAGCCGGTCGGCCGGGCGGTTGCACAGCCACCAGAAAGGCGCCCAGATCCCCGCAACCCACGACTTGCCGACCTGCGGCGGCGTCACCAAGATCATCCGGTCGTAGCGGCCCTCGAACAGGTCGACGAACGCCTGCGAGATGGCCTCGGTGTGCGACCTGATCTGGAAGGCGTTGCTCAGGCAGCGCCGAGCCATGGCGATGGGGGAGGCGAACGAGGAGGTATGGTCCGCCAAGTCCGCAAGCTCGCCGTCAGTCAGCTTCTCGACGCCCGCGTCGGGCTTCACCCGCCGGTGTCCCCGTCGTCCGGGTCGGCGTAGTCGCCGGGGGCGGCGATGCCGCGGCGGCGCTGCAACTCGGTGGTGATGCGGTCCAGCAGCGCCTGGCGCTCGGCGAAGGACATCCCGTTGACGTCCTGGTGCGCGATCGGCTGCGTGGGGTCCCCGATCACCTGCACGGTGCTGTCGGGCAGGCCGAGGCCGGACAGGTGCAGCTTGAGGGCGACCTCGGCCATGCGGGCGGTCTCGGTGGCGGTCATGGTGCGCGCGTCGAGGCTGGCCAGCCGTTCGCGGATCTTGCCGAACATCACCGAGCCCAGGGCGATATGCGTGCGGGCCGCGGTGCGCCGGTCGGCGGCCATCCTTGCGGCGAACAGGCGGGCCTGCTCCCTGTCCCAGGCGTCCGCGCGCTCCTGCCAGCGGTAATGCACGGCGCAGTTGCGCACGTAGGAGGGCGCGAGTGCAAGGGTTTTCGCGGTTTGTGCAAGGGTGCGCGCGGCGCCCTGGTCGCGGAACGCCGCGAACTGGGCGAACCGCTTCTCGCTCTCGGCGCCCTGGCGCTCCCACGGCTTGCGGCCGTCCTCAGTCAGGTCGATGGGCGGCTGACCGGCCTTGAACGAGGGCATGGGTGCTCTTTCCGTCAGGCGAGCGGACAGTGGGCGAAGCTGACCGGGCGCGCCCGCGCGGGCCCGCAGGCCCATGCGGCGGCGGCGCGCTGGCCCGGCGCCGGGTGCGCGGTGATCTCGTCCGCCAGCTGCCACCAGCCGGGGTCGTAGAGGTGCGCCGGGACGTGCAGGGTCCAGCGCAGCCAGGGCGCCTTGAGCGCTTTGAGGGTGGCGGCTGGCAGGGTGTGCGCGGTGGGGCCCGTGAGGTGGGCCGCGCGGGCGCCGGTCTCGGCGAGGTAGCCCAGCAGCTCGCCGGGGCTCGCCTCCCACGCGGGCGCCGCCGTGTGGTCGACCTCGACGCGCCAGCTGCCGTCGGGGTTGCGCTCGGCGGCGCGGATGGGCAGTTTCGCAGGCACGGTCATCCTCTGGCAGCATGTACGTGAAAGGTGGATTGTCCATGGCCGATGACTATCCGGTTGTGACGTACCGGGCCCCGTGGGCGCACGCGATCATCTACCTGGGCCGGGACGTCGACAACCGCACGTGGGCCGCCGAGTACCGCGGCTGGCACTGGGTGCACCAGGGCAAGGCCGTCGACCCGGCCGCCGCGCACCTGGTCGCGGGCGGCTCGCTGACCCTGGGCGCGATCATCGGGGCGGCCCGCATCACCGGCGTGGCGCGCGCGAGCGCGTCGCCGTGGGCCGAGCCCGGGCTCTTCCAGTGGGAGCTGGCCGACGCGGTGTACCTGCCCCGGCCGCTGTACCTGCGCGGGCAGCAGAACTTCTTCCGCCACCCGGCGACCCTGGAGCTGCCGGACCCCGAGAGCCTGAGCGCCGCGCCCCTCGCGCCGCCCGGCGCGGGGGCGCCCGCCGCGGCGCGCCGGGGCGCGGCGGTGTTCTCCCCGGACGTGCGCAGGCACCGCGCGTAGCGCGCTCATACCCGGTACCGGCCCGCGTCGTGGCCCAGGTGGGTCCTGCGCCACCGCTCGCCGCGCAGCGGCTCGGTGACCCACCCGCCCCGGTACCAGACGCGCACCCCGTCGCGGGCGTCGTTGAGGCCGTACCGCCCGGGCGCGCTCGCCCCCTCGCGCCGGGGGGCGGCGGCGAGCTCGCCCTCGACGAGCTTGGCGAGCAGGGCGGCGTGGCGCAGCACGTAGTGGCCCGGCTCGCCCCCGGCGGTGGCCTTGAACGCCAGCCACAGCCCGGCGGCGGTGTCGCCGAGGTACGCGGGCACGCAGCCGAGGTGCTCGCCCCACGCGCGGGCCTGGGCCACCGCGTCGAAGCTGCGCCCGTCGAAGTCGTCGCGCAGCGAGACCCAGCGGGCGCCGAGCCGCTCGGCCTGGGCGCGCGGGCTCACCCCCCATCCGGCCCACGCCGACCAGCGCAGGTTGTCGATCACGACGTCCACGCTGCCGGGCTCGAGGTCCGCCACCTGCCGGGCGTGGCGCACCGTGAGGATCTTGCGGTGGCACAGCCACCGCCACAGGGCCTCCCCGTCGTCCAGGTCGAGCACCGGGTCCCCGCCGTCGGCGCGCAGCCACTTGTCGACGCGGTGGCCCTGCTCGGCCAGCAGCATGCCCGCGTAGGCGACCGAGAGGCACGAGCCGATCTCCAGCACCCTGAGCCCGGCCGTGTCGGCGGCGTGGTCGCGGCGCGTGGTCACGTGGCATCGCCGCCCGCGCCGAACAGCGGCGCCTGGATGGGCTTGGTGAGCCGGGCCACGCACAGATCCGCGTGGCCCGGGTCGCGTTCGACGCCGATGGCGCGGAAGCCTTCTAGCAGGCACGCCTCGAGCGTCGTTCCGCTTCCGGCGAAGGGGTCGAGCACCGTGCCGCCCGGCGGGGTGACGAGCCGGACGAGCCATTGCATGAGCGCCAATGGCTTGACGGTGTTGTGCGTGGTGCCGTCCGCGAGCCTCGGGCGTTCGCACGCCGGGGCCTTCGCCTCGTAGCGGAAGACCGGGAAGAAGCGCGACGCCCCGCCGCTATCGGTGCTGCGCGCCGGGCCGCACTCACGCTGCCCTGGGAAACTTCCGTATACGGTCCGGAATTTGTTCGACCCGCGTCGCGCCGGGTTCGCACCGGATGCCAGGACGCCGGACTGCCGGTCGAGCTCGGCCGCCGGGCAGCCGGGCGCGCATGCGAACACGGGCACCGCCTGGTCGCCGTGCAGGGGGCCGTTGGGGCGTGGGTCGCCGGGCTCGGCGCCCGGTTCGGCGAAATGGCCGGGCCGGGTGCCGCGGTCCTGCCCGCTGCGCGCGTCGCCCCTCACGGTGCGCTCGCCGGTCTGGACGCACTGCGGCGAGTGGCTCAACACGACGTTCGTCGGCCATCGGCCCAGGTCGCCCCGCGATCGTTCGCCGTTGCGGCCTTCCCCGGTCTTCATGGCGTAGGTGCGGCCGGTCGGGCTGTTGAAGGCCGGTTGAGGGACGCTGGGCGCAGCGCTCTCGGTCCGGCAGGCGTTCACGTGAAGCGCGCCAGTCGCGTGCTCTAGCACGTTCGCGGCCGTCGTGTTGCAGCCGGTGGATTTGCGGGCGAGGACGATCGGCTCGTGGGCGGGTTTGAGCTGCGTGTTCCAGCCGTCCCACCGGGTTGCCGCGTCCGAGGCGGGCGCGGTCACCGGGATGCTGCCGTCCTCGTTGCGTCCCGTCACGCCGCTGAAGAAGGAGGTCGTATTGTTCTGATGCATCCCGGAGAGCCGGTGTCCGAGGACCTCGCGCCGCGCCCAGTCTTCGCCGGGCTCGCCCTTGCGCGCGGCGAGCTGCTCGACGAGCGCAAGGATCTCTGTGTCGTCGAAGCCGATCGCGTCGCGCAGGACCGCCCACTGCCCGGGCGTCGGAACGCATGCCAGTTTGCTGGCCGTCGCCGTCCAGTGGCTGGCCATGCCGTTGAACCCGAACAGGGCGTCGATCCGGTCGCCGGTCCACCTGTCGGCGAGTGCGGGCAGCACGTCGAGGCAGTCGCCCAGGTACAGCGTGCTCTGGTCATCGCTCCAGTGGGCGCTCACCGCCCGGCCGCCCCGTCGGTCCGCTGCGCGGGCTCGTAGCACAGGCAGGGGTCCTCGTACACGTCGAGGGTGAAAGCGTTGGCGTCGGTGCAGTAGAGGATGTTCGCGCCGTCGAAGGACTGCGCCTGGCAGTAGGTCGTGACCACGCACCGGTCGCCGGGCACGCCGAGCCGGGCGTCGCCGCCGTTGAGGGTGAACGCGCGGTCCGGGCCCGGGGTCGCGTAGGCCACCCAGCGGGCGCCGGTGCCGAGGTTCGCCACGTGGACCTGCTCGTAGGGGTCGATCCCGGCGGCGTGCATCAGGTCGCCGCCGATGGTCACCGAGCCGTGGTAGCCCACGCTGGCGTCGGTGACCCGCACGCCGTGGATCTTCGCTGCGACGTAGGTGCGCACGGGCGGCATGGTGGTCCTCGCTGCTGTTTCGGGGGGGTGGGCGGCCAGGCGGGTCGCGGGGCCGCGGGTGCGGTGCTGCTAGTCGGTGAGGGCGCGTACGTTCAGGCCCTCGTCGCCGAGCCGGGCCAGCAGGGCGAGCTGCTCGTCGCGGGTGCCGCAGGCGATGACCACGCCCCAGGCCTGTTGCAGGTCCTCGCCGGGCTCCTCGCCGGGCTCGGGCGCCTGCTCGGCGGCCTCGAGGGATGCGAGCAGGGCGGTGAGCTCGTCGGGGCTGTAGCCGGTCCCGGCCAGGTCGCCGAGCTCTCGCAGCAGGTCGGCGAGGGCGTGCGGGTCGTCGGCGCCCTTGGCTGCGGAGCGGTTGTCCATGACCAGGATCCGCAGGGCCTGGTCGTCGTCGACCTCGAGGTGCAGGGCTGCGATCCGGTCCCACTGCAGGACGTTGCGCGCGGCTTTCCAGGTGTGGTTCCCGGCGCACACGAAGCCGGTGGACCTCTGGACGATCACGGGTTTGTACTGGCCGTGGGCGTCGAGGGAATCGGCGATGGTGGGGATGTCGCCGCTGTGCACGTTGCGCGGGTGGGGGGTGATGTCGTCGATGGGTACGGCGAGCGCTTCGAGCCCCGGGGCGATCTTGTCCATGATGTGAGCGTATGGGGGGTTTGTCGCCGCGCTCCCGCCGCGCTCCCGCCGCGAGCCGCGCGTATCACCCGCTTGGGCTAAGCCGGTGTGCCTGCGCAGGCGCGGGGGGCCATGTCCCGTAACGTCCTAGATGTCCTGGTTGGTGAGCGTCCGGGAAGGAAATCCGTGGCTATGCTGCATGCGCTCTTCTCCCGCACCCCCTACCGCGCCGCGAGCGAGGCGATGGAGCGGCACCGGCGCGCCGGTGCCGCGGCACACACCGTGATCACGGTCGGCGTCGCCGCGCGCATCCACTACCTGCTGGTCTACCACACCGCCGCCGCCGCCGCGCGCCCGGGCCTGGCGGTGGCGCTGGTGCTGTCCCTGGTGCTGGTCGCCGGGGCGGCGGCCACCGCGCTGGGGGCGCTGCACCCCGGGGCGCTGCGCCTGTACGCCGGGGCGGCGATGTACGCCGGGATCGCCGCCCTGCTCGGGCAGGCCTACCAGGGCCAGCCGTGGGATTTCCAGGTGGGCAACGTGGCGATGTTCGGCGGCCTGTCGCTGTGGTGCGTGGTCACGCTGCTCGGGTACCGCCGGGACCTGTGCTGATGGCAGAGGTCAGCGTCGCGGCCGAGGTCGTAGCCATGGCCAGCAGCGTCCTGGTGCTGGTGGTGACGCGGCTGCTCGACTACTACCTTCCCACCCCCCCGGTACACGGGCGCCACCGCGCCGAGCACGCGCAGGACCCGGCGCCGGGAGCGGGCGGCGCGGCGCCGCGGCCGCCCGCCGCCCCCGACACCCCCTAGGAGCCCCTCGTGAGCGACACCAGTGACCTGATTTTCGCCGACGTCTCCGAGTGGCAGGGGAGCATCGACTGGAGCGCGTACGTGCGCGCGGGCCACCCCGCCGCCTCGGTCCGCGCGTACAACGGGTCGCGCGCCGACAGCTACTTCGGCCCCGACGCACGCAGCGGGCACCGGGGCAACCGCGCCCTGTTCTGGGCCGCGGGAGGCCAGGCGCTGGGCATCTACGCGTACCTCGTCGACGTCCCCGAGCTGCCGGTGGCCGACCAGGCGAACGGCTTTTGCGACACGGTCGGCGCGCTGCGCGCGGGCGAGTGGCCGATCCTCGACCTGGAGGAGGGCCCGGGCGACCAGTCCGGGCGCGCCTCGGCGTGGCGGCAGGTCGTGCACGCGCGGCTGGGGGTCGATCCGTGGCTGTACACGGGCCTGGACTTCTACCGCACCCGCAACCTCGCGGCCGCGGGCTTCGCGCCCGGGCGGCTGATCATCGCGGACTACAGCGCCGCCGAGCCCGGCGACCCGGCGCACGCCGCGTGGCAGTTCACCGACGCCTACGGGCCGATGCCCGGCATCAGCGGCGCGCACGACGCGAACGTGCACCACGGCGCCGTCGGCGCGCTGCTCGCGTCCCTGGGCCCCGGCGCCCCGGCCCCCGCGGGCCCGGTGCCGTTCCCGGGCACCGGGGCGTTTCTGCTCGGGCACTCCAACCCCAACGTCACGCTGCTCGGGCAGTGGCTGATCGAGCGCGGCTACGGCAGGTTCTACAGCGTGGGGCCCGGGCCGGTGCTCGGGCCGCACGACGTCGAGGCCACCCGGCAGTTCCAGCTGGACCAGGGCTGGAGGGGAGAGAACGCGAACGGCTACCCGGGGCCGGTGACCTGGCAGCGGCTGCAGGACCCGGCCACCCGGCCGCCCGCGCACGCGCCGGTGCCGTTCCCGGGCGTGGGCGCGTTCCTACTGGGCCGCTCCAACCCGAACGTCACGCTGCTCGGGCAGTGGCTGGTGGACAAGGGGTACGGCAGGTTCTACGCGGTCGGGCCCGGGCCCGTGATGGGCGAGGCCGACGTGAGCGCGTGCGCGCAGTTCCAGCGCGACCAGGGCTGGAGCGGCACGGACGCCAACGGCTACCCCGGGCCGGTGACCTGGGCGCGGTTGCAGCAGTAGGGGCCGCCCGGTGCGGGCGCACCGGGCGGCGGCTCACGCCTGCGGGGCGTGGGCCAGGGCGCCGTCATGCCGGACCGCCCGGCCCCTAAGAGGCCGGGTTTCCGGGCTCCGCGTCTGCCGCGCCGGTGGCGCGCACGGCAGGCCCGGCAGGAGGTTGCGCCCGCGCCCCGCCCGCGCCCAGCGCGGACGCGGCGATGAATTCGGCCGGGGCCGCGGCGCCCGCCCGCTTGGTGCGCACCGCGAGCCACAAGGGCTCGGGCAGCAGGTGCACCCCGTAGTGGCTTCTGTGGTGGTTGACGCACAAAACCTCCAGGTTGGCCGCGGACTCGACCCACCGCTGGAAATCGGCGTCGTCGGCGAAGTGCAGCCCCAGCATGCGGCCCACCTTGTCCGGGTCGGCCGCCGTGATCTGCGAGAACTCCACCACCGAGTGATGCAGCTCCGGGCCGCCTGCGCACAACTCGTCGCCGACCACGCACGCCCACAGCCCCTGCCGCTTGAGGCGCGCCTTGGCCTGCTCGAAGAGACGGTAGTGCGGGTCGGCCTCGCGCGGGGCGTGCTCCTCGATGTGCACGGCCAGGTGCAGGGTCTGCATCTGGGTGTGCGCCGCGACCAGGGCGCCGGGCGCCGCCGGGTCCGCGGCCGCGCCGCCGCGCGCGAGCGGGGCCACTACCACACCGCCACGATGAGCGCGCCCTGGTCGACCGGGCGGGCCAGCACGGACGCCGAGGCCAGGGTCCAGGTCGCGTGGTAGTCGGTGACCGCCTCGGACGCGTCGTCGCCCTCGATGTCCGCGCGCACCGGGACCGCGCCCTGGGCCAGGCGCAGCGCGACCTGCATCCCGTACTCGCCGTCGAGGTCGAGCCGCCCGCTGCCGCACAGCGAGGCGTCCGCGCCGGGCTCGTCCGAGATCCAGATCCGGTCGACGGTGCCGACCGCGACGCGCCCGGTGCTGCGGGTGGGCCGCTCCAGGAACAGCGTGAGCGGCAGCGCGGGCAGCGGCGGCTGCCCGGGCTCCGGCTGGGCCAGGACCCGGCCCTCGGCGTTGCGCCTGCCCAGCGGTGCGAGCACGCCGGTCCACCCGCCGGGCGCCGGGGGGCGCGGGGCCAGTTGCTGCGGCTCGGGGCCGTCGGGGGCCTGCGGCGCGGGGGCGCCGGGGCCGTCGGCCTGCTGCGGCTCGGGGCCGTCGGGGATCTGCGTCTGGCCCGGCAGCGGCGCCGCGCTCTGGCCTGCGGGCGGTGCGGCGCTCTTGCGCCGGGGGGCGGTGGTGGCGGTGGAGGGCATGGGCGGGGTCGTTCCTCTCGTGGCGCGGCGCGCGGCGCGCACCGCTGGCTGCTAGGTCAGGGCCGGGACCGGGGCCTCGGGGCACAGGGGCACGTCGGGTACGTACACGGTGCGGATGGCGCACTCGGGGTAGAGCGGGGTGTCGGTGAGCATCGCGGCGAGCAGTACCCAGCTCTGGTAGACCACCTGCGGGCGCCCGTCGGGGCCGGTGAGGGTCTCGGCCTGGTCGGGGCGGATGTGGACCGCGACGTGGGTGCGGCGGCCCGCGGCGAATCCGGCGGCGGCCGCGCGCCCGTCCGGGGTGTGCAGGTGGAAGGTCCCGCGCGCCCAGAGCCGGTCCGGGGCGGTCGCGATGGCCTGGATGTCGCCGACCACGCGCAGGGCGGGGGCGCCGGGCTCGACGCCGATCGGGGGCCGGTCGGGCATCAGGGCGTAGAGCGGCAGCGGCAGCGCGGTCGCGGTGGGCACCGGGCGGCCCTCGGGCGGCGGCTGGAGGACGATGCCGCCCTCGCAGCCGGGCACGCCGAGCTGTGCGATCACTCCGTGCCAGTATTCGGCGGGGGCCAGCGAAACGTCGGTCATGCGCCTATTGTGCCGTTTGGTCCGTATCCGTCTCGGCAGGGGGGTGGCCGGGGCGCATGAAAAACGGCCAGCGGTAGAACCCCTGCCCGCCCTTGAACGCGAGCGCGCCCGCGTTGTACAGGTCGACGAACTCGCGCTGCCCGTCGGCGCCGAGGTGCTGGAAATAGAATTTCGCGGTGCGCCCGTAGACGGTGAGCACCGGGATCGGGCTGCCCCCGGGCGGGGTGTAGGTGGTGCGCGACTCGCCCCCGTAGCGCTCGTCCGGGTACGGCCGGTCGATGTAGATCTTGTAAGGCTTGTCCGTGGGGCACAGCTCGCCGCCGTCGCGCGTCCACCGCAGGAACACGTCCGGGTGCAGCGACCCGCAGAAAGAGCAGGAGAGCTCGTTCTCCTGCGCGCCGACCAGGCCGCCGCCGCCCGCCCAGGTGTCGAGGTCCGGGGCGCGCTGCCAGGGGCCTGGGTCGCGCAGGCGGCGGGGGCAGGTCTGGCGGGCGGCGGGGTGCCCGCGGCGCCGGGGCTTGGCATCGCTCATAAGCAGATTGTCGCTCCATGATGGCCACAAACCCGACATGTACCGGCCCGGCGTTGCGCCTTGACGCCATTCAACATGTGGCGTAGGGTTTGCGTTGCGGTCGAGAGCCGCGCCACCGAGCGAAGGAGATTGCCATGCGCCCCCAGGTCGTCACCCTCAGCGACACCCACACCGCGACCGTGCACATGATGCGCGGGGCCGGAGCGATCTACGACTTCGGGGCGCTCGGCAAGGTCCACGCGCAATCGGCCTACTTCGGCCAGCCCGACCGCGCCGACGTCACCATCTCCCTGGGCTCGCCCGGCGACAAGAGCGGCTACGGCCTGACCGGGCTGCACGTCGGCGACTGCCACCTGACGGGCATCGCGATGTGCACGGGCGACGGCATGTCCGCCCAGGCCCATCCGCACTACCCGGACCGGTTTCCGCTGCCCGACATCCACGACGCCGACACCCGCGCCGACAGCGGCGACCTGCTCTCCGGCATCGCGCAGCACTACTACGACGTCGTGAGCTTCACGGGCTAGGCGACACGGCGGGCCGCCCCGGCGACCGGGGCGGCCCGCCTGCTTTCCGGCATGGCTCCCCGCGCCGCATCGGACGGTGCCGACCCGACAGCATGCACTTGACGCCATAGCGTGATTGATGTAGAGTTCGCCTTGCGGGCGAGAGCCGCCCCGATCGGAGCGCGAGATGCCCACCAAGACCGAGGACGCCCACCGCATCGCCCGCGAGGCGCGCGTGTTCGCGCGCAAGGCGCACCGCGGCGGCGCCACCGGCACGAAGATCACGTACCTGGCCCTGCAAGAGACCGCGCAGGCCATCGGCATATACGGGGTGGACGGCTGGACGATCCGCAAGGCAATGCGGCTCACCGTCGCCGAGCTGCGGCTGACCGGCGAATTCCACCTCGCCGACTTCGCCGACGCGCCCGGCGCCAGCGCGACCGGCAGGCAGCGCGTGGAGCGCGCCGCCGCCGCCCGCGGCTGGACCGCGCACAAGGACCACGCGGTGCTAGACGTCTGGGCTTACCGCAAAGGCAGCAGGTACACGCGCGTCTGCTACGACCGTCACGGCCGGGTCGTGGACGTCCACACCGCCCGCTGGACGGTCGGCCAGGGCCACAACGACAAGGCCGGGCGGGCCGTCGCCTACCTGCGCGGCGACGAGGCGTCCCCCGGGCGCGCAACCGCGATCGGAGCCTGACATGCCGCAGCCCTGGCTGATCCTCGACATGGACGAGGGCGTGATCCGCCGCGAGCCCACCCGCCGCGCCGCGGTGGCGTGGATCGTCGACTGCCACGGCGGACGCGTCGTAGGGCGCCACAACGCCGTCCCGGGCTCGTACGAGTACCACGTCGGCGACCCCGCCGACGAGTACGACCGCGTGTGCTACTTCGTCGAGCGGCTGGACGCCGCGGCGCGCAACGGGTGGGGCGACTGGTTCGCCGTGCCGGACCTCTACCCGTTCGCGGACCGTGCGCACGAGACCGGCCCGGATGCGGCCCGCAACCTGGCGATCCGCAAGATGCGGCACGGCGCTTGACGCCATGGCATGAACGCCGTAGAGTTCGCCTTGCGGGCGAGAGCCGCCCGCACGCCGCGCCCGAGGAGCCCCCATGGCCGCCTTCAAGCCCAACACCGAAGGCCGCGCCGCCTTCATCGCCGAGCTCGGCGCCCTGGCCGAAGGCGACGAATTCGCCGAGATCATCCGCCGCGCCCTCGCCGAGGGCCCTGCGCTGGGCCCGCGCAAGCCCGGCTGGACCAAAGCCGTCGCCTGGTTCGAGGCCAAGGCCGCCGAGTACGCGGACCGGCCCGACATGACCCGCTGGATCGCCCTCGAGGGCATGACCCGCCTGAACTACGGAAACATCTGACAGCCGCTTGCGACTACGAGAGGACCGCATGACGACCGCGAACCCGGGCCACCGCGAGCGGCCGTGCGCCCGCTGCCCGTGGCGCCGCGACGTCGATGTCAACGGCTTCAGCGACGCCGACATGCGCAAGCTCGCGCAGGCCGACGGCGCACCCGGCGCCGAGGCCGGGCTCGACGCCCCGCAGATGGCCTGCCACCTCGACCAGCCAGAAACCGCGTACCCCCTGCGGCTGTGCGCGGGATGGCTCGCCGTCGTCGGCCGCCACCACTTACCCACCCGGCTGGCCGTACTCGCCGGGCGCCTGCCCGCGCACGCCCTGGACCCCGGCCCCGGATGGCCCGCCCTATGGTGCTCGCTGCGCGAGATGCTCGCCCTACGGCGACCCGGCAGCCCGCCTGCTGCGCACCCGGCGCCTCACGGGGCGCCGCACCGTGAAAGGCAACACACGAGTACACGCCACCGAACAGACATTGACGGCATGTGATGCACAGCGTAGCGTCGAGACACCGCACACCCCCGCGCCCAACCTGCCCCGACCACGCCCCTGTGATTGACAACTACACAACGCCGGACAAGATCCGCCCCACGCGCGTGGGGGTCTTCCCCGCAGCGAGGCCACCGTGCACGTCGCGTTCGAACCCACCCAACGCGCATGGGGGTCTTCCTTCGGGTGTTGACCTCGCTCGCGGTGGCTGAGGATCCACCCCACGCGCGTGGGGGTCTTCCGTACCCGCCGCTGCGCGGCACCCGCTTCACCCTATCCACCCCACGCGCGTGGGGGTCTTCCGAAACT
>Ga0307373_10005004_pt1 | contig 21955 bp, 13 predicted proteins | sample OX2MG_FD_202534 | JGI IMG/M metagenome (GOLD analysis project Ga0307373, IMG submission 202534) | Soil microbial communities from Risofladan, Vaasa, Finland - OX-2 | ecosystem: Environmental > Terrestrial > Soil > Coastal area > Acid sulfate soil | place: Finland: Risofladan, Vaasa | collected... | reverse complement strand
GCGTCGGTGTCATGCCCGGGCCGGGGAGCACCGCCGGCGTCGGTGTCATGCCCGGGCCGGGCGGGACGGCCGATGTCAGAGTCATAACCCGGCCGGGGAGCACGGCCAGCGTCAGTGTCATACCCCGGCCGGGCACGGCCCGCGCCGGTGTCGTAACCGGGGCGGCCGGGACCGGGCCCGGGACCGTAGCCGGGCTGGCCGGGGCCGGGGTCGTAGCCGGGGCGCCCGCCCCGCCGCGCAGGCGGCTGCTGATAGCCGGGGCGCCCGTCATCCTCCTGCGGCCAGCCCGGGCCGCCAGGCCCGCGATCGTCCCGCCCGGGACCACCGCGGTCGCCAGGCAGGCCACGGCCGCTCCCGGGCGGATACGCGCCAGGCGGGTACGGCCCGCCCGCGCCGGGTACGCCATCGGCGCCGCGGGCGCGGGTGACCATCGTGGGGCTGTCCGCGCCGCGGCCAGCCGCCGCCGGCACCGGCCCACCGGGACGGCCGCCCGGCCCACCTGGCCCACCCGGCCCGCCAGGCCCGCCAGGCCCGCCCGGCCCACTGCGCGCGCCGGCAGCGGCCGCACCGCGCAGCCGCTCATCGGCTTCGGCCGGGACCGGAGGCCGGCGTACCCGGGGCCTGCCCGGGCTGTCCGGCTTGGCTTTGCCGCCCCGCTGCCCCCTGCGGTCGCGGGCCTTGTCGCGGGCCTTGTCCCGGGCCTTGTCGCCGGCCCGGCCAGCGGCGTGACGGCGCGCGATGCCCGCCGCCGCTGCCCCCTCCTCGGTCTCGCCTGCCACCCGGGCGCCGGGCAGGCCCAGCGCGGCCACCACGGCGACGACGAGGGCCTCCAGGAGGACCGCCGCCAGCCGGCCCCACTGGCTGCGGCCGACCGTGAGGGTCCCACCGCCCGGCGGCAGCCGGAACCCCTGCGCCCAGCCGCCGACCGGTGCCGCCAGCGGCGTCAGCGGATGCCCGTTGAGCGATGCGCTCCATCCTCCGGCCGGCTCGGCGACCACCAGCGTCCCGCCCGCCGCCGGGGCCTTGGCGCCGGCGACGCTCAGCGTGCCCGAGGTCACCGGCACGACCGCGCCGCTGGGCTCCACCACCTGCACCCGCGCCGCGATGCCCGCTACCCGCCATAGCTCGAACGATGCTGTCTGGCTGACCGACCGCAGGCCCGGAACCCCGTCGAGCAGCCGGGCGAGGACCGGGCTGACCGGCGCCGGGACCAGCACGTAGCCGATGCCGAACTTGGCCAGCGCGCGGCCCTGGTCCTGCACCGCACCGCCGTCCGGGGCGGCCAGGGCCGCCACGGTCAGGTTGAGTGCGCGCTGCGCCGCCGGGGGCGCGGTGAGGTCGTTGGCGCCGATGAGGGGGTCGCTGTCACGGAGCACCGAGTACCGGATGCTGCCACGCGGGCCTGCCCGCAGCACCAGCGTGCGCGGGCGCAGCGCGGTGTCGGAGGAGACGGTGACGAACACCGGCAGCACCGGGCCGGCGGTCGGCCTGACCGGGCCGCGCACACCTGAGGTCACCCAGGCCGCTGCCGCCAGCGCCGGCGCCGTGCAGGCGACCAGGGCCAGCACGAGGACCGCCAGCCCGCCGGGGGCACGCCACCGCCCCGAGCCCAGCTTGCTGGGCAGCGCCTCACCGCCGGCCAGGGCAGCCAGCAGCAACCCGGCGCCAGCGAAGGCAAGCGCCACTCCCGGCCAGGCTGGCACGGCGTCGCCGCCGAACGACGGGGTGACGATGAGCTGGCTCAGGCCTGCCGCGAGCAGCAGTCCCAGCACGGCCGCGGACCAGCCGGCCAGGACCAGAGTCCGGCGGCCGCTGGCCACCAGCGCGACCGCCGCGGCCAGCAGCACACCGCCGGTCACCCAGTACGGGGGCAGCCCCGGGCCGCCGGGGGACAGCAGCAGCAGCGAGCGGGCGGCGAGGCCGGGCACGGCCAGCCCGGGCGGCTGCAGGCCGGCCTCAAGGAACAGCTGCGCCGGATGGGTGGCCAGGGACAGGCTCCACGGCAGCAGCAGCACCAGCGGGACCACTGCCACGATCGCCGCGTCGAGCACGACGGCGGGGCGGCCGCGGCGGAACACGAACGCGCCCACGGCCATGGCGACCACCGTGATCAGCCAGACCAGCGGCACGAAGGCGGCGGTCACGGCGACGAGCAGGCTGGCCGCCCAGGCAGCGCGCCGGGCCCGCCGGGGGCCGTGGGTGAACACACGTGCGGCCACGATGCCGATCACGGGCAGCAGGACGAACGTCAGCGCGGTGCCGAGCCGGCCGGCTGCGACCGCGCCCATGCCCACCGGCAGGAGCGCGTAGGACATCGCCGCCCAGACCCGGACCGGCACGAACCGCGTGACCCGCCGGGACGCCAGGTAGGCCGTGACCCCGGCCAGCGGGACGCAGCCGATCAGGATGAGGTCCACCGCCAGCCAGGGCTTGCCTGCCAGCAGCGTGGCCAGCAGCGCGATCACCGCCACGTAGGGTGGCGTGCCCGCGGCCGAGCCGATCCCGGCCGGGTGGAAGCCCTGCAGGTACTCGCCCCACAGGCTGGAAGCACCGCCCCAGGCGGGGGCCAGCGCGCCGCCGCCGAGCGGCTGCGCGGACAGCAGCGAACGCTCCGCCACCAGGCTGATCACCGTGAGCACCAGGAAGAGCAGCACCCCCGGGTTGGTGAGGAGCCGCTGCACCAGCCCGGTGTCCACCAGCAGCGAGTCGTCGTCGGACGGGTCGTCGGTCGCGTGGTGGCTGCCGACCATGTCCACCGGCAGGGACCGGGACAGCGCACTGGTGGCGAACTCGGCCAGCCTGCGCAGCGACCGGCCCGGCGGCACGTCGGCCCGCAGCCGGCTGTAGGCGGCCCGCCGGCCGTGGGACCGGCGGCGGCGGGCGCTGAGCAGCCGCAGCGGATGGCCGACCACACCGGTCACGGCGGCGACCTCGTCCAGCGCCGCGCGGGGCCGCTTGGCGAACAGGAAGAACAGGGTGCGCAGCGTGGACAGCACCAGGTTGCCGGCCAGCGCGGAGAGCATGGGCCGGGCCGGGAGATTGCCCAGCAGCACCAGCAGGGCGTTGCGGCGGTCCTGCCGCCCGCGCCGGGGGGCGGCCGTCGCCTGCCGCCGGTTCCTGGCCGAGGCCTCCACGTGGTACACGACGGAGTCGGTGATCACCCGCACCCGGTAGCCAGCCGCCTGCACGCGCCAGCAGAAGTCGACGTCTTCGCGGTACAGCAGCATGCCCGGATCGAAGCCGCCGACCTCGTCCCACACGTCGCGCCGCACCAGCATGCCGGCGCTGCCCACGGCCAGCACGTCGCGGTCGCCATCGTGCTGGCCCTGGTCGACCTCACGCGGCTCGATCCCGGTGATCCGGCGGCTGGCCCGGTCGATGCCGATCCCGGCTTCTAGCAGGACCTCCCGGTCGGACCAGTCCATCACCTTCGGGCCGAGCACAGCGGCGGCGGGCACCTGCGCGGCACCGGCGAGCAGGTGCTCCAGCGCATCCGGTTCGGGCTCACAGTCGTCGTGCAGGAACCACACCCACTCGATCCGCTCGGCGGGCGCGCCCGCCGACGGCGGGAGATGGGTGTTCGCCGACCGGTGCCGCAGGGCCTGGTTGACCGCGGCCGCGTAGCCGGTGGCGCGATCCATGCCGAACACAGCGGCGCGGCCCAGTGACTCCGCGAGCATGGCCCCGCTACGATCCCTGCTACCGGTGTCGACGGCGACCACGCGCTGGACCGGCCTGGTCTGGTGCAGCAGGGCTTCGGTGACGCGCGGAACCCACGCGGCTCCATCGTGGGCGACGATGACCGCGGTGACGACGTGCTGGGCCTGCGAGTTGTTAGGCGACACGAGTCCGCTTGCTGCTCAGAGTGGTCACCTGCCGGGTATCCGGGCGGACTGCGGCCCGTTCCCGGCAAGGCTGGGGCACCCGTGAACAATACGCGAAGCCGTGGTGGGCGGGCAGGCAGACCGCGAGACCCCGTATGTGAGCAGGGTCATCCAGTCTCGCGCTTGAGCCGGCGCCGCTCCCGTTCGGACAGCCCGCCCCAGATCCCGAACCGCTCATCGTGCCCGAGCGCGTACTCCAGGCATTCGGCCCGCACCTCGCAGCCGCGGCACACCTTCTTGGCTTCCCTGGTGGAGCCGCCCTTCTCCGGGAAGAAGGCCTCCGGATCGGTCTGCGCGCACAGCGCACGGTCCTGCCAGGCCAAGCCCCCGGCATCGTCCTCGGCGATACCAAACATGCCGAGCGGAACGACCTCAGCCACGGCGCACCACCTACCCCTCCCAAGCCCCCGACGACACGCGCCGCACCCCCGCTGGCACGCGAACTACACAGGTGAAATTACACGCGCGTGTCTTGCGTCGCGTCAAGCGGGATACGTGATAGTGGCCGACAGATTGACCCCGGATGGCTGGTAAATCCGCAGCCAGAATGCTGGGATCACAGGACGCCAGGCCTCGTTTACCATGCGTCACGCGCGGACGGCCCCTCCCGCAGCCTGGCGCCGTTTGCGGGGGGCAAGGGCGCCGGGGCTGCCCGGAGTTGCCAGACTGGCCGCCATGCGCATCACCGTGCTCGCCGGCGGGGTCGGGGCCGCCCGCTTCCTGCGCGGGCTGAAGGCAGCCGCCCCGGGCGCCCAGATCACCGTCATCGGCAACACCGGCGACGACATCACACTGTTCGGCCTGCACGTCTCGCCGGACCTCGACACGGTCATGTACACCCTCGGCGGCGGCATCGACGAGGAGCAGGGCTGGGGACGCCAGGCGGACACCTACACCGTCCTGGCCGAGCTGGCCGCCTACGGCGCCGGGCCGGACTGGTTCAGCCTGGGCGACCGGGACATCGCCACCCATCTGCATCGCACCAGCATGCTCGGGGCCGGGCTGCCGCTGTCCGCGGCAACCACGGTCCTGTGCCAGCGCTGGCGGCCCGGGGTCGAGCTCCTCCCGATGACCGATGACCTGGTCGAGACCCATGTGATCCTGCGGGACGACGAGGGTGAGCGCACGGTCCATTTCCAGGAATGGTGGGTTCGCCTGCACGCCGCGGTGCCCGCCGCCGGGTTCACCGTCACGGGGGTGGAGCAGGCCACGCCTGCGCCTGGCGTGCTGGCCGCCATCGCCCAGGCGGACGTGCTCCTGTTCCCGCCATCCAACCCGGTCGTGAGCATCGGGCCCATCCTGGCCGTCCCCGGCATCGCCGATGCGGTCGCCGCCAGGACCGTGGTCGGCATATCCCCGATCATCGGCGGCGCACCGGTCCGGGGCATGGCCGACAGGTGCCTGGCCGCCATCGGCGTGGAGACCTCCGCTGCGGGGGTCGGCGCCCACTACGGGGCGGCTCTGCTCGATGGCTGGCTGGTCGACGAGCGCGACAAGACCGCGGTGGACGCACCGGAACTGGCCGGCGTCACCGTCCGGGCGGTCCCGCTGCTCATGACCGACCTGCCCGCCGCCGCGGCGATCGCCCAGGCCGCCCTCGATCTGGCCAGGGAGCTGAACGCGTGAGCGCGAACACCGGCGCGCCAGAGCCCCCTGCCCACGCCCCCGGGCCCGCGGCGCCCGCCATCAGCGTCACCGGGGTGACCGGCCTGCCCGAGATCGGGCCCGGCACCGACCTCGCCCGGCTGATCGCGGCGGCGGCGCCGGGCCTGGCTGACGGGGACATCGTCGTCATCACATCCAAGATCGTCAGCAAGGCGGAAGGCCGGATCGTCCAGGGCAGCCGGGAGGCGGCGATCGACGCCGAGACGGTCCGCCTGGTGGCGCGCCGTGGCCCGACCAGGATCAGCGAGACCCGGCACGGGCTGGTGCTCGCCGCGGCCGGCGTGGATGTCTCCAACACCGTCCCGGGAACCGTGGTCCTGCTCCCCGAAGACCCCGACGGCTCGGCGCGCAGGCTCCGCAAGGCCCTGCGCGACCGGACCGGGGCGAGGATCGGGATCGTCATCTCCGACACCATGGGCCGGCCCTGGCGGGCCGGCCAGACCGACACCGCCATCGGCGTGGCGGGCCTGCTGCCGCTGCGCGACCACCGGGGCGAGCCGGACACGTTCGGCACCCCGCTGGAGGTCACCCTGGCCGCGGTGGCCGACGAGCTCGCGGCCGCCAGTGACCTGGTCAAAGGCAAGACCGCTGGCATCCCGGTGGCGATCGTGCGGGGCCTGGCCGGCCTGGTCACCGACGCCGACGGGCCCGGCGCCCGGGCGCTGGTCCGGCCCGCCGCCGAGGACATGTTCCGCTTCGGCTCGGCCGACGTGCTGACCGCCCGGCGGACCGTGCGCGAGTTCACCGGTGCCCCGGTCGACCCGGGCGCGGTCCGCCGGGCGATCGCCGCCGCCATCACCGCGCCAGCACCGCACCACTCCACCCCGTGGCGCTTCGCCGTGCTGGAGTCGGCGCGGGCCAGGACCGCGCTGCTCGACGACATGCTCGCCGCCTGGGTCACCGACCTGCGCGGCGACGGGTTCACCCCGGAGCAGATCGCCCGCCGGACCCGGCGCGGCGAGCCGCTGCGCCGGGCGCCCCTGCTCATCGTGCCCTGCCTGCACGCCGAGGCCGCGCACACCTACCCCGACCAGCGGCGCAACGCCGCCGAGCGGGAGATGTTCGTGGTCGCCATGGGCGCGGCGGTGCAGAACCTGCTCGTCGCACTCGCCGTCGAGGGCCTCGGCTCATGCTGGGTCTCAAGCACCATGTTCTGCCGCGAGACAACCCGGCGCTCCCTTGCCCTGCCCGCGGACTGGGACCCCATGGGTGCGATCGGCGTCGGTCACCCGGCCGCCCCCGCCCCCGACCGTCCCCCCCGCGACCCCGCCAGCTACCTGATCTGGCGCTGACGACCGCTCCGCTCCCGCCTAGCACGGGTTCGGGTCGCCTTGATGCCCGTTTCGCCCCGATACGTGGGTACCGAATCCGTGCTATGCCGCCGGGTGTCAGTCGACGATCACCGGCAGGGGGGTTCGCAGGCCCCGGACGGAGGTGCAGACACCGTCGCTGGCTGCTGCGGCCGCTAGGCGTTCTGGCGACGGGTCCTTATAGAGGGTCGTGCGCTGGCGGAGGGGGCGGGCCAGGGGGGCGACCATCTGGGCCATGTCTGTGATCGTCTTGTAGGAGCCCTGCTGGGAGCCGGCCATCCGGCTGATGGTCTCCTCCATCAGGGTGCCGCCGATGTCGTTGACGCCGCCGCGCAGCACGTCCCGGCAGGCCTCGCCGTCCAGCTTGACCCACGAGCACTGGATGTTGCTGATCGCCCCGTGCAGCAGCAGCCGCGAAAGCGCGTGCACCGCCCGGTTCTCCCGCCGGGTGGGGCCGGGGCGGGCCAGCCCCGCCAGGTAGATCGGGGCGCTGGCATGCACGAACGGGAGCAGCACAAACTCGGTGAACCCGCCGGTTTGCTCCTGGATGCCGCGGATCACCCGCAGGTGGCCGACCCAGTGTGCCGGGGTGTCCACGTGCCCGTACATCATCGTCGCCGTGGTCGGGATGCCCAGTTCGTGCGCGGTCGTGATGACCTCGATCCAGGCCGAGGCGGGCAGCTTGCCCTTGGTCAGCACCCAGCGGACGTCGTCGTCGAGGATCTCGGCCGCGGTGCCGGGCAGTGAGCCGACGCCCGCCTCACGCGCCCGCACCAGCCACTCCCGGACGGGCAGCGCGGTGCGCGCCGCGCCGTTGACCACCTCCATCGGGGAGAACGCGTGCACGTGCAGCCCCGGGCAGCGGCGCCTGACCTCCGCGGCGATCTCGAAGTAGGCGGTGCCGGGCAGGTCCGGGTGGATGCCGCCCTGCATGCAGACCTCGGTCGCACCGGCCTGCCACGCCTCCTGCGCCCGGTCGCCGATCTGCGCCAGCGACAGCGTGTACGCGTCGGCGTCGGTGCGCCGCTGCGCGAAGGCGCAGAACCGGCAGCCGGTGTAGCACACGTTGGTGAAGTTGATGTTGCGGGTGACCACGTAGGTGATGTCGTCGCCCACGGCGTCGCGGCGCAGGCCGTCGGCGAGCGCGGCGAGGGCGTCCAGTTCCGGGCCGTCCGCGCCCAGCAGCGCCAGCGCCTGGCTGTCGGAGATCCCGGCGGGGTCGCGTTCGGCCGCCCGCAGCGCCGAGGCCACCTCGGGACGCAGCCTGCGCCCGGGAGCGCCGGCTGCACTCTCCTCCGCCGCGCCGCCAGCAGCGGCGCAGCGGCTGCCGTCCGCCGCCCCGGCCAGCCCAGCCGGCCTGGCAGCGGGGTCGATCCGGGCCGCGACCTCCCGCCAGTCACCGTAGACATCTTCGAAGTCGGCACGCCGGTCCGCGGTCCGCCCGGTCGTGTCGATCGTGACATGCAGGTCGGTCCGGCCGGCCGCCTCTCCCCAGCCGCCGTCAGGCTCCTGCCAGGGCAGGCCGTGCGGCATCGCGCCATCGCGGGCCAGGCCCGTCGCCGGGTCGGCCAGCGCCGCCACGTGCGCCGCCAGCCGCGGGTCCAGCCAGGGCTCGGCCAGGTACGGCGGGTAGGCGGTGAGCCGCTCGCGCAGCGTCATCCCGGCCGCCTGGGTCTGCCGGGCCAGGTCGTCGATCTGCGGCCAGGGGCGTTCGGGGTTGACGTGGTCGGGGGTGAGCGGCGAGACCCCGCCCCAGTCGTCGATCCCGGCGGCCAGGATGAGCCGGTACTGGTCGCCGATGAGGTTGGGCGGCGCCTGGATGCGCATGGACGGGCCGAGCACCAGCCGGGCCACGGCGACCGTGGCCGCCAGGTCCTCCAGGTCGGCGTCGGGCACGCCGCGCATCTTGGTGTCCGGCTTGGCGCGGAAGTTCTGCACGATCACTTCCTGGATGCCGCCGTACTCGCGGGCCACCCGGCGGATCGCGAAGATCGATTCTGCCCGCTCGGCCAGCGTCTCCCCGATGCCGATCAGGATGCCGGTGGTGAACGGGACCGCGGACCGGCCCGCGTCCTCCAGCACCCGCAGCCGGACCGCCGGGTCCTTGTCCGGGCTGCCGAAATGCGGCCCGCCCTGGTCGGTGAACAGCCGGGCGGCCGTGGTCTCCAGCATCATCCCCATCGACGGCGCGACCGGCTTGAGCCGCGCGAAGTCCTGCCAGCTGAGCACGCCAGGGTTCAGGTGCGGCAGCAGCCCGGTCTCCTCCAGCACGGCGATCGCCATCGCCCGCACGTAGGACAGGGTGTCGTCGTAGCCGCTGGCGTCCAGCCACTCCCGGGCCTGCCGCCACCGGTCCTCCGGCCGGTCGCCGAGGGTGAACAGCGCCTCCTTGCAGCCCAGCGCCGCACCCTGGTGCGCGATGGCCAGCACCTCGTCCGGCGACAGGTACGGGCTGTCCAGCCGGCCGGGCACGGTGGCGAATGTGCAGTAGCCGCAGCGGTCCCGGCACAGCCGGGTGAGCGGGATGAAGACCTTGCGCGAGTAGGTGATGACACCGGGCCGCCCGGCGGCTGCCAGCCCGGCGTCCCGGACCCGGCCGGCGTGCCCGGCCAGCGCGGCCAGCTGCTCGCCGCGGGCGTGCAGCAACGTGGTGGCCTCGGCAGGGTCGAGCGGCTTGCCGTCCCTGGCCCGGGCCAGGGACCGCCGGATGGCGCTCACCGGCGGCTCGGGCTGATCCGGTGGCGGGCGGGACGGCGTGCGGGGGGCGGGCACATCGCTCATAGCGGCACTCTAATTGCGGAAGTTCCCGGCCCTCCAGGCAGGCTCCTGCGCTCTCAGCCGCCCGCCCGGTGCGCCGCCGGGTACCCGGCGGCGCACCGGCATCGCGATCGGCCGCTGGTACTACGTTTTGGTATAATCCGATTTCGTGATAACTGAGGAGCCTGGCCTCGTGCTCGGCCTGCACCGGGCCACCCACGCGACCCTGCACGTGCTGGCCGACCGGCTGGCCGGGCTCGACCTGCCCGCCTCCGAGATCAACCTGCTCGCCAACCTGGCCGGCGCCGGCCCGCGGACGGTCGGCGCGCTCGCCGCCGCCACCGCGACCAGGCCGACCACCCTGACCAGTGCGCTCGACCGGCTGGTCCGGCGCGGCTACGCCGTGCGCGAGGTGGACCCGGCCGACCGGCGCTCGTTCCTGGTCTCGCTGACCGGGCCCGGGCAGGCGGCCGCCGGGGCCGTCGCCGCCGCCGTGCGCGACCTCGAGCGTCAGGCCCTCAGCAAGGTCAGCGCGGCCGAGCGGGCCGGGTTCCTCGCCGTCATCGAAGCAGTCACGGAGGTGGCCACATGACCTGGCAACCAGGCCCGCGCGCCCACGGCGGGCAGGACGCCCCAGGCGCCCGCGCCCACGGCGGGCAGCTGCCAGCCGAGCTCAGCGCCGCGCTGGCCGAGATCGTCCCCGCCGGCGGCCGGTTCGGCCACCGTCAGCACATCCACCTGGCCTTCATCGCTGCCCAGCGCTACGGGGCCGCCGCTGCCCCCAGCGTGGTGGCCGACTGGATCCGCCACGTCGCGGCCTACGAGCGGGCGCCGCAGAAGTTCCACGCGACCGTCACCCGCGCCTGGACGCAGATCGTCGCCCACCACGTCATGGCCGGCCCACCCGGCACCGATTTCGGGTCCTTCGCGCAGCGCCATCCCGCGCTGCTGGACAAGCGGCTGCTGGCCCGCCACTACTCCTCGCGGGTGCTGGCCTCGGCCGCGGCCAGGGCCGGATGGGTGGAACCGGACCTGGCCGCGTTCCCCTGGGCCTGACCGCTGGCCCGTCAGAACCTGCGGTAGTCGCGGACGGGATTGCGCGGGCCCCGGCGCGGCGGTCCCAGCCCGCTGAGCGTCACCAGCCGGGCGACCCGGTGCCGGTGCCCCGGGAACGGCGCGAGCAGCTCCAGCATCCCGGCGTCGTCCACCTTCCGCCCGGCCAGCGCCCAGCCGACCATCCCCGGCAGGTGGTAGTCGCCGACCGAGACCGCGTCGGCGTCGCCGCAGGCCCGCTGGCGGACCTCGGCGGAGGTCCAGGGGCCGATCCCGGGCAGGGACCGCAGCCGCAGATCAGCTTCGGCCGGGCTCATCGCCACGATCTCCTCCAGCCGCGCGGCGACCCGGGCGGCGCCCACGATCGTCTTGGCGCGGACTCCCTCCACGCCCGCCCGGTGCCACTCCCAGGACGGGATCATCGCCCAGACCCGGGCGGGCGGGAACACCCGCATCCCCGCCGGGGCCGGCCCCGGCGGCCGGTCGCCGAACCTGAGCAGGAGCAGCCGCCACGCCCGCCGTGCCTCGGCCCCGACCACCTTCTGCTCCAGCACGGCGGGGACGAGCGCCTCAAGCACCCGGCCCGACCGGCCGATCCGGAGCCCGGGATGCCGCCGGTCCATCTCGGCCACCAGCGGATGAGCGGGCAGGAACCCGCTGCGGTCGTCGTCGTTGCCGAGCAGGCCCGGCAATGCGGCCAGCAGCCAGCGCGCGCCCGGCCCCCAGGCCTGGGCATGGGCCGGCAGGCCGCCGCCGTGCCCGTGGCCCGTGGCCGCCGGGCTGGCCGTGATCCGCAGTGTCCCCGGGCCGTCCGGGGTCAGCGACGTCCGCCACACCGCGCCGGAGGCATCGATCCGGAATGCCGGGTCACCGGCCCCGCGCCGGTGCACTCTGACGGTCCCGGCCAGATCCAGCTGGAACGGCGCCTGCCAGTGCCGGGTGAGGGCGCCGTCCGGGCCCGCTCCTGCCCCGGCCGCCGCACGGTCTCCCTGGGCCACCAGACGGTCTCCTGCGGCCGCCAGGCCGTCTCCCAGGGCCGCCGGGACGTCTCCCAGGGCCGCCGGGACGTCTCCCAGGGCCGCCGGGACGTCTCCCAGGGCCGGCGGGACGTCTCCCAGGGCCGCCGGGACGTCTCCCAGGGCCGGCGGGACGTCTCCCAGGGCCGCCGGGCCAGCTCCCGGGGCCGCCGCCGGTGACGCGCTCACGCCGGCCCGCGCGACCACCGGCGCCCCGCCGTTCACGCGTCCGTGGAGAAGCGGACCGATGTCGGCCCGAGATCGACCCCCGGCCACACCCGCATCCCGGCCCGCAGCTCGTTGCCGCTGGCCACGCGCACGTCGTCGCCGAGCACGGCCCCCTCGAGCACCACCGACTCGCCGATCCGCGCCCGGTGGCCGACCGCCGAGCCGCTGACCCGGGCGCCCGCGCCGATCCGGACCCCGTCGAACAGGACACTGCCCTCGACCTGCGCCCCGGCCGCGATCTGGGCGCCGGCGCCGACGACGCTGCCGCCGCCCACCCGCGCGCCCGGCGCCACCCGCGCACCGTCGAGCAGCAGCGCCTCCCCGGGCACGCCGGGCATGGACGCCAGCGCCGGCGAGGGGAGCCTGCCAAGAACAAGATCACACGATCCCTGAACGAAGGCTTCGGGCGTCCCCACGTCCAGCCAGTAAGCGCCGTCGGGGTAGCCCATCACGACAGCGCCCGCGTCGATCAGGCCGGGGAACGTCTCCCGCTCCACCGAGACCACCGCCTCCGGCGGGATGAGGTCGATCACGCCGCGCCGGAAGACGTAGCAGCCCGCGTTGATCCGGTTGGTGACCGGGTTGGGGGTCTTCTCCAGGAACGCGGTCACCCGCCCGTCGGCGTCGGTCGGCACGCAGCCGAACCGGGCCGGGTCGGCGACCTCCACCAGATGCAGGGTGACCGCGGCCTCGGCCTTGCTGTGCAGATCGAGCTGGGCGGCCAGGTCGTGCCCGGACAGGACGTCGCCGTTGAGCACGATGACCGGGCTGCCGGGGTCGCTGTGCAGGGCACGCGCGGCGTTGCGGATCGCGCCGCCGGTGCCGAGCGGGCTCTCCTCCTGGACGTAGACGATCTCCACGCCGAACGCGGAGCCGTCCCCCAGGCAGTCAGCGAACATGGCGGCCCGGTAGGAGGTGGCCAGGACCACCCGGGTGACGCCGGCCGCGGCGGCCTTGGCCAGCTGGTGGGCGAGGAAGGGGACGCCGGCCGTCGGGAGCAGCGGCTTGGGGATGCTGATGGTCAATGGCCGCAGCCGCGTGCCCTGGCCCCCGACGAGCAGGATGGCCTCAAGGGGTTCCGGACGGGCAGGGATGACGGGCCGTGATGACATGGAGACGCAGATTACCCGTCTCGCTGCCCGGCTGCACGCAGGTAGGACGCGAGGTGTGCCTCGGCCGACGCGGCCCAGGTGAACTCCTGCGCCCGGGCGTGGCCGGCGGCGCCGAGTGCCTCCCGCCGGACCGGGTCGTCCAGCAGCGACCGCAGCGCGGTCTGGATGCTGGCCTCGTCCGGCTCGGTGTAGGCGACCGCGTCGCCGCCCACCTCGGGCAGGGACGTGCGGTGGGTGGTCAGCACCGGCGCCCCGCAGGCCATCGCCTCCAGCACCGGCAGCCCGAAGCCCTCCCCCCGGCTGGGGAAGGCGACCACGAGGGCGCTGCCGAGGTATCCGGGGAGGTCGCTGAAGCGCAGGTAGCCGGGGCGCACCAGGCGCAGGTGCGCGGGCACCGCGGCGACCGCCTCGTCCACCTCCTCGCTCCAGCCGCTGCCGCCGCCCAGCACCAGGGCCGGCGGGTCGGGCAGGTCGGCGACTGCCGCGGCCCAGCCGCTGATCAGGGCGGGCACGTTCTTGCGCGGCTCCAGCGTGCCGAGGTAGGCCACGTACGGCTTGCCGTGCAGGCCGAGCCGGTCCGAGACCTTCCGCACCTGCTCGGGGTCAGGCTGGTGGAACAGCGTGTGGTCCACGCCGTGATAGGCGACGTCGATCCTGGTCGGGTCGGCGCCGAGCACCCGGACCAGTTCGTCGCGGGTGGCCTTGGACGGGACGAGCAGGCGGGTCGCGCGGCGCACCGAGGTCCGGATCGCCGACTTGAAGAACGTGGCGCTGACGGCGCTGTGCGCGTCCGGCTCGGTGAAGAACGTCAGGTCGTGGATCGTCACCACCACCGGCACGCTGATGCGCAGCGGCATCGAGTAGTGCGGCATGTGCAGGACGTCGGCGCCGACCTGCTGGGCGACCTGCGGCAGCCCGGTCTGCTCCCAGGCCAGCCGGGCGGGCCGGTGAACGATCGCGGTCGGCCCGGCGGCGATGAGGGCATCGGGCACCAGCCGCCCGTACCGTTCCTCGTCGGCTCGCTGGCAGGCGATCGCGAGGTCGGCCCCCGCGGCGTCCAGCGCGGACACCAGCCCGTCCACGTAGCGGCCCAACGCCCCGCGATCCGCCGGCACCGCGGTCGCATCAACTAGCACTCGAGGCGCCACGACCAGTCTCGCTCCCTTCCCGGGCACCCGGCCCGGGGCACGCGGATATCTGCTCCGTCAGCATTCCTGATTCCTGATGGATGTCCGCCACCACCGAGCGTACGCCCTCGGCCGGCCTGCTGGTGAGCATCGCCGCGCTACCCAGAAGTAGCCTGCTGTCCCAGCCGTCCCGGCGCATCCCCGGCCCAAGCCCCGCCACAACCATGATCGTGGTGGCTTTTATGCGTGTGGCGCACAAAAGCCACCACGATCATGGAAATGAGCCTGCGCTACCGGGTCGGGGACGGGGATGGCGACGGGGAGGCGCTGCTCCCGCCGGACGGAGTCGGCGTCGGGGTGGCCCCGGGCGCCGGGCTGCCGCCTGCGGCCCGCTGAGCGTTGTCCAGCGCCTGTTTCATGTTGGCGATGTCCTGGGCGTAGGTGGCGAGGTCGCCGTTGTGCAGCGCCGTCTGCGCGGCCGCGTAGTCCTGCTCGGCCTGCATGAGGTAGCGGCGGACGGCGGCGCTGACCGTGCTGGGCCCTCCGGGAACCGCCGGGCCGGTGGCCGGCAGGCCGGTGAAGATCTGCGCCAGTGCGTTCTGCAGCGAGACACCGTAGCCGACCTGGCCGTCGAAGAACGCGAAAGCCCGTCTCAGGGTCGGGTAGGAGCCGGCGCCGGATCCGCCCGCGGCCTGGATGTAGATGGGCTCCTCGTACAGCAGCCCGCCGTCCAGCGGCAGGGCGATCAGGTCTCCCTTGATCACCGACGACCCGCCCTGGCGGAACAGCGAGAGCTCCTTGGAAGCGACGGTGTCGGACTCGAAGTTGTTCTGCACCTGCTCGGGGCCGAGGATGGCGGCGTCCTGCGGCAGTTGCAGGATCCGGATGGTGCCGTAACCGGCCTGCGGGTTGCTGTCCACCGCCATGAAGGCGGCCAGGTTCGGGCGGGCCCGCTGGGCCAGCGTGGTCGTCAGCGAGAAGGCCGGCTGGTGGTAGCCGGGCATGGTCATGGTCAGGTAGTACGGCGGCTGGCTCAGGCTGGTGGTGGTGCCGGTGGGATCGCTCGGCACCGTCCAGAAGTTCTGCCCGCCGTAGAAGGACTGCGGGTTCTCGACGTGGTACTTGGCCAGGATCTGCCGCTGCACCTCGAACAGGTCAGGCGGGTAGCGCAAGTGCGGCAGCAGGTAGCCGGGGATGTCGGCGCTTGGCTTGATGACGCCGGGGAAGGCCCGCATCCAGGTACTGAGCAGCGGGTCGGAGGGGCCCCACTGGTAGAGGGTGACCGCCCCGGTGTAGGCGTCCACCACGGCCTTGACCGAGTTGCGCAGGTAGTTGATCTGGCCGGTCGGCTGCCCGGCGACCGACCCCCCGGGGGCCTGGCTGGTGGACGTGGCGTCCGGCATGCTGATTCGTTCTGAGTAGGGGTAGAGATCGCTGGTGGTATAGCCGTCGACGACCCACAGGATCCGGCCGTCGGCCACCACCGGGTACGGGCTGCCGTCCAGGGTCAGGAACGGTGCCACCTTGGCCACCCGGGCCAGTGGCTGGCGGTCGTAAAGGATCTTCGAGTAGCTGTTGATGGCGCCGGACAGCAAGATGTTCAGCTCGCGGAACTTCACCGCGTAGAGGAACCGGTTCAGCGGCGAGCCGACCGGGACGCCGCCGCTGCCGGTGTAGGTGTAGTTCTTCTGGCCGCCGGCGTTCTCCGATGGGTAGTCGAGCTCCTGCCCGGGCCGGCCGGGCGGCCCGCCGACGATCGCGTAAGGGTTCTGCTGCTGGCCGAAGTACACCCGCGGCTGGAAGGGGCCGAGCTGGCCGCGCGGGGGGATGTCGCTCTCCAGGAACGCCGGGTTGCCGCCGGCGGCCGCCGTGTTCGCCTTGGCCGCCACGAACCCGAAGCCGTGCGTGTAGACCAGATGGGTGTTGATCCAGTTGCCCTGGCCCGCCGGCGGCCCGCCCATCCCGCGGACGGCGACCACCATGTCCTGCGGCAGCGGGCCACCGCCGGGCAGCACGTACCGGTCCACCGCCAGCATGGGCGGGAACTGGTAGAAGCCCTTGACCTGCTGGAGCTGCTGGAACGTCTGCGACACCACGGCCGGGTCCATCTGCCGCAGCCCGTGCAGTCCGGCCACCTGGCCGGCCAGGCTCGCCGGTGGCTGTGCCGGGATGCCCGGGTAGCCGATCACCCGGGCGCCGCTGACGCCGTAGGCGAGCCGGGTGCCCTTGATCTCCCGGGATATGTACCTGGACTCCTTGGCCAGCTCGTTCGGCTTGACCACGAACTGCTGGATGATCGCCGGGTAGACCCCGCCGACCAGGATCGCCGACAGCACCAGCAGGCCGAACCCCACCGCGGGCAGCATCGCGCTGTGCCGCACCGCACCGGCGAAGAACAGCAGCGCGCACAGCAGCGCGATCACCGCGAGCACTGTCTTGGCCGGCAGGACAGCGTTGACATCGGTGTAGGACGCGCCGGTGGTCACCGTCCCGCGCTGGGAGAAGTCGATGCCGTACCGGTCGAACCAGTAGGCGACGGCTTTGAGCAGGACGAAGGCCCCCAGCAGGAGGAACAGGTGGACTTGCGCGGCCGTGGTCGCCCGCAGCCGCCGGCCCTGCATGCGCAGCCCGCCGTAGAGCGCGTGCACCAGCGCCGCCGCCGCCAGCGCCAGCAGGACCGCCGCGAACAGGTATGCGAGCACCAGCCGGATGAACGGGTAGGTGAAGACGAAGAACGAGATGTCCAGGCCGAACTGGGGATCGGTGCGGTGGAACGGGACCTGGTTGGCGAACAGCAGCCAGGTGCGCCAGGCACTGGACGCGCTGAGGCCGGAGAGCAGCCCCACGATGAACAGCGCCACGCCGAGCAGCAGCCGCCGGTGCGGGTCGACGGCCAGCCGGTACGCCTCCATGCCGGGGCGCTGCGGTGAGACGGGCCGGTAGGCCGGCCGCAGCCGGAAGGCGATCACCGCGTTCAGGCCGGTCACCAGCACCATGAAGATCGCGGTGACGAAGAAGAGCGCCCACCGGGTGCCGTAGGTGACACCGAACACCGACCCGTAGTGCACCGAGCGGAACCAGAGGTAGTCGGTCCACACCCCGGCCACGATGACGATCACCACGATGAGGGCGACCAGACCCGCCAGGGCTGGCACGAGGTACCGGGGCCAGCGCGGCAGCCGGATCGCCACCCCGCCGGCTGGCGGGCGCGCCGCGCCGGAGGACCGGAAGCTCATCCGCTCCCCCTCAGGTCACCCGGACGCGGGCACATCAGAGCCTGCCGGTGGCGGGCCCACTGCGGGGAGCGAACGTTCATGGGGCGCCAATCTACCGCGATCATGCCCAGCCCTCCCGAGGACGCTCTTACCGCCCTGCCACTCATCATCGGCGCTCTTCCCCGGCGGCTCATCGGCGCTCCTCCCCCGGCGACTTCAGCAGGACGGGACCGGACGGCCGGCCGCCAGTGCCCGCAGTGCGTTCACCGCGCCGCCCAGGGTACCGACCTTGATCAGGCGCATGCCCGGCGGCACGGCACCAGCGGTGTCCGCGCAGTTGGCGGCCGGGGTGAGAAAGATGGTCGCGCCGGCCTGCCGTGCCCCGACCATTTTCTGCTGGATGCCGCCGATCGGGCTGATCGTTCCGTCGGCGGATATCTCCCCGGTGCCCGCGATGAACCTGCCGCCGGTCAGGTTCCCGGGGGTCAGCTTGTCCACGATGCCCAGGGCGAACATGAGGCCGGCGCTCGGGCCGCCGATGGTGCCCACCCGGATCGTCACGCCGAACGGGAACGCATAGCTCTCCGTGACAGCGACCCCGACCACGGCGTGCCCGTCCGCCTTGGCGGTCTTCAGGTGGAACTGCCGGGTCACCCGGTGGCCGCCGGTGGTGCGGGCGATGGTGAGGGTGACCGGGGCGCCGGGAGCGCGGGCACGGATCAGTGGCGCCGCGTCGGCCTTGCAGGTCACCGGCTTGCCGTCGACGGCGGTGATGACGTCATGAGCGTGCAGCACGCCGTCCGCGGGCAGGCCCTTGCTGACCGCCACGATGGTGTCCACGGTCGTGAAGTGGATGCCGAGCACGCACAGCGCGGCGGCGGTCGCCGTCTGCTGCGAGCTCACCATCTGCTGGGTGTCCTGCTGGACCACCTGCCGCTGGGTCTTGCCGGACCCGAACAGCTCCTCCTGCGGCACCACCGCCTCGTGCGGGGTCAGCCACGCCCGCAGGGCGGCGAAGACGTTGAAGGATTCCGACGGGCCGCCCTGGAAGGAGACCGTGACCAGGTTGAGATGGCCGCCGGCCGGATAGGTCGGGTGGCCGACGATCTGGATCAGTGACTTGCCGCCCGGGAGCTTGCCGAGGGTGTTGAGCGTCGGGCCGGGGCTCAAGATCACGTAGGGAACGGGGAGGACCACCGCCGCCACCGCGGCCACCGCCACCCCGGCCATCGCGACGAACAAGGTCAGCTGGCGGCGGCTGGCCGACCGCAGGCTAGGCACTGTTGACCCATTCACTCTCGCCATCGCCGAACCGCTGGTGCTTCCAGATCGGCACGCTGTGCTTCAGGTCGTCGATGAGGGCGCGGCAGGCCTGGAAGGCATCACCCCGGTGCGGGCAGGCCACGGCCACCACCACCGCCAGGTCGCCGACGTCCAGGTCGCCGACCCGGTGTACGGCCGCCAGTGCCAGGACGTTGTGGTCCGCCGCGACCTTTTCGGCCACGACGCGCAGTTCAGCTGCTGCCGAGGGGTGCACGCTGTAGGACAGCCGGGTCACCTCGCGGCCCCCGTCGTGGTCGCGGACCACGCCCACGAACAGTGCGATACCGCCGGCCCGGGGGTCGGCGACGGCGGCGAGCACCTCGTCCACCGACAGCGGCGTGTTCCGCAGCTCGGCCAGCCTGATCACGTTCACGGGAGCAAAGGTACCCGGATCACGCCCGGCCGGCCGACCGCCGGGCTGTGCGCGGGGTGTCCACCGCCTTCGCCCCCGGCACCTGGCCCGCCCGATGCCGTGGCGCTGGGTGCCGCAGCGGCCGCTAGGTGCCGCGGCGGCGGCGGCGGGCCGCGCGGACGATCGCCGCGGTGCCGATCACGGCGACCGTCGCCCCGGCCGCGGTGATGGTCGCCTCCTTGCGCGGGATGCGCCGCGCCGCGGCGCGGTGGAGCGCCCTTGCCTCCATCAGCGCCTGCAGGACCGCGGCGTTGTCGTAAGCCGGGCGCCAGCCGGCCTCACGCAGGGCCTGGCAGTCGACCACCCACGGGTAGACCAGGTAGTGCAGGTCATTGACGGGCGCTGGGGTGATCCCGATCCGGTAGAGCCGCTGCGCGGTGCCGAAGGTCAGGCCGGCCGGGAGCTCGATCCGGCGCAGCCCGCTGATCTCCTCGACCTGCTCCTGTTCCAGCCAGCCGTCGCAGCCGACCGCGAAGTTCCCGGTCACATCCCCGGCGACGGCCATCTCCAGCGCGGACACCAGGTCGTCGAGATGGCAGAACTGCCACCGCGGCGCGCAGCCCTTGACCGTCAGCAGCCGGGCCGCATCGAAGTGCCTCGTCACCGGGGTGTCGATCCCGTCCCCGACCAGGGCGGCGGGCCTGACCACGGTGACCGCCATACCGGGATGGGTGCGCGGGGAACGCTCCGCCAGGTGCTCGATCTCCAGCAGATCACCGGCCACGCTGCCGTCCGGGTCGGCGCCCAGCGGTGCCGTCTCCGGCAGCGGCACGGCGTTGCCGGGCCGGGCTCCATAGACCATCGCACTGGTCACCAGGATCACCCGGCCAACCCGCCCGGCCGCCGCCGCGGTGAGCACCGTCTGGGCGGCGCGTACGTTGAATGCCCGCCGGGCACGGTAGTCGGAGTCGCCCAGGTCCACGTCCGTGTGCACCAGGACATCCACCCCGGTCAGGCGGCCGGCCAGGGCCGGATCGCGCACGTCCGCCAGGCGCCAGGTCACCCCGGCCACGTCGCCGCGGTGATCGTCGATCGCGACCACCCGGCTGACCCTGGCCGAGTCGGCGAGCCTGGCAGCGAGCGCGTGCCCGAGCCCGTGCGCGGCACCGGTGATAGCTACCACCGGCCCCGGCCGGGCAGCCGGCGTGCCCGCGGCCCGCCGGGCGGTGGCCCGGGGCCGTGACCCAGCAGCCCGCCCACCACCCTTGCGGGCACGTCCGGCACCCGTGGCTTCGCCGGCCCCGTCCGGGGCGGCCGCGCCGTCAGGGCCATCGGATCCGGCCCGCGGGCCGGCATTGCCTGGGCCGGCATCGGAGGGGCCGGCCGTCCCGGTGCGCCCACGGCGAACCTCGGCTGGTGCGGTGCTCACGGGTGCGGCTCCCGGGATAACGTGGTTTACGTGACCCTTCCATCCTGCCTGAGAGGCCATCGGCATGGCTGATCCTCCCTTCGGCTTCGGACTGCCCGGTGGTCCGGGGCAGGGTTCTGGCGGGTCCGGTGACTCTGGCTCCTCCGGCGGCCCGCCCGGCGAAGGCGGCCCGCTCGGCCCGTTGGGCCCGCTGGGTGACCCGCAGCAGTTCGCCGATGCGCTCCGTCAGTTCGCCGACCTGATGTCGTGGCAGGGCGGCCCGGTGAACTGGGATCTCGCCAAGAATGTGGCACGCCACACGGTGGCCGCCGAAGGCGACCCGAGCGTGCTGGACACCGACCGTAACAAGATCGTGGAAGCGGTCAGGCTGGCCGACCTGTGGCTGGACGAGGTCACGAGTTTCGCCAGCGGTGTGCGCCTGGTCGAGGCCTGGAGCCGGTCGGAGTGGGTGGAGGCCACGCTACCGGTGTGGTCCAAGCTCTGCGACCCGATCGCCGAGAAGGCGGTCGAAGCGATGAGCGGCATGCTCACCGATGCCCCTGGGGACCTCGGGACCGGGCTGCCAGAGGAACTCGGCGCCGCGCTGCAGGCGATCGGCGGCGGCCTGAGCGGCCTGGGCGCGATGATGCGCCGCATCGGCGGGATGATGGTCGGCTCGCAGACCGGCACCGCACTGGGTGAACTGGCTCGGGAGGTCGTCAGCTCGACCGACGTGGGACTGCCGCTGGGCCCCGCGGGCACTGCCGCGCTGCTGCCGGCGGGCGTGACCGCGTTCGGTGAGGGATTGTCGGTCGGGGCGGACGAGGTCCGGCTCTTCCTGGCGCTGCGGGAGGCGGCACACCACCGGCTGTTCGCCCATGTGCCCTGGCTCCGGGCATACCTGCTCGGCGCGGTGGAGGAATACGCCCGCGGTATCACCGTGGACGCCGCCCGGCTGCGCGATGCGATGCCGCAGATCGATCCGGCCAACCCGGACGCGCTGCGCGAGGCCCTGTCGGGCGCCGCCCTGTTCCAGCCCGAGGACACCCCGCAGCAAAAGGCCGCCCTCGCCCGGCTGGAGACCGCCCTCGCCCTGGTGGAGGGATGGGTGGCCACGGTCGTGAACGCGGCGGCCGGCAACCGGCTCCCGCAGGCCACCGCGCTCGGCGAAGCGATCAGGCGCCGCCGCGCCACCGGCGGGCCGGCCGAACGGACCTTCGCCACGCTGGTCGGCCTGGAGCTGCGGCCACGCAGGCTGCGCGAGGCCGCCGCCATCTGGCTCAGGCTCACCGAGGCCCGGGGCACCGACGGCCGGGACGCCGTGTGGGCTCACCCGGACCTGCTGCCCACCGAGGAGGACTTCGACGACCCGGAGGGTTTCGTCCGCGGCCGGACGGACTGGGACATCGCCGCACTCGACAAGGCCACCGAGGGCGAGGGACCATCTGGCGGGCGCGCCGATGATGGCGGGGCTGACGAGGGCGGCACTGACGAGGGCGGCACTG
>Ga0307373_10005001_pt1 | contig 21959 bp, 15 predicted proteins | sample OX2MG_FD_202534 | JGI IMG/M metagenome (GOLD analysis project Ga0307373, IMG submission 202534) | Soil microbial communities from Risofladan, Vaasa, Finland - OX-2 | ecosystem: Environmental > Terrestrial > Soil > Coastal area > Acid sulfate soil | place: Finland: Risofladan, Vaasa | collected... | reverse complement strand
ACGTGATGGTCTATCCGAATCCCGCAAAGACCAGCAGTGGGCAGCTTACCTTCGCACAACTTACTGCGCAGGCGGATATTCGGATTTATACTATCAATATGCGCTTCATCCGCGATCTAACCGCAACGGGTTCGCAGGGCGGCGTGACGTGGAACCTGCGCGACGATGCCGGCAATCTCGTTCCCAGCGGCGAATACCTTTACTATGCGACTGGAACGAATGATGCGGGAGTATCGGTCGAAGGCAAAGCAGCGAAATTCGTGATTGTAAATGACCAAAAATAATTTATCCAAAAATTCTATCCCATAAATCCCATAAATCCAGGTTCAGGCCAATGATTCTCACGGATAACCAAATTCAACGCGCCATCGACGATGGCTCGATCGTTCTCTCACCATTCCGCACGGAATGCCTCGGTTCGAATAGCTACGATGTGCATCTCGGAAAAATACTCGCGGTTTATAAAGACGAAATTCTCGATGCAAGGAAGCACAATGAAGTCGAATTCTTTGAAATCCCCGAAGAGGGAATTATCCTGCTCCCTGAAAAACTTTATCTCGGCGTCACGGAAGAATATACCGAGACCCATCGGCATGTCCCATTCTTAGAAGGGAAATCGAGTGTCGGCAGGCTGGGTATCGACATTCACGCGACCGCAGGAAAGGGCGATGTTGGATTCTGCAATTCGTGGACGCTCGAAATCTCCGTCCGCCAACCGGTACGAATTTATGCCGGCATGCCGATCGGCCAACTCATTTACTTCGAAACATCCGGCGAGCCGGCCATCCCATACAATGAAAAAGCAAACGCGAAATATGCTACGCGATCCACCCTTCCTATCGAGTCCAGGATGTATCGAAACTGGGATGAAGCAACGGGGCGCTGGAAATAGCCATTATTCGCTCGCGTTCTTCACCTCGATCATCACTCTTCTATTAAGCGCCCGGCCCTGCGGAGTGTCGTTGGGTGCGATCGGGCGTGTAATTCCATATCCGCGTGCGGTAAGGCGGCTGGGATCGACCCCTTGCTCGCTTAGAAAATGGCACACCGATTCCGCGCGGGTCTGCGAGAGGATGAGATTACGCTCCGGATCGCCTTGCGAATCCGTATGCCCCTGCACTTCGATTCGGAGCTCCGGCAGCCGCTTCATTACGTCCGCAACTTTCTTTAGCACCGCACGCGAGGATGCGTTGACCGTACTCTTTCCGACATCGAACAGCACATCGTCGAGCCGGAAAAGCGATCCCTGCAAATCTTTCGCGGAAACGCTGGGATCGAACATATCCCCGTTGGGCAGTTGGAACCCGGGACGTTGCTCGGCTTTCAGGCCAAGCTTCCAGATGTCGCTCTTGCCATATCCATGCTCGGCGCTTTCATCCGAGCTGGAAAAATAGGCCGTATCTCCGCGCGCTCCCATCGTAAAGTAAGCATCGAACGAAGGCGTGTTGACCGGTGGACCCATATTCCTTGGCGTGGACCAATGCATCCACGTGCTATCGAGCCTTCGTGTCACAAAAATATCGTAGCCGCCATAGCCGCCACGCCCGTTCGAGGAAAAATAAAGCGTGCGATCGTCGTAGGCAATGAACGGCGAGATTTCATCCAATGGCGTGCTCAACTCGGCGATATGTTCCGGCGTGGACCAATGAAGTCCGCCAAGGTTATGGGATAAATAAAAATCATGCTGCCCCTTGCTGTCTTTGCGCTGTATGGCAAGGATCATGATCTTTTCATCGCTCGAAATCGTCATCATCGCGATCGAGGTGTCGTTGTAATAATCGTCGATGTCGAGCGGCTCCGGGAACCCCCAGGTGCCATCCGGCTGCTTTTCGGAAATGGAAAATCCCTTTTCGCCGGTGCCATCCGGGTGATAAATATTTTGGAGATAGAGATGCGTCGCCGTGCTATTGATGGCCCGAACGCCATCGTAATTCTTCGTATTGAGTGGGCCGGCCATGTGTGTGGCCTTTGCCCAGGAGCCATCGGACTGGCGCGTCGAATACCAGATGTCCTCATCCTCATGGTTCTTCGCGTAGCCCACATTCTCTGGGGCACCCTTACGGACAAAGAACATAACGGTCTCATCCGGCGTCAGCACGGGAAAAAGATCGCTGTATTTCGAATTGATGTTCGGCCCAAGATTGATTCGAACAAATTGAATGCTCTCCGGGCCGTTCTTCGGCGCGGGCGGAGGGATTGCGATCACGGATCCCGGAACCTGGCTATCCTGAGCATACAGCGACGGCGTGGCCGGCAAAGCGGCGGCGCTAAAAAAAACCAGCAAACGTAATATACGGCGATTCATAACGGCGATTCCTAAAAAACGGGCAAAGAATGCAATGGAAAAGAAGGAAAATCACGGCGGCGCGGTTCCCCGCCGATGTTGCGGCCTCGCTAAATTGCCAATGGAAAGCGTGGATCACTTACAAAAACATGCAAACACCTATGTTTTTAATAAAAGCCTGCCCTTAGCTTGTCTTAATTGATATGGTGCCTCATCAAAAAGCAGTTATGAATTTTGGCGGGATACGTTTAATTTTCATTTTGGGCGTTCCTCTGGAAAAAAATCTGCTTTGAAAAATTTTGACATTCTCCCGCGCGTCAAATTCGCCAATTCCATATTTCAGCCTTCAATGAGCAATGCACCCCTTCCATCCTTCATCCCTCAGCCTTCATCCTTTCCCCAATGGGTGCTCATCACAGTCCCTTCTAACTTACGAAATAAAAATGGCAATGTCAAGTAATTCCGAAAGATTTTTTTGATTTTTTTTTTCGCGGACGCTCCATCCCTATCGCTCGACCACGAATCGGCGCGTCTCGATATATCCATTGGCGGACGCTCGGAGGTAGTAGGTTCCGGCCGGCAACTGCGATGCATCAATCTCAAGTCCGTTCGAAATCGCTTCGCAATTCATTGGTTTTTGCCGTCCGAGGAGATCGAATAGTTTGATCTTGGCAACGCTCAGTCCTTTGCCGGAAATTTGCACTCGACTCGTTGCGGGATTAGGCGCCACGCTCTCGATATGAAATGGCATCGCGCCCGCGAGCATGTAATTCTGCAAGATCTGATTGCCGCATCGGTAAACGTAAGTAAATTGCGCTCCGGAATCCGCGATGCTCGCAATACAATCGGGAGGAAGATCGCGCAAAGAGGCGAACGAAATGTTCGATAGCGCGAGCGGTGTGCTGGTTGAATCCGTAAGATAAACCTGGAATCGCAGCGTGCCGACGGTATCCGAATTCGGAATTGGCGAAAGCGTAAAGCTTTGAGTAATGACCCCGCTCTTGGGCGTCGTGTTTACGACCGTGAGGCCGGCACCACTCGCGTTCAAAAAACTCAGGAGATCGTCATTGTGAGTAATATCGAAATGCAGCGCGGAAATCATTCCAGCGGGAATCGGGCCATCAAGGATTGCGTAACACGTAACTATTTGTCCGCCGGTTGTGCTATCGGAGGGTGCAACCACTAAGCGCAGCGTTGCGGGGGGAATCGCCGTGGCAAGCAGCGGCACGGTTTCGCTGTCCGGCGGGGTGTTGGCGTTGCTGTAGAAGGTTACCGTGCCGTTCGTGGTGGACGGCGTGGACGTATAGTGGACGCGAACCGCTACGGAATCATTCCCAGCAATAAAAATCGGAAACGCCGTATCCGGCGAGTAACTCGCATTTGAGAACACTGCACTATCGACCCGTAGCGTATCGCAGCCGGGATTGTAAAGCCAGATCGTCGTATCCCGCTCCTCGCACTCGAAGAGCGCGCCGAAATCGCGCGCGGTGGTGTCAGCCGATACTTCGCGGTTGCCCGGCGAGCCGGTTCCCGAAAGCGCCACGCGCTTCGTGCCGGCGTTTGTGGTAATAAATAGGGTGTCTGAACTGGGATTCGTGGGATTTTCAGGGATATATGTGATAAGGATGGTATCGCTCGATCCCGGCGCGCGTGGCGCAGTGCTTCCAGCCTGCGAATCCGCAATAGAAAATTCCCCGGTCCCCGAAACCCGGAACCCGATTCCCGTGAGCGTATCGCAACCCGTGCTCATCAGAACTATCGGAAGCGTCGCCGAATCGCAGGTAGAGACGCTGCCAAAATTAAGCGCGGTATCGGAAAGCATGGCCGATGCCGGGCCGCGCTCCACGCGGATTTGTAGCGCAAGTACCGTGTCGAACGAAGTCGTATTCGAATGCTCCGTGAGCGTCATATGCGCGAGCACATCCATCGTGGTATCTCCAATCGAGAATATTGACGCGCCTTCCGCGCCCGGAGTGAAATCCACCACAAGACTATCCTTTATAGACTGTGGAATATCGAGCGGCAATTGCGGATTGCCGTTCCATGTGAGCGGAAGCGTAACGCCCGTGGGAAGCGTAACCGAATCCACTTCCAGAAAGCCGCACGTAGTGTTCGTAATATAAATCATTCCCACAACCGAATCGCACATCTTCACCGTGAGCGTGGGCGGATTGATGGAAAAGCTCCGCGTATCCAAAACTCCCGCGCCCTGAACGCGAATCGTATCGGTGTGCTCGGTCTCGCCGTCGTTCCAGAAGATGAGGACGCTGCCGCGCTCCGTAGCCGCTATCGAGGGCTTGAAGGAGATACGGAAGTAAGTGCTGGAATCCTTCGCGGGAATATAGTTCCGTATTGGCTGGAGAGAGAAATCTTTGAATCGGGTGCTGTCGGGGCGAAGAAGTAGGCTATCGATCCGAACTGGCTCACAGCCATGCGCATTAAGGCTGAACGAATCTTCGACTGCTACCAGATTGCAGATCTCTTGGGCGCCGAAGTCGTAATTTCGCATTATGGGAAGTTCGAGGATACCGGGATTCGGTTTAACATCGAGAGTAACGCGGAATGCCGTATCCATCACCAACCAATCCTCGCGGCGAATGCGCGCATGTAGAATGAAGGAATGGGTGCCCGCCAAACGCGGATAGATTACGATGCTCTCCATATTCGAAGGTTGGCCATCGCCGATATAGGAGCTATCGTATGTGGTCGAGCACTCAGCAATCGTGTCGCTCCCTAACGTATCGGGATAAATGGCTGCCGAGTCGAGAAAAACCCGCAGGCAACCGCCGTTTGTTACGGTGAATGACACACTAACGGAATGGCATAGCTGGGTGTGAAGCGTGTCGCGTTGGCTGGGAACCGAAACGGAAAGCCAGGGCCAGTAATTGGCGGAAAGCGCGCCATCGCCGCCATCGGTCGTCTTCCAAATATTGCGATTCCTGTCCATTGCATACACCGTCGCACCCGTGCCAACCGCGGAGATGCTGCAGTAATCGTAAAACCCGGGCGGGCCGCCAACATTCGACCACGTCACACCTTGATCGGTCGAGCGGATGAGGCCGCTATCCAATACAAAATCGTCGTCACGCTGCGCATAAATTGCGCCGCAGCCGCCATACGTAATGGCACCGGTTAGTCCTCCCGCCGAAATAACAGGACTCTGAAGCAAACTCCATGTCGCGCCACCGTCGGTGGAATGCTCGATATGGCCTGGCGGTGCACCGTAATTAAGGTTTATCTGCTCCTCGTCCGCGCAAAAATAATCGAGCGTGCGCGGAATTGCACAGGACATGAAGGATCCCCGCGTTCGACCAGTGCCAACATGCCAGCCGTAAGGATCGCTGCCATTTGTGGTATAAAGCGTTCCAATGGACGGTCCGCCGACATCCGTGCCCACAACGCCACCCATGTTGTTGCCAGACAATGTGTAAACCTGCACGACCGGCAGGTAGGGAGCATTGGGCCCAGAGTACCACGTATTCCCATCGTTGGTTGTGTACCAAGGCACCGGGGGGTGGTCCCATATATTGACGGCATAGACAGTGCCGTTCCAGTAATAAACGCCGGAGAAATCGAAACCGTCAGGAGAAATTCTCCGCCATGAGTATCCGCCGTCCTCCGTTTCAAATATTCCGCCGACATCACTTAAATTTAGGCCGTCCGACTGACACGCGGCGAAACCATGTAGCGGATTTTCAAAATACATCTGGGTGATAGATGCGGTGAAAGAAAGCGCCTTCCACGTCTTGCCACCATCAGTTGTCTTATATAACTTGTTGGATGTACCCTGCCACCCGCCACTGAAGGCAAATCCAACACTATCGTTAACAAAATATGGCGCAACCTCCCCCTTGAAGCGGCCAACAATCTGCCAGTGCTGAGCAAAAGCGGTTGGTATCCAGCTAAGAAAAAAAATTGTTATTGCTGCAAACCGAAGCTTCCACATAATTTCATTCCTAAAAAAGTTTCGTCCGTGCCGGGAATTTTATTCTCAGCACGGACGAAATGGTATTCTTAATGTTGCACCGAGAGCATGGTTCGCGCATGCGAGCCTTCGTCCCCGATTGCTTCAATTATGTAATTACCCGAAGGCCATTGCGAGACATTAAGCGGAATGCCGGTTCCATTCGATTGAATGGCGACGGCATCTGCTTTCTGAACGGTTTGGCCCAGCAGATTGATTACGCGAAATGATCCAGACTTTCTCATGCTTTTCCTAACGAGGGCGCTCGTGGAAGCATTCGCGGGGTTATCGCGGAGCGAAACTCTTCGATGCTTGCGGTTCATTATAGGGAGCGACACACGAGAGGGGCCAAAAGTTACACGGTATTTCAGGCACGCACGGTTAACGTGAAAATTCACACAGACACAACAGGTTCCTAACATTGGGAATTTACATTTTTAACGGCTCTTCGCGCGGGCGACGAGGGCGGCGGTATTCCTTACTCGCCGCAACCGCCTCTTGCCGAGGATCTCGCGGCGCATCGCAAGTTCGGAGCGGTGGTCCGGTTGGATCGCGGGATGTTTCGCGCGGAGCGTCACGGCAACGTGCTTCGCATTTTTCAGGACTTCGAACCGTACTGACTTGCCGGTCAGGAGCGTGTATTCCGCCATGGAGACTGCGGTCGCATTCACGGTATTTCCGTTGATCGCGCAAACGGTATCGCCACATTGGAGCGCGGAGGATCGGTCATTCACGGTGGCATCGTCAAGTTCGGAATCCGGCGGCGTTGCTCGGATGATGGCGGTGCCGGCGGCGTTGAGCGCGAGGGTAAGCCCGAGTTCGCCACCGGTCCTCATGCTGGCGGGCACTTCTCCGCCCGCGCCCATTTTTTCTAAGTAGGCTTCGACCGGCAGCGTGTCGGCTCCCTCGATATACTTTTTATAGAAATCGGTGAGATCGGTTGACGAGTATTTCGAGATCGTTTGCACGAGCAAGCTGTCGTCGTAGGTTTTTCCGCTCGGCGCTTCGCGGTTCATGCGAAGCAGGACGTTATCGAGTGAAGAGCGTCCGTTCGTTTTCGCGCGGATTTCAATATCCATGAGGAGCGCGACGAGCGCACCGCGCGCGGTGAGCGCCGCGCAGCGACCCGAATTATACTTGCACATCTCCCACGAAATTTTTTCGAGCGACACGGCGGGGTCGTCATTCGCCGCTCGCTGCCACTGGTCGATCGCGGCGAAGAATTCCGACGGCGTCGTAAGGCCATATCGCACTTGCAAGAGCTCCGCATAATATTCTGAAACGCCCTCGGTAAACCAGAGGGAACGCGCGTCGATCGGGGTGGTATAATCGACCGGACCGAGCTGGGAAATATGGAACCGCTCGCCATCCCATGTTTTGAACAGCGTGGCGGCCAGCATGTGCCGAATCGCCGGCTCCTGTTCGCTCCAGGCGGCGCTGGGCAGCGTATAAACACTCGACGAGGGATGCGCGATAGCATGGGCCGAGCCATCGGCGGGATAGACCACAAAAAGATAACTATTATATGGCACGGTGCGGAAGAAGGAGGTCTCCGCACTCAGGATGCCACTTGCAATCTGCTGAAACGAGTCGATCGGAAACCCGCCAGGCCCGCCAGCAACGATAGCATAGTCCACGCCATTTTGGGAGAATCCGGCGACCTGAAATTTTGGCGCAATGAGGAGGGGCGCTTCGGCGAGCGATTCGTAATCGCTGAAATTAAACGCCGTCTGATGGTAGCTCGAAGTGGCGGAAGGATCGTCATCGGTCGCCGACTCGAGTGTGGTAGCGAGCATCCACTCCTTCGGCATGGTGAAAATGATCGTTCCAGGCAATCCTTTGTCGTTATCGAAATATCCGAACAGCGCCTCGGTATTTGCGAACACCCCGTTCGCGTCGATCCGCGCGAGGCCCAATTCCGGTGAGGAGCCATCGGCGTGGGAATCCTTTATCCGGTAGGTAAGCCTTGCGACATTGTTTTGATTCGGGATTTTCCATTGGTCGGGAGTGACGTGCTCGATCGGAAGCTCGTTCCCGCTCGAATCGAACGCCTGCAAATCCTGAATGAACCGGCCATAATGCACGGTACTATAAATGCCGGGCGCCCATACGGGCATCTGGAAAATCATCGTGTCCGGGCGCATCTCCAATGGCTGGACTGTGACATCGATGTAATGATCGGCCACATGCGAGAGATCGACTCGATAAATAAGCCGCTGTGCAAACGCGGTGTTCCGGTTCGCACTGCTCAGGCATAGGATGATGGTGCTTGCCAGGACAAGTGTCCTGGCAAGTTTCTGACATATATTTCTCATCTGATAAAATGAGGAGATTTGATTCGATTGGGGCGCTTCGGAGGCCCGGTTATGATAGGCTTTAGGTCAAAGCCCATGCCACCGTGGGACGGTAACGAATGACGAATTACAAATTAACGAAGACCACACATAAGACTTCCGTCTCTTAGGGATGTCATTGCGAGGGGCATTCGGCGACCGAAGGGAGCCGAACGCGACGAAGCAATCCGTCGATTAAACGAGGGATTGCTTCCCTCGATACCTCGGGACCAGATTTTTCTCCCTACGATCGAAAAATCTTCCTCGCAATGACATCATAAGAACAGAGATTCATAATTGCTTACTGTCCCACGATTCCTTTTCGGATCTCGACGGCAAGCGGCGAGGCATTGGGGTCCATGCCCTGCTCTTTCGTGGGCTTGGTAAAATTAACAGGAATATCCATCGTCTTGCCGTCGCGCTCGATGGTAACGGTAACGGAGGTAAGCGAGTCCTTTAGTGCCGCAATTTTTTCGACATTTTCGAAGGTGAGTTTCGTGCCGTTGACCGCCAGCAGTTCATCGCCAGCCTTCATGCCGGCACGAGCAAGCACATTAGCGGTGTCGAGGGAAGCGAGGACAAAATTCCCATCTCGAAACCCGAGCGACACGGAACCGGATGGCGCCGAAGGCGTGCGCCCCATCATCGCCAGATAGGTATCGACCGGCAGGGAATCGGTGCCGTGGATATAGCGATTGTAGAAACCGGTGAGATCGAGACCGGAATATTTCTCGAACAGTGGAAGGAGGTCCCGCTCGCGAAATGTTTTGCCATGTTCCGCGGCAGTATTGAAGGCGAACATGACATCGTCAAGTGATTTCTTGTTATTCGTCCGGCTGCGGATTTCAAGATCGAGCATCATCGCCACGAGCGGCCCGCGAGAATAAAACAGTGTCGCTTCGTCCAGATCGAACGCGCTCTCGTCGATCGAAAGCGCTTCGAGCGATTTTTTCTTTGCTTCCTCCGGAGCCATCGCCATTTCCTTGCGCCACTGAGCAATGTCCTCATAGAATCGTTCGGGACCGATAATGCCATATCTTGCGAGCAGCGTATGCGCATAATATTCGGTAATGCCCTCGGCCATCCACAGGCTTTTTGTCATCACGCGCTGGGTATAATCGAACGGTCCAAGCAAATTCGAGTGAATGCGTTTGACATTCCACAGATGAAAAAACTCGTGCGAAAAAATGGGAAGGAATGACTGCTTGAACAGCGGCCAGGACATATCCATCACCAGATAATCACTGGAATTCGCATGTTCCAGGGCTCCCTGAGCGAAGCTCGGCAAATGGGAAAGCGTCGGTGCGACGATTTCGAAGGTATAGTGCTTAAACGGCGTATCATGAAAAAAATCGGTTTCGGCATGGACAATCTGGCGCAAATAATAGGTGAGCGAATCCATCTTCGCCTCCGGCCAGGTCCCATCGGTCACAACCGCGACATCGTAATCCGCGCTTCCCTCCCGGAAGCCCTGTGTGATGATATGATCGGTTGCTTTTCCGCTGTCTATTCCCGGGGCCGCTATAATCGGCGCATCGGCAAGTTCATCATAGTTCCTTGCGTTGAATCGAGGTACAAATTGTTTCTCTTTTCCCGGCCCGTTGGACGGCAATGGACTTAGTGGACAGGCAAGTTTCCAATCGTTGCTAATTTCATAGGTTACTTGCGAACCAGAATTTTTATCGTCGTCATAATACCCGAAGAGCGCGGTCGCATTGGCAAAAAAAAGTGACGTGTCGATGTTCGCCATCGCGAAATAGAGACTGGTGGTATCGTCATGGGAATCGAGCACATCATATTCGATTTTCTTCACCGATTGCCCGGTGGAAATTTCCCAGCGATCATCATTCAATTGCTTCACGGCCAGCGCGTGATCGTATTTATTGAAAGCTTTGAAATTCCGGACGTATCTTCCATAATGCGTCACGCTATACGCTCCCGGCGCCCACACTGGCATTTGATAGGTTGCGGTATTGGCGCGAAAGCCCGATGGAACGAGCGTCACATGCACTTCATGCGATTTCGTATTACGAAGATCGACTGTAAATTTCAGGACGCCGCGCGCGAAACCAGCAGGCGCGACAACGATAGTGAGCATTACGACAACGGCGAGGCGACGAATAGTCATGGGCGTGACTAACCGCGCGCAACGCTGGCTGGTTCGGCGAACTAAAGCGCGTTCAATAATGCTCCTAATATTATTAATAACTAAGAAACCCATGAAACCTCTTCAAAATCTCGTACATCCTGTTCTGCTTTTGTGCTTCGGGATTTCGGCAACGGCTCTTTCTTCCTGCAGCCATAGCACGTCTCCCAATAGTGGAACCGTCACGTGGACCGTTCCCTCCATTGGAACGATGTTCATTTTTAAAGGCTCATCATCTACCGACCCACCCATCCTCGACACTTTTGAAATCACGGCGACGGGTCAGAGCATCGGCGGGAAATCGAATGTCGTTCGGCTCGTATCCAGAAACATGCAGGATTCGTCGGTAGGCTTCTATAATTTGGAACCGAATGGTGATTTTTCGCTGGGCGATTCCGGTAGCTCCGGACTTCCTGGAAGAATGCCGGAATACACGTGGCAAACGTTCCCCGTTGGCGATCCGCAGACTATTTCGGACCCGCCAGTCGATACACAAGATGGGCCGTACCATAATGTCGAGTCGAGTGTTCGTGCTTTAGTCGGAATAGAGACCCTAACCGTACCGGCTGGAACCTTTTCAGCGTATCATGCCAGGGAAATATGGAAAAACTTCAGCACACGAACGGATAGTCTCAGCGCAAACAGCGACAGCACCGTCGGGTATTTCGATATTTGGTTCGTGCCATCCATCGGAATGTATATCAAGGAAACAGACACCACCATCAATACCGGGCATTACAAGAACTTTACAACAGGTGAAGGTGATTTGATTAAATATGTACCTCGGTGAACGATAGATCTGCGGCCCTACCCGAACATTACACAAAAGTTACCTACCCGTGGATGGCACGATAGAGCAATGATTAGCGAACAATCACTATCTTCGCCACTTTTATTCCATCCGTTCCAACCAGCCGGACAAAATAAGCGCCCGAAGGCATGGCCGATGTATTCACGCGGTAATTATATTTTCCCGGTGTCATCGGTCCATCGTGAACGATGACCACTTCCCGGCCAGTCTCATCGACAATTCCCAAATGCGCCGAAGTTGCGTGAGTTTCCGAGGCATGAATGTCTAAGAAGCCCGGTGCTTGCCGTATCGTAAGTTCACTCGGAGGCAAATTGGATTCGGCAACACCTGCCAGCGTTACCTTCACACCCAGCGTCACGCCGCCACTTTCGTTCCACCACGATCCGCTCGGTGTGGTTGTAAGCTTTGCCGCGCGAACGACATAAATATTGCTGTCGGCGAGCGGAGACATGTCGGTGAATGCCGTTCCCGTGACGGGCGAAGTGTTGATTTGCAGTAGCGTATCGCCGGTCGCGCCGGCGCGGTAAATGGTATATCCAGGAACTTTAATAGAAGGAGCGTTCCATGTGAGCTTCACGCTGTTTCCTGTGACGCTCGCCGAAAGCGCGGTTGGAGGGTCGGAGAGATATTCCATCCGCAACGTTGGATCGCCCATGAGGGCGACGTGAACGCCGTTCATGGAAGGGCTTACCATATAATCGCTTAAGAGGAGAAAATTGACGCCTATCGTTCCCCAATTGATCTGGCCGGTAACGTCCTGCGAAAGCCGCGTGCAATATCCAAAGGTTTCTCCCATTCCGAGCGGATGAAAAAACCAATAGGGCCGGCCCGCCCAGCAGTCTTCCAGCCCAAATTTTGTTGCAAGTGGAGCGCGCAGGAAGTTGTCCGGGCTATCCCAATCCCCGAAAAAGCTACCGAAGAGCATATAGAACAGCGCACCCGCGCCCGGATCCGCAAACAAGGCCGTTGTTCCGACGCCGGAAGATCCTTGAAACCAGCCCCCGCCACAACCATAAGCCCAAAGATATTTCGCGGTATCGAGATAAGTAAACCAATTCCCCGCTTTTGTTTGAGCGGAGTCGTAGGCAATATCGTTGTATTTCGTATCGATATTCTGGGTGCCGACTAATGGGGGGAAGTTTCTCCATCCGTTTGTCGCAGGTGCATCGTAATCCAAGGGCAGCACATAAGGAAAGGTATCGAGCTTCCCGCCGATTTTTTCGATATCAATGCCTGCTTCGCGGATAAGCCCGAAGTTATCGTCGATAAGTGCGCGTGTCGGGACCACAAGCTGTCCCATACGAAAGGCATGATCGCGGTCGAGATATTGCTTCATAAGCAGCGTATCCGAAAGTGGGAAGCTCGGCAGATCATACAGATCCACTCGCCCTACTTCCAGATCCATTGGTGCGTCAATAGAACCTTGATCGAACTTGCCGTCGCCCGGAATGTTCTTATTTCGCGGGTCATTAGCGGTCACGTCATTTACGATGTCGTCCGTCCAGGTAGCATCCCAATTTCCATAGTACACATCCGCCGGCCATGCGCCCTGGTGATTTCCCGATCCCGGTACGTGTCCATCTGGAGCGATATCGCCCGAATACGGAACGGGAACATGCCCCAATAAAAAGACGGTACGGACGTTGTAATAGTTGTTGTAATCGTTCTGGATCGAGGCTTGGATATCCGTTACGTTATCTGTGCGGGCGACATCGTGGCGGATCACCTGCCAGCCTTCGGCACGAAGATCGGTAATCAGGCGGTCGATTTCCGTTTTGAGCGGGGACGAGTAGGTATTATCGACGATAAGTTCCACCGCGCCAGGCTGAGGCGAAGCGGGGACCGCGATGCCCGAAGCCAAAAATCCAAATACGGCATAGACCGAATCGTTTTTCGTCGAATCGATCACTCGATATTCGTATGGAGTTCCCACCAGAACGCCTTTGTCGGAATACGAGGTGTCAGCTCCCGGAAGCGTCGCAATCAAGCCCCAGAGATCGCCATTACCGAGCAAGCGGCGGGAGATATAAAAGTGCTGCGCCCTCGCATCGGCCGTCCAATGCAGCGTGATGGTAGGCGGGCTTGTTTGCACCGTTGCTTCGACGGGAAGGATATAATCCGCGGGCGATTTTTGCGCAATCGCGCGGGCGGCAAACATCGCGATGACACTTACGAAGAAAACATGGCAAAGAGTCTTCATGGTATTTTCGAATTTTTAAGTTAGTTCCGTGTTCCGCACCCGGTACATCGCCTCGATGAGTTCCCGGTAGCGCTCTTCGACCGCCTTGCGGCGAATCTTGAGCGTGGGCGTCATCATGCCATTTTCGATCGTGAATGGTTCTGGCAATACCGTAAATCTTCGAACACGCTCGTAGCTTGCAATGCCGCCTTGTAAACGCGCTAACTCCGTGTCAATAGTAGCGCGGACAGCTTCGCTCGTCCCCTCGATGTGGGCTTCGCGCAACGCGGCAACATCGGGCACGATGAGCGCGGTGCAGAACGGGCGTTTGTCACCTACGAGCATGATCTGTTCGATGAAACGCGATTCACCCAAAAGAGATTCAACCGGCGCTGGAGCGATGTTCTTGCCACCCGTCGAGATGAAAATGTGCTTTTTCCGGTCGGTGATTTTTAGGTAGCCTTCCGAATCGAGTTTCCCTATGTCACCGGTATGCAGCCAACCCTCGGCGTCGATCATATTTCGCGAGGCGTCGGGCTGATTGTAATAACCCTGCATAATGTTTGAACCACGGGCAAGAATCTCACCGTCCCCTGCAATCTTAATTTCGACATTGAATAATGGCTTCCCGACCGTTCCCCATTTTATCTTCGAATATGGATTCGCGCAGAGAACTGGTGCAGCTTCGGTAAGCCCATAACCTTCGATGATCGGGAGTCCAAACGCGGCAAATGCTCGCCCAACTTCCGGCGATAGCGCGGCGGCGCCGGAAACGAAAAAGCGGATTCTTCCGCCGGTGCGGGCGCGAATTTTATCGAGTACCAATAAATCGGCAATCGGCTTGAGAACTTTTGCAGCGAGCGGCACGGACTTTCCTTCGAAGGCGAGGCCATTCTTCGCACCTATTCGTAATGCCCAATCGAATAAGCGGCGTTTCATCGGCGAAAGCTTTTCGCGCATCCGCATGATGCGGGCATAGACGCGCTCGTAAAAGCGCGGCACGCCCGTCATGATCGTCGGGCGGATTTCGAGCAGGTTATCGGCAACGGTCTCGCTCGATTCCGCGAAGGCGACCGTCATCGCGCGATAAAAAAAGAAGTGCGAGGCGACATGCTCGAATGCGTGGCACAGCGGGAGAAACGAAAGCGCGACATCCTCTTCGGTGAGTGGCGGGATCGCGGCAAGCGCGCCTTCGATATTGGCCATGATATTACTATGCGAGAGCATCACACCTTTCGGGTTGCCGGTCGTTCCGCTGGTGTAGATGATGGTGACGGTGTCTTCCGCGGAGGCTTTTTTTGCTTCTTCTTCAAAACCAATGGACAGATTGGACGTAATGGACAGATCCCCCAGGTGCAGGATTTTCTTATTGTGCATTGCGCCGAGCTCGGTTTCATCGTTTAGCACAACTATTGTTTGCAGCGAGGGACATTCCGCTTCAATCTTTCGCGCTTTTCCCAATTGGAGGTCGTTCGAAACGATGAGCATCTTCGCGCCGCAATCGTTTACGATAAATTCGATTTGCGGAGGCATGAGCGTCGGGAACATGGGCACCCAGATTGCGCCAAGCGCGAGCGCCGCGAATTCCGCGATGAGCCATTCGGGCCGCGATTCCGAGATGATCGCGATGCGATCCCCGCGCTGGATACCCAGCCGCGCGAATCCGGCAAATACTTCCCGCGTGCGCGCGCCGAATTCGGCGAAGGTCATATCGCGATACGGTTCGCCATGCACTCGCTTGTAACGCAGATAGACGCGGTCTTTGAGCACGCCGGTGGTGTGTTGGAGAAAGGGATCGAGGAGCGTGTCTGAACTCGGATTTTTGGGATTTGAGGGATTCACAGGATTTGGGAAACAGTCTTAGGTTTGGGAAACATTTTTTAACTGCTCGATGGTGCGCAAAAGCTGAACATGAACATCTTCCGGCTGGATAACCGCTTCGAACCGAGAATCATACAGTACCGTGTCAACACGTTTCGGCTTATGAAATGTGTCCAACTCTTCTTTCGAAATTCGGATCGGCTTCTCGCGCAACCCGGCTTTCCACAACATCTCGCCGATTTCAAAAGGCGAAGTAACTCCACAATCGTAAACGTTCCAGATGCTGCTCCAATTATGATTCGCTGTCAAAACATGCCGGAGCGTTTTTTCAATGATAGCCATGCTACTCACGGAATTTGGAGTGTCAACCAATTTCGGATATTGTTGCAGTTTGAGTAGCGTGTTGCGCCGATGCGCGGATGCGGAATAGACTTGCCGCGGCCGCAAAATCGCAATATTCTCTGAATTGAGATCGAGCAGCATCGCATCGGCGGCAGCTTTCGTCCAGGCGTAAAGACACGCGGGCGAAGCCGGATCGCCTGGCGTGAACGGCTTGCCTTCGCTGGTGTATGGCCCGTCCCAAATACATCCACTCGAAAAATGGATGAAGCGAATTTTTGTCGCATGGTGGGCGCCCTCCGCGGCGCCCGCGATGCCGAGGATGCGCTGATAGAGCCGCACGGGCGCTTCGAGGTTCGAGCGCATCGCTTCGCTCGCGTTCGCTTCGCACCAGGCGAGATCGGTCTTGCCGGCGGCATTGATGACGGCATCCGGCGCAATCTCCCGGAGCGCCTCGCTCGTGAGATCGTCGATGTCGCGCGGCCAGACCTGGAGACCGAAATCCGTCAAGTCCCGCGCGAGCGCCGAGCCGATTTGGCCACGGCCAAGAAGAAGTATTTTTTTCAAACTGTAAGTAAAATCATTCAAGTGTAGAGCGTTCCCCAATCTTCCTTCACTGCCGTGATATACGCCAAACATTGCGCCGTTCGTCCCGTGTTGGTTTCCACGAGCGGCTTGAGGTGAGCGATGAACCGTTCCTGCTCCTCAGCGGAAAGCGCGGCTTCTACTTGTTCGCGTAGTGTCGATACAAGCGGATTCGGCGAGGAATTGTAAAATACTTCCCAATTGCCGGACATAAATCCAGCATTTCCCAGCGTCACATCCAATTCGAGATGGATAAATCCGAAGCCGGCTTTTTCGAGCATTTTTACCAAATCGCGCTCGTCGAAATCACCCATCGTGCTTTGCGAATCGTGCTTTGTCTGATTGGCTTCGATAACCTTTTTTCTCAGGTCTTTGATGGGACGCATATCGTACCCCAGGTAATAATCCTCTCGTGGAACGAATTGGAATCCGAGTTTTGCAATGGGTTCGAACATCGAGACTCGCCCACCTTTTTTTAGCACGCGGAAAAATTCTTCGAATGCGCGCTGCTTCTCCTGCACATAGATGATGACGGAGCGCGTCGTCACGGCGTCGATGCTTTCGGATTCCACGGCGCTTAAATCAATGGCATCGGCTTTCAGAAATTCACATCGCTCGATCACGCCCGTTTCCATTGCGCATTCTTTGCAAACATCCAAAAGCTTCTCGGAAATATCGCTGAAGATTACTTTGCCGTCGGCGCCCACTTTTTCGATAGCGCCGAAGCCAATGAGACCGTCGCCGGTTCCGACATCGAGGAGCGTCTCGCCCAATTTAAGGTGCGCGTTCGTGAGCACCCGGTCGCGCACGGGCTTCATGTGCTCGATTACCTGCCGGTGGTGCTCCTCGCTTCCGCCATGGCGATTTTTGAGGAGCCACGCGGCCCAGGGATCGAAAGAATTATGAATTTTTATTGCTTCCATAAAATAGTTCGTATATTTGTCAAGTTTATAACCATTTAGTTTAGCCATGCAAACATTCAATGTGTCGAAATCCGTCCTGTTGGTAGCTCTATTGCTCCTTTTCAGGCCATTTCCTGCTTTTTCACAATATGGCGAGTGGGAACCAGCGGCCGGACCCATCAATATCGCCGGGCTTGGAATTGCCCCGAATGGAGATTATTTTGTGAGTAGCAGCCAATACCTCTATCGCTCAACGGATCGTGGGGCAACATGGACGGCAAATCGCGCGGAGTCCCTCGAAAACAATCTCTACTCCGTGAGCGGGCCGATTCTCTTCACTTCCGCCGGCATCCTGGTGGGTGGCTGCCTGACCACCGACGATGGCGCGCATTGGATTGTCTCGAAGTATGGCCCGGCTTTTAACGGCACAGTGTTTCAGGATCCTCGCCACCAAACGCTCTTTGGAATTGGCGCTAAATACGAAGCGCATATCGGCCCCGACTGGAACGAGCCGCAAATAGTTTCCTCCGAGGACGGCGGCCTGACGTGGAACGTACTTCTTTCTACCGATCAATTGGATTCCATACAGACGCTGCTTGGTGTAACAAGCAATCATGTCCTCTTCGGCCAACGTGCGAACGGACAAATCTTTCGCTTCGATGGCAGCGCCTGGGCACGCGTCGATAGTGAAAACCGGGTGCAAGCCATCGACGAAGTGACGCCCGAAAATCTCGTAATGTTCGCACAGGCCTCCATCGTGCGTTCGTATGACAACGGCCTGACCTGGGCCGTTAGGGATAGTGCTCGAATCACGTATGAGCCGATTCTTCAGATCGATTCAACTTCGTTCCTTGCGGGAGAGAATGGCGAGCTCGTTTTCACGCACGATACGGGCCATTCGTTCCGAACGCTTCCGGGTAATTTCGGTGGGGTGACGAGTGCCATCGGGGAACAGAATATAAACTTGATACTTTTTGCGAACGCATCGAGTGTCTGGCTCAATGAAAGCCCGTCGACTAATCCAATTTTAAGTTCGGCGGTGAGTCAATACGGTGGAATCAACGACTTTGCTATCTCGAAGTGGGGGACGCTCTATGCTATTAATGGTTCCGTTCCAGTCCAATCATCCGATAAAGGTCTGTCGTGGTACGAGTGCCCGGAGACCTACGCGAGTCAACCGGTGACGGGAACGACGATAACGATCGATTCCGACGATTACCGGTATCTTTCAAATTCTAATGGGGGAGCAACCATCCGCATCAATCCTGACGCCGAGGCCGAACCTCTTCCAATCAATGGCGTCCAGCAACTTGTGGCACATCCCGATGGTTCGCTTTTAGCACGCACCGATAGCGGGAGTTTTCGTTCCACGGATAAAGGAAACACCTGGACCCCGCTCCCGCACGCTCTTCCCATCATTTTAGGAATCGATCATGCCGGAATAATTTATGGCTATGATCTCAGTTTGTATTTGCCACATCAATTATACCGATCTACCGACGTGGGACAAAGCTGGACACCGATTCTCACCCAATTCACCGACCGCATGTATTCCTTTGATCCACAATTTGGACCACTTTTCGGAGTCGATAATCAGAATAGAGTGTTCATTGCCATCGATAGTTTAGGTCTTCTGCGCTCCACGAATCATGGCGACACCTGGGATACGTTGCCCATGCCATTGGGCCTTCTGCAAATTAATCCCTATGAGCAAATTACCGGCTTTGGGATCGATGGCAATAACATCTTTTATGTTGATATTTTCGGGTATGTTATTCACAGCCGGGATGAAGGCGTTACGTGGGATGAGGGTTTCGACGAATTCAATTTTCGTTATATCGCACAGTCCCCCGACGGGAACCTGTTCGCATGGTACCCAACGGGTTATACTAATTCACCTGCAACGCCTATTGTCCGTTATGTGGGCGAACCACTTACCGCCGGTATCTCCGAGCCAGCGCCGCCATCCCGTTCCCAGATTGTCTTCCCCAATCCATTCACTGGCACTACGAACTTTCAACTGGACATCGACTCGCCCGGCCCCGTTTCGATTAGCGTCTTCGATCAATTAGGCCGCGAAGTCTGGAATGAAAATCGTACTGTTTCGACAGGACTCCAGAGAATCGAATTCGATGGACAAGCAATGCCCGCGGCCACGTATTTCTATCGCGTTCGGATTGGGAACGAAGTCACGACCGGCACCCTGGTGCTCGAACATTAAGACATTCTTTTAGTCTTCCAATTTTTCCTTCCAAAAATTCCAGGCTCGCACCGCCGCCGGTCGAGACAGGGACATTTTAGGCGGCTGGTTGAACATGCAGCCGTAGTCCAGCCTGATGCAAGAGATGTTGCACCTGCTCCACTGCAGGCTTCGTGACAGCGGGCAGTGGGCGTTCATCCCGCGCCGCAAGAATCGCCTGAACGGCTTCCGCGATTTCGTCCGGGGAACCGTCATCGAGAATGGCGTTCAAATAATGCGCGGCGAACTCCGGATTCTTAAGCCGCTCCGCCAGAAAATTCTCGAATGGAATCGTACTCATTTCTTGGTTGCTTTATACTCTCTCCAAAGGTCTATTGCAAGCTTAATAGTTCTCTTTTGCTCGGATTTATCACTTCCAGCCAAAAGAAGCACAAGTTTGTCGTCTTGACCGTAATATACTCGATAACCCGGCCCAACATGAATGCGCAATTCCGTGACGCCTTCTCCAACAGGTTTTGTATCGCCGAATAATCCTTCTTTCATACGATTCAAACGTTTCGCGATTTGCGCTTGCATTTCAAGCGTGAGCGAGTCGAACCATTCGTCGAAATACCATTTGCCGGTATTGCTACGATATGCTTCGACAATTCTCGCCTTCGATTCCATTACTCTTCCAGCGCCCTCACCCCCGGCAGCACTTTCCCTTCCAGAAATTCCAAACTGGCGCCGCCGCCGGTCGAGACGTGGGACATTTTATCCGCAAGATGTGCTTGTTCCAGCGCCGCCACGCTATCGCCGCCGCCAACGACGGTTGTTGCGCCGTTCGCGGTGGCCCTCGCCATCGCCTCCGCGATAGCAAGAGTTCCCCTCGCAAAATTCGGCATTTCGAAAACACCCATCGGGCCGTTCCACACAATTGTTTTTGCCCCTGCTATTTCTTTCGTGAAAAGCTCGATCGTTTTGGAACCAATATCGACGCCCTGCCAATCTTTTGGAATATTATCCTGGGAGACGGTTTTATATTCCGTGTCATTCTTGAATTCCTTTGCAACGACCGAATCGACGGGAAGGACCAAATGGGTTTGTGAGTGATCGAGTAAAGACTTCGCGAGTTCAACTTTGTCGTCCTCGACGAGTGATTTCCCAATTTCTTTGCCTTGAGCCTTTAGGAAGGTATAAGTCATTCCTCCTCCAATCAAAACTTTATGGGCTTTTTGGAGAAGGCTCTGAATCACATCGATCTTCCCGGAAATTTTCGCGCCGCCGATGATGGCCACGAACGGATGCGCGGGATTCATAAGCACACCGCCTAAGAATTTGAGTTCCTTATCCATCAAATACCCAGCGGCCTTGACTTTTACATAATGCGTAATGCCTTCGATCGAAGCGTGCGCGCGGTGCGCGGCGCCGAAGGCATCATCCACATAGACATCCGCATGCTTCGCGAGCGATTGCGCGAACGCGGGATCGTTCTTCTCCTCTTCGGCATGGAACCGAAGATTTTCAAGCAAAAGTATTTCGCCGGGCTGGAGCGCCGCGGCAAGCTTCTCTACTTCGGGGCCGATACAATCGCTCGCGAAAGTAATGTTCACCTTCACGAGTTCTTTCAAATGCTCGAAGACTGGATTCAGCGAATATTTCTCCTCCGGCTTGCCCTTGGGTCGTCCAAGATGGCTTGCAATAATGAGCTTCGCATTGTGCTCAATGAGTGCCTCGATCGTCGGCAGTGCGGCGCGGATACGGGTGTCGTCTGTGATCGTATATGGCGCTTCTTTTGTGAACGGCACGTTGAAATCGACGCGGAGGAAGACACGCTTGTTCGAGACGTCGATTTGGTCAATGGTCTTATAGTTCATGTTCGTAGCCGTGGTCTTTAGCCCACGGTGTGTTTGCGCTCCGCGACCGTGGGCTAAAGCACACGGCTACACGTCATGTGGCTTCCGCGAGTATCGCGTGTAATTCCTGCACGCTCCGGACCGTTCGTTCGCCTTTTCGCATGGAGCTAATTGCGCTCACGACGCTCGCCGCCGCCGAAAGCGTCGTAATAAACGGAACTTTATGCTCCACCGCCGCCCAGCCGATCTGGTATTCCGCGATACGCGAAATCTCGCCACTTGGCGTATTGATAACGATCTGCACTTCGCGGTTCTTGATCGCATCGACGATGTTCGGCCGGCCTTCGCTCACTTTGCGGATTGTCTCGACGGGAATCCCATGCTCGAGGAGAAATTTCGCGGTCCCGCTCGTCGCGATGATGCGAAATCCGAGATCGTAGAAGCCACGGATAACTTCCGTCGAGCGGGCGCGTTTATCCTGGTCGCGGAGCGATACGAAGAGTGTGCCTTCACTCGGCAGTTTCATGCTTGCTCCGATATGCGATTTCAAAATGGCTTCT